>Ga0070717_10003419_pt1 | contig 11353 bp, 13 predicted proteins | sample LARL113metaG_FD_71366 | JGI IMG/M metagenome (GOLD analysis project Ga0070717, IMG submission 71366) | Corn, switchgrass and miscanthus rhizosphere microbial communities from Kellogg Biological Station, Michigan, USA - LAR L11-3 metaG | ecosystem: Host-associated > Plants > Roots > Rhizosphere ...
GAAGCCGGTCCCAGGCCACATGGCCAATGGGACGAACGCGTTCTTTTGCAGTCGGCAATCGCTCAATTTGCAGTGTTGCTTCGAATACTGAAGAATCAGGTTTGCTTATCAAGGCCTCTGACATCAGTTCTCCTCCCACGGAAACGCCATTCGTTTGGGTCCTGCACGCGATTGTTCGAGGACAAAAAGAGAGGCAGGCGCTCGGCCTATAGCGGTCTCCCAAGCCCGTCAGCTGCATCAGGCGCAACAGCTCTTCGACGCGCGCGGCGATTGCGGCGCGCGACGCCTCCTCCTCAGCATTCCCCCTGCTCCTGCATCAGCGGAATAAGTTGGCGCGCTACAAAGGGTAATGTGACGAAGACTGTTGCCAGCACCATGCCGGGGAGTGCGAAGATGATCTTCACACCGTGTTCCGCGAGCCACGGGCCGAGCCAACCCTGCGCACCGAACAACAGCACAAAAACCAAGCCCGAGATGACTGGCGATACCGAAAACGGCAAGTCGATCACAGTGATCAGGGCGCTCTTGCCCCGGAATTCGAACTTGGCAATGCACCAGGCAGCAGCCAGCCCAAACACGGTGTTGGCCGGTGCTGCAAACACCGCTACCAACAGGGTCAATCGAACTGCAGCAAGCGTCTCGGGTTGCGATAATGCAGCTGTATAGAAGGCAACTCCCCGCCGAAAGGCTTCGGCGAAGACAAAGATCGCGGGTACGACCAGAAAGAGGGCGATCACGACAACTGCCGCTGCTATTAGACCATTGCGAGCGGCGGCCTTTGACAACTGCCCGCGTTCAGCCGCCATGGCGGCGCCTCGCCCAATGCTGTAAGCCGTTGATGCCGGTCAGGATCCCGAACGAGATTGCCAACATCACAGAGGCGATCGCAGCGGCAGCGGCATAATCGTACTGCTCGAGCTTTATGACGATCAGCAGCGGGACGATTTCCGAAACACCTGGCACGTTGCCGGCGATAAAGATCACCGAGCCGTATTCGCCAACCGCTCGAGCGAACGCCAGCGCCGTTCCAGTCAGCACGCCGGGAAGCAGCGCCGGCAGGATCACGCGCCGAAAAATCGCTGAATCCGTAGCGCCCAACGTTCGCGCGGCCTCCTCGGCGTGCGTGTCGAGATCCGCTACCATGGGCTGCGCCGCCCGCACGACAAAGGGCAGGCCGATAAAGACCAAGGCGACGAAGATCCCTAGCTGGGTGAAAGAAACGTGGAAGCCAAGCGGCTCGAGAAGCTGCCCAAGCCAACCCGTGTCGCTGTAAAGCGTCGCGACGGTGATCCCCGCGACTGCCGTCGGCAGCGCGAACGGGAGGTCGATCAGTGGGTCGATCAGCCGTCTGCCCGGAAATTCGTAACGGACGAGCACCCAAGCCAACAGCAAGCCGATCAGTGCATTGAGCGCTGCCGCGGCGATAGACAGGCCAGAGCTGAGCCGAAATGCGGCAAGCGTCCGCGGTTGGAGCAGTGTCGCTACGAACTCCGAAGGCCCCAGCCCCGCTGCTTTAACTGCCAATCCGGCAAGAGGTATCAGGACAATCGCTCCGAGATAGGTCAGGGTCAGGCCAAGCGCCGGCGCAAACCCGGGGAGGGTCCGGTGTAGTCGAAGCGCGATCGCGACCATCGCTAGTTGCCGGGCTTGTAGATCTGGTCAAACACGCCGCCATCGGCGAAATGTTTCAGCTGCGCGGCTTTCCAGCCCCCGAAGACTTCGTCGACCGTGAACAGCGGCAGCTGCGGGAACTGGTCTTCGTGCCGAGCGGCGACCGCGGCATCGCGGGGCCGGTAGTGGTGCTTTTCGGCGAGTTCCTGCCCTTCGGGTATGTAGAGCTGATCGAGGTAGGCCTCTGCCCAGGTACGCGTGGCGTTCTTGTCGACGACCGCGACCGGCGGCTCTGCGAGGATGCTGCCGCCGCTGGGTAACGGTGATGGTTGCGCCGCGGGCGCCGCTGTCGAGGACTGGAACGTTGCGGTAAAGCGCCGCGACGAACGCACGCGCGTTTGCCTCGTTGCCGCCAGGCTGGCGAAGTGCGTAGCCCCAGGCGGCAAGATAGTCCAGCGCGCCCGCCGGAGGTTTTCGGACTCGGGGTGATCACCTTGATGTCCGGCCGGGTCAGATCGTCCCAGTCGCGGATCTGCTTCGGGTTGCCCTTGCGCACCAAGAACACGATCGTCGAGGTTTAGGGCGAGCTGTTATTGGGCAGACGCTTCTGCCAGTCCTCGGGCAATAGCTTGGCTCGCTCGGCAATGGCGTCGATGTCGTAGGCGAGCGCGAGGGTGACGACATCGGCTTCGAGCCCGTCGATGACCGCTCGCGCCTGCGCGCCCGAGCCGCCGTGCGACGCTTTGACCGAAACCGTCTCATCCGTCCGGGCTTTCCACCGATCGGCAAAGACCCGGTTGTAGTCGGCGTACAATTCGCGCGTCGGGTCATAGGAGACATTGAGGAGAGCCTGCTCCGCTCTAGCGCTGGCCACAGAAAGCACAAGCACAGTTGCAAAGGGCAGCCAACGCAGTAGAGGCGACCGCCATAGCGGAGGCTTCCTCTTTGCGCGACGGGGGCGCGGCTCGGGTTCGGGTAAGAAGGGGATGGCGGTCGGGGGCGCAACGCTTAATGGATCGACAACGAGCTCCGTCCCAAGCCTGAGATCGGGCACAGAATGCAGGTATTCGAGCTCACCAGCTCGCACGAGATCGCGTGTCGGCACAGATGGCCTCCTCGGAGTTCGGCCCTGGAAAGGGCCCCTCGGGCGGTCCGCAATCCCAAACCGGGCCGTCAGAGGGTTCTGAGATTTGGCATGACGGGACGCCAAGAGCGTCCCGCGCTGTTCAGCAGGCGCTTAGCGCCAGCGACATCGCAGACCGCCGGGACAACGGCACATCACGGTGGGGCGTCTCGTTCCGCTGTGTGGCCGTGTGCGAAGGCTGGTCATCTACAATCTCTCCCCGGAGCCGCTCCGCCCTCGCGGACCGGCTCCGCTTTAGCTGTATTTGTCGAGCGCCCGCAAGCTGGTTCTCAAATCAACGCTGTAGATAAGACACTATTCACACTTTAAATGAAGTCAATAGTTTATTTTAAACATAATATTACCGTTATTTATGCCCAACAAAAAGCCGCTAAGACCGGCAGACACCCGGCCCATTCGGGCCGGGTGTCTGGGCTGCAGGCGTCAGGCGGGGTGGAAGACGAGTGTCCTGACCTCGATGCTTTCGCGCGGACGCGCATTGGGCGGTGTGTTCGGGTCGGTGAACGAAGTGTGCGGCATGAAGCGCGCCGGGATGTCGGTCTTGGTGTCGGCGATCTTTAAGAGCAGCGCCTCGTCCCGCCGCATCTCCGGCACATAGAACCAGCGGTGCGCCGGATTGTACTTCACCGAGTAGGTCTCGCCGACCCGCTCCCTGTAGACCAGATCCGAGGGGATGAGGTCTTCAGCGAAGACGGTACGGGAGTCGCACACCGCAAGCGGCGCGTCTTGCAACGGGCTGAAAAGCGGGCGCCACAGATTGATGACTTGGACGCGGCCCTTCAGCAATTCTTCCGCCTCGTCGGGCAGGAGGTCGCGAACCCGCTGCGGTCCGGATTTCGCGGTATGGTCGACATGTACGCGAGTCGCAGGCTGGCGCGGTCCGCCTGAGGTCCGGTCGTTCAGCCCCGTGACGCGCCGGCGCTGCAGGTGGTCGAAAATGAAGACGCGGCTGGCGCCGGTCACCGCTTTGATGACACGCTCGGCCTCCGGGTAATAGACCCGGCGGACTTCGTCATCGTCCCAGAAATCCTGCACTGCACTGCGCTGCTCGACCAGCGCGAAACCCTGCGTGTCGAGCGACATGTCGGATGAGATCGGCCGCATGTCGTGGATCCGCATGGTGTGCGGATCGTAGCTCATGTTCGAGCGCTGCTCGCCCTGCGCCGTCTCATAGGCGTAATAGCGCGGCCGCTCGGTCATCGGACCGAGATAGTTCAGCTGCGCCTCGACATAGGGCAAAGTTTCGGTATTAGCCATACTCCGGTCCTCCTTGGTTTTCGCAGATGGGAAGTTCGACTGTCCTGTGACGATCAGAAGAGCGGAAACCTGTAATATTCCGACGGGACATCCCGATAGGAATGCCCCACAGATTGCGCGAGCGCCACCAAAGCGCGGCGCAGCCGCTTGACGATAGCATCGTACGCGAGAGCCAACAGGATCATTACTCCCTCCAGAACGGCTTGTTGATCAGGAATTCGGCATCGGTCCGGGTCAGCCCGATGTCTTTGAGCATTCTGTCATTGAGCTCGGCGAGACGGGCGCGGTCGCGGGTGCGGCGGCGCCATTCGCGCAGAGTTGCGACAAAGTGGTTCCCGGCATCATCCAGCGCAAGAACCGCGTGGCGCTGCCGGGGCTGGCCGTGGGTGGCATGCCAATGAATTGCTGCCATATGAAATCTCCTAAACTCGGGGAACACCGCGAATGCGCTCCCATCCAACTTTGTTGCGCTTGAGATGGCGGTTATGGCATGGCTATACAAACGAGAGTTTCTCAGCGACGGCTTAGATTTTCTCATCCCAATGAACAGCCATCTTCCACCTTTGAGCGCGCTTCGGGCTTTTGAAGCGGCGGCCCGCCACATGAGCTTCAGCAAGGCCGCGGACGAGCTCCACGTCACGCCGGCCGCCATCAGCCACCAGATCCACGCCTTGGAGGAGGATCTCGGGGTCAGGCTGTTTCACCGAGGGAACCGCTCGATCGAGATGACCGCCTCCGCGCAAGTGCTGCTACCAGGGCTGTCGGAAGCCTTCGCCGGCATCCAGTCGTCGGTCAGGCGGTTGCGGGCGCATAACGACACCGGAACCTTGACAGTGACCGTCTCGCCGTCGATTGCCGGCAAGTGGCTGGTGCTGCGCCTGCACCGGTTTCAGGAGCAACACCCCGAGGTCGATGTACGGATCTCGGCCACCGACGAGGTCGTCGATCTGACCAGGGGCGATTTCGACATCGCGATCCGCTACGGCCGCGGCATCTACACGGGGCTCGAGATCGAGCTGTTGTTCACGAACGAGGTGTTTCCAGCCTGTAGCCCGCAATTGCTGACCGCCGGCCCGCTGTTGCGTACCCCCGACGATCTGTCTCGCCATACCCTCATTCACGATCAGGCTGTGGAGCGGGATCCGTTGGTGCCGACCTGGCCGATGTGGCTCAAGGCAGCGGGAGTAAGGAACGTCCCGGCAGGAGCCGGTCTCACCTTCAACAGCATGTCGCTGGCGCTCGATGCGGCGATCGCCGGCCAGGGCGTCGTGTTAGCCTACAGCAACATCGCCGCCGCCGACCTCGCTGCCGGGCGCCTCGTGCGGCTATTCTCGCTCGCGCTGCCGGACCAGTTCGCCTATTACATCGTCACCGCGCCGGGCGCCCTCGAGCGGCCAAAGGTACGCGCCTTTCGCAACTGGCTACGACAGGAGGCGGATCGATAGCCTTGGCGATCGAATTCATAGCGCGGGAGCTTGCAGGTAGTTTGTCAGAGCTCTAACTCATCCGAGTAGTCGCGCGCCCGTTCGATCTCAACATCTGCATCACGCAAAGGCGAGTTGGCAAAGAACTCTGCGAGGTCGCCATGCTGGGGTTTGCGACGTTCCCACTCGTGTAAAGAGACTTGCTCATCTCGTGCTCCCTTCTGCTCCCTTCTCCACGGTTGAATTGGCGACGTTTCTCCAGAAATGTACATTTTGCCGGCACACAATATCGATCGAGATTCACCCGAGCCAAACCACATAGAGCCTGCTAGCGTAGCACCCAGAGTTAACCCTTGCTGGGAGGAGAGAGATGCAGTTTGGCTTTGGCGCGCCGATCAGCGGGCCGCTCTCGACACCGGAAAATCTCGCCCGCGTCGCCGTCGAAGGCGAGGCGATGGGCTACGATTACGCGACGATCAGCGATCATGTTGTGATCCCCCGCGATATCGAAGCGAAGTACCCCTACAGCGACACGGGCGAATTCCCGAGCCGGTCGCGCGGCGAGCGGCTTGAGCAGCTGACCGCGGTCGCCTTTATTGCCGGAAAGACGTCACGGCTGCGCCTCGTCACCTCCGTCACCGTCGTACCGCACCGCCCGGCAGTGCTGCAGGCGAAGATGCTGGCGACGGTCGACGTTTTGTCCAACGGCCGCCTGACCTTCGGCATCGGCGCCGGCTGGATGAAAGAGGAGTTCGACGCGCTTGGCGTGCCGCCCTTCCCGGAACGCGGCGCAGTCACCGATGAATATCTGGATGCGTTTGTCGAGCTGTGGACCAAGGACGATGCGCGCTTTGAAGGCCGTTACGTCAAATTCGCGGATATCCTGTTCGAGCCGAAGCCAGTACAGAAGCCTCACCCGCCGATCTGGGTCGGTGGGGAGAGCGGCCCGGCATTGCGCCGCACCGCGCAGATCGGCGATGGCTGGTACCCGATCGGCACCAACCCGCAGCACCGGCTCGACTCGATGAAGCGTCTCCAGGCAGGGGTCGGTCGGCTGCATCGGCTGACCCGCGAAGCCGGACGCGATCCCTCCAAGATCGCTCTCGCCTATCGCATCACGAGCTGGGGCAAGTCTTTGCCGAGCCGTGCGGACGATGGCGAGCGGCGGCTGTTCTCCGGTGAGACGAGCGACGTCATCGCCGATTTGCGGGCGTTCCGCGATTTCGGCGTCGGCTATGTCGACTTCAATTTCGAAGGCGCAACCGCCGACGCGATGATCGTCAACATGCGGCGCTTCCGCGAGGATGTGCTGGCGAAGGTGTAGGAGCTACACCACAGAGGTACAGACCGGGAGCAACATTGCAGGCACATCCACACCATGGATACCGGCGAAGGCCGGTATCCATGGTGTGGATGGGTCCCGGCCTTCGCCGGGACGATAAGGTTTCTCCGTATCCTTTGGGCCTCAGTGGTGATCCTGATTTGAAGAGGAGCAGCCGTTGCTGAAGCTTGGATATAAAGCGTCGGCCGAACAATTCGGGCCGCGCGAGCTGTTGGATTTTTCGTGTCTCGCCGAGGAGGTCGGGTTCGACTCGGTTTTTGTCAGCGATCACTTCCAGCCGTGGAAGCATACCGACGGGCATGCGCCGAACTCGCTCGCCTGGCTCGGTGCGCTCGGCGCGCGGACCCATCGGGTGACGATCGGCACCAGCGTCGCGACGCCGACCTTCCGCTATCACCCGTCGATCGTGGCGCAGGCCTTCGGCACGCTCGGCGCGATGTTTCCGGGCCGCGTCGTGCTCGGCCTCGGCACCGGCGAGTCGCTGAACGAGGTGCCGGCGACCGGCATCGAATGGCCGGGAGCCAAGGAGCGGCGGGACCGGCTGCGCGAGGCGGTGCGGCTGATCAACAAATTGTGGACCGAAGACCGGGTCAGTTTCGAGGGCCAGTTCTACCGTACGGCAAACGCGACGATCTACGACAAGCCGAAGCAGAAAGTGCCGATCTGGATCGCCGCGTCCGGCCCGCTTGCGGCCGTGATGGCCGGCCAGATCGCCGAGGGGTTCATCTGCACCAGCGGCAAGAACCCTCAGCTCTATACCGACCTGACTGGCAAGGTCGATGAGGGGTTGGCAAGGGCCGGCCGCAGCGGCGCCGATCTCGAAAGGATGATCGAGGTCAAAGTGTCGTTCGACACCGATGCACAGCAGGCGAAGGAATTGACCCGGCATTGGGCGGCGCTGGCGCTCACGCCCGAGGAAAAAGTGAGTGTTGAGGACCCGCTAGAAATGGAGCGGCTCGCCGACGCCCTGCCGCTCGACCGGGCGGCGAGCCGGTGGATCGTCTCCGCGGATCCCGAGGAGCAGCTGGCCAAGATCCGCCCCTACGTCGAGCTTGGCTTCACCCACCTGGTCTTTCACGCCCCCGGCCCTGACCAGCCCCGCTTTCTGAAGCACTATGCCGAGCAGGTGCTGCCGCTGCTCCGAACAAAGCTTGGGTGAGCATGCCGCCGTTCCGTCACTTGGGCCTATTCGTCACCCCCGCGAACGCGGGGGTCCAGAGCCTCGAGGCGTTGTGCCCGCCATCTCTGGACCCCCGCGTTCGCGGGGGTGACGAAATAGGAACTGTTGCGGGATCTGTGCCGAAGGTTGGTCGGAAATGCCTAGCCCCAAGCTGACCCTTACACCACTCGCCGGGATCAAGCTCGTCGAGCCGGGGGACGATCTCGGCGGGATTACCGTCGGGGCTTTCATCGCCAACGGCCTGGTGCCGGAAGCCGGGGACGTGTTGGTAGTGGCGCAGAAGGTCGTGTCTAAGGCGGAAGACCGATATGTCGACGTCGCGACCGTGCATCCTTCGGAAAAGGCAATCGCGCTTGCCGCCGAACTCGACAAGGATCCGCGCTTTGTCGAGGTGGTGTTGTCCGAGTCGAAGCGGGTGGTTCGCCATCGCCCAGGCTTGCTGATCGTCGAACACCGGCTCGGATACGTGATGGCCAATGCCGGCATCGATCACTCGAATGTGCCGACGCAGGACGGCGCCGAACGCGTGCTGCTGCTACCGGAAGACCCGGACGGCTCGGCGCGCGTGCTGCGCGAGCATCTTGCTCAGGTTTTTGGGGCGGAGATTGGCGTCATCATCAGTGACAGCTTTGGCCGGGCTTGGCGAAAGGGGACAGTCGGCGTCGCGCTCGGCTCCGCGGGTCTGCCGGCGTTGATCGATCTGCGCGGTCATCCCGACCTGTTCGGGCGGGAATTGCTGGTGACCGAGACGGGCTTTGCCGATGAAATCGCCGCCGCCGCGGGCCTGCTGATGGGCCAGGCCGATGAGGCCGTGCCGATGGTGCTGGTGCGTGGGCTCAGATGGTTTGCTCCAGAAGTGCCGGCGGCCGCCTTGATCCGCCCGGCCGAGCACGACCTCTTCCGATGAGCGTGCTCGCGCTCTCGGGCGGGATCGGCGGCGCCAAGCTGGCGCTCGGCCTTTACCGCGTATTGCCGTCGGGGTCGCTGACCGTGGTCGCCAATACCGGCGACGATTTCGAGCATCTCGGACTGTCGATCTCTCCCGACATCGACACGCTGCTTTACACGCTCGCTGGGATCGACAACTCGGAATTCGGGTGGGGGCGCCGCGGCGAGACCTGGACCTTCATGACCGCGCTCGAGAGCCTCGGCGGCGAGACTTGGTTCAAGCTCGGCGACGGCGACCTAGCGACCCATGTCGAGCGCACCCGGCGCCTCGCTGCGGGGGAGAGCCTGTCGCAGATTACTGAAGAGTTCCGCAAACGCCTCGGCATATCGGCGCGCCTCCTGCCGATGACCGATGACCGGGTCCGCACGCGCCTGCGCACGGAAGAGGGCTGGCTCGACTTCCAGGACTATTTCGTGCGGCGTCGCTCTGCGCCGGTTGTTCGCGAGGTCGTCTATGCCGGCGCCACCGAGGCGCGGGCCAATCGCGATTTTCTCGCCGCGCTCGCCGCCGATGATCTCGAAATCGTCGTGATCTGCCCCTCGAACCCATTTCTCAGCATCGATCCGATCCTCGCGCTACCCGGCGTTCGCGACGGGCTGCGTGGCTGTCGTGCGCCCGTCGTCGCGGTGTCGCCGATCATCGGTGGCAAGGCCGTCAAAGGCCCAACCGCCAAGATCATGGCCGAACTCGGTCTGCCGACCGGCGCTGCGGCCGTTGCGCAACATTACGCCGACATACTCGATGTTTACGTCGCCGACGAAGCAGATGCAGGCGAAGTGGCCGAGCTCGCTATCCTGGTGCGCTTGACGCATACCCTGATGCTGACCCTCGATGACCGCGAGGCCGTGGCCGGGGCGGTGTTGGCGGCGGCCGGCCGAGGCTTTTGACATGGACCTTTGGGCGGTCGTGCCGGTCAAGGAGCTGGATCGGGCCAAAGAACGGCTCGCATCGCTGCTGTCGGCGGAACTGCGGCGCGAGCTGATGCTGGCGATGCTCGATGATGTACTAACGGCGCTTGCGGTGACGCCGGGGCTCGCCGGCTGCGCAGTCGTGACAATCGACCCAGCGGCTCGTCGGCTGGCAATGAGATATGGTGCGCGCATTATCGAGATCGGTGCCGGCGATGGGCATACGGGCGCCGTCACCGCGGCGGCGCGACTGCTCGCCGAAGAGGGGCAGCCCGGCATGCTGACCGTCCCGGGTGACGTTCCCCTGATCACTCCCGCCGAGATCACGCAATTGCTCGCGGCTCATTCTCCGGCGCCGGCGTTTACGATCGCCCCGTCGCGCGACGAGCGCGGCTCGAACGCGATCATCTGCTCGCCGCCGAATGCGGTGCCGCTACGCTTTGGCGCGGACAGCTTTTTTCCTCATTTACAAGCAGCGGAGGCATGCGGCATTCGCCCGACCGTGCTGCACCTGCCGGGCATTGCGCTCGACGTCGATACGCCGGAGGATCTCACCGCTTTCGCGCGTGTGCCATTGCCGACGCGCGCCCACGCGCTGCTGGCGGCGAATGATTTGCTGGATCTGCGCGAGCGCGCGGCGGCACCAATAGGAGACCCTTGGGGATGACCACTGACCAGATTTTGGCACGGATAGAGCTGGGGCGCCGTCTTTCGGCCGCCGAGGCGCTGGAGTTTGCCGATTGCCCTGATCCGCGGCCATTGATGCAGGTGGCAGCGGCATTGCGGGACGAGGCGCACGGCGATCTCGTGTCCTATTCACGCAAGGTATTCATCCCACTCACCCAACTGTGTCGCGACGTCTGCCACTACTGCACCTTTGCCCATCCGCCGCGCCCGGGGGAGCCGGTTTATTTGAGCGCCGACCAGGTGCTCGACATCGCCCGCGCCGGCGCCCGTGCCGGCTGTCACGAGGCGCTGTTCACATTGGGCGACAAGCCTGAGCTGCGCTATTCCGCCGCTCGCGACGCGTTGGAACGGCTCGGCCAGCAGAGCACCCTCGCTTACCTTGCCGAGATGGCCAAGCTGGTCTTCCACGAGATCGGGCTGCTGCCCCATCTGAACCCCGGGATCTTGACACGAGCGGATGTCGACCGGCTGCGCCGGGTCTCGGTGTCCCAAGGCATCATGCTGGAAAGCAGCTCCGAACGTCTGCTGCAGAGGGGCGGGCCGCATTTCGGTTCGCCGGACAAGGATCCGGCGGTACGGCTCGAAACGATCCGAGCCGCCGGCGAAGCGGCGGTGCCCTTCACTTCGGGCATCCTGATCGGCATCGGTGAGACCCGGCGTGAGCGGATCGAGGCGCTGTTGGCGCTGCGCGACCTGCACGACCAGTATGGCCACTTGCAAGAGATCATCATCCAGAACTTCCGGGCCAAGCCCGACACGCGCATGGCGCTGGCGCCCGAGCCGGATCTCGAGGACCATCTCTGGACCATCGCAGTCGCCCGGCTGATCTTCGGCCCCGAGATGAACATCCA
>Ga0070717_10003420_pt1 | contig 11348 bp, 8 predicted proteins | sample LARL113metaG_FD_71366 | JGI IMG/M metagenome (GOLD analysis project Ga0070717, IMG submission 71366) | Corn, switchgrass and miscanthus rhizosphere microbial communities from Kellogg Biological Station, Michigan, USA - LAR L11-3 metaG | ecosystem: Host-associated > Plants > Roots > Rhizosphere ...
GAAGGACCTTGGGTTCGCTGCTACTCTCACCGCCATCACCTCATAAGCCGTCAACACATAAACAAAGGAACAGATACAACACTTCAAAGTTTCTCAGGAGAAATGTCCCCTGGTTACCGTTCGGGAGAAGAAGGCAGGAGTACGCATGTTCTGCCAGCCTTGTCTCCAAGGGTGATCGGCGGCAGGAGAGCAGTGAGGCCTGGCTGCCGCCAGAGTAGGTTTCGGGGATGGGGTTGCAGAGGAACGGGCAGCACCCCTTCCCCTGGTCCTCGCCGGAGAAGACCAGGGAATTTCGCGAAACGGCAAACGCCTGTCCGCGATAGTGAATGGCGATGTGTGCCTGCCTCGTTCTCACGTACCAGAACTCGGCTCTTGGCCCGCGCCCAGTGACGACTCTGCCGCGCCAGTTGCAGCAGCCGGTTCTTGTAGCGCACCACCCAGTCTTCACTTTTCACGCGTTCTTCCTCCAGCCAGAACGCTTGGCAACTGTCGCGCCGTAGGCGGTTGCCGAAGAACGTGTATGTGCGGTCGGCGAACGGAATTGTACACTCGATTCAGTCGAAGAGCCTGCCTGCCAGTTCTTGCCCTCTTTGGCGGACGACATTAGACTTCGAGGCAGGTAGACGATGAAGAAGCTGGCGCTGAATGTTCTCCGCCGCTGCGGGCTATTTTCACTCACGCGCGCCGTGTCGGCGAACATGGCGCGCATCCTCATGTATCACAATTTTTCCGGTGCGACCGGGGACGGCCTCAGTGAGACAGGGGCGCGGGAGCAATTCAACTATCTGCGCCGGCATTTCCGGGTGGTTCCGTTGTCCAGGATCGTGGAACAACTGGCGACAGGCAAAGAACTGGAGAGTCGCTGGGTCGCGCTGACCATCGACGACGGACGGCGCAACTGCTATGAACTCCTTTTTCCCCTGCTGAAGGAATACCAGGTACCCGCGACCTTCTTTGTGGTCAGTTCATTTATCGCAGGAAAAGATTGGCTTTGGACGGACAAAGTACTCTGGCTCCGCGAACAGCTGGCTCGCCCGGACGAATTGGCGTCCCACACTCTAGCCGGCGTTTTTCGGTCGCTCAATCGCATGCGGCCCGAAGCGCGGAACCAGCGGATTAACCGGTGGGCAGCAAGTGCCCGAGTTTCCCTTCCCCAGCGGGCTCCCATGAAGTACGCGCCGTGCACATGGGAGGAACTTAGGGAAATGGCCGGCTCGGGCCTGGTGGAGATCGGTTCGCACACGACAACCCATCCTATCCTCTCCAGCATTACGGATCAGGAATCCTGGAAGGAGCTGACCGAGTCTCGCCGCCAAATTGAAGAAGGGGTCGGGAGGAAGGTCTCTTCATTTTGCTTTCCTAATGGCCTGCCCGGAGACTACCGGCCGAGCCAGGTGAAGCAACTGGTGGCGGCAGGATACCGCTGTGCAGTGGTGGCGGATTTCGGGCTAGTGCGGAATGGTGCCGACTCCTATCATTTGCCCCGAATCGGGATGGAACGCAAGACGGAGCCCGTGGATATTGCCAAGTATTTAGACGGGGCTGCCTACTATCAATCGAAACTGTGGCCACGGGGAAAAGTCAGATGAGAACCCGATGCGCACGCCTTGAGCTGGGAACGAGACTGGGGAGAAATGCTGTCCTAGTTCAGTTGAACCACAAAAACGTAGCCGCGGCAAAGTTCCAATCGTGCAAGTCGAGGAACCAAATTCTGATCCCAGAGTGCCCATCCAATCGGAACTGAACATGAAGAAGCGGCCGTCCTGGGAAACCTAGCCAATGGTGTCTTTGTCATCTTTCACTGCCGCATGGCAGAACGAAATCATGGCCATCTCTCCCGCAACCGGCAACGTGTCGCGGTTTGCTCATACCTTCATCACCGCCCGGTCCCACAGGTTTGACGCTTGTTTGACGGGCCAGCCCTCCTCCTCTGGAAAGGGATCTGCTTGTAGCGCTGAGGATGCGAAAGGGTGACAGTTTGTCGTGGCCACGGAGTGTCAGAAAATTGCGCTTTAGCGATAGGTGAATCTGGGATCGATGCTTTTGATCATGTGCTTCCCAACTCTGAGCAAGCCCGGCAAACTGTATTGAGGAAGCGCATTTCCTGCCGGCCATGCCAGGCGATGGGCCAGGGAGCGATCCATTTTCCGTGCGTGCGGAGCGGGACCGCTGATCACCTTTGCGCTGTTGGCCTCGGGTTCGGGTGTGGCGACCGCCTTGAGATCCAGGTCCGTTCCTGTTATCGCAGTTCGACAATGAAAACGTCCGTTCGATATTGTTTGCCGTTCGGTTCCGTGCCCAGGTGATCCTGCCAATCCGAGGTGAATATGAAAAAGCGCCCGTCTGGGGAAACATTGCCTCGGGGCGTCGACCAAAAGCCATTCTGGGCAGTACTGTAGGTGTGTGCAAAGCGCCAGACGGTCTGAGCCTTACCGTCCATCTCCACGCAATCGATTTCATTTTCCCACGGTCCATTAACCAATAATGGCGTGTCCGGACTCTTAGTATTTCCGGGATGGTAGGTTGAGAAACAAGCCGGAGTCTCATCTTGGGGATTCGCGGAATTCCACGAGATGTGATAGTCATACCAACCGATTAGAGGGGGCATTACGCCGAAGAGTGGTTTGAAGCTAGTCAGGTCGTCTAGCGGGCGCACAAGCAACTCAAGCGGGTGAGTCCGATTCGAGGAGTTTACGAGATGAGAATAGCCCAACGCATGGTGGCCCAGGCAGTGATTCTCCTTATTCGCGCAGAGAGTTACTTTTGTGGTGTCGACCTGCCAGAAAATGGGCCCCTTCCCGCCACCTGCTATCTCGACGTATTCTCCTGATTTGGAAATCCGTGCGTAATGAATGTTAAAAGTAAAGGGTGCTGCGGCAGCACCCTTCGGGCCCCATTGGCCGCCGATTTCACGGGTCTGGGTGTTGTACCAGCGACAGCCCCTGCCGCGATCATAAATGTAGAGCAGGTAATTGCGATCTTGTTGCGGTCCAAACACTGCCATCAACCGCTGGTCATCGGCACTTACGGAAATGGCGCCGCCCCAATCCGAAGGTTTTAACGCAAAGCAACTCGACGGGTCGTGAAGAGTATTCAGTTTCTCGCTGGCTACGTCGTACTGCTGAAAGGCTGGATTTCGGGCCGACAGCCCGTACAGGAGCTTCGGCTGTCGATAACTGAATTGTGCCACGCCCCGCCAGGGTACCTTCAGCTTGCCCATGTTGCGGGTGGTCATGGTGTCCGTATCAAAGCCGAAGAGCCAAAGACCGCCCGCCCGGTTAGCCAGATAGAATCTTGTGCTATCTGCGTTCCAGGGGTTCTGCTCCGCAGAGGCGGGAGTGTTATACGAACCTCCTGGATGTTGTCGATCGATTGAAGCATCGGTCACGCGAACAATCCGCGAGCGAAATGCCGGATCCGTGATCACGGAGCCCGCAGGTCCGATTGCGGGAGGAGTTGGAGAATAAGGCTCGGGGCGACGATCGGTGCGGGCACAGTAGGAAGGTGGCCCACATCGCTTATCCGGGCTTGGAAGCGCGGAATGAGAAGGCGCTGCCTGGAGCCCTAAGGGCACGCAAAGTAAGCCTACGACAATTGAAATCGCCGTCAACACGGAGCCCACGCGATCACGAACGTGACTTCGGGGCGATGGCATTGGAATTGAAATTCCTGAAAACGCCCGGCTCGCATAGACTGGATTGAAGTTAATTCCCACGATGATTTGAACCATAATTTTGTGCCAGATGGCAGGCCAGTATACCCTAGGGCGTTGAACTATGTTAACTGCGGAAACTATGTTGACCTCGGAACTGCGCGTGATTCTCCGTTGTGTCGCCTGCCAAAGGGAGCTGCACGATCAATCTGAGCAAGGCTACGCTTGCACGAGCTGCGGACGGAGCTATCCGCTGGCCAGAAATGTGATTCGATTTGTTGACGTCCAGAACTATGCCGATAGTTTTGGCTACCAGTGGCAGCGATATTCGCGCACTCAGTTGGATACTGCCCAGCATCACGTATCCGAAACGAATTTTCGCAACTGGACTGGTTTTTCGCCTGAAGAGCTTCAGGGAAAACTTGTGCTGGACGTTGGATGTGGAATGGGGCGATATGCCGAGGTAGCGACACGCTGGGGCGCTCACGTTGTAGGAGTGGATTTAAGTGGGGCAGCGGAAGTTGCAGCACGAAATCTGAAGCAGCGAGAGTTTGCGGCCTTGCAGGCTGACGTCTTTGAACTCCCGTTTGCGCCCGAAAGCTTCGACTACATTTATAGTATTGGAGTGCTGCATCACACTCCGGATTGTGAGAAGGCGGTTAAACTTCTGCCCGCGTTCCTTAAGCCGGGAGGGAGCATTGCGGTGTGGCTTTACAGCGCTTACAACAAGTGGTATCGGTTTAGCGATATCTATCGAAAACTTACTTGTCGAATGTCCGGGCGAACTCTGCATGGCTTTCTGCGCGTTGCTGTGCCTTCACTGTATTGGCTCGACCGTGGCCTCCGTTCTGTGCCAGCAGTCGGAGGGCCTTTGGCAGGTGCGGTACACCACATCTTTCCCGTTAGCCGGCACAAGGACAGCGAAATGAGAATCCTAGACACCTTCGACTGGTACTCTCCCAGATATCAGTCAAAACATACTTATGAGCAAGTGTTCCGATGGTTTGAGAGTTGTGGCCTTGTGGATTTGCGGGTGAATGGAATCCCCATCGCTGTCCGTGGACGTAAACCGATCGTAGTTTCCAGGACCGTGGATGTTCAGAACTCGGGCATTTGACGCTGATGGAATTGAATAGCTGGTGGTCTTCCGGCTTAGAGTAGCGCGGTGCCAGACTGTGCCGCTACTGGTTATTCCAGGAGGGGTGCTGATCCAATGGGATTTTGAGGGCTGAAGGAACCGCGCTGATCACTGGATTGTAACTTCCAAGGCTGGAAAATGAACGCATGTGATATTGGCCAAACGGGTCGCCATCATTGTTGATCCACTGGATGTGTCCCATTGTCCAATGGCCGCTGCAAACCTGCACCGTGCCTCTGGGCCCACAGGGTGTAACCATTGTGCTGCCCACTTGCCAGAAATACGGGCCCCTCGCAACTCGAAGATTCTCATGGTCCTCATATGGCCACGCCGTCGGCACCCTACCCCAAGAAGTCGTGGCTCTCCCGCTTGACATGTGCAACTGTCCTTATGCACCATTGCCGACTCCGTCGCTGTAGGCTAGACTGATGCTGCTGAGCTGCTCAGAAGAGTCGCCTATCCCGAACAGCGCACAATGCGCGAGAACTTCGGGTCCGGCGTAAACTTGGTCTTTCGGAGACAAAATTGAACAGGGTCACTAAGTATCTAAGGCAGGTGGCGCGAGTCGCGGCTGGCAGGGTGAATGCAGGGCGAGGGCTCACGGTTTTTCCGGACGATATCTTCCTGGTCTCTTACGGAAGATCGGGAAGCACGTGGGCAAGATTTCTGATCGCCAACTTGGTTAACACCGACGATCCGGTGACTTTCCTCAATGTTGAGTCCCGCATTCCCAACATCTACATTTTCCCAGATCGAGTGCTTCGCCGCGTGCTGAGACCTCGTATTCTAAAGAGCCACGAGCCTTTCGATCATCGCTATGAGAGAATCATCTACATTGTCCGCGATCCACGGGACTTAGCGGTTTCTCTCTATCATTATGATCTTAAGCGGGGCGGATTGCCGGAAGAGTATCCAATGGACGACTTTGTACCGCTCTTTGTGGCCGGCTCGGAAAGGGTGATCTCTTGGGGGCCGTGGGGAGAGCACATCCTGAGCTGGTTGTCCACTCGAGGAGGGCACGACAGGTTTCTGCTTGTTCGATACGAGGACTTGCTCGAAAACCCGAAGCGAGAACTAGCCAAGATGACCACTTTGCTTGGAGTGGATGGAAGCGAAGAAAACCTAGTGCGCGCGGTGGAACTGAGCTCGATTGATCGCATGAAAAATTTGGAAAGGCAGCAGTCTCGACAGTGGATCGAGACGAAAAATACCCGCCAGGACAAAATGTTTGTGCGGAGCGGCCGTAGAGGCGAGTGGCAATCCGTTCTTTCGGAGAAGTCGGTCGTGGCGATTGAGACAGCCTTTGGGCCTGTTATGCGCAGCCTGGGATACGAACTGACAAAGGAAACTGCCCGCCGCCAACCATCGTTGCGATCCGAGCTTGGAATTTTCTCACATTCGCTTACCCAATCGTCCGAAGCTTGAGCGACGAGCGTCTGTGCTACGCCGTGCTCTGCTTCTAGCGAGCTGCCCATCGACGCAAGAGGAGCAATTCTGCGGATTCAGCAGCACTGGGTGGGAACAATAAAAACGTGAGTGCGGAGACCTTGTTGATGTGGGTCAGCGTGGTGCTATGTACCTACAATGGCGCGTCTAGTTTGGAAGCTACACTTGCCAGTTTCACGCAATTGGCAGTTCCAGGCGAGCTGACTTGGGAAGTGGTTCTGGTCAACAACAATTCCAGTGACAGCACGGAGAAAATTATCGAAAATTTTGCCGGCACTTCTGGCCTGAATGTCCAGCATGCGTTCGAGCCGCGGCAGGGGAAAGTGTTCGCACTGAATACCGGAATTCGAAAGGCCCGGGGCGAAATTATTGCGTTTACCGACGATGACGTCCTTTTAGATTCAGGTTGGCTGGTGGGCCTGGAGAGCACTTTTGCCCGATTTAGTTGCATCGGAGTCGGGGGCAAAGTGGTTCCTGTATTGAACCAGCCCCAACCCAAGTGGCTGGAGATCGAGGACCAACAAGTTGTGGGCCACTTCGACTATGGTGCGGAGCCAAAGGAGATCAACCTGCCTCCCATCGGCGGCAACATGGCGTTCCGCAGAGCTGCCTTCGAGAAATATGGCCTCTTTCGGATTGAATTGGGACCGGACAGCTCCGAGATCGGCGGCAACGAAGATGATGAGTTTGGCCGCCGTCTGCTGAACGCGGGTGAGAAAATCGTCTATTCTCCGGCGGCAATCGCTTACTTGCCGATCGAGTCTTACCGTCTGACCAAGGACTATTTTCTCCGCTGGTTCTATTCCATGGGAAAGGCCAACATGCGCGCGAGGATGTGGCCGCAGGACGCCTCCTGCTATTTCGGCGTGCCCCGATACTTGTTTGGAGCCGCGCTTAGGAATTCGTTGCGGTGGGTGTTTACACTTGACGAGAAGCGCCGTTTTCAATATAAGCTGCGGGTCTATCGTGCCATGGGAGGCATTCGCGAAGGTTTGCGATACCGCGGACTGGTCAAGGCGGAGATTCCACAGTTGTGACCGATACACGCGAGCGAGGTGCGTCCCGCTGTCAGCTTAATATTTGCGCTCCCGGAGTTCTTCTGAGCTCAGACCATATTCGCAAGAAGCGCTGGTTAATCTGAAGGTCCACGTCTGGGATTCGTAGGTCGCACGGGGCTTCGAGAAAGTGGCACACGGAAGCGACTGTTTGCGTGGGATGAGCAGCGAGGTCCTCATATTTCAAGACAAGAACGTTCTTCAGCAACCGCAATGGGGTGCCGCATGATGACGACGAAATACGACGGAGGAAACACCGCCTGAAGAAACCCGGGTTCTAAGTAGATTTGGCGGAGATTTTTCCAGCAGAAGCGGTTTCGAGAGATCCCAGTATCGTGACCACTTCGGAAACAGTTTCTCGGCTTTCTTAACCGTCGCCAGAGCTGATGTTTCGTCAAATGCGCTTTGCCGCCAAACCAAAATTGCATGGACTTCCGTACACTCTGGCAGGTGGGAACACCGACTGTAAATGCTGGCCCTTGTCTTTAGACGCAGCAGTATGGTGGAAGCCGCTGATCAGAGGGTGACTACGAAGAACATCCGCTAGCATGGAGGTTCCGCTACGATGCAATCCGCACCTCCAGTTGCTACCACCACAATAGACAACAGTAATTTCAGAGGATGGAACACCACTGGGGGATGAGCAGGTTCCCTGCAGGGAAATGACGTTGGAGCGATGGTATACTACCCCTCCAAGTCAGACAAGGTGTTTGGAGAGTGAAACCCGTCGAGAGCCGGTATTCAGGAGCTGTGCCTTTGCTGACACCGGAGCACAGAGGCGAGCGGATTACGCCTCATCTGGATGTACAGACGGGCGGACTTGAACTCCTGGATAGCCTCGCCGATGAATGGCGAGAACTTCTGCAAGAGGTTTCCGCTGATGATCTCTATAGCCGACCTGAGTGGGTGCTGGCTCATCTGCGCGCTTATTCCCCCAAGGCGAAAATTATCGTTCTAACTCTCAGGCAGCATGGTGCTCTCCGTGGCATTTTGCCTCTAGTGCTGGAAAAGGGGACCTTTGGTGGGCTGCCGGCGCAAAAACTTCGCATGCCACTTTCCATGCCGGGCGCGTCCAATGAGTTGGTGATCGCGCCGGACATGAATCAGGAAACCGCCTTGCACGCCATGTGGGACGGGCTGAAGTCCTTTTCTGGGTGGCATGTGCTCGAACTACCTTCCGTCTATGAGAATACGGTAATGGAGCATATGTCGCAGCTGGCACAAAGCGAGGGTTACCACACTGGGCAATGGGCACTAACTCCGATACCCTGGCTGACGCTCGCCGAGCGAGACATTGAGAAGCTGCCTCCCAGCTCGACCCTGCGCAGCCGCTTGCGGCAAGGAGAGCGGAGACTCAATGAGCTGGGACAGCTGAGCCTGCGTAAGTTTGAGACAGCTGATCCAGCAGTGTTACAAAGATTTTACGAGTTGGAGGCGAGTGGCTGGAAAGGACAGGCGAAAAGCGCAATCCTCTGCGACCCGCGCAGCCATCAGTTTTTCAATTATGTGGCGAGGGAATCCGAGGCGTTCCACTACCTAATGTTCTATTTCCTTGAACTCGACGGCAAGGTCATCTCCGCCCACTTCGGCATGAACTACCGGGGGCGCTACTACGCGCCGAAGATCGCTTACGATGAAAATTATCGCCAGTATCGTGTGGGCCACCTGATCCTGAGCAAAATTCTGCGCGACTGCGACAAGCAAGCAATCTCGGAATACCCCATGGGTGTGCTGGAAGAGTGGAAAGCTGAGTGGACCAAGGATGCTCGAACCCGGACGTTTCAATGCATTTTTAATAACGGGCTTTGGGCGCACGTGCTTTTCGCGACTCGCTTCCGGATTAAGCCGGGGCTCAAGAAGCTCATCCGCAGCTCTCACACAGAGGGGGGCAGCATTGCCTTCGCGTCTCCATGGGGTAGAACATGGGGCAATTTGCGCTGTCTTGGTGCGGATCGCGGAGCAAATAGGACTTCAGATGAAAATCTCTTCACACTACGCGAGCAGGGAGATGGTTGTATAGTTCGCGCCGTTTTTGAAGTCAAAAAGGAAATTCCGGTTTGAATGCAATATCGATTGCCCAACAGAGGCTGCTCCATGCGCAGCTCGGCTCCAAAATTGCTGACCGTGGCTAAATGCGGAGCGTTTTACGGATGGCAACGTCGTGCCCAATAAGTCGATTAATTGCCAGCCCGGAAAGATGGTATTTTGGTTTGCACGGATAGCTGGAGATTACGCATGCGGCCGTCCTGGAATAGTAATGTCGCTCCCACGCGCGAGATCACAACTGAACTGACCGCGGCCAAATGGCGGCCTGCATCCTTCGCCTTTTGTGCAAATTTTCGCATAGTCCGCTTTTTGTCAGTTTTGCTGCTGACATTGTTCTTTGCCCAGGTGCACCTGCTGGCCCAAACCTCAGTCACAACCTGGCACTATGACAATGCGCGGACGAGCGCGAATACGAGCGAGACCGTGCTCACTCCATCGAATGTAAACAGCGCTAGTTTCGGGAAACTAGCTACCTTACCGGTAGATGGTTTCGTCGTAGCAAATCCACTCTACCTTCCGGGTGTAAACGTTCTCGGGCAGGGTGTGCACAACGTCGTGTACGTGGCCACTTTGCATGACAGCGTCTATGCGTTTGACGCTGACAGCATCAATAACCCGCCGTTGTGGATGACCAGCATTCTGAATTACAGCCCTGCTGGGGCGACATCGGTTCCGTCGAGCGTGAAGAGAGATTCTAATACCACCGGCTGGACCGAGGTGGGCATCGTCTCCACTCCTGTGATCGATCCTACCACCGGAACGCTTTACCTGGTTGCGGAGACGTATGAGAATGGCAGCGTGGTGCATCGCCTTCACGTACTCGACGTCACCAGCGGAGTGGAAATACCAGGTGGCCCCATTACAATTGCCGCAACCTTCACGCTGAATGGAGTCACGACCACATTCACGGATCTGTATCAGATGAATCGGCCGGGACTGCTGCTGGCGAATGGCCACATCTACATCGGCTTTGGTTCTAATTGTTGTAACGACTACAGCCAGGGGTGGGTGCTTTCATACAACGAGGCGACGTTACAGCAGGAAGGAGCGTATACCACCGAACCCGGCAAAACGCTTGCTTCGATATGGCAAAAAGGAGCCGGGATTTCCGCCGACAGCAGTGGCAACATCTATGCTGAAACTGGAGAAGGCTATTATGCGGCGGGGACGAATTTGTCGACCAGCGTATTAAAGCTTAGCCAGAGTGGCAGCGCTCTCGCTCTGACGGACTGGTTCACTCCCTATAATTACCAGTACCTCTCGCAACACGATCTGGATTTAGCGAATGGGGTTGTGATTTTACCGGATCAGCCAGGGCCGTATCCCCATGAACTAGTCGCCGTAGGTAAGCAAGGCACAATCTATCTTTTGAACCGCGACAATATGGGGAAGCTGTGTTCGACCTGCACCGCAGGAGACACCCAGATTGTCGACGAGATCCCACTGGATAGCCATGGAAACACTACACCCGTTTATTGGAACAATACCTTATATTTCAGCGCTGCCAGCAATCCAGTGACAGCTTACACCCTTAACAATGGAGCGCTCGTGATCCCGGCCTCGGCCCAGTCCGCGGCGCTCCCCGGTCCAAGTCACGCCGTGATTACGGCAAGCGGAAATTCCCACGGAATCCTTTGGGTCATCAATGGGGGCAAAACCCTGTTTGCCATGGATGCGATTACGCTCAGCACGCTCTACAACAGCAACCAGGCTGCAAATGGCCGCGACGCCTTGCCTCCGGTGGCCCATTTCGCAACGCCAATTGCTGCCGATGGAAAGGTATTTGTCGGAACCCAGAACAGCCTCATCGTGTATGGACTACTCCCGCTTCCCGGCTTACCTGACCCGACCGAGACTAGCGTGACCAATCCGCCCGCAACTGTTCTGGACGGCAGCCGCTTCTCTGTCAGCGACACGGTGCAGAACATCGGCACTGTGACTGCCGCAGCTTCGACCACGCGCTACTATCTGTCCGCCACGACCTCGAAGAGCGGCGCTCGTCTGCTGACTG
>Ga0070717_10003421_pt1 | contig 11345 bp, 14 predicted proteins | sample LARL113metaG_FD_71366 | JGI IMG/M metagenome (GOLD analysis project Ga0070717, IMG submission 71366) | Corn, switchgrass and miscanthus rhizosphere microbial communities from Kellogg Biological Station, Michigan, USA - LAR L11-3 metaG | ecosystem: Host-associated > Plants > Roots > Rhizosphere ...
GCTCGATCCGCACACGGGCGCAGTGCTGGCGCTGGTGGGCGGACGCGATTACGGCTTCAGCCAGTTGAACCATGCAATAGCGAAGCGCCCGACGGGATCGATTTTCAAGCCCTTCGTGTACGCGGCTGCCATGAATACCGCACTTGACGGTTCGCCCACGGTGATTACTCCGGCGTCGACGGTGACCGATGCGCCGACGAGCTTTACCTATGGCGACCAGATTTACGAGCCGCGCAACTATAAAGAGGAATACAAGGGCGACGTGACGCTGCGCTACGCGCTGGCCATGTCGCTCAACAATGCCACGGTAAAGGTCGCCGAAGAAGTTGGCTATGACAAAGTGGCGGACCTGGCAAAGTCAGCGGGAATCGTTTCGGTGAAGGCGACTCCGGCCATGGCGCTCGGCTCCTATGACGCGCCTCCGCTCGACATGGCGGGAGCCTACACCGTGTTTGCCAACAATGGAACGCGCCTTTCGCCGATCCTGGTGAACTCGGTGCGCAACGCCAAAGGCGACGTGGTGGCAAACTTCCAGACCGACAAGCGCCAGGTCATGGATCCGCGCATCGCCTACATCATGACCAACATGATGGAAGGCGTGATCAACAACGGCCTGGGATACACGGCGGTGCGCCTGCGCGGATTCACTCCACCGGCGGCGGGGAAAACAGGCAGTTCGCACGATGGCTGGTTCGCAGGCTACACCTCGAACTTGCTGTGCATTGTTTGGGTGGGTTACGACGACTACAGCGATCTTCGGCTAAGCGGCGCGCAGACCGCCGCGCCCATCTGGACCGAGTTCATGAAGAAGGCCTCCGTGCTGCCGCAATACTCTGACATGAAGGGCTTCTCGCAACCCACCGGCGTGGTGGATGTGCAACTCGACAAAGCCACAAACCGCCTGGCAACTCCGTCCTGTCCCGACGATTACACGGCCGCCTTCGTAGCAGGTACGGAGCCGCGCGAGACTTGCGATCAGGGCGGAGGCGTAGCCGGATTCTTCTCCCGCTTCTTCGGCGGAAGCCCCAAAGTGTTGCCGCCTCCAAACTCTGCGAACGCACAAGACCCGCAAAACGCCGACCCGCAGAAAAAGAAGGGTTTCTTCGGAAAAATCGCCGGAATCTTCAAGGACGATAAATCGTCCGCGCCTCCGCCCAAACCGCCAGACACCACCCAGACCGCGCCTCACTGAAGCTTTCGGCTCATTCCGACGTCCCGAGGGCGGCGATAGCTGATCCGGTCCCTCCTAGTCCTAGTGTTCACTCTTCGAGAACACCGACGAGTGAGCAGCCTCAGCTTCGGTGGCGACAGGGCTGCTCCCAGTGTCAGTTGGGGCTACGCGGCGCAGAGGTTTCGTAGCGAAGCTAGCAGGTGTTTGGCGATGGTGTCTGATTTTGAGATCACAGCTTTGATGCCTGCGGCTTGAGCGTCTTTAAGGAGTTGGTCAGTGGCGTGCATGGTAAACATGACCATCTGCACGTTGGGAGCGATGCGGGTAATTTCGCGAGCCGCTTCAAGGCCGTTCATGACAGGCATGGAAAGGTCGAGAATGACGGCGTGAGGTTTCAGTTTCGCCACTTTTTCCACAGCGACTTGGCCATTCTCGGCTTCGCCGCATACTTGCCAGTCCGTGTTGTGTTCAATGAAAAATCGAAGCAAGTGGCGGATGGCAGGGCTATCGTCGGCGATTAGGATTCGCAAAGGCATGTGGTCCCCGCGTGCCTTGGCGGGTAGCTGGCGAGATCCGCATCGTGCGGGAAGAGACCGGCGACGAGGGAAGGCACTACCTGCACCCTATTTCTTGAAGAGGCCCCTCGTATATACAGTGAACACCGTACGGCAGCGCACACTAAAATGTCAGGCATCGAACGTGGCGTAATACAGGCCGCGCTCGCCCAACTTTGGTCAAATTAACATTTGGATATTTGCCTTGCTTGCGGCGACGGTCGCTACTTGTCGTCGGTGGACTTCGGGGGGATCCCCAAAACATTCTGACTGCTATCAACCAGCTTGCACTCGTGGGCATCGAACGCGGCCGCGATTTCCTTTTCCGCGTCGTCCCCAGGGTGCTTGTCAGACTTGAATTCAGAGCTGCAGTATTCGCAAATGCCAATGACAGGGGACGGGGCGATCTTAACGATCCGCAAGCGTCTTATCGGCATAGCATCAGTCTAACGCACGCGGAGGACATCGACTCTCTCCGTGGAAATCAAAGGGTACCGTTACTTCTTTTCGCGTAGTGGCGTTTGAATTTGGTCAGTCTTGCGAGCCGGAGCCCGATTGCGTTGCCTAAGCCGGTCTTGCTTCTCGTCAAGAAGGCGGACGATTTCCTCGGTAAGTTTCAGGAGTTTCTCGGCATCCTGCTCGACGGCGGCTCGTGCGCAGAGTTCTCGCCAGCGTTCTTGATTTTGGCCTTGCACGCTCTACCTCCAAACTTGCAAGAGGTTCTGGGAAGAGCTGGAGACATTATATGCGGCAGGCGATAGAGTCAGGCAAAAAACCGGCGCCGGTAGTGGCTCTGTTATTTCTTTGACAACCGTCTCAGGTGAGGCTAATCCGGAGACTGTATGGTATCGAACAGAGTGCGGCGGCGTACCGACAACACGCCCGACCTTTACTACATTTGATCCACGAGCCAGCCCAGAATAGGCGGCATCTATGGCACAGTTCAGCAGCGCCCTTCCTCCTCATGCTCCCGAATGGAAGCAGCTCTACGAATCCGCGATACTGGAACTCGACAAAAACAAATTGCCGGGCCGGATTGCGGAAGCACGTCGCGCGATTCACGATAGAGCCGAAGAAATATTGACCTCCGCTTCAGTGGCGGAACACCGCGCGCTCAACAATGCGCTTTCCAGTTTGCGAATACTTGAGGAAGTGTCAGGCAGAGAGAACTCCGCAGCCTAAGCTTTGCGCGGCCAACTTCGACACGAAATACTGGAAAGCCTTCATAGGCGAACTGGCAGCAAACTTTACCGATTAGACTCCTGAAAAGGCCACCGGCCCTAGGCCGCCAAATGCCTAAAGCCAGAGCATTTGTGCTGATGCTGGGCATTTGGCGTCACAATTGCTCTCCTCTATTTGTTTCAAGGCGCGACAGAGGAAGCCGGCTATGGAAAGACATACCGCGTCGCCCGCGTGCTGGATGTGTGGCAAACCGGTGACGCTTGAGGAATGCAATACTGACGAAGATGGCAGGGCTGTTCATGAGCAGTGCTATGTCGAAAGAGTGAAGCGGGAAAGTGAAGTTGGGGGGCCCTGGAACCAGCCGGTTTGTCGCAGCTGAAGGTCATCGAACAGACTGTTTGATTCCGATTGAGGGGCGATGCTTCCGCGTAACTGCGGCGCGCATCGGATTCGATAATCTGCCGTTGGACGCCCTCTGAACGTTTTTTCTCTCCCAGCTCCAAACCAAATTTGATCGCTTAACCCTGCCGCCATCGCTGGTGTCATGCTTAGGGTTCTTCAAACTGAGGCACACACTCGAGGCTCTTAGCCTTGCAATCGCATGGCCATAAGGAGTAGCGTGGAAGTGTCTTTTCTAGCATCTTTCCGCCGCGCCCATTAGGGTGACGGTTCCTTGCGAAAATCTGACAGCGTGTTCGCTGCGCAAGGAGCCGTTATAGCCAAGTCTTCTACTACCGCTCGAACAACCGCATCCGGGCGAGATGGAACCAGCCGTGCCAGCCCGTCATCAAGGCGAGATGGCGACGGGAACCACGTTGAGAACGAAATCCTGCTCTCCCTTCCGCGCTCAGAGTCTGAAACGATTCTACCCAAACTGGAGTTCGTGAGATTGAAGCTCCATCAAGTTCTTCATGAGGCGGGGGAGACGCTGAAGTCCGCGTATTTCTGCAATTCCGGCATGTTCTCGGTGTTGAATGTTATGCCGGATGGCAAGAGCGTGGAAGTCGGCCTGATCGGTAAGGAAGGCTTTTCGGGAACGCCACTAGTTGCGGGATTTCGCACGGCCCACACTCGAACTGTGATCCAAGCCGAAGCCACCGCCTTCAGAGTAGACGCTGACGCGTTGCGGACTCTGCTGCCAAAAAGCCCCCAGCTGGAGCGCGAACTCAACCGGTATGGGCAGTTGCTAGCAGTACAAGTGACCCAAATTGCGGCCTGCAACCGGCTGCACGAAGTGAATGAACGATTGGCCAGGTGGCTGCTGATGACGCAAGACCGTGTGGGTTCCGAGCATCTTCCCCTGACGCAGGAATTCCTGGCACAGATGTTGGGGACGCGACGCTCAAGCGTGACGGTTTCGGCGGGCACGTTGCAGAGGGCGGGATTGATTGCCTACACGCGGGGAAATGTCACGATCCTCAATCGGAGCAACCTGGAAGAGGCGGCCTGTGACTGCTATGGCTTGTTGCAACGGCAGGTCAAGGAATGGCAGGGTCAGGACGCGTAGGCGTCTGTCGCCGAGCGTACATTCATAAGTTCCGCGACGGGCCGACTGGCTCCGAGGGTTCAGGCAGGATAATCACGTGGAAACAACACCCCCACTGTCCCGGGCACAGATTCTGCAATCGATCAAAGACTTTCTGGACGAGTCCTCGCCTGCGACACTGCGGCAGTGCCGCCATTGCGGAGCTGCGATGCGGTTTATCGACAGCAATTTCCTGCTCCGGGGGACCACACTGAACTGGAACGTGTCTTTGCCATTCTGCGCGAATTGCGACCGGGAACTCCTAGAGAATCTGCCTCACCCGGAGACTATCCACTGACCTGGTACGAGCAAGTGAATCCCAAACCATCTTTGAAGCGATCGCAAGAGTTGTCCCGTTCCGATGGCGGCGGGAATCACATTCACAACGAAATGCTGCGCAACTGCCGCGCGATGAATTCGCAATCGTGTCTCCCAAGCTGGAACTTGTCAGGCTGCAACCGCGGCAGGTGCTGCACGAGGCAGGCGACACATTGAAGTCGGCATATTTCTGCAATACCGGGCTCATCTCGATCCTCAGCGTGCTGTCGGACGATAAGACGGTGGAAGTAGGAGTGATTGGCAAGGAGGGGTCTTATCGGGTTGCCGTTGATCGCAGGTTTCCGCACTTCTGCCAACCGGTCTGTGGTGCAAATTGAAGGAACGGCGCTGCGAGTGGGTGCTGGCAGCCTGGAGACGATTCTGCGCCAGTGCCCCCGATTGGAGCGCAAGCTGCAACAGTTTTCTCAGATCATGGCAATGCAAGGCACGCAGATTGCGGCCTGTAACCGGCTGCACGAGGTGGAAGAGCGGCTGGCGAGATGGTTGTTGATGTCGGCCGACCGGGTAGGCACCAGCTCGCTGACGTTAACGCAAGAAGTGCTGGGGCAGATGCTGGCCGCGCGACGATCGAGCGTGACCGTGGCCGCGGGCATTCTGCAAAAGGCGGGGTTGATCTCCTATACACGCGGCGACGTAAAGATTGTTCAGCGCGCGAAACTTGAGAACGCCGCCTGCGAATGCTATGGACTCATGCGGCAGCAGGTCAAGGTTTGACAGAGCCAGACAGACTAGCCCGTTGCAGTAACTCAGTTGCCCGGTGGGCCACATCGCGGCCTTGGCGGCAGTTTGCTCTGGGCGATCAATGCGTTTGCCCGCACTGCGATCTTTCGAACCGAGCAATCCTCGTGTACGGCCAGGCCCTGTTCGTCGATCATGCAGGATTCGAGGGAAACCGGCCTTCCGCAAATCCAGCAGGTCACAGGGAGTTTCGCGCCAGTTGCCATGAGTGCCTCCCGTGCGGTAGCGGACCTCTGGGCGTGAAAAACAGTAGTGGGGAGGAACGATACACCGCGAGAGGACAGTCGTCTGTCCGTTGGCGTACATCTCTCGCGACGAACTTGTAAGTGGGGAAAAATTGACGGCAACGGAGCAAGTCCGGGGGCCCATCTCACGGCGGGCAACTGAAGGTTGACAACGTCCAAGGTCAGAGGACGTCCTCAATGAAACGCAGGGAATTCTTCAAGACTGCGGCGGTCTGCGGAGTGGCGAGCGCGCTGTCGGCCCTGGCTCAGGAAAAACCCGCGGGAAACCAGATTACAAATCAGGAGAATGGTTCGATGACTCAGAACCCTATGAATCAGATTCCCCTCACCTCCTCGGCAGGGACCCGGAAAGGCGACATGCTTTACCGCACGCTGGGACGCACTGGAGAGCGGGTCTCCGCCATTGGTATGGGAGGATTCCATATTGCGCACCCGGGGAGCACCGAGGACGAGAGCATTCGGTTGGTACGCACCTCCGTGGATCGCGGCATTACGTTCATGGATAACAGTTGGGACTACAACGAGGGGCAGAGCGAAATCCGGATGGGCAAGGCGTTGAAGGAGGGATATCGTCAGAAGGTATTTTTGATGACAAAGATTGACGGCCGCACGAAAGAGCTTGCGGCGCGGCAGATCGATACCTGCCTGGAACGCTTGCAGACGGACCACATCGATCTGATGCAGCATCATGAAATCATTCGCTTCGACGATCCCGATCGCATATTTGCGGAGGGCGGAGCCCATGAAGCTGTTCTGGAAGCCAAGAAGGCGGGGAAGATTCGCTACGTCGGATTCACCGGCCACAAAGATCCGCACATTCATTTGTATATGTTGAAGGTGGCGGCAGAACATGGATTCCGCTTCGATACGGTGCAGATGCCGCTGAATGTGATGGATGCTCATTTCCGCAGTTTTGGGCAGGTGGTTTTGCCGGAGCTGGTGAAGCAGGAGATCGGCGTGCTGGGGATGAAGTCGATGGGAGATGGCGTGATCCTGAAGAGCGAGGCGGTGACTCCGCTGGAATGCCTGCACTATGCGCTGAGCCTGCCAACGTCGGTGGTGATTACCGGAATCGACAAGCTGGAGATACTGGATCAGGCCTTTGAGGCGGCGAAGACGTTTCAACCGATGAACCGGGAACAGATAGCGCAATTGCTGGCGAAGACGAAAGAAATTGCGATGGCGGGAAAGTACGAGTTATTCAAAACTTCATCTCACTTCGACTCCACCGCGAAGCATCCGGACTGGCTGGGCGGCGATGGGCCAGGGGTACAAAGGCTGGCTCCGAGCGCATAGGCCCACGATTGCGGGTTCCAAGTCGAACAGTTTGTCGAACCGCGGATCGCTCCGCCTCCGCCGAGTCAGACTGTGTTAGGAAAATCTTAGGAGCCGGGAGCTTCGCTCCGAATTCCATTACCAAATCGCAATTCTTGCCGATAGAGAGGAAGGCTATGCAATCGCCCCGTTCTGGGCGCGGCCCGGAGTTCGGGTAAGGATGGAAAGGCTGACGATTCATGATCAAGATTCTGCTAGTGGAAGACAGCAAGTTTCTGAGACTCCCGACGGAGCGGGCGCTGGCGCGGGCGGGCTATGAGGTGAGTAGCGCCGCGGATGGCGAGGAGGCCTTGCGGATGGCGCGTGAGAAAGTGCCGGATCTGATTTTTCTGGATATGTTGCTGCCGAAGATCAGCGGGCCGGAGGTGCTTATTGCACTGAAAAAGGACCCCCTGACAAAGGCGATTCCGGTGGTGGTGATGACCGGGCTATCGCAGAAGAATGCCTCCCGGCTACAGGGAGATGGAGCTGCCTGGTTCCTGGAGAAGTCGGCACTCGAGTTGGAAAAGGGATCGGACAAATTGTTGACAGCAGTGCGGGAGTTTGTGAAAAAACTTCCCGAGCGCACACGGACGACGACGGCATAAATGCCGGAGATCCGATTCATGCCGGCGAAAAGGCCGGCGTTGTGGTTCTCTACCGAATTACTTGCCGTCGTATGCCTGCTGCAAGCGCTCGATGTTTATTTTGTCCATCTGAAGCATCGCTTGCATAACCCTGTTGGCTTTCGCGGGATCCTTGTCCTGTAACATTCTGCCCAACGCTGAAGGGATGACTTGCCAGGACAGGCCGTACTTGTCCTGAAGCCAGCCGCACCTGTCTTTTCTTCCGCCTTCCGATAGCTTCTCCCAGAGTTCGTCCACCTCCTGCTGGGTCTCGCAGTTCACAAAGAACGATATGGCGGGCGTAAAGATGAATTGCGGGCCACCGTTCAGGGCGAAGAATTCTTGTCCTTCGAGTTGGAAGGTTGCGGACATTACCGAGCCCTTCGGTCCCGGGCCAGCGTCTCCGTAGCGAGTGACGCGGCCAACTTTGGAATTCTTGAAGATAGAAACATAAAAATTCATCGCTTCTTCGGCTTTGTCGTTGAACCATAGGAATGGGGTGATCTTTTGCATGGTGCTTCTCCTGTAGTTTTTGGTTTGCTGATAATGAATCAGGGACCTATGCCGCGATGTTGTGTCCTGCACGCGTGGGTCGTTACTGCCTGCTAAAATCATCTTTACGTTTATGTTCGAGAATCTTCAAGAGAAACTTCAGCGCGCGTTCAAGTCGCTTCGCGGCCAGGCGCGGCTGACCGAAGAAAATATTGGCGAGGCACTGCGCGAAATCCGGCTGGCGCTGCTTGAGGCCGACGTCAATTTCAAAGTTGTCAAAGAACTGATTGACCGCATCCAGGCCAAGGCCGTGGGCCAGGAAGTGCTGACCGCACTCTCTCCCGGCGAGCAGGTCATCAAGATCGTGCGCGACGAACTGGTCGAGACGCTCGGCAAAGACACGGCGCGGGTGAAGTTCGCGTCGCAGCCGCCCACGGTTGTGCTCATGGCGGGACTGCAAGGTTCCGGCAAGACCACTACTTCGGGCAAGCTGGCGAACTGGTTCAAGACCGGCGGGCACCGTCCGTTGCTGGTTTCAGTGGACGTGTACCGTCCGGCGGCGCGCGAACAGTTGAAAATTGTCGCGCAGGCGGTCAAAGCTCAGATCTACGAAGGCGAAGTGGGCGAGGCGAACACGGCCACGGTGGAGAGGCTCGTGAAAGAGGCGCGGCGCGAGGCGGTTGTTTCCGGCTGCGACGTGCTGATCGTGGATACGGCCGGACGCCTGCACATCGACGACGAACTAATGAAGGAGATGCAGTCGCTGAAAAAGCTCCTGAATCCGTCAGAAATTCTGTTCGTCGCCGACGCCATGACCGGCCAGGACGCGGTGCGCTCGGCCGATGAGTTCCACAAAAAGCTGTCGCTCACCGGCGTCATCCTCACCAAGATGGACGGCGATGCCCGAGGCGGCGCGGCACTGTCGATCCGGCAAGTTACGGGCCAGCCCATCAAGTTCATCGGCGTAGGCGAGAAGTACGATGCACTGGAGCCGTTCCATCCCGACCGCATCGTCTCTCGCATTCTCGGCATGGGCGACATTCTTTCGTTGATCGAGCGCGCTGAATCGCAGATCGACAAGAAGAAGGCGCAGGAGATGGCCACCAAGGCCCTCACCGGCGACGGCTTCTCGCTGGAAGACTTTCGCGACCAGTTGCGGCAGGTGAAAAAGATGGGCTCAATCAAGAGCCTGATTGGCATGATGCCGTCGATTGGTCCGTTCTCCGGTTTGCAGAAGGCCGCCGACAATGTGGACGAAAAACAGATTAACCGCGTCGAGGCCATCATTAACTCGATGACTATGTACGAGCGCAATCATCACGAGGTGATTAATGGCAGCCGCCGCAAGCGCATCTCACGCGGGTCAGGCACTACCGTGCAGGAAGTGAATAACTTGCTCCGCCAATACGCGCAGATGAAAAAGATGTTCAAGCAGATGGGCAAGCCTAGTTTCGCGCGAAGGATGGCGGGGATGAAATTGCCCGGAATGTAAGCAGTGGCCAGTGATCAGTGGTCAGTTACCAGTGCGGCAGATGATGGTGGAGAGTTTGTGAAATACAAAGTGTTCTTCCATCGGGGCGACGAGCTTTCTCTGAAAACAAGGGTCGATCGGGGCGAAGCTTGGCTTGACGATGCAGACCTCCATGTGAAGGGCTCCGCAGAATTCACGATTCCCCGCAACCAGCTATTGGCAGTGGAACTGTTTCGGCTCCATGGACTCGGACGCGTGATACGCATCGAACACACCCAAGGGCGACTCTTTCTGTCGGTCGTTCGCCTAATGATCGGGCAATTTGCCTTCATTAATTTCTTTAAGACTGGCGCTCTCCACGAGGAGTTAGCGGGGATTGCCGGTGCGAACCTGTCGAAGGAAAAGGCAGGGGATTAATCATCCTCGGCCGCTCTTATGAAGTGGCGATCACTCGAAGAATCCAGCCCGGAGACTGAAACGCGACCGCTGCGCGAGATCTTTGCCGAGCGCAAAGAACTGATTGCGAAGTACGTTCCGGCGGAGACGCAAGCGGTTCACGCTCGAGCCGTCGCCGATCTTAAGCGGCGACGTTTAGCAGAAAATATTCTGTGTGTCGGCTGGAAGACTCCTGAATTCCAGCTTCAGGATCACGATGGCAAGAGCGTTCATTCGTCCGATTTGCTCGGAACAGGACGCCTCGTTCTCTGCTTCGTCCGCGGACGCTGGTGCCCGTTTTGCGTGGGTCAGATGGAGGCGATGAATCTCGCCCTGCCGGAGATCGAGCAGGCCGGCGCGACGCTCGCGGCCATTTCGCCTCAGACTGTGCAGCAATCATTCTTCATGCGGGATCAACACAAACTGCGGTTCCCGCTGCTCTCCGATGCGGGCAATAAAGTTGCGCGGCAGTTCGGCTTGACCTACAGAGTTCCTGACGAACAGCGGGCGCTCTATCAGCGGGCATTCGTCAATCTGCCCTTCGTAAACGGGGACGATAGTTGGGAGTTGCCGATTCCCGCGACCTGTGTCATCGATCGTGACGGGGCCATACTTTACGCTTCCGCGAATGAGGATTACACCGAGCGACCCGAACCGGCGGATATCGTCCACTTCCTGCAAACCTCGCACTGAGCCGCATCACGTTTCAGCTTTCGGTACACTGATACTTCATGAACTATATCTATGGCATCAATGCCGTCACCGAGGCGCTCAAGGCCCGCGGCCGCGCCTTTCAGTGGGTCGGCATGGCGAAGGAGCGGAACGATATCCGCTTGCAGCGCATGATCGAAGAATGCCGCCGCCTTGGCGTCCCGGTGAAATTTCTCACCCGCACCGAACTTGACCAGATGGCCGGAAGGGCCGCGCATCAAGGCGTGGTCGCTGTCACCTCGGCCAAGCAATACAGCGATCTCGACGATGTGGTCGGTGCCAAACGTGGGAAGTATTCTCTAGTGATCGTACTCGATGGCGTGGAAGATCCGCACAATCTGGGGGCGTTGCTGCGCACCGCTGATGCTGCTGGCGCCGACGGCGTGGTCATTCCAGAACGCCGCGCTGCGCCCGTTACTGGCACCGTCACCAAGGCTTCTGCGGGAGCCAGCGAGCACTTGCCCATCGCAAAAGTAACCAACATCGCGCGCACGGTCGAAGAATTGAAAAACCGAAATATTTGGACGGTCGGCCTCGACGAG
>Ga0070717_10003422_pt1 | contig 11345 bp, 5 predicted proteins | sample LARL113metaG_FD_71366 | JGI IMG/M metagenome (GOLD analysis project Ga0070717, IMG submission 71366) | Corn, switchgrass and miscanthus rhizosphere microbial communities from Kellogg Biological Station, Michigan, USA - LAR L11-3 metaG | ecosystem: Host-associated > Plants > Roots > Rhizosphere ...
GTCGCCGCCAGGTCGCGCACCCGCGCGGTGCGCAGTCCGCCGAGGATCTGGTCGGATGCGATGACCGCATCGGTCAGCCGGATGCCGGCCAGCGACCGGGAGAAGTCGACGGGCTTGCGGCCCGCCACCTCGACTCCGGGATGGTCATGCGCGAGCAGGAACCAGGCCGCACCCTCGGCTGTGGTAGCGCCGAGGAGCAGGTGCGAGGTGGTGCCGCCACCGAGGATCAGGCCGATTTCCCCGTGCACGCGCAGCGTCCCGTCGGCCCGCCATGCTCCGGTCACCGTGTCCGTCGTCAAGGCGACGGCCACCGACGACTGGCCAGCCGCCAGGGCGGGAAGCAGCGTCTTCGCCGCGGGCAGGTCCGCGTGACCGGCGAGCACCAGGCCCGCCAGCAGGGTGGGCATGACCGGGCCGGGAACAAGCGCATAGGTGATCTGCTCAAGCGCGGCCGCCAGGTCGGCGACACCGCCGCCGGCCCCGCCCGCCTCCGCCGGCCGGGCGATCGAGAAGATACCGAGGCCGGCCAGATCGCTCCAGTGCTCTCCCGCGGCCGACGCGGAGTCCGGCTCGAGGCGGCGAACCTCGGCGAAGGTGCCGGCTCGCCTCGCCCACTCACGGATCGACGCCTGCAAGGCCAACTGCTCCTCGGTGATGGCGATCGGCACCGACCCTCCTCGTCGCGACGGCACACAAAATTAGAACACGTTATACCGGTCTGCGGCCAGTGCCGGGGCCCGCCCAGGCACGCCGTCATTGGTAGTCTGGGCACCAGAACGGGACGTGTTACCGTCTCGGCCCGCGCGAACGGCTGGCCGGAGATGGGGGGAACGGTCCGTGTATGCCGATACGACGAGAGGCCTCGATGAGCTCGCCGAGAACACGTACTACCGTCGCGTCGAGCGAGCCAGCCGACGCCGAACTCGGCTCGGTGGCCCAGCGCGACCGCCGCAAGCGGATCCTTGACGCCACGCTGGCGCTGGCGTCCAAGGGCGGCTACGACGCTGTGCAGATGCGAACCGTGGCACAACGGGCCGACGTGGCACTCGGAACGCTGTACCGGTACTTCCCGTCCAAGATTCACCTGCTCGTGTCCGGGCTGGCCCGGGAGTTCGAGCGGACCCAGGAGAAGCTCGACCGCACACCGATCCCCGGTGAGACGCCCTACGACCGGATGCTGTACGTGCTGGGCCGCATCACCAGGTCCATGCAGCGCGAGCCGATGCTTACCGAGGCGATGACGCGGGCGTTCATGTTCGCGGACCCGAGCGCGGCCGCCGAGGTCAACACCGTCGCGCGGCTGATGGAGCATATGCTCACAAAAGCCATGCACGAGGGCGAGCCGTCCGGCGACGACATCGCGATCGCCCGCGTGATCGGCGATGTCTGGCTGTCGAACCTGGTCGCCTGGGTGACCCGGCGCGCGTCAGCCAACGACGTGAGCAACCACCTCGAACTCGCCGCCCGCCTGCTGCTGCGCTGACGTTCCCCGCGACCACCCTGGTCTTCACGGACAATGGCATCCCGGTCATGGCGCGGCCCTCATGGGAGAAGTGGACCGCGGGCTTCGCCGCGTTCTCGGCCTGTAGCAAGCAAACTCCCTGCGATCAGCTGAACGCGCGGCACCTGCCTGCCGACTCAGCCAGCAACGCGCGCTCAGCCAAACCGCTCAGCCAAACCGCTCAGCCAAGCAGGGTGTCCAGGAACGGGTTGCTGAACACCGAGTTCGGGTCGTAGGAGGTCAGGATGGACACCGCGGTTTCCCAGCCGTCGCCGCTGGCCTGGCCCGCGCTGACAGCCGCCGGGATGGTGCTGCCGAGTATCGCGGTATTGGTCCAGGGGCCGGCTGGCGTGCACGCCCAGGCCTTCGACCACTCGGGCCGGACCGTCGCGTAGCTGCCGGTGTAGTGACCCCAGATCCACGACTCCATATCCGCGTAGAACTGGGAGTAGCCCGGCGTCACGGGCAGCGTGCCCATGTCCAGCCAGACCGCGACGTCCCAGCTGGGGTGGTCGGGCCGGGGCCGGACAGACGACAGGATCGGCGACTGGGCGCCGCTCACCTGGGCGTCCGCCGGCTGGTCGAGCCCAGTGACCCGGATCTCGACCGGCCCGTTCATTGGGTACTGGCCCAGACCCTGGTAGTGCGAAAGCCGGCTGATGTATTGGGTGTAGAAGTCGCTGACCACCTGCTGGATACTGGTCCGCGAGGTGATGATCGCGAATCCCGCCTCGACGATCCGTATGGTGGTCGGCTTGACGTAGAGCAGGACGTTCTGCGACGGGCCCCAGATATCCCAGGTGCCCGTGAAGATCAGGCCGGTCTCCACCAGTGAGAGAGCGATCCCCTCAAAGGCGGGCGTGCCTGAGGTGTCCCCCGTCGCCACCTGGGCGAAGAACTGGTTCTCCGCGGTCGTGACGCTGTTCGTGAACGAGTAGTTGTACGGGCCGGTGACCGCTATAGAGGCCAAGGGCTTGCTGGGCGCGAGCGACCAGACCTTCAGCCAGGGATTGCCGGTGAACGGGAACCAGATGGCCTCGATCCGCCCGGCACCGCCGACATAGCTCGCAAACGAACTGGAGCCGGCCGAGGCGGGCGGGGCGAACAGGGTGGCCGCGGGCAGGTCGAACCAGCTCTGGCACCGCAGCGTCTGATTCCTCGCGATCTGGACCGTCACCTGCGTGATGAAGGCGCGGCCGAGATGGGCGAGGAAGGCGCGGATGTCGGGATCCGAGCGCTGGAACGTCTTCAGCACGTACTGGCTCGTCGCGGAACTCCAGACCACGGCGGTGAGCGACAGGACCGCGTTGGAGAGCGAACCGTAGCTCTGCCCGGACAGCGGCGTCTCACCGCTGCCGGGGATGGCGCTGCCGTGCGCGTTGATCGCCAGCGCGCCGCCGAGCGTGATGTCGCCGGGCGCCGGAATGGCGCAGAAGCCGTAGCCAGCGGCGGCGAGCGCGGTCGTCAGGGTGTCCATGGTGACGCCCGCCTGTGCGGTGACCGTGGCGGGTGATCCGCCGGCGATGGACACCGACGTGAGGTGCTGGGTGGTGTCCAGCAGCACGTAGCCCGCGCCGGTGCTGCCCGCGGGCAGCAGGATGGGCGACCAGTTGTGGCTCATGCCCTTGGCGCGCAGCCGGTAGCCGTTGGCGTGCGCCCAGTTAGCCAGCGTGACGACGTCGCTGGCGGAAGCCGGGGCGCAGGTCCAGACATTGTCGATCACGATCGCGCCCGACCAGTTCTGGTAGGCCTGCTGGTAGATCGAGATCGACGAGGGGAAGTTGGGCGGCGCCGCGCTGGTGGCCTGGGCGCTGGCTGGAGTGACCCGGAAGACCGGCGTCCATGCCAGTGCCCCGGCCGCTGCGGCGCTGGCCAGGAAGGCGCGCCGCGACGGTTCGCTCATAGTCGGTTTGCGATCTTGGCGAGGTTTCATCGACTCTCCTCGACACATGGATCAGGCACCCCTGAAGCCCCATCGGCAATCCGGGGTCGCCTACAGGGAACCAAGCAAGCGCATGCTTGGTCCGGATCTCAGCCTCACGATAGACACCGCACGCTGGCCCGGGCAATGTCGGCAAAGGCAGATTTCTGTAACGTGTTCTAGTTACGTGCGGGGCAGAGGGCCTGCGGCAGCCGCCGTTGCCCTTCCGGCCTCAACCAGGGCGCTGTTGCGGATTCCCGGGCGGCCCAAGTTCCTCACCTGGAACCTGCTTCTGGCCCTACGGCGCGTGGTGTAGCAGCGCGCGGGTTCCTACGGCGCGGGGACGGGCTCGGGCGCCGCTGAGTCGGCGTGGTCATGGTCTTCCTCGCGCCTCAGCCGGGCCAGCACGATTCCGGTAATCAGCGCGGCGACGCCGACCAGCCCGAGCACCAGCGGAGATATGATCTCGAACCAGATGAACTTGATCCGGCCCGTCGAGTCCAGGTTCACCACGGCCTGCACGCTTTGCGGCGTCATGGTCAGGGCGCCGTCGTAGAGCAGGAGGCGCTGCGCGCCCGTAGCGTCCTGGAGGGTCAGCTTGTCGTCCTGCCTCGTATTCAGCTGAGCGCCAGTGAGCGGATCCACCCAGAAGGTGTTGGTCCCGGTGTAGTACTCGGGAAGAGTCACATTCGACTGGCCCTTCATGCCGACCAGCGACTCGGGCAGCGTCTGGGTGCCAGACTGCGTGGGCGGCACGTGCTCCACGAAGCGATACACGGTGATCCCGTTGATCGTCGAGGTCCCCACGTACCGGGCCGGCCAGGGCTTGTTCAGGTTGGGGTCGAACACTTGGTAGGTCGTCTTCTGAGTTCCGATCGGCCACAGGAACCCCACCAGTCCGGTCTGGCGGATCGCCGTATTGCCGCCGACGCTGGCCCCGCAGCAGTTGACAAGCTGGGCGGTGCGGCGGTCGAAGGCAGCCCGGCGCGTGACGAACTGGAACGTCGCATGGTTGGTGACGTCATAGAGGTAGGTGAAATTGTTCCACACCGCCGTCGATGACGTGCCGGCGGCGGCATCACCCTTGACCGTGCTCGTGGCCCGCATCGTGGCGCCCGACACGGGCCTCACCATGCTGGGGCTGAAATACGAGACCCCCGTGCCTATCAGGGTGGTCGTGAAGTACTCGTTCGTCGGAAACTTGATCAAGTGGCCGCCGACATAGGTGCGCAAGAGCACCGCCACCACGATGAGAAATGCTCCCAGACCGGCGAGTATGAGCCCGATGACACGGCGCATCGATCCTCCTGGGAACGGCTGGCCGCCACTCCTGGCGCCCGGCAACGGCAACGTTACCCTGGGGTAGTGTAATGGTGTTTTTACCTAAAATCACTGGCGATTCTGGACACATGACTGTAACAGGTTCTACCCATGTGGATAGATCATGATTCCTGCGCGGACGGATGTGCGCCCGCTCGCGCCCGGCAGTCCGGCCGTGGCCGGTCACCAGGACGCTCTGGACGGCCTCCGCGCCGTGGCGGCCGGCGCGGTCCTCGTCACCCACGTCGGCGGGCTGACCGGATACGTGCTCACCGGCACGCCTGCTTCATGGGTGGTCAGCAGGGGCAACATCGGCGTCCCGATTTTCTTCGTGCTCTCCGGCCTGCTGCTGTACCGGCCGTGGGCAGCCGCCGCTCTCGCCGGGCCGCCTGCGGTCCGGGTGACTACCTACCTGCGGCGGCGGGCGCTGCGGATCCTGCCCGCGTACTGGGCCGTGGTGCTCATTGCCTTGCCGGTCCTCAGCCCGGGCCCGGCCCGGCACGCCTGGCCGTGGATCCAGTACCTGCTGCTGATCCAGAATTACGACACCCATCCGTGGTGGCTCGGGACCGGCGCGCCCGGGCTGGCCCAGGTCTGGAGCCTGGTCGTGGAGGTGTCCTTCTACCTGGCCCTGCCACTGCTCGCGGCGGCCCTCACCTGGTTCGCCTGCCGTGGGCGGCGCGCCGCTAGCGACGTGAGCCTGCGCGCCCGGCGGCTGCTAACCGGGATCGCCGTCCTGGGCGCCTCCTCCTTTGGCTGGACGGTCCTGGCGTACTACCCGCACGCCGAGTTCTGGTTCAGCGCGACCCTGCCGCCGCTGATGATCTGGTTCGCCGCCGGGATGGCCATCGCGGTCGCTTCGGCCTGGGCCGCGGCCGAGCCGGGGCCGGATGGCCCGGCCAGCCGGTTCTGCCGCGCGGTGGCGTCCTCGGCTGGGATGTGTGGGCTCGTGGCCGGCAGTGCCTTCGCCATCGCGTGCACCCCGGTAGCCGGGCCAGAATTCATCAGCCTCCTGACGCTGTGGAGCGCTGAGATCAGGCTGGCCCTGTTCACCGTCGTCGCCCTGGCTCTGGTCGCGCCGGTCGCCTTTGCTCCCCAGCCTGCTCGCCGGGTGCCGCGAGCCTCTCTCGGCACGACCATGCACCGCCACCTGCGGTCCGGCGGCCAGCCAGCCGGCCCGATGCTGCTGCGCCGTGCGCTGGGCAGCCCCGTTCCCCGCTTCCTCGGCAAGATCTCCTACGGCATCTTCCTGTGGCAACTGTTCATTGGCGCCGCGTTCTTCGCTGTGTTGCATCTCAAATCGCCCTTCCAGGGCATCTACACCGGCCTGCAGGCGGCAGGCATCCTGGCGGCCATCTCCGTGCTGACCATCGCCGCCGCCACCGCGAGCTACTACCTGATCGAGCGGCCGGCGCGCCGACTCAGATTTTCGCGGCCGCACCACGACCGAACCGGGGGGTCAGGGCTCAGGGAGGATGAGAGCGGCCGCCAGCCGGCCGACAATGACCAGGCAGATGACCTGGGGGACCGCGTTCCAGAGCCCGGTCACGATCGGGCCGGAACCCCCGGCCCACAGCAGGCGCTCGCCCACCGCACCGCACGCCAACGCGGCCAGGAGCAGGCCGGTCAGTAGCCCCGGTCGGGACAGTTCGAGCCACACCAGGCGGGAACGCCGGTAGCTGGCCGCGGCCATGAACAGCCAGGCGGCCGCGATAAGGATGGCCGCACCCGGATACCCGCCCAGCCAGAACCCGAGCAGCAGCAGCCCGCATGCGACCGCTGCCGAGGTCACGACCGCGGAGGACCTCGGACCCAGGCGCACGCGTGGTGACCGGGCGGAAGCGGCGGCGGCCGCGGGCGTGGCCCGGCGTCCTGAACCCGGCCTTCCCGGCCACAGAGCAACGACCATGACCAGGATGAGGGCGCCAAGCCCGCCAACAATCGCATCACGGTACAGGGCGTTGGGCAGGTAGGTCAGCGTCGCCACCCCGGCGGTACCCGGGGCCAGCAGCCATGCCTGCTCCCACCCGTCCAGCCGGACCGCCCGAAGCTGCCTGCCGCCGATGCTCGCCCGCCACCCTGCGTTGAAGTTCTCGTTCACCACCAGGTACGACTGGATGTCCGCCGTCACCCGGAGGCTCCGCCGCTGCGACGTCCACGCCAGCACCCGGGCTGGGGTGGCCGGCACGGACGCGCCGGCGCTCAATGCCTGGGCGCCAAGGCCGTCCAACACGACGTCCTGGACGGTGAAAGCATCCCTCGGCGGCTCGACCACGCGGTTGGCGCCTGCGGTCATCGCGATCGGCGAGCAGGCGGTGAACGGCATGGGCCGACCGGTGAGCAGATCGGCAAAGGTGCCCGACACCCGGGTCGGCACGACCTTCCCGTTGAGCTCGATCAGCGGCCCGAGGCCGCACGGCAGGCGGAACGGCCCGGACGGCGTAACCAGCGGCTGTACTCCCGGGATCACGACGTCGGTGATCTGAAGCGGCGCCACCAGCGGGGTGAACCTGAGCGTCAGCTCATTCGTTCGCATTGGCGCGAAACTCAGAGTTCCCGCTGAGCTGACCATTCCTCCGCGGACTTGACCCCCGGAGCCAGTGAGCAGGACCTGCAACAGGCCTGACGCGCCGGGGGGACGCTGGATCGTCACCCGGCTGACGGTCAAGCGATCCGCCCAGCGGATCGTGAGCGCTGGGTGCGCGTCGGCGGGACTGGCGATCCAGGCAGTCGCCGGGTCATCGTCGAAGGCGGACCTGGCCAGGTCCGCCGGGTCCGAGGTGTACACAGATGACGCCGTCACCTCGACCTGGCCGCTGAACAGCGCATACTTGTGGACCAGCAACGGGGCGATGAGCACCGCCGACCCGCGCAGCTGGGCCTGGCCGGTCGTCGGCTCGGTGAACGCCTGGTCGAAACCGTACTGCTCTTCGGCGAGGGTGGTCAGCGACGGCGAGCATACCCACCGCAGCGAAGTGGGCATGCACGCGGTCGGCCGCTGCTGGGTCTTGGCCAGGACCACCGCTGTGCGGGCACCGGCTGGCCCGAGGCCGGAGACCGGCACCTTCGGGGCGGCGATCACCCGGCTGGCCCGCACTCCGGGCACGGAGATCTCGGAGATCCCCACCTGTGCCCCGAGAGCAGGGTGCGGTCGCGAAACGAGCCCAGTGACCGTGATCCGCAGCCACGTCGACGCGCCCGCCGGCACCCGCAGCGGCTGCGGATTGCCGTTGGCGCGGACCCGGTCGGCGACCCGCCCCGCCGCCGTGGTGATCTCGACCCGGTTGACCACGGGGCCGATGAACGCGTTGTCGGCGAACGTCACCCGGATGACCCTGGCGTTGACCGGGCGGTCGAAGCCAATCTGGAGCCACTGGCCGATCGGCCCGGTCCAGCTGCCCGACTCCCACATCGTCCGCAAGTCCCCGTCGACGGCGGAGTAGGGCATCGTGCCGCTCGCCCAGTTGGCCGGGATGCTCCCGATGTTGGACGCGGACGAGGACGCGGTGATACTCCTGATGCCCTGATACTGCGCCACGCTCTGGTACGGCGACCAGCCAGGCTCGGTGAAGTCGCGGGCCGCCTCGAATGTCCGCGCGGGATCGGTCGCGGTCAGCGTCGGCGAGTACGACGTGCGCACCTCGCCGAAGTTGATCACACGGCGGCGCAGCGAGTCCGTGACCACTGACGCGGCAGCGGGCAGGCCGGGCGAGTCGGCATTCAGCAGCACCGGGCTGTTGTGCAGCAGGCCCTCGTCCGCGAGCGTCAGCACCGCCTCCGGCGCCCCGTACACCCGCAGCGCGGCTGAGGTCGGCACCACGGTCGCCGCCGGCGCTGCCCCGGACACCTGGTAGATCTCCACCGGTGGGTAGGGGGCGTCAACGGCACTCACCGCGTCATCGGAGGTCGACGTCCCGACCGGCCCCCCGAACCGTGCCACCTCGGTAATCCCGGGCGAGGTGCCCAGCGCGTCGTTGACCCGGGCCGGCCAGGCCCCATATAGGCCGGACCGGATCAGGTCGTTGCGGACGACCAGGTACTTCACCCCCATCTGCGCGAGCACCTGGGTCAGGCCGGCGGATCCGTTGCCCGCAGCCAGCCGCTGGTCGATTGCTTCGATCAGTCGCTCATTCCCGGGCGAGCCGATGGCGGTCAGGTCACGTTCCGCCCAGTCCACCGTGCTCAGCGGTTGCAAGACGTCATCCTGGGGGCTGCCCCACAGATACTGGCCGAACGGCGCGCCGGGAACCACGAGCACGGCCTGGTTGCCCGCGTGCCGGTCCAGCCAGTTCGCTGCGCTCACCCAGTAGCGGGGGATCCGCGGGAAGGCGCCGACCGCGGCCAGCCCGCCGATATACGCCGGTACCACCAGGCCCGCGACGGCGGCCGCGCCCAGGACGGCGGCGCCGCTCAGCCGGGGCATTCCCACCGCAGCCCGCAGGCGGGCAAACCGGTCCGCAGCCAGAGGCCGGCGCAGTCGCGCGGTCGCCGCCAGGTGGGCCAGCCCGAGCGCGATCGGGAGCCGGATCAGCGGGTCGAACTTCCACAGGTTGCGCAGCGGCGCGGCCGGGCCATTGATCAGGTGATCGATCGGGCCGGCCAGCGGGTTCCCGAGGATGCTCACGTATCCGGTCGAGATGATCACGACGCCGACCAGCAGGCTGAGCACCAGGAAACGCCGCTCGGGCAGCCCGCGGCGGACCAGCCCGGCCAGGCCCAGGCCGGCGATCAGCCCAGTGAGCAGCGTCGGCGCCGCACCGGTCGCGATCTTGTACGCCAGCTGGTACCACGGCTGCCCGTTCACCACCAGGAAGCTCGTCCAGTCCTCGGTGCCGCGCAGAATATCCCACAGACTGGTCACCGATGTCGTGACGGCTGCGCTTTCGGTGTAGGGCAGGAACGACACGCCGTACTTGCCCAGGAGCAGCAGCGGAATCGACCACCAGGCGGTGGCGAGCACCACCGCAGGTGCCCACCAGGCGAGGATCCGCCACGGCCGCGCTGGGCGCGACCGGGCGAGTATGAACAGCACCGCGGCTATCAGCACGGGGATCACTGCCGAGGCGTTGGTGCCGCCGCACGCCGCGACCGCGGCCGCCGACCGGGCGGCGGCACGCGCGTAACCCGAGCGCCGCCCCCGACCGCTGCGGATGGCCGGGCCGGCGAGCGGCAACAGGACCCACGGCAGCATCGCCGCGGGCAGGAACTGCGCCGACAGCACCCCGAGCAGGCTCAGCCCGAGCGGGGACATGGCGTAGCTGAGGCCGGCCACGATCCGGGTCCACGGCGTCCCGATCCCCAGCCGGCTCGCCAGCGCCACCGTGCCGAGGAACGCCGCGATCAGCACCGAGCCGATCCAGAGCCGCTGGATCACCCACGGATCCAGACCCATCAGCTTCCCGAGCGCGAAGAACGGCCCCATCGGGAACAGGTACCCGACGGCCTGGTTCTGCAGCTGGCCGAACTGAGTGGGATCCCACATCGTGAGGGCCCGGGCGAGGAAGCGGACCGGGTTGATCGCCAGGTCCAGTTTGGTGTCGGAGATGATGTCGGCTGGAGCCGTGACAAACGGCAACACGACGAGCAGCAGGCAGAACGCGGCCACCCGGATGCGCTCCCGGATCCGCTCGTCGCCCGCGGCAATCCCACGGTAGAGATCAGGCCGCTCGGGCGCCTCGATCATGGCGGCCCGCACGCCTCCTCCAGGCCGGACGCCTCGCCCAGGCCGGACGCCTCGCCCAGGCCGGCCGCGGTCCCAGTCCGGATCGCCGCGCCCAGCAGCCCGGCCATCTGCTCCACGCTGGCCTCCCAGGAGAACCGCGACGCCCAGCTCCGGCACGCGGCGGCGACGGCCGCGCGGCGCGCCGGGTCGGCAAGCTCCCCGACTGCCCGCTGCGTGACATCCTCGATCAGCTCACCGTCCCTGACCAGCCAGCCGGTCTGGCCGTCACGTACCGCGTCACGAAGCCCATCGACATCGTAGGCGACGGTGGGTACGCCGAGGGCGGCGGCTTCGAGCACGCACAGTCCCCAGCCCTCGCCCTGCGAGGTGTTCAGGTGCAGCAGCGAGCTGGCCACGATCGCCTGCTTCTCCGCCTCCGGGAGGAAGCCGCGCAGCCGGACCGTGCTGGCCAGGCCGTGAGCGGCGACGCGGCCGGCCAGTGACCGCGCCGCCGGGCCGCGTCCCACCACATCGATGGTGATCCCGCTTCCCCGCAGCCGCTCCGCGATAGGCAGGATCAGTTCGGCTCGCTTATGAGCGACCAGCCGGCCCACCCAGACCAAGCGGGCGCGGCCTCGGCCCTCAGCCCCGGCCGGCTGCGACGGGGCGCCTGGTACCGGGGCCCCGTTCGGGATCAGGTAGATGTCACCGGTCCAGCGGAGCCGCTCGCGCATAGCGGCGATGGTGGAGAGTGAGACCGCCACGCAGGCATGGCGCCGGTAAACCAGCCGCGCCGCCGGCCCTTCCAGCATCCGCCCCGCCCGCGCCATCCACCACGGAAAATGCACGGCAAACTGAGCAGAATGAACGTGGTGGACCACGCACAGCACGGGCACGCGCCTGGGTAGGACGCACGGCGTGAAGAACGGGATCCCGTTCTG
>Ga0070717_10003423_pt1 | contig 11343 bp, 9 predicted proteins | sample LARL113metaG_FD_71366 | JGI IMG/M metagenome (GOLD analysis project Ga0070717, IMG submission 71366) | Corn, switchgrass and miscanthus rhizosphere microbial communities from Kellogg Biological Station, Michigan, USA - LAR L11-3 metaG | ecosystem: Host-associated > Plants > Roots > Rhizosphere ...
GAGAAAGGGCGGGGTGCCGCAGGCGGTGCTGGATCTGGTTCACCTGCGGGCGAGCCAGATCAATGGCTGTAGCTTCTGCGTGGGCTCGGCGGGCAATGCCCTCAAGGCTGGCGAGAGCGCGGAGCACCGACAGAGCGTCCAGGAGGGGCAATTAACACGAGCCCCGCGAACGGTATCTCAGGGTGGTGCACTTGATAGTTCAGGGCGTGAAGAGTGCCCTCGCTGTTGGCGAGCGCGAAGATCCGGCCAGAGCGTGCATACTCCTGGCCTGCCATCATGCGTACTGCTCCGGCAAGCTCATCGACATGGCTTTGCATACTGAGTTTTCCCATCAGGGCTTGTATATTCTCGCGAACATGGGGACCGGAAGCACGCTTGTCATAACGCAGTGAAGCGATCCCAGCCTGCGCTAACGCCTCGGCAAGCAGACGCGCGCTGCCATTGGTTCCCGGCAGGAGGGGTGAATTCCAGTCACGGTCGGTGGGGCCACTGCCAGCCACCATCACCACCACTCAATGCAATCGCGAGCGCAGCTATTGGCTCAGCCAGAGCACCTGATGGGAAGTTGCTGGTTGTGAGAAGGTCGGTGATGCCCAGGAGGATCACGGTTCCCGTCTTGATCACAAAGACCAGTCGCGCCCACCTGTGCCGGTAAGCCTCTCCCGCTGCCCCGGTCGAAAGGGCCACACGCGACACACTCAGGCTGATGCCGAGAAGGGTGAGGATCACCCACTCGCCAAATTGCAGTCCGACCATGCTCAGGAAGGTCCAGATGGATTTTGGAGCGAACCTGTTGGCATGACCAGTCAGATCAAAATGGATCGGGATGACGGCTGGCGCATGAGCATAGCGCATGGTCAGCAGGACCACCGTGAGGGCGATGACGGAGAGCGGCACCAGTTCCCACCGAGAAGGGATCAGCGTGGCGGCAGGGCGAGGGCGTAATGACGCCACGCGTGTCGCTGCGCCCTGCCTCGGTAGCGCAAACGCCAGGGCTTGCCGATGAAACACCACATAGATCGCCATCGTCAGGATGGGATAGGCCAGCAAGAAGACTGGCAGGATGGAGAAGGAAAAGGCTGGCGGCAACGTTCCTGTTGCCACACAGGCTCCCGCCGCCACCAGCCCGATCACGGCATGGCTGATGCGCCAGCGCATGATGAGTGCTCGCACTTCGGGGTGGTGCCGTGACTCCGGCGCGATGGTCACGCTAAAGAGATTGTCAGGTCGCAGGAAATTGGGCAGGGCGATCGCGATGATCATGCCCAGGAGGATGATCGCCGCAAAAGGAAGTGCCAGGTTCACCATCAGGGCGCCTCATTTCTGGTGGATCGCCAAAGATCTTCTCTGCCAACCGGCGCACCTCGTCGAGCGCGATACCCGATAGGATCGCCTCGGTGCGTATCCGTTCCAATTGCTCACGCACCCACACCAACGCCTGAGGGGCCGGTGCGAGCCTCGTGCGATTCACTGGCACGATGCTTGCCCGCGATCCCTGGCGCAACCGGATAATCCCCTGGCGTTCAAGCTCCCGATAGGCAAGCGCGATGGTGTTAAGATGCACATTGAGATCGATGGCGAGTTGGCGCAGCGACGGCAACTCATCCCCCGGTGCCAGCGCGCCTGTCGCCACGTGGCGGCGCACCTGCTCGACGATCTGTCGATAGATCGGGTCTTTGCTTTGCTCATTGATGAGGATGATCGGTTCCATATAACTATACTAGCATATCTGGTATAGTTATGCTAGTGAATGGCACCTTCTTCCCAGAGCTGTTCTGTAGAAAGTCCTCGTCCCATTTTTCGATGATCTCTTCACATGAGAAAGAAATCCTATCTCTCGTTCTGATGGTGAACAGGGATTCTGGCCAAAGAAAGCTACTGCATAGATAGACATGGACACTGGGATGAGGTATCCTCTGAGAGAAAACCAGACGAGGAGGAGATCATGGATCGGGAAGAAGAGTTCCATGCGAAGCAACAGCTTGTGGCAGCCATGCAAGAAGGACAACGATGGAACGATGCTGTGACCCTCGCTGGATTGCCCCTCCATCGTAGTGCCGCCTATCATCTGGTCAAACGGGTGCGTACCGAGGGTGAGAAGGCCTACATCGATCATCGACATGGCCACCCCTCCAAGATGCAGGCTCCGCTCCGTGACTGGTTGGTGGCATATTGTCGTCGGTATCCCGACCACTCTGCTCGCCTCATCCAGGCGGCTTTGCAGAGCGAGTGTGATACGACCATCAGCATTGGCCACATCAACTTTCTCCGACGCCAGTTGGGCATCAGTCGGGGGAAAAAATTGCTCCCCAATCACCCAGGAGTGCGAGAGCGCAGGAAGTCTCCTGAGGCTTTCGGCAGCGCAGGAAACAGGGCTGCTCTCAGCCTTAGAAGAGGCGCTTCCAGTTCCTGCTGAACGAACGCCTACTCGCCTTGCCCAGATGTCCTCCAGGTCGCGACGTTCGTCGCTGCTGACATTGCTGTTTCTCAATGCCGTCGGGATCACGCGTCCCTGGGATCTGCGCAGCTACACGGGTAATGGACTGGCGCTCATGACTGGTCGAAAGCTGGCCTACGGTGACTTCCACACCGAACGGTTTCTCACTCATCTGGCCAGGACCGATGCTGCCTCCGCATTGACGGCCGCCCTGGCTCGTTGGACGCACGATCTGTGGACACCATCATCACCATCTGCTTCTGCTGTCTATTACGTTGATGGACATCGCAAAGCGGTCTATTCCGATGCGCTCATTCCTCGCGGTCTCATTGGGCGAACCGGTAAAATTCTTGGCTGTCGGGCCTTGAGCCTGCTGCATGATGAACAGGGTCACCCGTTACTCGTGACGACCGGTCGGGGAGATCAGCACCTGATGACGGGACTCCCGTCACTGGTGTCGCTCTTTGAGACTGCTGCGTCCACCGTCCAGGTCAAGCGCATGGTCGTCGATCGCGAAGGCATGGGAGGGGACTTCCTGGCGACACTCAGCAAGGGAGGGCAGACCGTCATTACACTCCTGCGCAGTGACCAATATACGGGAGTCGAATCGTTTAGCGATGTGGGACTATTTGTTCCGCTGGATCATGATCGCCACGGGGCAGTCATCCGTGAAGTGGCGTCAGCACGGTTCGCTTTGCCGATCCCCTCTGAAAAAGGGGCGTTCTTGTCGCTAACCGTTGCGCTCATCCGCGATCTACGGCGTCAGGTGATCTGCCCCCCACCCAACGAGGAAGAACCAAGCCCTTGGTACGCCGACTTGCCTGACCGCTTTGCCTGGTGGTCTGATCCTGCCTGGCAAGGCGTCCCTGCTCCAGCACCACCAACAGCTCCCAAGCTTATTCCGATTGTGACAACTGCATCGGAAGCCGACCCCGTTGAATTGGTGCATCGGTATACGGCACGTTGGCCCGTCCAGGAAAATATCATCAAAGATTGGCTCTTACCCTTGGGACTGGAGGCCCTCAGCGGATGGCCCTGTTCGTCATGCAAGAGGAGGAGCGTGCGGCAGCCCAGAATTTTGCCGGTGCGCCCAATCACGCCCCGTGGAAGCAGATTGTCGCTGAATACCGGCTTCCGGTGTCCATCCACGTAGGAGGGCGGCGAGATCGACTGGCTTTCCTCGGCTTCTGGTTTCCACAGCCGGGTGGTCCAGCGCGCCAACGCATCGGTGAGCGGCTCAGCGCCGCCCGCCTGCGCGACCTGCGTAAGCAATCGCTCGACGGTGCGAGAGCCATACGCCCGGCGTCGAGTGGTGAGGAGTGCTAACCCCTCCTGGGTATATGCCCTCAGATCCCAGGGGCGGCGCAGGCCAACGACCCCTAGCAAGAGCAACGTCAACAGGGATTGCCGCCGCGTCCTGGCGGTGGTCCGTGCGAGCCGCGCAGACGTGTCGGCCCCTGCTTTTGTCGGCAGGGCCGCCTCCAGTGTCGAAAGCAGACCTGTCTCCTGAGTTGCCGAAAGCCTCAGGAGACCACCGGCCCCATCCTGCCATGTCCCTGGCTGATTTTTCCCCCGCGCGGGTCACTCCCGAGAGCGCCGCTCGCAGTCGATTGAGATGCGTCACACTCACCCGTACGCCTGACTGCGCCTCCAGCAGGGCTTGGACCGCTTTCCCCGTCGCGTGGGGATGCTGCTGGTAATAGCCTTCCAGCCAGGTGCGGACCGCGCCGCACACGTTGGTCGGATGGCCCTGACGTCGCTCGCCCATGCCGTCCTCCCCGCGTGCCAGCATCCGAGGCCTCCACCGATACGCGGTCGCCCGGCTCATCTGGAGTCCTGCCGCCTGCATCGCTTCGCGCCACGAGCGTCCCTGAAGCATGGCGCGTCCCGCCTGCATTTTTGCCACAGCCTGATCAGCTGCTTGCATGGAGGTCTCCTTCCAGCCAAACGGGGCATGCGTCATCAGGGAGTCGCGGTAACGTAGAAAAGCGCGACTAGACAACGACAATGTGCGGAGGTAGACTCTGAGAAAGCCCATTGGCTGGACCAACAGATGAGGAGGACTACCGCGATGCAACCAGTGGTTTCCCCAGAGCAGCGCCGGGCAGCCAAGCGTCAAATGATGGAACAGATTGAACAGGGAGCCTCGGTGCAGCAAGCCAGGAGCCACAGTGCGGTCTCCATGCATCGTGCGACCGTGTATCGACTGCTCAAGCGGGTGCGAGCCGAAGGAGAGAGCGCCTTCACAGATGGGCGGCATGGTCACCCGATCAAGCTGCGTGGGGAGGTGAGAACCTATCTCATCGAGACATGCCAGGCAACCCCCTCGGTCTCCAGCCCTGTAGTGCAACACGCCATCCAAGAACGCTTCGGTCTTTGCATCAGCATCAGTCAACTCAACCGTGTGCGTGCCTCCCTCGGACTGAGCCGGAACTGCATGCCGAGAGAAAAAAAGTCATCACCACCTCTATTGGGTGAACCAGAGTGGCAAGAGAATGCAGGCTGTTTGTTGCTGCTGGCGGCTGCCAACGAGACGACGCTCATTACTCAGCTGTGTGAAGCGCTCCCGACCGAGAGTGCCACTGCACGTCCCCCATTGGCGGACAGTTCGGATGCTCTTCGTCAGAGGCTCTTACTCACCTTACTCTTTCTTGGGGCCGTCGGCCTGCAGCGCACCTGGGATCTGCGCGGGTATGCTGCTGATGGATTGGCGAGGCTTTCCGGACGCAAGCGGGCATATGGCTATCGCTACACGGAAGCCTTTTTGTCGCAGGTGGCCCACTCAGGTGGGGCTGAGCGTTTGACAGATGCGCTGGCACGCTGGACAACGCAGTTATGGCACCCAAGCGACGAAGCGGCTGAACAACCCAGATCTCTGACCTGCTACATTGATGGGCATCGTAAGCCTGTCTACACCGACGCGCTCATTCCTCGGGGACTGGTCGGGCGCTTGAGTACTGTCCTTGGGTGCCGTGCTCTGGTGCTGCTTCACGATGAGCAAGGGCATCCCTTGTTGGTCACCACCTACCGTGGGGATCAGCATTTGACCATCGGGATGCCCCTCATCATCGCGCACTATGAACAGATCGTCGAAACGGCTCGGGTGAGCCGGATCATTGTGGATCGGGAAGGAATGGCGACAGAGTTCCTGGCTAGCTTGGACGAGGCCTCACGCAGCGTCGTGACAGTGTTACGCACGGATCAGTACCAGAATCTGGCATCGTTCTCTCAGCTCGGGGAATTTGTTCCGCTGCTGACTGATTTCCAGGGCCAGATCGTACGGGAAGTGGCGCCGGCCTCCATCACCCTCCCTCGGCCTGATCATCCGGGCGAAGTCCTTTCCTTACGGGTAGCATTGATCCGTGATCTGCGCCGCCTGGTTCCTGTAGAGCTGCGCCAAGAGGACGCGGATCTGCCACGCCGATGGGATGCAGATCAAGAGCGCACCGATCCTCGGTGGTGGGAAGAGGGCTGGCAAGCCACCGCAGCCCCGGCCACGGCGATGACCCCCAAGCTGATCCCCATCGTCACCACCGCAGACATCTGTGATCCGGTCGAACTGGCACAGACCTACATCCACCGGTGGCCAGCGCAGGAAAACGTCATCAAGGATTTCTTGCTACCGTTAGGATTGGACACCAATCATGGCTTTGCAAAAACGCCGGTGGAGAACTCAGAGGTAGCCAGGCGACGAAGCAACCTACAAAAGCGCCTCGCCAAGCTGAAACACTGGGCAGAGAGTGCGAGTAAACGCAGCCACCAAGCCGGAAAACGGCATGACCGCCTGCGAGTGCAGCTCAAAAGTCGTGCCGATGAGCTGTATCGGGAGCTGGGCCTGTACCAGACGACGTTGGAGTTTCAAGGGGTGGCGGATCATGTGCTGCGGCGTGAGATCAAAGAGCGCAAAACCGTTATCGATGCCGAACTCGAGCAGATACGAGTCAAAGAGTGGCGAGCCTATGAGCAATGTAACCAGGAGTTCCGTAAACAGGAGCGGTACTGCAAAGAGCAACGAGACGTGCTGCGTGCGTTGGAAGATCTGGAGGCCACAGAGCGAACCATGTATGAACTGGATCAACGCAAGGATCAGGTGATGACGGTCTGCAAAGTGGCACTAGCGAACTTGGCGATGTGGGTACGGGACCACTCCTTTCCCGCTTCTTATGCTCATGCGACTTGGCTACGGCTGGTCCCTTTCTTCCGACTTCCAGGCCGCGTCATGCGGGATGCCACCAACGTACAGATCGAACTGCGTCCCTTCAATGATCGGGCACTCAATCGGGACCTTGCCCTGTTATGTACAGGCGTCAACGAGGTTTCACCCCGATTCCCGGATGGACGCCATCTCTGCTTTCGCATCAGCACGACATCCACCTGTCACACTCTTTCTGCCCAGGAGCAGCCGGTCGAGGTGACTCCTTGACGATATACCATATACATTCACGATAGCACCAACCTTCTCATCGCATCCCTCACCTCAGGTCAAACTATCAAGTACATGCTGAATAGACAAGATTTACAGCAAATTTGGCTTGACCGCAACTTACGTAAAAGCTCTAGCATATGTTCCCATGATTGCTCACGAACTGGCTTGAGGGACGTTGAACTGTTTTCCTAGCCGCATTACAATCACGTTGCAGATGAGCCCAATTATCAGCATATGGGCTCTAGCACTCTGTCTCTGTGCCAACTGTCTCGCCAGTTTCCAGACGTGTTCTCCCGCCTTCCTGACTCGCTTTTGCTGGACGAGGTGGGTCACTGCAAAGATCATCCAGGGTCCTACGAGGGCGTATATTCCTCCCATGGCAAGGAAGAAACACAGGGCGAGGAGCCCAACGACGATGGAGAGGATGAGCATTCCCCAGCCCGCGACATTGTCCTCGGCTACCATTGAAACCGCTCGGGTCTCTTTTTCTTGCGTGATGCCATAGATGTGAGCGTTGCTGTAGTTGGTGATCATCATATCTCCACCTTCTTTCTGTGCGTCTTTCTCGTGCTCTTCTGTCTGCTCACAGTCTACATGGCATCGTGCCGTGACGCTTCTGTAAAATTACCAGAAGGGATTACCTGTTTGTGCTGGTTCAGGTGAAAACGTTTGCGGTGACCTGGTAGAATTACCAGGATGGAGGAATCGACAGTTCACGAGAGAAGAAGCGAGGGGGAACAACTCGATCTGCGTCTACATGCGTACCAAACAGGAGGTCAATCTGAAGACTACCTGCATTCTGGTTCGTCAGACCAGGTGCTGTTCGATCGCATAGCGGGTCGCAGCGCTGCGTGAGGAGACGCCTATCTTCCCATAGACCGAGGTAAGGTGAAAGTTGACCGTGCGCGGGCTGATGACCAGTTGCGCTGCCACCTGCGCGTCGCTCAGTCCCTGAGCGACCAGGCGTAGCACCTCGACCTCACGGGCGGTCAGGCCTGCAGGATAGGTGGGCAGCGTCTTCGCAGTGGTTGTCGATGGTTGCCCCGCCGAGGTTGGAGTGGACAATGCCACTCGCTCTGACGCGGCGAGCACTTGCTCGATCGTCATGTTTCGTCCCTCTTGCCACGTGGCTGCAAAGGCCTGCTCGCCAAGCTGGGTGCGTGTAGCAGCGACAGAGCGCTCATAATCAGCACGATAGACAGGTGGGAGAGGTGTTCCGATGGTTTCACGCAGGTTCTCTGCTGCTCCCCAGAGCCGTGCTGCCCATACCACTTCTCCCTGTGACGCAACCGTGTCAGCCAATCCTTCCAGAATGGCAGGAATCGGCTCCATGATGACTATCTCCCGCACAAGCGCCAGGCTTTCCTGATAGCGCGCGCGTGCCTGAGTTACCTCGCCCTGCAAAGCCAGCACGCGCGCTAACTCAATCCGCACCACAGCGGCCAGGCCAGCCAGGCGACCTTCAAAAGGGAGGGTCGCCTGGCTGGCCTCAAACAGTTCGCGGGCCAGGACCAGCTCTCTCTGGTGCAGGCGTATTTGCCCCAGGAGAAGAAGTACGAGAGATATCGTCCAGGTATCGTTGACCTCTCTCAGAAGTGCTAGACTTTGCTCGCCCAGCGCCTGTGCTTCGACGAGATCCCCTTGTGAAAAAAAGAGCACACGTGCCAGCAGATAGAGGGTCCAGCCAAGGCGCTGCTGATCACCCAGGGCGCTATACAGCTCTCGGCTCTCCTCCAGCAGGGTGCGTGCCCGGACGTACTCGCCTTGAGCGGTGCTGATCTGAGCTAATTGCGTGAGACATTGGCCTCTAGTCCAGGTATCGCCAACCTCTCTGCAGAGTGTCTCAGCCTCTTCGAGATAGGAACGGGCCAGGGCATACTGAGCCCTCAACCAGGCGACACCCTGCAGCATTATGAGAGCGTTCGCTATCCCACTTGTGTCTCCGAGTTCCTGGCAGAGCCTGAGACTCTCCTCGGTCAGCGCCTGTGCTCGATCCAGGTCTCCCATAAACCAAACCAGATCTGCGGCTGCGAAAAAAGCCCTGGCTCGCAGGGGTGTCTCCACACCCTCACCTACTGAAAGGGCTCGTTCCAGGAAGCTTCGTCCCTCTTTGGGAGGGCCAGCGGTGTACCAGAACCAGTACAAGGCGACACCCAGGCGCAAGGCGCGCTCGGCCTGCTGCTTTCCCCGCTCTTCCCCACCTCCCCTGGCGGCTGCCTCCAGTAGCCAGGTGAGCGCCGTGCGCAGGTTGTCGCGCTCCTGCTCTAACCGGGCGAACCATCGGCCTTGCTCTGCCCCCTTGAGATGCGGCTCGGCTTCCTCCGCCAGTGCCAGGTAGTAGTCGGCATGCGCCTGCTGCGCGGCCTCCATCTCCGCATTCACAGTCAGGCGCTCCAGGCCATACTCGCGGATCGTCTCCAACATCACGAAGCGGGCTTCCTCTCCCTCCTGCTCTGTTTGTTGCAGCAGGCTCTTATCGACGAGCGAGGCGACTCCATCCAGGGCCTGTCCCGCTTCGCCACCATTGCCAAGCGCAGCGCAGACTGCCTCAACTGCCTGTAAGGTACAGCCACCCACAAAAACTGAGAGTTGCCTGAAGAGTCGCTGCTCTGTTGCATCTAACTGGTTGTAGCTCCACGCGATGGTATTACGTAGGGTTTGCTGCCGCTCTGGCACGTCTCGTGTCCCACTTGTCAACACAGCCAACCGCTGGCCCAGCCGTGCGAGCAGTGCCAGTGGTGGCAGCAGTTTGATGCGTGCGGCGGCCAACTCAATCGCCAGCGGGAGCCCATCCAGGCGGGCACAGATCTCTGCGACGGCTGGGGCATTCGCATTGGTCACCTGGAACCCGGGCCTCGTCGCCTGGGCACGCTGGATGAAGAGGCTCACCGCCTCATACTGAGACAGCGCCACCAGATCGGGCAGGTGCTTGGGATCGGGCACCGAGAGTGGCGGGACGGGATATTCCTGCTCCCCTCGCACATGCAGCACTTCCCGACTGGTCACGATGACCTTGAGTTTAGGACAGGCAGCGAGCAGCTCTGCTACCTGCATGGCAGCACTGACAACCTGCTCAAAGTTGTCGAGCACGAGCAGAACGTGCTTGTCACCGAGAGAGGCTTTCAGCAGGTCCAGCACAGATTGCGCTCCGCTCTCTTTGATCTGGAGGGTCTGAGCGATAGTGGACAGGACGAAGGCGGGCTCACTAATGGGGGCCAGGTTCACGAAATACACCCCATCGGGGAACACGTCACTCAGTTCCGCCGCCACCTGGAGCGCCATCCGGGTTTTGCCGCTGCCGCCAGGTCCCGTCAGGGTCAACATATGCATGCCATCGCGTTGCAGGAGGCGCTGCACGGCGGCGACTTCCCGCGCTCGTCCGATGAATGAGGTCAATTGGATGGGCAGGTTATGTGGGTGGCTCTCGAGGGACTTGAGCGCGGGAAATTCGGCAGGCAAACCCGCAATGACGAGCTGGTAGAGATGACTGGGGCGTTGTAAGTCCTTGAGACGGTGCTCTCCGAGATCGCGCAGGCTCACTCCATCAGGGAGGTCATGCTCCACCAGGTCACGGGCGGTTTGAGAGAGCAGAGCCTGTCCCCCATGCGCGGCGCTCATTATGCGTGCGGCAAGATGCACATCCAGCCCCGCGTAGCCTTCAGCGGCAAGTTGCGGCTCACCCGTGTGCAGACCCATGCGCACGCGCACGACCAGGTCCTCGGGCCAGGTATGGGCGAAGAGGACGCGCTGGGCGTTCGCTGCCGCAGCGATGGCATCGGTGGCACGCGCAAAGGCCACAAAGAAGGCATCGCCCTGGGTGTCGACCTCGTAACCGCCAAAGGTGCGGAACGCGACACGCAGCAGTTGTCGGCTCTCTGCGAGCATACTGGCATAGCGCTCCCCCAACTGCTGGAGCAGGCGCGTGGATCCCTCGATGTCGCTGAAGAGCAACGTGACCGTTCCCGTCGGCAGCTCACGCATGCAGCACCTCCTGACAAAGGGTGTACAACGCATCCCAGACGCCGCTGGACGACAGCTCTCGACGATGAGATTGTCTGTCTTTCCAGCATTATACCACCTCTTTCGACTGAAGGAGGTGAAGCCGCTTCTTCTATGTGCGGCGTACCTCGGTGAGTGGGTAACAAGCGGGAGTTGAGTACATTGCGTTCTTGTCAAGTGGCCCTGTGGGGCAGGCATCAGTGACGGATGCTCACATGTGCGAGTCCCGATCTACATGCAACTCTCGATCTGTGACGCAAACCCTTGCTTGTCTTGATACTTTGAGACGAAAGAACACACTCTTGTTGCATTTCTCATGCGCAACGCTATTACTACCGGGAATCCCTGGTCATGCAGCGCCTGGCATGAACCACCCCAGATGGAACAAAGCGTGTGGTGGCAGACGTTGCGAGCGCCACCAGCCTGTGGCGTGTGCTCGCGCGCTGGCAGGAGCGGGGGCTGTCAGACGACGGAGCGACGC
>Ga0070717_10003426_pt1 | contig 11341 bp, 10 predicted proteins | sample LARL113metaG_FD_71366 | JGI IMG/M metagenome (GOLD analysis project Ga0070717, IMG submission 71366) | Corn, switchgrass and miscanthus rhizosphere microbial communities from Kellogg Biological Station, Michigan, USA - LAR L11-3 metaG | ecosystem: Host-associated > Plants > Roots > Rhizosphere ...
GGATCGAGCCCTCCCTGCTCAATGGCAAAAATAATGCGCCTTCGGCGCCATAGTTAACATCGCCCGCGAAGAGGCCGACCCACCTCAATCTTCGAGCGTAAAGCCCACCTTCAGCGTCACCTGCCAGTGCGCGATTTTTCCATCTTCCAAATAGCCGCGCGTATCAGTGACCTCAAACCAGCGCATGTTGCGCACGGTTTTCCGCGCTCGCTCCAGCGCATTTTTGACGGCGTCGTCGAAGCTGTTGGGCGACGAACCGACCAATTCAATCTTTTTGTAAATGTGATCAGCCATGTGCGCATTGTTTGGCCGCGTTGCTTGGAAGACAATAAAATTCGAGATTCGTGAGTCGTTACATCGCTAATTGCTACAACGAATTTCGATTCACGATTCACAAATCTCTATCTAATGAGCTGGCCGCGCTTGCTCTACAATTCTCTTGGAGATATTAGGAACCGTCCATGCACGACTCGAACATCGAATCGCTTCTAACCGAGCGCCGCGTCTTTAAACCATCGAAAGAATTTGCCGCGAAGGCACGGATCAAATCCCTCGGGCAATATCGCCGGATGTATCGCGAGTCGGTCAAGCGTCCCGCGAAATTTTGGGCACGCGAGGCGAAAGAACTCACTTGGCGACGGCCGTGGCAGAGAGTTCTCAAGTGGACGGCGCCGTTCGCAGAATGGTTTCTCGGCGGAAAATTGAATGTTTCCGAAAATTGTTTGGATCGACATCTACTAACGTATCGCCGGAACAAAGCGGCGATCATTTGGGAAGGTGAACCGGGCGAGAAACGAACGCTGACCTATCAGCAATTGCATCATGAAGTTTGTCGTTTCGCGAATGTATTGAAGCGAAATAAAGTCGGCAAAGGCGATCGCGTAATCATTTATTTGCCGACCATTCCCGAAGCCGCCATCGCCATGCTGGCGTGCGCACGCATTGGCGCGGTGCATTCGGTCGTATTCGGCGGGTTCAGTGCCGATTCCATTCGCGATCGGATCGCCGACAGCGGTGCGATCGCACTAATCACGGCGGACGGAAGTTACCGCCGCGGCGGAATTGTTCCGCTGAAGAAAAATGTCGATGAAGCATTGCGCGAAAAATCGACGATCAAATGCGTCATCGTTTTTCAACGGGCGCACAATGAAATTCACATGGATAAGGGCCGCGACGTTTGGTGGCATCGCGAACTGGAATATGTAAATGCAAGTTGCTCGCCGGCGGCGCTCGACAGCGAGCATCCGCTCTACATTCTTTACACCAGCGGCTCGACTGGAAAACCGAAAGGAATCTTGCACACAACCGGCGGTTACCTTGTCGGCATTTACGCGACAATGAAATATGTCTTCGACATTCGTGACGAAGATATTTTCTGGTGCACGGCCGACGTCGGCTGGGTGACAGGACATAGCTACGTTGTTTACGGCCCGCTGGCCAGCGGCGCGACGACGTTGATGTATGAAGGCGCACCCAACTGGCCGGAGCCGGACCGTTTCTGGAAGATCATCGAACAGCATCGCGTCAACATTCTCTACACCGCACCGACTGCGATCCGTGCGTTTATCCGTTGGGGCGACGCATGGGTGAAAAGGCACGATCTTTCGTCGCTGCGTTTGTTAGGCACCGTTGGCGAACCGATCAACCCAGAAGCGTGGATGTGGTACTATAAGGTAATCGGCGGCGGGCGTTGTCCGATTGTCGATACGTGGTGGCAAACTGAAACTGGCACGGCCATGATCACGCCGTTGCCGGGCGCGACGCCGACCAAACCAGGCAGCGCCACGCTGCCGTTTTTCGGTGTCGATCCTGAGGTGGTGGATCCCAACGGCACAGAAGTTGGCCCGAATATTGGCGGCAAACTGATTATCCGTCGACCGTGGCCGGCGATGTTGCGCACAATTTACGGCGACAAGGTACGTTACCGAAAACAATATTGGAGCGAATACAGAGGCAACTATTTCACAGGCGACGGTGCGCGACGCGATGAGGACGGATATTTCTGGATCGTCGGCCGCATCGACGATGTGCTGAACGTTGCCGGACATCGCTTGGGAACATCGGAGATCGAGAGTGCGCTCGTTAGTCATCCGCGCGTGGCGGAAGCCGCCGTAGTCGGTCGCCCGGACGAAATCAAAGGTCAGGGCGTTTGCGCGTTCGTGACGTTGAAAACGAATGTCGATCCGACGAATGCGTTAAAGAGCGAATTGCGGGAGCATGTCAGCAAACATATCGGCGCGATCGCAAAGCCGGACGAAGTCCGTTTTGCCGAGGCGCTTCCAAAAACGCGCAGCGGAAAAATCATGCGCCGGCTTCTCAAGGAAATCGCGAGCGGCGTTAAAGTTACCGGCGACACAACCACGCTGGAAGATTTCAGCGTGTTGGCAAAGTTAGCCCAGCCGGAGGAGTAAAGGTCAGGCGATTGTCGATTTTATCGTCGACGCGCTTTCCGACGGCCGCCTGGCTGAATGTCAGTGATTCTCACCGTACACGTTGCAAGTGCGTCGGGTGGGGGAAAAATGCAGAAAATCTGGATGGGGAACCGTGTACGATTCTCCCGAAGGTGTAACAAGCTGAAACGGGCGGAACGACCTTGCATTCAAAAAATTCTCGATGGCTTCATCTGTCATGATTCTAAAGGGACATAACCGGCGCAGCGCTCGGAAGAGACGTACCGCCACGGGATTTCTCTGCAGGCGGAAATTTCTTTTTCAAAAGCCCTGTTCGCGTAGCCTTAACTCGTGAGTTTCATCCGCACAGGACTGCGCGAGATCGGGTTAAAAATCCGGAGACAAAGAACGCGCATGGCGTTGCGCCATGAGAGGCGGTTATTGCAAAAAAGCGAAATCAATCTCGGGCGCGAAGGCACTTCGCAAGCGGGCAATTTCCCCGAGCTGCGCAACGAGATTGTCGCATTGAAGAAGCTCGAGCAGGAACAGAAGGAAGTCGCGCTGCGCATCGCGCAGATTGAGGAAGGGATCAAAAAAATCGAGGAGCAGCGGCAAGAGAATACGCGGGAACAAACCAAGGCGCTGGCCAAGTTAGAAACAGAAAAGAAACCGGTCTTGCAGCGCCGCAACGAAGCAAAAAACGCAGCCGAGGTTTGCGCGCGCGAACTCTCTGCCGTGGAGCAGCGTATTCAGGAAAACGATGCCGCAGACCGCGATCTGTTGAAGCGACTGTCCGAACTACAAGCGCAGACTCCGCCGCCAGCCGATCTGGAAACACACTCCGCCAGGATTGCGGTTCGGCGCACGCGTTTGCCGGAAGAGCGAGCTGAACTTGTGCGCGCGCGGCTTGGCAGTGCAGAGGCGAGTCGAATCGCCAAGGAAAAATTGGCGGCGGCGGAAGAGGAACTCTCCGTGATCGACAAAAACATCGAGCGCACTCGGGCTGAATTCGAAGTGCGTGATCGCGCTTTAAACGACAACATCCGCACCCAGCAGGAAGCGCTACGCGGCGAGCGTACGCACCATCAGGTTGTGGAGGAGCGGAAGAATCCTGCCTATTTGAACATCGGTCGCCACCTCGCTTCACAAGGCATCGCCCCGCCCAACGCGCCGCATTTGCTCAGCGATGTGCAACACCATCGCACGGCGCTAGATCGACATCAACAACACACCGCCGAACTGGCACTTCTTTCTAGTCAGATCGATAAACAGGAGCTGCGGCAATTTTATTTCTGTGTAATCTCGGTGATCGCGTTGCTGGCGATTATTTTACCTCTTATTTTTCAATCTCCAGCCAAACGCGAGTGGTTGCCGCAACAGACCGATTCGATTTTGTCGATCAATACCGACCAATTTGGTCGCGATGATTTGCCGAAACGCTGGCGGAAAGAACAGCCCGAACTATGGCAGAATGTCTGGAATGGTCTGCTCGGGGCCGCAGGACACACTCCGGTTTTGAACTTGACCCGCGATACGCTTCGCATCACCCGCGCCGCCACCACGAATGACGCTGGCGTGGTGCGCGAATTCTTTCTGGTGGAAGCGCGTGGCGACGTCTCGCGCGTCATTCGCGCGATTGACCACGACAGCGCGTTTCAGCGACGAACGATCAGTGGACTCCCGGTCTGGGAGCACGCCGAGTTAGCGCTCGCCCGCATTGGCCCGAAGACGCTCGCTGTCGGCACGGAGACGGAAGTGGATGAATTGGTTCGAGTCCGGCTCGGGATGGAACTCGATCTGAAGATCACCGGCCAACTTTTCGATCGCTTCCAAGCCCTCGACCGGGAAAGCTCATTGCGCTTGATTTCACGCAATCCGCCAGATCTGGCGCGCGTTTTTCATCCGATTTTTGTGCACGAATTACTCGACGATTCGCAGCTTCTTGGGCTTGCTTTGACTCTGCAAAATCCGATAAAAGCGAGATTGCTTTTGAAAACGAAATCCACAGAAACCGCCGCCCAATTGGCGCGCCAGTTGCACGATGAGCCGCAGCGATGGTTGCACTTGCAGGATTCCGATCTGCTGCTCTATAAACAACCGCCCGAGGTGACGAGACAGGGCACCAACCTCGAGGCGCATTTTAACGTGCCCGACGACGCCGCTCGACTTCTGTTGCAACGCATTGCCAAAACAGATACGACGGCCACCGTGGCGACAGATTGATTGCCGCCGCATGTTCCGCTCGCGTTCGAAACAGATGATTTCATTCCGCAAATTACCCAAACCGCGCCGGCCTCATTTTGCTTCTCTGCTCGGCATATTCATGTCGATCCTTGCCGGCAAAGTCGCGGCCAATCCGGACTTGGTGGAGATCAAAAGCGTGGCGCCTTCAATCGTGGTCGAGCTTCGCTATGCGACTCCGCACAATGTGACTGGCCGCCCGCTTTATCCGCCCGGCATGCACGCAATGGTTCTTCCAAGCGTGGCCCAGCAATTGGCCGGCGCACAAAAATTTCTCTGCCAATATGGCTACGGCTTGAAAATTTGGGACGCTTATCGGCCGAAAAAAGCGCAAGTGTTGCTCTGGCAGCTTGCCGGAAAAGGCGATTACATCGCCGACCCGAAAAATGGATTTGGCTCGATGCATTCATGGGGCATTTCGGTCGATGCCACGCTCGTCGATGCTTGGGGGCACTCCGTGACGATGCCGACCGATTTCGATGAATTCACGCCGGCGGCCAGGATGTATTATCAAGGCATTGATCCCCTGGTGAGAGCACACTTGCGCCTGTTGCAGGTCGCAATGGCCGGCAACAACTTTTATGGATTGCGCACTGAGTGGTGGCACTTCACCACCGCCGATTGGAAAAAATACGTGCCCTATCAGGAAGCCAGAGAAAGTGCACATAGCAGCGATGCTAAGCTCGAAAAGCTAAAAGCTGCTTCGCAAAAGGATCCAAATTCCAAGACCTGAGATGATCGAAACGATCCTGCGGGATTTGCGGCAGCCGGAATATATTCATGTCCTCGTCAATCCGCTTCCGGTTTATGGACTCGGGCTCGGGCTGATTGGTCTGATCATCGCTCTCCTTCTCCGGAGTCGGCCAGCAAAAATCGCGACTCTCAGCATCGTGCTCATCAGCGCGGCAGCGGCCTGGCCGGTTTACGAGTTTGGTGAACAAGGTTACGACCGCGTTTTAACAATGGCAGATGATGATGGGCGCGCATGGCTCGACGCGCACAAAGATCGCGCCGAGGATCTCATTTGGTTTTTTTATGCGCTGGCAATTTTGAGCGTGGTTGCGATTGCCGTGCCGATCAAATGGCCAAAGTCTTCCGTTGCGCTTGCGCTCGCGGTTCTGTTATTTGGCGCAGGTTGTTTAGGCGTCGGCGGCTACATCGCCTATGCCGGCGGGAGAATTCGCCACCGCGAATTTCGAAATGAACGGCCGCCGCCAACACCGCCCGAGCATGGGCACGATTAGATCGACAATGGATGTCTGCTTTTGCAGGGCAGGCGCTGCGCCTGGCAATGTTTTAAGTTAGGCAAGCGATGCACTTGCCCTACAATTTCAGGGGTGACAACTGAACTAGATCGCGCTGAACGCAGCGTCGAAGAGCACAGCGTCGCGCTTAAAAAACCGCTCGGTCTACGCGATCTGGTTCTCACACAAATCCTCTTTGTCGTCGGCTCGAGCTGGGTCGGCACCGCCGCCAAGCTAGGACAAGCACATCTCTTTTTTTGGCTGCTGGCCATTTTGCTCTTCTACATTCCACAAGCTGCGGTCGTGATTTATTTGAATCGCGTCATGCCGCTCGAAGGCGGGATTTATCAATGGGCGAAATTAGGTTTTAACGAGTTCGCAGGATTCATGGTCGCATGGAATCTCTGGCTGCTTTCCATCACCGTCATCGCATTGGGCGGAATGTTTGTGACGACCAATATCTCTTACGCTATCGGTGAGACCGCGACCTGGATGCCGAACAACAAATGGTGCGTGTCGTTGATCAGTTGCGCTCTCGTCGCCGGTCTTGGCTGGACCGGTATGCGCGGTTTGTCGTTAGGCAAATGGGTGCACAACGTCGGCGCGTTCGCCATGCTCCTGGCTTACGGTGCTCTGATTGTTTTGCCGTTAATGAGTTTCGCCCGTGGTGAACTGAAGCAATACCACCCGTTCCAGGTCGTAGCGCCCACGATGTCGATCTTTTACTGTTTCAATATTTTCAGCAAACTGGCAGTCGGCGCGCTGAGCGGATTTGAGTACGTCGCCATTTTGGCCGGCGAAACCCGCGCTCCGGCGCGCGATATCGGCCGCTCCGTTATTATCGCGTCTCCGGTCATCGCGCTGATGTTCATCCTCGGCACCGGCGCCGTCCTCGCTTTTATCGGGAACAATCCAATCGATCTCATCGGTCCGGTACCGCAAACGTTGCGGCTCGGGTTGCGCTCTTTTCCCATCGCCGGCGTGATCGCATCCATTGGCATTATCCTCATGACGGTGCGATCGATTTCGTCGACGAGCGTTCATTTCACCGGCAGCTCGCGTCTGCCCATGGTCGCCGGCTGGGACCGATTGTTGCCGATTTGGTTCTCGCGTTTGCATCCGCGGTATAAGACGCCGATCAACTCGATCGTGTTCGTCGGTGCAATCACACTGATGATCGCGATTGCGAGCCAGATCGGTGCTGGAATTCAGGAAGCATTTCAACTCGTCGATAACGCGGCGAATGTTTTCTATGGGATCGTCTACGTGATCTTGTTCGCTATTCCAATTGCAGGCGCAACCGCGATTCGTTCCGGCGCGCCCACCTGGTTGCGCGTGGCCGCACTCTGCGGTTGTGGTGTCTCTCTGCTCGCAATTTTCTTCACCGCCTATCCGATCATCGACGTGCCAAGTCCGCTGGTTTTCGCCGGTAAAATCATCACAGTCACCCTGATTGCCAACGCGACTGGCGTGCTCATTTTCGCGCTCGGTAAAAGACGACGAAAAGTAACACACTAACGCCGACTCGACCGCTTAAAGCGGTCAAGGGGGTTAGAAGCCTAGCTTTGTTGAAAAGCCTCTGGTCAGATTCTGCAGCGCCAGATGTGTCGCCTGCAGCCTGTCACCTGCAAAACGTAAAGCGGCCGGCACGGTTGCCGCTACAGAGATCGGATTGCGCAAACTTGACCGCTTAAAGCGGTCAAGTTGATTAGCGGCAACTTTCAACCACCCAGCGCAAGTAATCGGGCAATCCACTGTCGATATTACACGAAATAATTTCCGACAACTCGTAGGGATGAAGCGAGCGCAATTTATCCTGGAAAGCCTGCTGTCGTTCTTCGCTCACTTTGAAAAAGACAAGCGTTTCGTTTCCGTTCTCGATTTTTTCTTTCCAGCGATAGATTGATTCGACGCCCGGCAAGATATTTGCGCACGCGGCAAACTTTTCCGTGACCAACTGAGTTGAAATTCGCCGCGCTGTCTCGGCGTCTGGAAACGTGCTCAGCGTGAGCAGAATCTTTTCGGCCATTCGTTAGGCCAATGCAGGCTCTGCTAAACGGCTAAGCGCTTCGCTCCGGCAGATCCAGCCGCCACCGAGCACCACGTCGTCATCGTAAAAAACAGCCGCCTGTCCTGGAGCGACGGCTCGCTGCGGTTCGTGCAGGCGAACACGGGCGCGATGGTTCTCCAGCGGCGTCACTGTCGCGCGCGTACCAGGATGGCTATAACGGATCTTAACCGTGACTTCGATTTCGCGGTTATAGCCGCCCCGAAAGCGTTCCGGGCTGACCGCGGCGCTGGGATCACCAATTCCTGCTACAGCGTGCCAGTTTGCGCGCTCGATTTCGAATTCGCCACAAATCAGATCGTCTGCGTCGCCGACGATGACGCGATTCGTTTCCGCATCAAGGTCGAGAACGTAACGCGGCCGTGACGAGCCGCCGGGAAGCCCTTTGCGCTGACCAATCGTAAACAGTTCGATTCCTTCGTGTTCGCCGACGAAGTTTCCTTCGGCATCGTAAATCTCGCCGCGATGAAATTCACTCTCACCCAAATGCGATCGCAAAAATGCTTTGTAATCGTTCCCCGGCACGAAACAAATTTCCTGGCTGTCGATCTTATCGGCAACTTTCAAGCCTAACGAGTGCGCGATTTCACGGATTTGCGGCTTCGTCATCTTGCCGAGGGGCGTGAGCGCGCGCCGCAATTGAAGCTGGCGCAAGCTGAACAAGAAATACGATTGGTCTTTGCGCGAATCGACACCCTTACGCAGGATGGCGCGGCCAGGGTCACCGACCCCGGCTACAGGATGTTCGATAACGGCGTAATGGCCGGTTGCAATGAAATCGCAGCCCAGCGCCTGCGCTTTGCCCCAGAGATTGCCGAACTTGAGCTTCTCGTTGCACATCACGCACGGATTCGGCGTTCGACCAGCTTGATACTCGCTCGCGAAATAATTGATGACGGTCTGTTCAAATTGGTCCGCTTCATCAACCACATAATGGGGAATGCCTAACAAATGCGCAACGCTGCGCGCGTCTGCCACAGCCTGGGGCCCGCAGCATTTGTCCTCCGCGCGCGAAATGCAATCCTGCGGCCACACTTTCATGGTGACGCCGATGACTTCGTAACCTCGCTCCCGCAACAGGTACCCTGCGACGCTGGAATCCACTCCACCGCTCATGCCAAGCAGGACGCGCTTTTTGTTCATTAGAAGCGGAAATGTCGATGAAGATGGCGACGCGTCAATTGCTCTGGGGAGGCAGGCAGCTTGCCTGCAGTCGTCGGCAAGCCTCCGAAAAGGACAGGCTAGCAGCCTGTGCCCTCCAGAATAAGAACGCGTTAAAGTTTCGGTGCACGACTAACAAACGAGCTGCCGCGCAGAGTAAAACGCCAATGTAAATCTGCGGAACGCGTGATGCCGATCCGTCGATCGGCTGCAAGATCGACAACGAGGCCTGGTCGCAACATGAAGCAGTATTGCGGATCGGCGCACAAATCCATTTCATGGTGACGTCCAGTGATGTCGAGGGCGCAGGTAAGTTTGCCCGGTCCCGAACAGAGTTTGCGGACATCAGCGACGCCGCGGCGCTTCTTCATCACCGCGATTCCACGGCGTGGTTCAAGCGCCCGAATCAAGACAAACCCATTCGCTTTACCTTTCACGAGCACATTCAACATCCAATGCACGCCGTAGTTAAAATAGACGTAGGCAGTGCCGGGTTTGTTGCGTTCGATAAACGCGCGCGCGCTCGGTCGCGTAAAAGTGTGCGCGGCTTCATCGTTAACCGCTGCGTAGGCTTCAACCTCGACGATAATTCCTGCGCATTGTTCCCAAACGAGTTCCGCCCCGACCAATTCACGGGCGCAACTGAGTGGATCGCGCCGAAAGAATTTCCGACTAATCATCTGTCTGTTCATCACACTGGCCCCAAATCTGCGGATAGCCCGGCAATGATGAGCTAAAAACCTTTTGCTTTGTATAGGATCGGCAACGTCACGTCGCACGCCACTGGTTTGCCGTCACGAAACGCCGGAATGAACTTCGCATTGCGAAAGTCAGACAGAGCGGCATCAGCAAACCCAACAAAAGGTGGTTCCTCCGAAAGAACCTTGATGTCTTGAAGGTTGCCCGACGCATCGATTTTCATTTGCAGTTTGACCACGCCATCCACCAAAACCGGCGCCGTCTCGTTTGGATAATGAAATCCGCTGAACTTCGATTCGGGGCCGAAAAACGGCTGCGGCCCGATGAAGTCGTGCTCCTCTTTGACCTCGGCCGGTTCTTGATTGGAGAAAATACGCAGCCGCGGTTTCCCATTGACCACGGCAAAAACGACCGTGCCATAATAAATCGCATCGACTGGCCGATGATTGTAAACGGCAGGAATAAACCTCTGGTCCGCAGCAGCTGAGAGTCTTTTCCGTAACTCGTCTTCGAGTGGTTTTGAATCCGGCGTGCCGCCATACAACCCGCTCCACTCCAATTCCCCGCTTTTTCTCACCGAACAGATGAACAAGATGAATGCGTCCTTTTGGCCCTTCTTCATGAGGTCTTGCGTATCGATGCGATTAATCAGGGCATCTGGACCTGTCCCAATTAAAATTGGCCGATAGATCGGTAAGTCCCTCGTCTGCGCCGAGGGAACCTCGGTCACCTGCGACCAGGCAAGATCGACAAACGATAAGATGGCGAGCAGTGAAAGCACGAACCGGCGCATGGGCAAATACGCAAGCGGAGGACGCCGCTTTTTCAAGCCCAATCTCGCCAAGATATTACGCAGCGATGGTCAGCGGATTGGCGACGGCGACTTTATGCACAACCTGGTGACGGCGGAAATAATCGATGAGCGCGTCGCGCGTCTGCACGGGATGCAACTGACAATTGGCCGCAGAAGTTTCGAGCAGAGCGCGCAATTTCATGAAACGATGGCCGCCACTGCGCGAGTCGAACGTGTTGAAAGCAATCGTATATTTTTTGTCGCGCTCGAGCGGGCGACCGCCCGCGAGCGTCATCGATTTGATCCGGTGCTCAGCGCCACGGTGCTCGGTCGTGATATCAAATCCCATCAGGTTGCGGCCTTCGTGGCTATCGTACGCTTCCTCCATTACTGTTTTGATTTCCTCCGGCGCGAGTTTTGCTGTCACGAGATAGTTTTCGTACGGTAGGACACTCCAGGTGTCGTTAAACGTTTTTGGGCCGGCGACAAAATCGTTCCTTTCGTCGAAGACACCGTGAAAGACGCCATCGACAGCAACATGACGACCTTGCAACGCCTCCGTAATTGCCGCGCCGATCAATCGCTCGAGATCGCTAGGGCGACCGGGGCGAGAGCGCGCGCGCAACGTTTCAGCCACTTGGCCGATCGGTTGCGCGAGCGCCGCATGCGATTTGACGAGTTGCGATTTCGCTCGAGAAAGAACGACCTGATCGAGATGAATCCGGCGGTCCATCAACTCGCAAGC
>Ga0070717_10003427_pt1 | contig 11341 bp, 11 predicted proteins | sample LARL113metaG_FD_71366 | JGI IMG/M metagenome (GOLD analysis project Ga0070717, IMG submission 71366) | Corn, switchgrass and miscanthus rhizosphere microbial communities from Kellogg Biological Station, Michigan, USA - LAR L11-3 metaG | ecosystem: Host-associated > Plants > Roots > Rhizosphere ...
TGAGCGTTTTGTTTTTGCTGCGGTATATCTTTCTCGGGGCAGAGTAGATCACCGTTCACGACGGAGACACGGAGAATGAGCTCCGTAACAATACCCCTACGATTAAGCGTAAACGCAAGGCAGTTGTGGACATGCCTTTGGCTTTTTTCTCCCTGTTTCTGTGTCTCCGCAGTGAAACGGTCCTAATACGGGAGCTTGTTGGGTTGGCGCTCCCAGGCGCGGAAGGCCTCTAGGGCTTGGTCGGGCATGATTTGAATCATGGGAATTTTGCGCTCGGAGTGCGGCTGAGGGATTTCGCTATAGATGAGCGAATCGTCGAAGCCGGCTTTGGCTGCGTCGGCAGCAGTGCTTCCGTAATAAACACGTGCAGGCCTCGCCCAGTAGATGGCGCCAAGGCACATGGGACAGGGTTCGCAGGACGAGTAGAGCTCGCAGCCGCGAAGCTCGAAGAGACCAAGCGCCTCGCACGCTTTTCGGATGACGACGACTTCCGCGTGCGCCGTAGGATCGTTGGTTGCCGTGACGCTGTTGGCACCTTCGGCGATGACCTTGCCATCCTTGACGATGACGGCGCCGAAGGGACCGCCTTGCTGCGAGCGGACGTTCTCGATCGCAAGCTCAATCGCGCGGGTCATGAAGCGGTCGGTCATGAAGTGAGTATATCCGGAGGTCAGGACTTAAAATACCGGATAACCACAGAGGACACAGGGGCAGAGAGAAATCATGCCATCGCCTGTATTTCCGAGTGCCACCTGTGGTTTAAGCTTTGGTTTCAGGCCGGAGGACGCAGGATTGAGGATTTCAGTGCCTGATTACATGCCATGACATTACAAGCGTTTCTATCCCAACGCCTGGTGACTCCCGAAGGAGAGCGACCTGGAGCGGTGTTGGTTGAGGGCGAACAGATCCGAGCGGTTGTCCCCGTCAACGAAGTACCGCCCGACGCGCGAGTGCAAGATTTCGGCGAAGCGGCGATTCTGCCCGGCCTGGTCGATTCGCACGTGCACATCAACGAGCCGGGAAGGACCGAATGGGAGGGCTTTGAGTCGGGGACCTGCGCAGCGGCTGCAGGCGGGTACACCATGCTTATAGACATGCCGCTGAACTGCCTGCCCGCGACGACGAATCTGGAGGCACTCGAGGCGAAACGCAAAGCGGCGCTGGGCAAGTGTCGAGTCGACTGGGCGGTGTGGGGTGGAGTCGTGCGCGGAAATCAGTGGGACATCAAGCCGCTGGCCGACGCGGGCGTACGCGGCTTCAAATGCTTTCTCATTCATCCCGGCATTGAGGGCTTCACCATGGTCACCGAACCGGAGTTGCGTGCAGCTCTGCCTCACGTGGCGCGGGCTGGACTGCCACTGCTAGTGCATGCAGAACTGCCTGGTCCCATCGATGAGGCGACCGTGAGTATTGCGGATGCGGATTGGAAATCCTACGCGATATATTTGAGATCGCGGCCCGACGAAGCAGAGTTGTCGGCAATTCGGCTACTCGTATCGCTTTGCCGGGAACATCGCTTTCGCCTGCACGTGGTTCATTTGTCCACGTGGGAAGGTCTGGACTTGGTGCGCTCTGCTCGTGCTGAGGGTCTGCCGGTGAGCGTCGAAACGTGTCCGCATTATTTGTATTTTGATGCGGAAACGATCGGCGAGGGCGCGACGCTGTGCAAGTGCGCTCCGCCGATTCGCAGCGGCGAGAACCGAAAGAAGCTTTGGCAGGGCCTGCGTGACGGAGTCATCGATTTGGTGGCAACAGATCATTCGCCGTGTCCGCCAGCGATGAAGAAACTTGATGAAGGTGATTTTCGAACGGCGTGGGGAGGGATTACGGGCCTATCTGTGGCGCTGCCGGTGATGTGGACCGAGGCCAGTCGGCGAGGATTCACGCTGCTGGATATCGCGCGATGGATGGCGGAGGGTCCGGCGCGGTTGGCTGCGTGTGATTCACGCAAGGGACGGATAGCAGCGGGATATGATGCGGACTTGGTCGTGTTTGAACCGGAGGCGGATTTTATTGTGAGGACAGAACGGCTGTATCAGAGGCATGCGGTGTCGCCATATCTAGGCGAAAAGCTGCGAGGCATGGTAAGGACGACATATCTGCGCGGAAAGCCTGTGTTTTGTGAAGGCGAATTTCCCGGCGCGCCCGCGGGAAGAGAATTTCGACCCTAGATGCTCGCGAGTCGTCTGCGCAGCGGACCCTGGCGGGCGTGGACGCCCGCCGCCACGTGGGAGATCGGATGGTCTTGCTTGAAAACTGAGAGCATCGTTGGCACTGCCACACCGCGCAAGGAAGGGCGCGACAAGGTCACGGGCCACGCGCGGTATGTTGACGATCTCAGTTTTCCCAACATGCTGTATGGAGCGACGGTGCGCAGCCAGATTCCGCGTGGGAAAATCAAGCACGTAAACTTTGGACCTGGAATTCTGTGGAACGAATTTGTGGTCGTGTCCGTGAAAGATATTCCGGGGAAGAATTGCATTGCGTTGATAGCCAACGATCAGCCATGCCTCGCCGACGGCGTGGTGAATCATGCAGAGGAGCCGATTATCCTGCTGGCGCATCCGGACCGGTATGCGCTGCCCAAGGCGGTTGCGGCGGTGTCGATTGAGTATGAGCCGCTGCCTGCGATATTTACGATCGAGGAGAGCGAACGGCGGTCGGAAATAATCTGGGGCGACGACAATGTTTTCAAAACTTATCTGATCGAGAAGGGAGACGTGGACAAAGTCTGGGCGAAGGCTGACTACATTGTCGAGGGCGAATATTTTACCGGGGCGCAGGAGCAGCTTTACATCGAAACCAATGGCATAATCGCGTCGTTCGAGGCGGGGCAGGGCATTACGGTGTGGGGCTCGATGCAATGTCCATACTACGTGCACAAGGCGCTGATGGCGTTGTGCGATTTGCCGGAGGACAAAGTCCGCGTGGTGCAGACGGAGACGGGTGGCGCGTTCGGCGGCAAGGAAGAGTATCCATCGATGATCGCGGCACATGCGGCGCTGCTGGCAATGAAATCCGGACGGCCGGTGAAAATTGTCTATGACCGGGCGGAGGACATGGCCGCCACGACCAAGCGGCACCCGTCACGGACGCGGCATCGTACGGCTGTGAGCAAGGACGGAGAGATCCTCGGAGGCGAAATCGAGTTTGTGATCGATGGTGGAGCTTATTCGACGCTGTCGTCTGTTGTCCTTTCGCGGGGAACGATTCACGCGGGCGGGCCCTATCACTGGCCGAACGTGCGTATTCGCGCAAAAGCAGTGGCGACAAACGCGCCACCCCATGGGGCGTTTCGCGGATTCGGGGCACCTCAGTCGCTGTTTGCCATGGAGCGGCACATGGGCTGCATCGCGCGGGCGGTGAATATATCTCCCTCGGAAATCCGGCGCAGGAATTTTCTGAAACCCGGGCAGACGACGACTACCGACCAAGCCATACGCGAGCCGATTGATCTAACAAAACTGCTTGATCGCGCGCTTCAACTTGCCGATTACGACGTCAAGCAGCAGCGGTATGCGAAAGAGAACAAGGAGGAGACCGAGGGCCTCACGCGAAAAAAAGGTATGGGCATCGCGGCCTTCTTGCATGGCGCCGGATTTACCGGCTCGGGCGAACGCTATCTGAGCTCGGTGGTTGGAGTGGAAGGGGGTGCGGATGGCGGCGTGCGTGTTCTGGTGTCAAGCACCGAGTTTGGCCAGGGGACGAACACTGTCCTGTGCCAGATCGCGGCCGAGGCGCTCGGACTGAGGTACGGAGATGTCGCTATCGCGCAGCCCGACACGGCGCAAGTACCGAACAGCGGCCCGACGGTGGCGTCGCGCACGGCGATGGTTGTGGGCAAGCTGGTGGCGTCGGCGGCGCTTGGACTGAAGCAGACGCTGATCGGCACAGGCATGCTCGGCGAGACGCACACAGCGGAAGAATTTCGCGATGCGTGCAGGAAATATATTGCCGCCCATGGGGATCTCCGCTCGTTTGCGCGCTACGAACCCCCGCCAGGAATTCACTGGGATGACGAGAAGTATCGAGGTGAAGCCTACGCGGCGTTTGCATGGGCGGTTTACGTGGCGGAAGTTACGGTGGATCTTGCGACCTACAGCGTTTCGGTCGACGACTTCGTCGCGCTTCAGGAAGTGGGACGAGTGCTGCATCCGGTGCTGGCGCGTGGGCAAGTCTTGGGCGGCGTCGCGCAGGGAATTGGATTCGCGTTGTACGAAAAAGTAGAATGGCGCAACGGACGCATGCACAACAACCAGATGACGAATTACATCATGCCGACCTCCGCCGACGTGCCCGCGGTACGCGTGTACTTCGAGGAGTTGGGCAATCAGTATGGGGCGTTCGGCGCGAAGGGGATTGGCGAGCTGCCGATGGACGGCCCGGCGCCGGCGATCGTGAATGCGGTCGAGGATGCGCTGCGGATTCCGTTCAATTCCGTACCGCTATTGCCGGAAGATATTTTCGAAGCGATCACGGGACATGAGCGCGAAAGCCGTTCGCTCTCTGAAGCGAAATGACGCAGACTCCGGGCACAAAATGCGAGATTTCATTGATCGTGAATGGCGAGGCGAAAACTGTCAGTGCCTATCCGGTAGAGCGATTGCTTGACGTGCTACGACAACATCTTGGCCTGACTGGGACGAAAGAAGGATGCGGGGAGGGGGAATGCGGCGCCTGCTCAGTGCTAATGAATGGCGCCCTGGTGGTTAGCTGCCTGATACCCGTGGCTCAGGCGCAAGGCGCGAATGTCGTCACGATCGAAGGAGTGACCGGGGACGCGCGCTTTCGGACTTTGCAAGAAGTATTTCTAGAATGCGGCGCCGCGCAGTGCGGTATTTGTACACCGGGGATGATTTTGGCCACTGTGCATTTGCTGGAGAAGAAGCCCGAGCCTACGATCGAGGAAATCCGTGAACGGCTTGCGGGCAACTTGTGCCGCTGCACCGGCTATCTGCAAATTCTTGAGGCCGTCGCGGAAGCCGCGAGGCGTGTTGCTCGCGCATGAGATCCGACCCCGCCGATTTCGAATTTGTGGCCCCCACGAGCTTGCAAGACGCCGTAAAGCTGCTGGCTGAGCAGCAGAAAGCTTGGCTTCCGATTGCTGGAGGCACGGACGTGATGGTGCAGTTCGCAGCGGGCACCCTGGCGGCGCGAAATCTGCTCAGCATTTGGAATGTTCCGGAGCTAAAGCGTATCGAGATTTTACCCGGCGAAGTGCAAATCGGCGCGGGTTGTACTTACACTGATCTGCGCGAACACGAAGTGATTGCAATTGAGTTTCCGCTTCTTGTGCGCGCAGCGAGTTTGACCGGCAGTATTGCGAACCAGAATCGTGGGACGCTCGGCGGCAATATCGTGAACGCGTCTCCGGCGGCGGATTCGCTTCCGGCCTTGCTGGTGTATGGAGCGGAACTTATTCTAGTTTCCGTGCGCGGGGAGCGCCGTATCGCGTATTGCGATTTTCACACTGGCTATAAGCAGATGCAGCTCGCAGCCGACGAACTGGTCCGAGCGATCTGCCTGCCAAGAAACTTCTCGGGATATGTTTCCTATACGCGGAAAGTTGGGGCGCGTCGCGCGCAAGCGATTTCCAAAGTGTGCATCGCTGCGCTGGGACGCGTGCAAAGGGCGACCTCAGTTTTTATTGAAGACGTGCGGATTGCGCTGGGGAGCGTTGCGCCGGTTCCCATTCGCTTGACCGGAACGGAGAGGATACTGATCGGGAACCGGCTCGATTCGGCATTGGTGCTTCGCGCGGAGAAGACGGCGGCGGCTGAGATTAGGCCGATCAGCGACATGCGTTCAACCGTTAGCTATCGCACAGCAGTGGTGAGCAACCTGGTGGGCGAGTTTCTGGAGAGGCTTGGAGAGGGAGACGGGCGGTGAGCGATACGCTGGCGCGCTGGAACCGGATGCCCGGTGCGGAAGCGGAAAATGAAATCTTGGCCTGTTGCGGATCGCGGGCGTGGGCGCGTGGAGTTGTCAGCGGGAGGCCATTTGTCAGCGAGTCGGCGTTGTTGGCAGTGTCGGACGAGACGTGGCGCGGTTTGAGCGAGGTGGATTGGATGGAAGCATTCCGTAGTCATCCGCGGATTGGCGAGTCGCACGCTGAACCGCCACCCATCGTCAGCACAAAACGCTCTGCGGAATGGTCGGAGCAGGAGCAGAGCGGCCTAGCTGCCGTGAGCGATGCGATTAAGATTGCGCTGGCAGAGGCAAATCGCGAGTACGAGCAACGCTTCGGACATATTTTCATCGTGTGTGCTACGGGCAGAACTGCTGCGGATATTTTGGGTGCGTTGCGACAGCGCTTGCAAAATGATCCGCGAACTGAGCTTCACGAAGCAGCCGAACAACAGCGGCAGATTACGCAGATTCGCTTGAGAAAGTGGCTCGCGGAATGACACAAATTTCAACGCATGTGCTCGACACCGCTCTCGGAACGCCGGCGAAAGACGTGCCCGTGCTGCTGGAAAGCCAGGAAAGTTCCGGGGAGTGGCGGAGGATTGGTTCAGGTCGCACCGGTGAGGACGGTCGCTGCGGTCAGTTGCTTCAGCCAGGCGAACAACTTTCGTCCGGAATCTACCGCTTGGTGTTCGACACCGGAACCTACTACTCAGAGCAGGGTGTGCAGGGATTGTACCCCGTCGTGCAGGTGATCTTTTCCGTCCGAGATGGTGACATGCATTTCCACATCCCGTTGCTGCTGAGCCCGCACGGATACACGACTTACCGAGGCAGTTGAACAGATGATCGAACTGGGCGAAAACCGATACGGCAAGTCGCGCGTGCGGCTGTTGACCGTGAAGCGCGACAAGGACCGCCACCATTTGCGCGAGTGGATGCTGGAGGTGTTGCTGCAAGGGGATTTCGACAGTTGCTTTAAGGATGGGGACAACAGCAAAATCCTCCCTACGGACACGATGAAGAACACTGTCTACTCTATGGCGCGAAAATCTTCGGCCGCAAGTATGGAGGAATTCGCGAAGGAGATAGTGGAGTTTCTGTTGAGCCGAAATCCGCAGGTGTCTGCTGCGGAGGTGCGCCTATCGGAAAAATCCTGGGACCACATGGTCACGGGAGGGAAGTCGCATCCCACGACGTTCGTGCAATCGAGCGGAGAGCGGCAGACGACGAGTGTGAAGCAGATGCAGAACGGCAAGTGCTCCATTGAGTCTGGACTTGAGAACCTGATCATCATGAAGACGGCGGGATCTGGGTTTGAAGGTTACATTCAGGATTCTCTTACGACATTGCCGCCGGCGACGGATCGTCTGCTGGGCACGGCGCTTCGAGCGAGGTGGACGTATACATCAGAAGACGCCGACTTCGATGCGCTGCGGGCGAACATCCGCGAGATTTTGCTCGCCGTGTTTTCCGGGCACGGCAGTAAATCGGTGCAACATACGCTTTACGCGATGGGCGAAGCTGTCCTGAAAAATGTCGCGGAGGTGAGCGAGGTCAAGCTCACGATGCCTAACATCCATTGCTTGCCGGTGGATCTGTCGCGCTTTGGACAGGACAATCCGAATGAAATCTTCGTGCCGATCGATGAACCGCACGGCTATATCGAAGCGCGCATAAGCCGCCAAGGATAAACGTCTATTGCCGAAAACCGCTGAGATTAGGGCATTGGCAGAAACGGCGATCGCCCGTTGCCGAAAGCTCGCTGGTTTCAGCGAGCAGACGGGTCGTACGACCCGGACTTTTCTTTCGGCACCGATGCGCGATTGTCATCGCGAAATTGCAGAGTGGCTCACGCAGTTCGGAGCCGAGACAAGGATTGATGCGGCGGGAAATGTCCGTGCATTCTACGCCGCGGTAGAAGCGCAGGCGCCGCGGCTGCTCATTGGATCGCACCTCGATACCGTACCCGATGCGGGCGCCTTCGACGGAGTTTTGGGAGTAGCCGTTGGCGCTGCGCTACTTGAGGCTTTGCAAGGTAAGCGGCTCCCGTTTGGAATTGAGCTGGTGGGTTTTTCCGAGGAGGAGGGAGTTCGTTTCGGCATGCCGTTTATCGGCAGCCGCGCGCTCGTCGGTCGACTCGACCAAGACCTGCTGGCGAGAAAGGATGAGCACGGGGTCAGCGTGTACGAGGCGATTGAACATTTTGAATTGAAGCCGAGCGAGATTCCGGACGCTGGTTTGCGGGGCGACGTCCTGGGATATATCGAGTTTCACATCGAGCAAGGGCCAGTGCTCGAGGACCTTGGGCTGTCGCTGGGTGTGGTGGAAGCGGTGGCCGGACAGAGCAGGCTGGAAATCACATTTTGCGGACGTGCGAGCCATGCGGGCACGACGCCGATGCGGTTGCGGCGCGACGCGATTGCGGGCGCGGCGGAATGGATCACGACTGTCGAGCGTGAAGGGCAGCGCGTTCCTGGGCTAGTGGCGACCGTCGGCAAAGTTAGTCCGACACCGGGTGTAACCAATGTGATTGCCGGCGAGGCCCAGCTCAGTCTTGATGTGCGTCACCGCGAGGACGAGGTTCGAGCCAGTGCTGTAGAAACGCTGATTCGTTTGGCGGAAGAGATCGCGGAGCGGCGTGGGTTGATGGTACAGCATGGCACGCTGCTGACTCAGCGGTCGGTGACGATGGATTCAGTTCTTGTTGGCCATGTCGAAGAAGCGATCCGGAGAGCTGGATGTGAGCCGCATCGGATGGTGAGCGGCGCGGGCCACGATGCTATGATTCTGGGCGAAAAAGTTCCGGCGGCGATGATTTTCTTGCGAACACCAGCTGGGATCAGTCACAACCCGCAGGAGACCGTTAACCTTGAGGATGTAGAGAAGGCGATCGAGGCTGGAGTGCATCTGCTCGACCTCCTAGCTTCTTCCCTTGCGCAGCAAACAAAGGAGCACATGCGTGCATAAGCTGGGGCAAACTCGTAGTTCGCTTCGTGCCGACCACTTCTTGCTCACGCCAGACACGTTCGTCCGAAGTCCGCTGCCGGGAATGAACCGCTGCGCGGCTGTGGTTCATGCGGGACCCGCGATGGGCGCGGCGTTCACGGAATACACCGCCGAATTCGAAGCAGGCGGCGAACTGGGCAATGCGCCTGCGCAACGATTCTTATACGTGCTGGAGGGAAGCGTCGAGGTCGAGTCCAAGGGGAAGAAGTTCATGCTTGAAGCCCGCGGTTATGCGTTTTTTCCAGACGGCATGGCGCATCGAGTGACGACAGCGCGGGCGAGCCGAGTTGCTGTGATCGAAAAAAGTTATCAGCCACTCGCATCCGCAAAGCCTCCTGAGCTGATTATGTCGTCCGAGGACGACGTCGCTTCGAATCCGTTGGCGGGCGATCCGGATTTACTGGTGAAGTCTCTGCTTCCGGACACACCGAGTTTCGATTTTGCGGTGAACACCATGGTGTACCAGCCCGGCGCTGCGCTCAGCATGGTTGAAATGCACGTAATGGAGCACGGGTTGCTTATGCTGGAAGGTGGCGGAATTTACCGCCTGGGCGACTCGTGGCATGCGGTTACAGCGGGCGATTTCATCTGGATGGCGCCGTGGTGTCCACAGTGGTTCGGCGCGATCGGGAGAGTTCCTGCTAAGTATCTCATCTATAAAAATTGGAACCGGCATCCGCTGGGAGCACAATCGGGATGACCCGAACAGCTCAATCCATAGCAATCGATTCCAAGCGCTTGTTGTCCGAAATTGAAGCGCTAGCGTTGATTTCGGAAGCGGAGTCACCAGTGGTGACGAGAATCGTTTTCACCGAAGCGGACATGCGGGGGCGTGCGTGGCTGATCGAGCGCTGCGAAGCCGCTGGCCTTGCGGTGCGGCAGGACGCAATCGGAAATATATTCGCTCGCTGGCAAGGCTCCAGACTCGGAGCGCCCGTTGTCGGCACCGGCTCCCACATTGACGCCATTCCCAACGCCGGCAAGTACGACGGCGTGGTGGGAGTTCTTGGAGGACTCGAAGCCATACGCGCGTTGCAGCGCGGAGGATTCCAACCAAAGAACTCGATCGAGCTGCTGGTGTTTACGTCAGAGGAGCCGACGCGCTTTGGGATCGGGTGTCTTGGCAGCCGCCTGCTCTCAGGAACGCTCTCGCCGGAAACCGCGGGAAAGTTGACCGACCACAATGGAGAATCGCTCGATGAAGTACGCCGCAAGGCAGGACTGGCCGGTGATCTCGGCCAAGTCGATCTTTTGGAGGGATACTACAAGGCGTTTGTTGAATTGCACATCGAGCAGGGACCGATTCTCGAACGCGAACGGGTGCCGCTGGGTGTAGTGAAGCAAATTGCGGCGCCAGCGAGCGCGCGCATTTCTATTGAAGGCGCAGGCGGACATGCGGGCACAGTGCTGATGCCGGACCGGCGCGATGCGCTGTGCGCGGCGTCCGAATTGATGCTAGCGATCGAGAGCGCGGCGCGGACGAGCGGAGCGGTCGACACGGTAGCTACGGTTGGTATGTGCGAGGTGTTTCCTAGCGCGGTCAACAGTATTCCAAGTCGGGTGCGCATCAGTGTTGATGTGCGGGATACCGACCTGGCGCGGAGGGACTCTGTGATGCGCGCCATGCAAGCTGCGTCACAGCAAATCGCAGAGCGGAGACGAGTTTCAATCGAGACCGAACTGCTAAACGCGGATGCACCCGCGGAGTGCGCGCCCGAGGTGGTTGAGGCGCTTTCGGCGTCGTGCCGGAAGCATGGGCAAAAATTCCTCAAGATGACCAGCCGTGCCTACCACGATTCGCTGTTCATGTCGCGAGTTGCGCCGGTTGCGATGCTATTCATTCCGTGTCGCCATGGTTACAGCCACCGTCCCGATGAGTACGCATCCATCGAGGACATCGCACGCGGAACGCTGGTGCTGGCGGAGACCTTGGCGAGTCTCTCCGCATAAGCAAACTGAGCAAAATCATCCTCGCCCGATGTCTTCATTCCATATTTCAGGATGATCGCGAATGTAAGCGGCCAACATTGCGACACATTCTTCAGATTCCAAGTCGATCACCTGAATACCGAGCGAACGTAGCCACTCGATTCCACCCTGAAAATTGCGGCTCTCGCCGACGACCACCGTACCGAACCCAAACTGGCGCACCAGCCCGCTGCAATACCAGCAGGGGGCAAGGGTGGTGACCATGATCATGTCACGATAGCTGTGTTTACGGCCGGCGCTGCGGAAGGCGTCGGTCTCGCCGTGCAGGGAAGGATCGCCGTTTTGCACGCGACGGTTGTGGCCGGCTCCTACCAGACGTCCGCTGGCATCAAAGATTGCGGCGCCGATCGGGAGTCCGCCTTCAGCGAGACCCTTGCGGGCCTCGGCCAGCGCGGCGGCAAGCATTCGGACATGACCTAAGAGGATTCGCACCAGC
>Ga0070717_10003428_pt1 | contig 11339 bp, 7 predicted proteins | sample LARL113metaG_FD_71366 | JGI IMG/M metagenome (GOLD analysis project Ga0070717, IMG submission 71366) | Corn, switchgrass and miscanthus rhizosphere microbial communities from Kellogg Biological Station, Michigan, USA - LAR L11-3 metaG | ecosystem: Host-associated > Plants > Roots > Rhizosphere ...
GCTCAGATCAATAACGCCCATACGCGACGGGCCTATATCAACGCCACCCGCCGCTTTGCCGAATGGTGCGCTTCCAAAGACATTCACGAGCTCACGCAGGTCCAGCCTTTCCATGTCGCCGCGTTCGTGCACGATCTGCAAGAGGAGCTATCGCCACCCTCCGTCAAGCAGCACCTGGCCGCGATTCGCATGCTATTCGACTGGCTTGTGACCGGCCATGTTATTGACACTAATCCGGCCCATTCCGTCCGGGGTCCGCGCTACACGGTCAAGAAAGGCAAGACGCCCGTCCTGACGGCCGAGGAAGCCCATGCGCTGCTCGAAAGTATCCCCATTACCAAGAAACCAGCCAATGATACAGAGGCGGCCGATCAGCCTGATCTGCTCGGGCTGCGCGACCGCGCTTTGATCGCGATTATGGTCTACAGCTTCGCCCGGATCGGAGCCGTCATTCAGATGAAGGTTGGCGACTATTTTGTCCAAGGGCGCCGCCGTTGGGTGCGTTTACACGAAAAAGGCGGCAAGGAGCACGACGTTCCCTGTCATCATCGTCTCGATCAATGTCTGCACGATTATATCGAAGCGGCCGGCATCACCGACGACGTCGACGGCTATCTTTTCCGCTCCGCCCGCCGCAAGACCGGTCAGCTTACAAGCAACCCCCTCTTCCAGCAGGACGCCCACCGCATCATCCGCCGGCGCGCGAAAGCGGCCGGCATCGAAACGCGGATTGGCAATCATACCTTCCGCGCGACCGGGATCACGGCGTACCTGAAGAACAGCGGCAAGTTAGAAGTCGCGCAGCAGATCGCCAACCACGAATCGCCGCGGACGACCAAACTTTATGACCGCCGACAGGACGAGATTTCGCTCGATGAGATTGAGCGGATCACGATCTAAAAAAACGCCGGTTACTGACCTATTCGGCGATCCTCACGAACCGATCTTCGGTTCGCGTTCACGAAATCGCTTTTCTGCTGCGTTTTCGGGTTGATGGAAGAACGTGAAGAATTCCATAAGCGGCCCTCAATGGCCAAAAAAGCCGGGTGTCAGGGATTGCGGGTCACTCAAAAACGTCGATCCTGGGCCATCCTGGAGCGTTGGCTTCACGCTCTTGCCCTGGATTTTTCCAATCCTTCATTTTCGCCAGGTCGACTGGCCTTAAAATACAGCAAGTCAGCGCGCCCCTATTCCAAACCTTTCGGAAGAAAAAGCCGACCGGCCGGGCAATGTCGCGCTCTGAGGCTACGGGATTGGCGTTGTTGTCCTCCTTCGGCGAAGAGACTTGCGAGAGTTGGCCAGCCGCGCGTTGACCACCGGAATGGAAATCTTCTCCGCGAGTTCTGTAATGGCCGCTCGGTTCGGCTGATCGATTTTGGCTCCGAGGATTATGCGGCTAGGTTTAATGCCACAAGAATCGAGGGAGAATTTTCGATCATCGGATAGAGGCAAAGAGGCTAGCCGCCATTCCTCCTCGTATTTCCAGTCTTCTGATTTGCGACAAGCCGCCAGAATGGGCAAGATATCGAGGCGTACCTGATACGTGTCGATCTCTGGCGGCCAGAAAAGCCGAAAAACGTCCAAGAAATTGTCTGTGGATCGCACGGGGTGTAAGAGCTCGATAAATTTTTCACTCGACAGCTCTTATGCCGTCAGAGGGCTTGGCGTGGCAGTCGATAAGTTTGATCTAATCGACAGGTTAAATGCCAGGAAACCAAATCTCGTAAGTCTCGGGGTCGATGTCGCTCAGAGCAGCAATTGCGACAAGTTTTGGTCTAGCCGCTGAATATTTCTCGACAGTGTCAGCGAGCTTCTTGGAAAGAAATTCGTTATTCGCATTCTTCCAGAAACGAATTTCAAAATATTCCGGAGGCGTTAGCTTCCCTCCTTTGCTGTCAAAACTGAGAACATCAATCCCCTGGGTGTTAATTCCGTTTTCTCCAAGCGCCTGAACTAACTCCTGCCCCCTCGTTTCGTCGAGATTCGTCTGCTATGACTATAAAAACGGAGGCGTTGCCCTGGCCCCGCTCGTCAACTCGAGGCGGCAAGGAATCCCCTCGCTCCAGCGCGGTTGTCACGGATGTTGCTGCTACCCGCAGCACCGTTCTAGGGCTTGAGGCACGGGCAATCTGCAGTTGATCACGAACAGAGGCCTCGAGCTCGGGCGAATTCTTTGCGAAGTCCAGTAAGCTCAGTGCGATTTTCCGGACGCGGTCATAGGTTTGTTCAAGCGTGAACAATGCCAGCTTTATCTGGAGCGCGACCTGGGTCTGTTTCTGGTCGGTATTCCCTCCTGTCTTGTTGCTGATTAGGGCCCACCTTCGATCCAATTCGGTCAGCTCGGAGATTAATGGCCCTCGCAGGGACTCCGCGTCAACCAACGTCTGAAGGTCCAGAATCGCTTCGCGCCTTAAGACTTCGACCTCTGCTATGCTTGGGATCAGCGCTGGGATGCTCCGCGTCAACAGAGGTTTTAGCTGTTGCTCGTAGTTTTTTTGCTCAAGCAGACGAGGCATTGATCGGAGGGCCTCGAGCCGGACATTTTCACTGGTGGAGTTGGCCGCAACGGTTGATAAGACGCTGACCGTCATCTGGGGAGAGATACGCCCTGAAGCCAGCAGCTGATCCACATAAAAAACGCAATACTGCTGTTTGATCGGGTCTTTCTCGAACGCGTCGGCCAAAAGCTTTCGCGTCTGTTCCATTTTCCGTTCTTCTTCCTGACCGAAATAAGTAAGGATGGTGATCATTGTTCCGGCGACCGACAAAACGACCGGAATCGAGATCTTATGAATCGTGTCAAGGAGCGAGAATCGTGGCTTGGGCTCCTTGATGATATCGCCGCAGCTTGGACATGTCGCGGCATTATCGGAGATCTTAGCTCCGCATTCTTTGCATTCGACCAGCGCCATAAGTGGGGAACTTCGCGAAACAGAAATATAAGGCAGGCTAGTGCGCCGAGAAACTCCGCAAATTCCGAACATTACAAAGAATATCGGGAGCCAAACCGACCGGGATTATTTCGCGGGGAGTGAAGAGAATCCGCCAAAACTTTGGCTAGCGCGGGGCGGACGGCTGCAGTGGCGGCTTCGCACTGATGCCCATCATCGAGCGGACCACAGCGCGCGGCAAGAAACGGTTCATGAATACCAGCATTCCGTTGAGCCATCCAACGATCCTGACCACGCGCCGGCGCTCGAGTGCGCGCAACGCCGACCTCACGATTTCATCGGGGCTTAGACTTGGGAGCTTCCCGAGGAGGCCCTCGTTGTGAGAAAAAACGGTCATCTCGGTTTTTGCGGCGCCGGGACACAGAGCCAGGATCCGCACTCCCGAGCCTTTCAGCTCCTCGGCTAAGGCTTCGCTGAAAGATAGCACGAAGGCCTTGCTGGCCGCGTAGATAGCGAAGTGAGGAAAAGGCTGAAAAGCGACCACCGAAGCCACGTTGATGATGGCACCACTTCGGCGTCGCAGCATCTCGCCCAGAACCGCGTGAGTCAACGTAACGACCCCATCGATGTTCAATCGTATTGCGCCAAGCTCCTGTTCTAGCGAGGAGTGCTTGAAGTCGCCGGACGTTGCGATGCCAGCATTGTTGACCAGCAGATCGATCGCACCCAGGCCAACCATGCGCTCGACTACCGACGCGAGTCCCTCCGCCGTACCGAGGTCGGCTGCCAGAGGCACGACGCTGCCGCCTTGTTTGGCCGCCTCTTCTGCCAGCGTTTCCAGCCTGTCCCGCCGTCGCGCCACGGCGAGCGTCTTGTGTCCACGCCGCGCGAGCTCCCGTGCAAACGCCAGTCCGATCCCGGAAGAGGCACCTGTGACTATGGCCCATCCGCTGCCTAGACTATGTCCGCGGATTCCTGGCGCCATCTTACGCCTCCACTTTAACGTCACCCTGGATTTTGGCCTGGCAGGTCAGGATGTAACCCTCAGCCTTGTCCTGTTCGGTGAGCGCATCCTCCACGGCCATCCTCACACTGCCCGAGAGGAGCTTGACGCGGCACGATCCGCATGTTCCCGAACGGCACGCGTTGTCGATAAAAACGCCGGCTTCGTCGGCCGCATCAAGGATCGTCGCACCGACCGGCACTGTTGCCGTCGTATCCGAAGTCTGAAAGACCACCTTGCCTGCGATCCCGGTAGATTCAGCGCTCTTCGCCGTGGGATCGCGTTTGACGGTGCCGAACGCCTCCGTCTTGATTTGGGTCTCGGGCACACCAAGGCCGATGAGCGCGGCCTTTACCGCTTCCATCATCGACGGGGGTCCGCATAAATGCACTCGCTGGGTTACAATGTCCGGCACAGCCGAGGCGAGCAACGCCGCATCAATGCGGCCGACGGCGCCGCGCCATGGCTCATCTCCTAGCCTACTCATGGTGACAGTGACGCTGAGATTAGCGTTGCGGGCTTCTAACTCCGCTAGCTCCTCTCGAAAAATGAATTCGCGCGGTGCCCGGAATCCGAGGACTAAGTGAACCTTGCCTGACCAACTTGTATCGGTGAGATAACGCGCCACGCTCATCATGGGCGTGATACCCACACCGCCGGCGATTAGGACCACGCTTTTCGCCTCTTCCTCCCTGAAGAAGAAGGTCCCGTTAGGGGCTTCGATCTCAACCTGGTCACCAACCCTTAGTTCGTCATGCAACCAGCGCGAAACCAAGCCACGATCCTCGCGTTTGACTGTGATCTCGATCCGGTCGCGCCAAGTGGGTGTCGACGCGATGGTGTAAGAGCGCTTGGTCGGGATGCCCCCCGGCGCGATATGGAGTGTCAGAAACTGCCCCGGCAGGTAATCGAATGGGATCTGCCCGCCATCCGGGGGCCTGAAGCGGAACGTCTTCACGTTGTGAGTCACATCTTCCACTTCCGTGAGCGCTAGCCTGCCGAGCCACCTAATCTTTCCGGTAGCAGGATCGTTCTTGCGATAACGGGAGGGCTCCCGTCTCAGCTTTGAAGGCTGCGGTTGGATCTCGACCCGCTTATGCAGTGCGCCAGCGGAAGGAAAGCATTTGCCGAAGGCGAGAAGCAGCCTGGGGTTGCCCTTCAGGCGAATTTTTCTTCTGATCAAGGCCAGCGGCAGGCTCTTTTCCTTGGCAAGGAAGCCGAGCCAGGTTTTGGCGTCGGCCGTGACATGCACGTCCGGCTTGCCGACAAGGCCGTCCTTGATGTCAAGTGTTCGATTCTTAATCGTGATCGTGGCCTCGCGCTTTTCCGCACCGGTGAAAGTAAAATGGAAGGTTGCGTCGAGGCCCTGCGATTGGTTCGGCTGGAAGACAAAGGGTATGAAGTTAAGCAGCCCGGCAATCGAGCGCGCCCTGAGACCGTTCGCCACGGGCTTCACCGTCTTGTTCTTGAATTTTCGTCGCGCCACCGCTTCGGCGTCAGAGCCAGCCACCACGTAGACCGGTTCGGCGCGCTCCTGAAGTGGCCTCACGACCTCCTCGAGGTGGCGCTGTTTATTATTCAAGTACGGCCCGATAACATCTTCGCCGGCCGGACAAACAGCCATGCAGTAGGCTGACTTGTAATTGGCGCCATAGGCTAGACTCTGCCACATGGACGCCGTCTCAGGCTCGTTGATACGCCGACGATAGTCGACGGCGTCGCGCGCGTCCGCCACCTGCTCGATCCAATCGGAAAAGCCGCCCAAGAATTCGCGATAATTGTGGGTAAAACAGGACGAGAAATTGAACGAGCCGTCCGGCCCAATCGCACCCACGGGACAGGCGGCGACGCACAGCTTGCATTCAAGGCAGGGGTTGTAGTCAATTGGGTGGTCGTAGTCGCTCGCTTCACATTCGACTAGCACGGTTCCCAAAAGCACGAAATTGCCGTATTTCGGGTGAATCAGGTTGCGGTGAATGCCCATGTGGCCGAGGCCAGCCTCGACCGCGACGGGCTTGTGCGAGACAACCCAGATCGCGTGGCCCGGGGTCTGGTACATCTCCATGGGGAAACCCATCGAGGGATTGACAGCCCGAACGCCGCGCGCCTCAAGCTTAGCCACGATTGCTGCGCTGATCTCGTTGACCTGATGACCCGCTCTATGGAACTCAAGGTTAGCCACCGAACGCGGTGCCCCACGCACGGGCTCGCGCGCCATGCGTAGAACGAAGCTTAGCAGAGACTTGGTCCAAGGATAGTTCCTGAGGATCTCGTCACGTTGCGGGTCGAGGCCAGGGCGCGCGATTTCGACTAATCCGGCATCATCCGCGCCGCAATCCAAAGCGAGACAGCGCAACCACGCACCGTCCAGCATCGCCTCAGCTGGCTGCTGGTTTTCGACCCCTTGAACTTCCCGGGCAAGACGGCGAACGGTTGGATGATCTTCTAGCTTCATGGCCCTGGCTCCTCACTCCGAAAAGCTCTTATCGACTCCGCTGTTCAATCGCCCGCCTCCTGCTTGAGGAAGTGCGAGGCGTCGTCGAACGCATTCTGCGCGCCCCGATTGGATCCAACCACGCTTCATCGTTGGGTAGAGGCCTCTAACACGCTCGCGAGGTCCGTAATCGACGACTTAAGCTGCTTCAGCTTGGACTGAACTGCTTGGATACGCCCTTCGAAAGTCGTCAAGGGTATCACAGAAGTTTCCATGAGCGGCCAAAGTGGCAGGCTCTCGATCAACTCATCCAGCTCCTGGACGGATTCCACTTCCAGCAGAAACGCCAATTGGATGGATGCGCTCACCGGTCCTCCTGCTAGTAGCTTTCCCTCGCCTTGCCACTTCCGGCAAATCTCGAGACTAGGCAAAATGTATCGCTCAATCAAAAGGATGCCGTCCTGGGGATCTTTGGGGCGTGCTGAGCCGGAAAGCTTCATTTCGATAAGGTACCGCATTTTTGGTCTCCTTTTTCCTCACGTACTGTTTCAGTAAATCAACAAGGCGCCAATTCGACGGGTCGGGACAGCCCCGCACTCCCAGGAAGTGCAGGCCCAGAGTACTGCATTTGCCAAGCCGGAAATGTGGTCTGGCTTATAGTTAATTTTAACGGAGATTTGTCTTCGCCAACAGGGTGATCCAAGACAAAAAGGGGGCCAAACCGGACATCGCCCACAATCGTAGTTCCAATTCATTACCCAACCCGACTAAGATGTAACTGCGGGCTCATGAAAACTATCGCCATTCCCGCCTTACAAACTGAGACATCGATGACTGCCATCGGCGCTCTTGAAATTCTCAACGAGAGTTGTTCTCCCTGGTGTCAGATAGATCAAACCCAGTCGGGATCAGCTCTCTTCGATGTCCAAGTCGTCTCCGAGCGGGGGGAACCAGTGAAGTTCACCAACGGGATAATCCTATATCCGAGCCACAGTATTAGCGAAGTAAAACCTGATATAATCGTTGTTCCCGCACTCGGTCAGGAACCCGATACTACCCTAAAAAGAAATCAGGTGTATGTGGACTGGGTTAGTCAATCCTACAACTGCGGATCACACGTGGCGAGTATGTGTACCGGCGCCTTTTTGCTTGGCGCCGCCGGACTCTTGGACGGAAAGCGAGCAACCACGCATTGGTTTTTTGCTAATGAGTTTAAGCGAAGATTCCCTCGTGTTGACCTCCGAGAGCAACAAATGATTGTTGACGAAGGCGATATCGTTACCTGTGGCGCCGTGACCGCGTACTTGAACCTGATGATTTACCTGGTTGAAAAGTATTTTGGTCACGACATCGCGCTGCGCACAGCGAAGACGTATCTGATTGACATGGATCGGCCGAGCCAACTCCCTTTCCAAAGTTATCGCTTTCCCGTCATCTACAGCGATAGTTCCATCGCTCGAGCTCAGGAATTTATCGGGGAACATTTCAAGGAAGATTTAACCATAGATGACGTAGCTAAAAGAGCGGGGATGAGTGTTCGCAATTTCTCGAGGCGATTCAAAAGCGCAACAGGAGAGAGTTTCGCCAATTATATTCAGAAGTTCCGCGTCGAGACCGCAAAACGTCTCTTGGAAAGCACCGATTATTCCGCCTCAGAAATAATGTACGAGGTTGGCTACAACGATGAACGCTCCTTTCGTCGCCTCTTTAAACGTCAGAGTGGACTTTCCCCCAAGCGTTACCGCACAAAATTTAAGATCCGATTCCGGAACATAGCTTTAATGAGGAAGCCCGGAAAATGAAGAGCTAACAATCAGTCTACAGGCTGGTCGGATCAAAGATTCATGCGAGACCGAATCGCGGAAAAACGCTCGTCCCTCCAAACCGGCTCAAAACTCGGGTCGATGCCGCTCCAGATCAATCGACCACAGCGCAGATCCGCCGCCTGCTGAAGCCGAACCAGCGCGCGATCCTCATTCCCAATTCCGACATAGCTTCTGGCCAAGTCAACGGGACAGACGTACTGGCCTCGTGCCAATTCTTCCAGCTCTGCCGCAATATTTGAGGCTTTCCGCTTGCGGCCCATGAGTCCATTCACATACGCGGTCCAACCCAGGATTCGCGAGGTATCGCCGCCATGCAATCGCGCGGTTTGAAGAGCTGCGAGAGCCTCCTCGAGCCGCTGCTGATGCGCATAGACACCACCAAGAAACATGTGCCCCGCATAGAAACCGCTATCCAGTTCGAGAGTTTTCTTCAGCTGAGCGACTGCCTCGTCGTACTGGCGATTGAAATAATAAGCAATGCCTAGTTGAGCATTAACCCATAGTGCTAGCGGATCTAGTTCGCGCGCCAATTTCAATTGGGTAATCGTTTCTTCGAGCCGTCCCTGCGGGGCCAGACACATCATCCCGTAAGCCTGGTGCGCAATTGGGTAACTAGGCAAAGCTTCGAACACTTGATGAAATTGCCTTTCAGCCACCGCCCAATTCCAGTCGTACACCGCCATCAGGACCGCGAGCGCCGCTTGGGCTTCCGGAAGGGAACCGTCCAAATCGAGGGCTTTTTCCGCAGCCTCCTTGGCTTTCGGATACGCCTCTTCTGGCGACAGCACCCCCCAAAATTCTAACAGACGATAACAATCCGAAACGCCGACATGCGCTCTCGCAAACCCAGGGTCTTCTGTGATGGCCTGTTCAAACTCTCGGAGTGCCATTCTTAGACTTTCTTCCGATTGCCGATTCCAGAAGTATCGCCCTCTTAAGTAAGCTTCGTAAGCTTGGACGGAGCCAGTCGGAGCTTTCTCAACCTTCTTTTTGGGCAACGAAAGAAACCCTGCAGATAGCGCGCTTACGACGGACCCAGAAATGTCTTCCTGGATCTTGAAGATGTCTTCCAATTCGCGGTCGTAGACCTCGGACCACAGCCGGTATCCGCTTGAAGCGTCAACCAGTTGAGCGGTTACCCGCAGCTTACTCTCATGCTTGCGCACGCTGCCTTCGAGAACTGCCTCGACATCAAGTCTCTTGCAGATCTCCCGCACGTCCTGGAGCGTTTCTTTCAAGGCAAAGACGGAAGTTTGAGACGCGACCAGGAGCTGTCGCAGGCGTGAGAGAGCAAACATGAGTTCTTCAGCGATCCCGTAGCCAAAATACTCCTGGTCGTGAGCCGGACTGAGGTCTGCAAACGGGAGCACGGCGATCGATTTTAGAGTCTCACGACCTGCGGCATCGCTTTCCGCCTCAATTTCTTCCGACCGGGGTGCAATTTCCCGGAAAGAAGGCGAATAGCTCCCCTTCAAAAGTTGGATCCGGATTGCACTATCCCCTCCCTCGGCCTCGTAGTATTCGCGCAGTTTCGCGCGGAGCCGACCTGCTTCGACACGCACGGTTGAATCGATTCTTGGATCGAAGGCAGTTGGCCTGTCATACACTTCGACGCCAATTGAGTATTCGTTGATTTCATCGCCGCGATCTTCCAAGGTCCTCTCAACCACGTAGCGTAAGAAGCGGCTAAGGCGCTCGGATCTAACAAAGATTTCGCTCGTTAGAACTGTGGACAGGTGCTCGCGGATCTTTGCCGCCGTACTTGTTGGAACGGGCTTAGCAGGTTCCTTTTCTGCGTCATTGGCCATAGTGCGACCTCGGTCGGGCAGCGAAGCTCTCTTAACCTCCGCTCGCAGGTTGATCACGGGGGGAGCAATTCCGGAGGAACCAATGTAGCGAGCGGCAAACGACATGCAACAAACGCTCTACTCGCTGCTCAAGTCGCGATTCAATCGTCCGGCTTCAATGCTAGTTACCAGACGTTATTAACCGTAAGAAACTACCATTATTCTCAGACAATCGCGATACTCGTTAACCTTGCTGATGAACATTCTGGACCTTGGCGATAACTCAGGCCTTCGAAAGGAAATGCAAGGCTCGGAAGGAGGTGCCCCCGCGGAATAAACGGAAAATCCGCGCGGATTCTTTCGAGAAGAAAGAGAGAACAGCATGCCAAACCTTAATCAGTTTGACGTCATCATTATCGGGACCGGCGCAGGCGGAGGAACGCTCGCGTATGGTCTAGCTCCCTCCGGGAAGCGGATTCTGCTACTCGAGCGTGGAGATTTCGTCCCGCGTGAGAAGGACAATTGGCACCCGGGCGCAGTGAATGTCGATGGTAAGTACCGAACCAAAGAGGTCTGGAAGGATCGCGATGGCAAAGATTTGCATCCGCATACCAACTATTGTGTAGGAGGCAACACCAAGTTCTATGGGGCAGCACTGTTCCGATTGCGTAAAGAAGATTTTGGCCAGATTCGTCACTACGGTGGAATATCGCCGGCTTGGCCCATATCCTACGATGATCTAGAGCCTTATTACACGCAGGCGGAACAGCTTTATCACGTCCACGGAAAACGAGGCGAGGATCCGACAGAGCCTCTTGCTAGTGCCCCGTTTCCTCATGCGCCAGTCAGCCACGAGCCACGGCTACAGCAGCTCAGCGAGGATTTCACGAACTCCGGCCTGCGACCTTTCCATACGCCGCTGGGAGTCATGCTGGACGAAGCCCATCCCCGTTTCAGCCGCTGCATTCGATGCAATACTTGTGACGGATATGCCTGCCTGGTTCACGCGAAGTCTGATGCCCAGGTGATTGCCGTTGATCCGGCATTGGAACACTCTAACATCACCTTGCTCACTAACGCCTACGTGGAGCGACTGGAGACCAGTCCTTCAGGACATGTAGTGACCAGAGTGATCGTGAAGCGCAACGGTGGACGGGAGGAGTACTCGTCCGCGATCGTCGTGCTTTCGTGCGGTGCTATCAATTCTGCCGCCCTCCTGCTCCGCTCGGCTAGTGATAAGCATCCCAACGGATTGGCGAACAGCTCGGATACGGTAGGCAGGCATTACATGGGACATGTCAACTCTGTCTTGATGGCTGTTTCCAAGTGCCCGAATCCCACCGTGTTCCAAAAGACTCTTTCAGTGAATGATTTCTACTTTGGTTCGAAGGAGTGGGA
>Ga0070717_10003429_pt1 | contig 11338 bp, 11 predicted proteins | sample LARL113metaG_FD_71366 | JGI IMG/M metagenome (GOLD analysis project Ga0070717, IMG submission 71366) | Corn, switchgrass and miscanthus rhizosphere microbial communities from Kellogg Biological Station, Michigan, USA - LAR L11-3 metaG | ecosystem: Host-associated > Plants > Roots > Rhizosphere ...
CCCTGGCTCGATAATCCTCGGTCATGGGCACATCACGCTGCCGGCGTACAGGGAAGGCCTAACCTATCGTGTCTTCTCAGCGGAACAGGGTAAGTCCGTATCGCTCCCCTATTGGGGTAGTGAAGCCGTAAGGCGGATCGATGGCGATGCGGATAGCGGAACTGAGAAAAAGCGAATGCTGCCCTGTAATCGGGCAGATAGAGGTTGCGTTGCCTTTTTTTTGGGACAACATTACTTCGCCGGAAACGGAGCAGACTTCTCGGTGGTGCTCAAACTCGAGAACGTTTGCAGAACCAATCAATGAAGCAAAGCAAATGACGACGGCGCAAGCTGTTGGTGCAGCTTCACACACGCCTGGTGGATTTATCCATCGCCGCGCGAGTTGGCCGCAAACCCGTATCGAGTAGGTCTTATTTTGTAATGGAATGAGGCTGCGTCCTTTTTATGGGGCGTTATTGAGTGCTCGAGCCGGATGAAGGGAAACTTTCAAGTCCAGTTCCTAGGGGACTGAGCGGTCGCAAGGCCGCTCGGTTACCCGGCAACGCGCGCCCCCCAAACCTTTGCTCCGCTCCACACTGCTGACCAAGGGCGCGCCTCCGAAAAAGCACTAGCGTTACGCGGCAACAAGGGGCGCGCCACGCGGGCAAATAAAAGAACCGCCGGACCCCCCACGATCTCGCTGCGGCCTGCTCTGGGGGCAAATTCGTTGTTTCGGGGTCAGGAGAAGCTTATAGTGCGCAAGCCAGAGGTCCGGATCGAAAATTCTGGATGTATAGTGATAATCATGAATTCCCATCGAACTTTCCTTGAAGGCGATCGTTGAGAGGGCAACTCGATGGCAGCAAATCCGAATCTCGAAACCGGTCAGCCGACCTACGATTCTGAATTCCTCAAATCCATCAGAACCGCTCCTGCCTCTACTGGCCCGGAGCTTGCACCGGGAGAACGAAAAGTCATTTGCAGTGTGGCCGAGGCGCAACCCACGGGGCTGCGCGAGCGGCTGTTTTCTTCCCAACCGAAGCCAGGAAACTACGAAGTCACTCTCGACACCTCCCGTCAAGTTCTCCGCTTGGACATTCCTGAGGACTACAAATATGACTTCCGAAGCAAGGAGAAGTCCGACGAGCCTCCTCTGTATCCATCATTCACTGAAGCCGGCCTGGACGCGTCCAAGTTTGCGCCCGCGGCAGTGCTGGCCCTCAAGGCCAAGCGGTTCGACGACGGACTGTATGCCTGCGTGGAGATGGCCGCTGACGCAGGCTTGGGACGCCTCACAGCCAAGAAGGACTTTCTCCTCAGGCTTCTTCAGGCGTTAGCACATGGTGAACGAACGGCGCAAGCCATATTGACTGCTGCCGCCCGATTAGGCGGTCAGCTGGTCCAAGTCTCGGCCGAAGTAGCCAACCAGGCGGAGGCGCTGCAACGAGAGTTCTTGACGGATGAGCTTCGTTCTAAGGTTCTCGGTTTCTACACCTGGAACGAAGAGCTGATGCGTGTTTTTCGGCGCGACCGCATGCTGCAAACAGAAATTCAAGAGGCGGCCGCTCGAGCTATTGCGACTGTGCTTTCCGGGAATGATGAGCACCTTAGCGCCTACACGTCTCACCTTCGGCTGGCGGAGCAACTCACTAATCCGCTCGCGCGGGCCGACCTGCGCGAGTTGTGTCGAGCGCTGGCGGAAGGACGAACGACGGACTGCGCTCGAGGCGTTTCGTTGTTCCCTTCTTCGAGAGCACATGAGACGGAACTGATAAAGAAGCTCTATGGTGATCAGCCTATCCCGGAGGGGTTCGATCTTGGCGACGAGATGGTCAAGCGCCTTCGCGCCGGGACACTCGACCTCAAACCCAATCCCGCTTCGGGATGGTATGACCATCAAACCTACGCTCTGCAGGCTCTGGCGGTCCCGGAAGGAATGCCAGAAGGCAAGCACCTTACTTTGAATGAGTCATATCGCGAAGAGCTGGCCGGGCTATTTAAAGCATTGCTCGCCCTGACGCGCGAAACGCATATCAAGCAGCTCGAACTGCCTCGCTGTGGTTCAGCAATGGGTCCTAGGCCTCTCAAAGTCAAGCTTTACATCGCGCCCGATTTGACGGTGGAGCCCTTGGCGACCTATTACTTTCGCCGCGCGCGCTCGTATCAATTCGTCCACGACGTTCTCCATCGATCGTTTGGCCTCGAAGGGCTGGAGAAGATGCGGAGGCTTACCGCCGACGGGCCCGTAAATTTGCCGCTGGGAGAAGAGATTCACCTGATGCAGGTGCTGTTCCACGGGGCCTACCTACAAGCGTGCGGGGAAATTGGAATGACGCCTGGGTCAGAAGAGGACCTAGGGAACGGCAAAGACGCGAACGCGCATCGAGCGATACTCAAGGCGTGGCTGGCAACTATCCGCAAGGATCCGGATCTCGGCAAAGACGTGCGCATGATGGTTCCGATCTTCTACGACCTCGGCCGGCAAAAAACCAAAGTGTGGATGGTTCTCGGGATCGCGACAAAACCCCTGAGCGTGTCATACGCTACGCCGCCACTGGTCAAGGGAATGAAGGGGCCTGACCGCAGAGACGTCAAGTCCAGCGACGTTGAAGTGAATTTCACCCTCGACTACCACCAAGCCGCCTACTTCGCCACCGCCGAGGTCTACGTCACGCGCTTGCTCGACCGTACCGAATTTCGCGAACACTGTGCGCGGCACAAAACCTATCGGGCAATCGTCAGCAAGCTCCAATAGCCTTGCTATCGCCTTTGGGCGAGATGACATCGCTGTACAGGATCGGTTCAGCGTCAGAAGCTATGCGATGCTTCATTTGGTTGGAACTGCGTGGAAATGGACGCGATTGTTTGAGGCGAACTGATGAGACGTGTCTTTCTACTATTGCTGATTACCACGATTTTCCGATTCGGCACTAAGTACTTCCCCTTCTGTTCTGCTCATGCCACACGCGGCGCAAGCACTTCGCTATACGATCGATGATTGTAGATTTCGCCCCCCATCCCTGAGTGGCGGACCGGCTCCAAGCCCCCAGCCTAGCTCCCCTTCGACAATGAGCCGAGGCAGCCGGACAACCGCGCCCTGACTTCCCAGTCCCGTTGGGGAAGTGAGTTTCCGGCGAACCTCGCTTACATTCTCATCTCCTCGAAGCCCGTTTCTGGATACCTGAGAACTACCCTACGATCCCGACCATAATTGGCGTTGAAGTGGGCGCGGCAGAGCCGGCCGCGGGTTCGACTGTGATGGCAAAGGTCTTGGCCGCAACTCCCATTGGGAGTGGCGGCTTGATCACAGCTGCGCTGCCGTGGGTATCAGGCCTGAAGAGCCCGGCCGGAATTGGTGCGCCACTTGTTGGAATCAGCCACAATTCATAGGTCTTTTGCGGCGAAAGCTCTGGCATGTTGCTCGCAAGAAATACGAGAGTACCGCTGCTGGGCTGGTAGATCACCTTGCCTTGCGGCGCCGGAGGAGTCTTGCCTGCGACGAGCGTGAAATGCACGGCGTCAGCGGAAGTCAATGTTGCAACGAGTTCCTTCGCCTGAAGCAACTTCTTTTGTTGCGCTGTGGAATTAGCCTCGAGGGCAGCGATGCGCTGTCGCAGATCCGTGTTCTGACGAAGCAACATAAATAGCATCGCAACCGCTGCCGCCGCAGCGGTCCATTCCACCGCAATCCACCACGGTTTCCGCTTCAGGCGGCGAACCGGGATTCGTCGAGGTTCCTTTGCGATTGCGGCCATGAGGCGCTCGCGGGAATGCGAAGGAGGCCTTGGCCCACTGACCGAAAAAGCGAGGAGCGCCACGTCTCCCACCAACTGCGCAAGTTCACGCCGGCAGTCCAGACAGTCTTGCAGATGCTTCTCCACAGCCAGCCGTTCCTCACCCTGCAGCGCTCCCAGCGCATACAGCGAGAGATCATCCGCGAATTGTTCGTGCATGCTCATCGGTTGAAGGCTTTGCGCAAGGTCAACAGACCGGCGCGAATGCGGGTCTTGATGGTTCCAAGAGGCTCGCCAGTTTTTTCCGCAATCTCGGCATGAGTGAGCCCATCGAAGAAAGCCATTTCCAGGGCAGAGCGTTGTGGCGCAGGCATGCCTCCCAGAGCACCTCGAATTTTCTCGAGCGCGCGGGTTGATTGCGCAGCGCCGGCGAGATCGGGCTCGATGGATACGATCACATCGGTAATGTCTGCCTCTGGCCGTCGCTTGCGAAGTGAGTCGATTGCCCGGTTCCGCGTGATTACGGCCAGCCAACCGGGCAGGCTTCCTCGAGTTGCATCGAATACGTCTGGACTACGCCAGAGTTGGATGAAAACTTCCTGCAGAATGTCCTCCGCCGCTCCAGTATCTCCCAGAACTCGCAGCGCCACTGAATAAACAATGGAAGAATACCGCTCATAAAGCTGAGCCATAGCTTGCTCATCGCCGGAGCGGATCGCCGACACGAGCATGGAATCATGCGAGACCACGTTGGAGGCGGCGCGAGACAAGTCAGTTATCTATTCCCTTCTAACTACGTAGAGAACCGGCGAGTGGATTGTGCTTCTCGTGTTTCTAAAGATACTCGTCGCTGGACGTTCATTGTGGATCCGAGGCTGGCGTACGCACGAAACTGCTGACCATCACAGCCGACCACAAGCGCTCGTCCTCGGACCGGCAGACAGTGCAATGCGTACCCACGGCGCACAACATGGTACCAGAATGTGCGAGAGCCGCTAGAGCATCGGATCTGTGCCTCCCAGAAAAACCCATCTCTGGCAGGCTGTTCATATACGACACAAGCAAGCAATCGGATTGGTAGGGCGAAGAAAAAAACCAAACGATGAATGCCTCGCGAAAAATTTTAGCACCCACAAATCTGATTCCTGCGCCGTTGCGTACTTGAGTTCGTAGACAGATCCGATCGAAACCGCTGCAGCGTGGCGCCGCGCAGTAGCGGCTATCGCGATGGGTTGAAGTCCACGAAAACTCAATCTCCCAAGAGGACAATTCCATGAAGCTACTGAAATCGGTAGTGGCCCTCGCCATGGCGCTGCTCATGCTGGTTCCGGCCAGACTGTTTGCATCCAGCCATCGCGAGGCGCCAATCTCCGCACTCGACCATAGCGCGGACGTGACTGACTGGTACGCCTTTGTCAGTTACGATCACCCCGACCGCGTCACCATGATCCTCAACGTCGACGGGTTTCTCGAACCCTCCAATGGACCCAATTACTTTCCCTTTGACCCAAGCGTTCGTTATGTAATGAACGTTGACAACAACCAGGATGGGAAGACCGACATCAGTTTCCAATTCCGCTTCAGCACCGAGATCCGCCAGCCGGGAGTATTCACCGGCTTTGTGGGCGGAATCGGAGGTATTCCCCAAATTACCGCATTGGATGGTCCCGGTTCAGAAGGCTTGAGCCTGCGACAGACCTATACCGTGACCATGATCAAGAACGGTGTTGCTACCGACCTGACCAACGGGCAAACACTATTTGCTGTGCCCTCCAATGCCGGGCCGCTCACCATGCCCAAGTATCACGATCTTTTCAACCAGGGCATCTATGACCTCGGCAACGGCATCCGCGTATTTGCTGCAACGGTCGATGATCCTTTCTATATCGACCTTGGCGCGGCCTTTGATTCCTTTAACTTTCGTATGGGCGTGGGAGGAATCCTGGCCCCGACCGTGGACGCGGACGATACTCACAACTACGCACCAGACGCAGTGGCTGGCTTCAACGTCAACTCGATCGTGCTGGAAGTTCCTATCACCATGCTTACGGTTGATGGCAAGTTGCATACCGCCGCAGAGAAGCAAGCGGTGATCGGCACTTACGGAGAAACTGACCGCCAGCGAATCGCCATTCGCCGCCTCAATGGGGAAGTGGACGGCAAGGGCGCATGGCGTCAGGTGAACCGTGAAGGTAATTCCCTGATCAATGAGTTGATCATCGGAACCGGCTCCAAGGACCTGTTTAGCGTTTCCGATCCGGACAAAGATGGGCAGTTCGCCAACTTCTTCCTCGATCCGCTGCTGGCGCACCTCTACTCCTCGATTCTGAATATTCCCATTCCGCCGGCACCTCGTACCGACCTCCTCCCGCTGGTTCAGTACATGGCGCCGATTTGTCCAGGATGCGGTCCGAACGACGCGGGTCCGATCGCCGACCTGCTGCGGCTGAATACTGGTATCCCTCCGACCCCAGTGGGCACTCAGAAGCGCCTGGGCTTCCTGGCGGGGGATCTTGCCGGATTCCCGCAAGGACGGCGGCCCATTGACGATGTCGTGGACATCGCTTCACGCGCCGTCGTCGGCATCCTCGTCGACCCTTTGAAGTACGGTGCCCGGGTGGGCGATGGCGTGAACACCAACGAAGTCGGCTATGGAACAACTTTCCCATACGTGCTTCCTGCTCATAGCGGCCGCGACAGCCACCACACCGGCCCCGGACAGAAGGGCTGCAGTGGTCAACCCAACGGCATCTGTCCTGTGAAGTAAACCTCAATCGTGGCTGCTGGCCCGACAAGGCGGCGGCCACCAATTCTTATCCCAACAAATGAGGAGTGATGTGAAAAAACTAACTGCTCTCCTGCTGTTGCTCATGGCCGCCTTGGCGGCGGTCGCGCAAACCACAACTCCCTCTGCCGAGGCCAAACTCTCTCCAGCCGAACGAGGCATGGCTCAAGCTAGTCGGCTGATCGAGAAGAATCCGAAGAACTTCGAGGCCTACAACGCTCTGGCCCTGGCGCTCTCGCGCCGCGCCCGAGAAACCTCCGATGTCATCTTTTACGCGCCGGCCGAAGAGGCTTTGAAGAAATCCTTCGAAATCTCGCCCGGTAACTTTGATGGAGAACGAATCCATGTTTGGCTACTGCTGGGAAAGCACGAATTCGCAGCAGCTCGCGAACAGGCGCTGCAGCTCAATAAGAAAATGCCTGATGACGTGATGGTCTACGGATTTCTCACCGACGCGAACATCGAACTGGGGAACTACAAGGAAGCGGAGGACGCGGCCCAGTTGATGCTGGATCTGCGTCCCGGGAACCTTCCGGGGCTCACCCGCGCCGCTTATCTCCGCGAATTGTTTGGCGACCTTGATGGATCGGTCGAACTAATGAACATGGCCTACCAGTCCACGCCACCGAGCGAAACCGAAGACCGGGCATGGATTCTCAGCCAGATCGGTCACTTGCAGCTCATGTTGGGGAAGATCACCGAGGCAGATAACACGTTGCAGCAAGCGCTGGCGCTTTTTCCGGGATACCACTACGCGCTGGGCAATCTCGCGAAGGTCCGCATCGAGCAGAAGCAGTATGAAGACGCGGTCAAGGTTCTAAAACAGCGTTACGACGCAGCCCAACACGCAGAGAATCTCTTCGACTTGGCGGAGGCTTTGGAACTTGCTGGCCAACGAGAACAAGCCCATAAAGCCTTTGCAGAATTTGAGATGAAGTCACGGCTCGAAAGTGTCCGAGCAGACAACTCCAACCGCGAACTGATTTTCTACTACGCTGACCATGCCCACCTGCCGGCAAAGGCTCTGGAGGTTGCGCAACCGGAATACGCCCGGAGGCACGACGTGTTCACGCTCGACGCCTACGCCTGGGCTCTCCACGTGAACGGACGCGACAGCGAAGCTCGCGCGCAAATTTCAGCAGCGCTGGCTGTAGGTATTCGCGATGCCAAAATGCTTCGTCACGCCGGAGAGATTGCTTTGAGTACCGGCGATCGTGCCGCGGCCGAAAGGTATTTACTCGATTCCACAAAGACGAATGCTCCAGGATCAAGCCAGGCGCGGGAACTGCTGGCCAGCCTTTCTGCGCCCACGAAGAACTGACCATGCGAAACGCGCTGTTCGTCTTGATAGCTGTGAGCGTCCTTTCCAGCTGCTTGCTGGCGCAAGATGCTGTGGCTGGACCAAATCCTGCCACAGCAACTCAACCGGGCGTGGCCCCAAATGCTCGCCCCGAGAGATTCGTTTTGAATGGCCATGTTGTTGCCGCAGGCGGAGAGCCCATACCTAAGGCTGAGGTTCGACTGGGGAGCGCGACGGCGAGAACGGATGCGCAGGGGAGCTTTCAGTTGCCAGCCCTCTCGGGAGAGAGCAAGATCTCGATTTCAGCGAGCGGTTACACGCCTTTGGCTGTTCAGGTTTCAATCTCCGCTGACAGGGATTTGAAATTCGAGCTGCGGCTTTCCGCCACAACAATCGTCAGCGCACATGAGGACAGTCCAGTTTCCGCCGCCTTGACGCAAATTTATGAGTCTGACGAATTGCTCCAAGAGCGGCCCGGTCAGCCCGGCGTCCCTGTGCATTTGCCAGGTTATCCCTCGGAGACTGCATCCGGCGGAGTGAAAGCGCCGCAGTATTTCGCGCCTGGTGTGGCGGGAGATCACGGCGAGCCGATTGCCCAATACATTCGCGTTGGTGCCTTCCTATTTCCTAACAATCTACCGGCCAACGCACACGGCAACGGTTACGCCGATCCCAATCTGCTTATACCGGATGCGATCAGCTTTACGGAGTCAGATGCGGGAGCATTCGATGTCCGACACGGCAACAACGCGGTTGATCTTGCCGTGGCTTACGGTTTGGTCCCGCGGCTGGAACCCTTTGTTCAGATTTCCACGGACCCGCGCGATTACGATCTCGTTTCCGGATGGAGTCCTGGCAATCCGCAAACAGGTGCATGGCTGGGATTGGAAATCTCCGGCGGCGATGGCTTTCTCAAGCTTCCAGAGCGCCGCCATCAGTACAAAGTCAATGGCGAGCGTTGCTACATTTTCGGTCATCACCTGTTGACGCTTTTCGGAGCCGGCTACTACGGACAATCGCGCATTCCCGGCCTCGTGCCCGTTGATATGCCAGTGCAAGACACAATCGATCCTCGCCAGTCCGACCGTACCCACACTGCCTTGTTGGTCGCTAGCGATACGTGGCAGATCACGAATCGGCAACAGCTTCAGTTCTCTGAATACTTCCGCAGCTACAACCTGAACCTCAGGTCAGATTTCGGCGATGGATTAATTCGGCAATTCGAATTCCGCACGGTCTCGGGGGGCAATGCCTTTTACCATCGCCGAGTTAACTCCGCGATCTCATTCGCCGCGGGCCTGGATTTCCGTCGTGACTCCCCGCGCAACGCCGAACTTGATCATGCCGATGCGAGAGGCGTCTTTCGGCCGGTCACGCGCAATGACTTCACGATCAGTGATGTTGCTCCATATGTCTCGATCGATGGAGCGATTTCGCGATTCCTTACTTACAACGTCGGCGTTCGCCACGATGCAATTTCATTCCACAATACCGACCGGCTCATTCCGGGTAATTCGTATGACACTATTGCGGGATTAACTTCGCCCCGCAGCACGCTGTCGTTTCGGGTTCCAAGCAGGTCTCACATTCCGGTCTTAACCTTCAGCTCGGGCGAGGCCTTTCACACGAATGATCCCCGCATCGGCCGGGGTACGAGCCACGGCACGCCCGTCGTAATCTCGCACGCCAACCAATTCGTGGCGACAGAGTCGGTGTTGGGCACGCGATTTCGATTGGCGCTGGTCCGCGTGAGCAACTCACAGGAATTGGCGAAGATTGATCCGGATACCGGCTTACAGCAGAGTGTCGGGCCGTCCTTGGTGCGAACTCTAACTGTGACCGCTCTGCGGCATTTTTCTTTTGGCTCACTCCAAGCCACGTTTGCCCGCGCCCAAGCCAAGAACCGGCTCACCGGTCAGGACATTCCTGAGGCGCCTCGGCTGATCTGGGATGTTTCCGCTTCGACACTCCGTTTTCCAGCGGGATTGCGGGCTGCCGCCGAATTCGAGTACGTCGGCCGCAAGCCGCTGGGAGATGGATTCACTGCTGTTCCCGTGCGCGACATTCGCGGCTCTTTGACCCGCAGCTTCCGCAGTGAATTGTTCGAAGCGGGAGTTCATTTCCTGCTCGCCAGCGGCTACACCGGACAGACTCTAGAGACCCTCCAGCTGACGAACGAAACAATACCGACCGAGCGAGTCGTGGGCGTGCGAAACCAATCCTATGCTGGAGTGAGCCTCGTCTACCACTTCAAGCCCTCCCGCCCATAGGGCCAGAAGTCGCCTTGGTTGAAGTTTGAAGCTTCACTTGGAGCTTGCAGCTGATTGCGTGTGCGCTCCGACGTTGGAGGGAAGTGGTCGGGAAGTAACCAGCTTTGGAGCAACGACAGGGCAATTGATCGGCATGGGGGAATGGCTGAAAGCGCGACAGGTCGAGTCGGTGGCCATGGAAAGCACGGGCGCCTACTGGATTGCCCCGCACGAGGTGCTGGAAGCGCAAGGTCTGCAGGTGCTGCTGGTGGATACGCGACAGCTGGCGCGGGTGCCGGGGCGGGACAAAAAATCGGACCCGACCGTTTGCGAGTGGATCCAACGCTTGCACAGTTGCGACTAGCTGCGGGGTTCGTTCCGGCCGGAAGAATCTGCATGCTGCGCACGCTGGTGCGGGATAAGGCCAACCTGGTGGCGGAGAGTGGGTGCGGAGAATGCAAAAGAGCTTGGACCAGATGAATGTGCGCCTGCATCGGGCAGTTTCCGACATCGCGGGAGTGACGGGAATGGCCATCCTACGCGCCATCGCCGGAGGAGAGCGGGATGCACAGAAACTGGCGAAGCCGCGCGATGGACGCTGGAGTCAAACCGAGCAGGAAATTGCTGAACGTTCAGCTTGCAACAAGCTCTGAAGACGTAAGATGCGGTGCAGGAGCGGATCGCGGCGTATGAGCAGGAAATCCTGCGGACAAGTGATCGAGGACCGAGAATATAACTATAGCGATTACAAGCTCAATCTGGTCCTAGGAAAGCGGACCCAGCTCGTCGCAGCGAAAAGTCACGGAGTTTCTTCGCGGCACGGATCGATGATAGTTTCCTGAGCCGCGATCTCAATTCGCATGTAGTTAAATCGTTTCGTCGCCTCGTAACGCGGGGCGAAGGAATGTACAAATCCGCGCCGAGCCCGGGTTGTCCGTTGCAGCGCGTATCTCTCATGTGCCTGCTCCAGTGTGGCGAAGCCACCGCGGGGCGAGAGGGTGTACTGGACCCGGACCGTACGCTTCGCTGCGGCGTCCCACCAGCACTGCGTCTCGCGCACGAAGTAGCCTAGCCGGCCGTCGACGGTTTCCTCGCCCATGGTCAGCTCGAAACAGTATTCGGCTCGCGCGCAAGCGTCGGGAGGTTTCGTCTTGTAGAGAGTTTCCGTCATCGACCTTCCGTCCGCCGGAACTGAAAGATTCTACTTCATGACTCGGCTACCGTGTGCTCCGGACTCCTCGTTGGCGAACCATGCAGCGACCACAATGAGGCGCCAGAAGCGCTCTGACAG
>Ga0070717_10003430_pt1 | contig 11338 bp, 10 predicted proteins | sample LARL113metaG_FD_71366 | JGI IMG/M metagenome (GOLD analysis project Ga0070717, IMG submission 71366) | Corn, switchgrass and miscanthus rhizosphere microbial communities from Kellogg Biological Station, Michigan, USA - LAR L11-3 metaG | ecosystem: Host-associated > Plants > Roots > Rhizosphere ...
GCAGCGGTACAGATTCAGGCCGGCTCGCCGATGGCCGATGTGGTCGCCGCGGCTCAGCGCAGTCTTCTCCCAAAGCAAGATCAGCTCGGCGAAGCAGTGCAAAGTGTGGAGCCGGCCAGCGTTCTCGCTTTCGCCGAGGAAAGGTTCGAATCAACTTTAGAAAATATCTACGGACTGCATCTAAGGCCGGTTGCTGCACTGGTTAAAGCGCTCGGAGCCGAGGTAAAAAACGTTCAAATCGAAAATGTCACCGGCAAACGCGGCCCGGTGGTTGCCGCTAGCCTCGTAGAGATCGCGCGCCTTCAGGCGAAGAAAGGTGATACGATCCGGTTTTTATTGTCGGGGCCGAATACCGCACGGGTCAGGAAAGAGATCGAAGGCTTTTTGGAGCGCTTAAGAAGCGAAGATGCGCATCCTGTAAAGCCAGTCGCAGCAAAGGACGATTCAGCAAGCCTCGAACCAATCGCGGTCTCTGCTGGTCTTGCGGTGGGACGCGTCTTATTTGCCGATCGGCTCGATGTGAGGATTCCCGATACGCGACCAAATACTCCGGCCGAAGTAGAGGCCGAATGCCGGCGCTTGACCGAAGCGATTGACGCCGCCCAACAGACCGTTGCGCAAAGAGTCGCCAAATTCAGCTCTTCGTTGGATCCCACAGAAGTAGCAATCCTTGAGGCTCAACAACTCATATTGTCGGACGAGACACTCTTGGCCAAGGCGCGAGAGCGCATCCGATCCAACCCGGCGAATGCCGCCGCCTCCTGGTACGAAACTCTGACCGAGGTTGCGGAAGATCAAGCCGGAGCGGCTGACGATTACCTTAAACAACGAGCGATCGATTTTCGCGAGGCCGCATCGACCGTAGTCCAACAGTTGATCGGCCCAACAAATCAATTTGCTAATTTGAATGAAGATAGTGTGCTGGTTTGCGCGGAATTGAATCCAACACTGATTGACCAAATCCAATCGACCCGGATTACGGGCGTCATTGAACTTGGCGGGGGCTCCCTTTCCCATGGCGCGATACTCGCTCGGTCAATTGGCCTCCCAGTGATCGCCAACGCCGCCCGATCAGAATCGGTGCTGCGATTAGCCGAAATCATTGCGATTGACGGGAGTACCGGACAGTTGCTCGTGAACCCTGCTTCGGAGGTGGTTCAGGAGTGGCGCCAACGTCAGGCGGATTCCCGAGAACTCCAAAAGAGAGCGGTTCAACTCAGCCAAACGCCGGCGATTTCCACTGATAAGGTAGCGTTTATAATAGCAGCCAATGCCGGAAAGCGACGCGATGTCGAGCTCGCTCTGGGCAACGGCGCGGACGGAATCGGATTGTTTCGTTCTGAATTCCTCTTTGATAAATTCCATGCGCTCCCGTCCGAAGAGGAACAGTTGGCTGCGTATCGGGATGCGCTCGAACCGATTTTGGCCGATCCCCGGTGGCAGTCCGCTCAACCGTCTGAATCGGTCACTTCTAAACCAGGGACTACCCCGGAGTTCTCGGTCACATTACGGCTACTCGATATTGGCGGCGACAAGCCTTTGCCATTTCTCTCGCCGGGCAAAGAGAGCAACCCATTTCTGGGCGTACGCGGACTACGCCTACTATTGCGCCATCCAGAATTCTTTGAATCGCATCTCAGCGCGATCCTCCGTCTGGCCGACCTTTTTTCAATCAAGCTGCTGGTACCGATGGTCACTTCGGTAGACGAAATCTCTCGACTCAAACAGCACTTAGAGACGGCGCACCAATCGCTGAAAGCACGCAAACTCTCGCATCGATGGCCGATCGAAATCGGTGTCATGATCGAAACCCCGGCCGCTGCCGTCGCGTTCGATCACATGGTTGAACACCTCGATTTTGCCAGTATTGGAACGAACGATCTGACTCAATATGTGTTGAGCGCCGAGCGCGGTAACCCGCAGCTGGAAGAGTTTGCCGATTCTCTGCATCCGGCCGTAATGCGCCTCTGCCACCAGGTGATCGCGCTAGCTAATCAGCGGAGATTGCCGATCTCCATTTGTGGTGAGATCGCGTCGGATCCAATCGCGGTTCCATTGCTGGCCGGCTTGGGCTTGCGTGTCTTGAGTGTCGCACCCACCGCTGTACCCACCATCAAAGCCACCATTCGCGCACTTACCTTATCACGAATGCCACCGGAAAAAATCACGCAACTGCTCGGATATTCGAGCTCGGCTGAAATCCGGCAAGCGCTGCGCACGCTATAGAGGCAATTGCGATCGGTCGGGAGTGTAGCTTTACCGATCAATGGATGCGGAAACGGACCGGCGGGAGCCGGTCCCGACCGATCGCGCAATTTGGCATTTGTCATCTGTCATTTATCATTGCTAACTCCCTCCATGGCGTTACGGCGAGTTTGCGCAAAATCGGAGTTGGCTCCAGGTAAAGTGAAACGAATCGAAGATCCAGCCATTGCCGTATTCAACGTCGAGGGAACCCTTTTTGCCATCAGCGATACCTGCACGCACGCCGAGGCTTCGCTATCTGAAGGCCAAGTTGATGGTGAAACCGTGGAATGCCCATTGCATGGCGCCTGTTTCGATTTGCGTACCGGTGAAGCACTGACACCTCCAGCGGTTGAGCCGGTACAAACTTTCCCTGTGATCACGCAAGCAGACGATATTTACGTGGAAGTCCAGTGATCCCGCGATTCAACTTCGGGGACCCATCACTGGCCTCGATTCCTCGGTACCAGACTGAGCTAAATGATAACGCTTCCGCCTGGCGTCCGCTTTTGGGTGCATCTAAGCAGGGGAATATCACACTCCTCTACAGCGCTCACGACACGGAACACAATAATGCCGTTGCGCTGAAATCGTACCTGGAAGAGCAGTTGAGCGGTACAAGAGGCCGGCGACAAAGAAGAGAATGAAGATCTCTTTTCTTTACCTCGAGGCTCTACAGCGCCGCCAGAAATTCCTTCCAAGGAGTTGCCACCAGCGTTTCTGTCGATGAATGGCCGCGAGAGCGAATAATCATCACCGCCTTTTCCACCTCCTTGGGATCTGCGGCTTCGATGATATCCACGACATCAAAGCGCCCGAATGTGGCGAAACTATCTTTCCAGGTAACACCGGGACATTGCTGCTTAATCGTCTTCGATACGGTCTCGGCCAAACCCTTGAAATCCTTAGGATCCTTGATTGCTTCCGGGGAAATGCGACTGAGAATTACGAACGTCGCCATATAACACCTCCTACAAATTCAGGCTACACCCACTCGGTCAGATCATCCAGCTCGAATGGAGTATCGCAAAAACGATCGTGATCAGATTAGCGGTAACCGCCAAGCAACCGGTAAGGGAAAAACCGTATTGGAACCCTTTCTGCTCTTCCTGCGGCTGGGATTAACATCGTTTGGCGGACCTATCGCTCATCTTGGTTATTTTCGGCAGGAATTTGTAGAACGACGGAAGTGGCTCACCGAGGAAGCCTTTGTTGATTTGGTGGCGCTCTGCCAATTTCTTCCCGGCCCGACTAGCAGTCAGGTTTCCTACTCGATCGGCATGACGCGTCGGCGGCATTTCTGGCGCCATCGCCGCCTGGGGGGCGTTCACCCTGCCCTCGGCGATCATCATGTTACTTGCTGCCTATGGAATCCGCTGGGTCGGCCAACAGCAAGGCGCGAGCTGGTTGCATGGATTGAAAGTGGTCGCGGTCGCGGTCGTTGCCCAAGCAGTCTGGTCGATGGCGACCAAACTCTGTACCGATCGTACCCGAATCACTTTTGCGTTTGCCGCCGCGGTCATCATCCTTTTGACGAACAACGCCTGGATGCAGGTGCTTACCATTGCTCTTGGCGCGGTGGCCGGCTCGAAATTAATTCACGCGGAATCAGCTACCGAAACCGCTGAACCGTTCGCACGTTTTCCTAGCCGGTTCCAATCGGTCATCGCGTTAGCCCTTTTTGCCGTTGGGTTGCTACTCCTACCCATCCTGGCCGCTGGTAAACGGGATGGTTGGCTGCCGCTCTTCGACAGCTTTTATCGTTCCGGTTCTCTCGTTTTCGGCGGCGGCCATGTGGTCCTCCCGCTTCTCCAAGCTGAAGTTGTGCCGAAAGGCTGGGAAGACAATAACACGTTCCTGGCCGGCTACGGCATCGCGCAAGCTCTGCCAGGTCCGCTATTTTCTTTTGCCGCGTATCTGGGAGCAGCCAAGAATGGATACCCGAGCGGCTGGCTCGCCGGATTATGGTGCCTTTTTGCAATTCTTCTGCCACCGATTCTGTTAGTCACTGGACTACTGCCACTTTGGAGTCGCCTCCGCGCTTCCTCGAGTGCACAGGCGGTCCTGGCCGGAGCTAATGCGACCGTCGTCGGAATCCTTTTGGCCGCCCTTTATCAGCCGATTTGGACCAGCGCGATCGACTCGGCAAAGAGTCTCGCCCTCGCCCTGCTGCTCTTTGCCGGTCTGCAATTCTGGAAGATCGCTCCGTGGATTCTCGTATTGATCGGCGGAGTAGTTGGAGGCTTCTTCCTGTAATCACGAATGGACGCCGATAGACTCGAGTGAAGCGGGATCCCTTTCGTGTGCATTCGCGTCCATTCGTGGTTAAAACACCGGTCTTTGAGTAAGTGGCTTGCTTGGTTGTTGGGTCGCCGTGTCCATTCGTGGTTCATTTTCTAGCCGCCCACTGATGGCGACTTTCGCTATTTCTGCGGCTCCTTCAGAGCAATTCGCTGTATTTAATACCAGAACCTAGGCTCGCCGCTCACTCTAGGCTACAATTTTGCCAGCGCTTCGCGCTTCTCCACCACTGCGCGGCTCACATGCGCAAAACTCGGGTTGTTCGGTGGGGAAAGGAAACGAGGCAAACCTGGTTGCAGGCTGATAGTCCGTTCCCGGCGATGACGGCGTTCCCGGCGCTATTTACCATTCCGCCAGTTGGAATCGTGTGCTAATATTCGGCATACAACCATTTAGCCCGGAGTTTTCTATGCAAAGGTTTCCCCTGAAGAACGGTGTTTACCCAAACCAAGCCCACGTACGAGTTCCTGAGGGCACTTACGAGATGGAGTATGGGCGCCAAGGATTTTTCGGCGAAGCAACCCATCTCTACACGCGCGAGATGCCTTCTGCTTGGAAACGCATCGAGGGACCCCTAAAACCGATGGCACTCGATTGCCGTCAGATGGCTACGGAAGACAGCGTCGATTCGCGTGGCACCCCGATGTTGCTGATGCAAACGATGGCGGCCTGTGCCAAAAAATCGATGTCAATCTTTTTGACCCGCCGGCGCGAACCAATGCCTTACCTATACCGGTCCGTCGATGGCGATGAACTCTACTTCTTTCATCGAGGTGAAGGCGTTTTTGAGACCGAATTTGGGATCCTTCCCTACCGGTCGGGTGATTACATCATCATTCCAAAAGGATCCATCTATCGTCTGGTACCGCATTCGGATGACACGCTGGCCTTTATTGCGGAATCCCGCACTCCTTACGGTGTTCCTGATCGAGGAATTCTCGGGATGCATGCCCTGTTTGATCCCGGCGTGATCCAGTATCCTGACTTCGATCAAAAGCGGTCGGATTTAAGGGGTGAAGAGTTTGAGTTGCAAATTAAACGGACCGGTTTTCGTACCCGGCTTTTCTTTGACTACAACCCGATTGAAAACGTGGTCGGTTACAAAGGAACCGTTCTTCCCAGTAAGCTCAATGTTCGCGATTTCCGCCCGGTCGCGAGCATGCGTTATCATGTTCCACCAACCGCGGGCGCAACTTTCTCGAGCGACGAGGTGTTTGTTGGGACGTTTGCCCCCCGATTGCTCGGCGACGACGAGGTTCTCCGCCTCCCCTATTATCATCGGAACATTGATTATGATGAAGTGATCTTCTATCACGAAGGGACGTTCTTCTCTCGTGGAGGAATCGAGCCAGGCATGTTGACATTACATCCAATGGGTATCGATCACGGCCCACATCCCCAAGCTTGGGAGCGCGATCGCCAAGGCCTCACCAAGGAGACAAACGAATACGCAATCGCTCTAGACACGGTTGAACCGTTGTTTGTTACACCGGAAGCGTTAAAGGGTGCGGTCGAGGCCTACTCAACCTCCTGGTATCATCCGATCCAGACTCCGCAAATGGCCGGGGTTTGAGCCGATAGGGACGCACTTCCGACTATGCGAAACGCTTCGTCGCGGCCCAGCCCTATGCTATTTCTCAAACCCACCGCTAGGGCGCGCCGTAGCTTGCGAAGGCGGCCGGTGCGTCCGTCTTTACCGATTAATTTCGACCGAGCCAACGAATCGCGGCCCGGCAGGAGCCGGGCCCTACCGGATCCCATGCCCAAGAAACGCGAATCAGACGCTACCGGTACGCTTAAGAAACTCAGCCGCATTCTCGAACAGTTTGATCTCGAGCATCCGGTCCGTTCGTTGGCAGAGCTGACCCGCCTTTCCGGATTGCCCAAGACGTCGGTGTTCCGAGTGGTGAAGGTTGGGGTGGAATGCGATCTTCTGTCCGCAGCACCCGATGGTTATCGGCTCAGCCTACGCCTTTTTGAGCTCGGGATGATCGCCAGAGAAGGCTTTTCTTTTGGCGGCCATCTCAGCCGGTCGGTCGAAGCCTTGGCCGAGAAACTTGGCGAAACCGTCCTGGCAGCAACGGTCGATGGTAAGCAATTGCTCTACTTAGCCGTAGCAGAGCCACGGCGAGCGCTGCGCGTCGCCGCACGAGCCGGTTTTCGCCGCGAACTGCTTTTTGGGGCGACCGGGCTCACGTTGCTGGCAAATCTTCCGGTGGAAAGCTGGCCTGGTTATCTGCCAAAAACGCTGCCCAAATACACCCGACGCACGATCGTGGATCGCGCAAAATTTCTGCGCCGACTTCATCAGGTTCGCCAGGCGGGGCACATGATCGAGCATGGCGAATATACCGAAGAGCTCGTCGGCATGGCGGTGCCAGTCAGCTGGAAAGATGGTCTCCACCTGCGAGCGCCATTGGTCTTGGTCGCGGTTGCGCCGGAAACCAGAGTAGATCGCAAGAAAGCGCTCAGGATCATATCCGCACTCGAGCGAACGGCGGAAGAACTAGTTCGATAGGCTCGCTCTGGCGAGTCTGATTGGTTTTCGGTAGGGATGCGCTCCCGACTTCGCAAAGCCTACGTCGCGGCGGCATTTAGGATTATGAACTGCTTCGAACTTAGGGGCGCCATAGTCCTGCAGGGCAGAAAGGGGTGGGACGACGGCGCCTGCGCGTCCGTTCCGAACTGAACCCCACACCGGACCTCAGATCGTCCGCTCTACCTGCGAAACAGAGAAATCGAGATAAGGATGCAACGGGAGGCCGGCTAAAGTCGCTTCTACCCCGGCTAACGATTCTGCTCGAACAATTAGCCACCCGGTTGTCCGATCGGGAGCCATCCAATGTTCTGCCATTTTTCCGGCTCGCCAGAGCTCCTTTACGGCCGACAACTCGTATGGCACTAATCCATTGGCTTCTTCTGTCCATCTCGCCGTCACGCGCCACCGCGCAATAAAACGCTTTGCCCCATCGACAAAATTCTCCGGATCGAATTCGGTCGTCGGCAGATGGGGCAGAACCGGACGGTCGTCGATTTCTTGGATGATCTGTCTCAGTTCCCGCAGATAGGCTTCTCGTCCCTTGTCCCCAACATGACTCGCTCCCCAAGCAATGAAGGGTTCCAGTGGCACGAACCCATTAAACCAAAAGATTCCATGATGGATTGGCTGCAAAATTGATTCCATCGACGCATGGAGACCGTTGCGACCGTAGCTCGTGGCTGGGCCCCCGGTCGTCATCAGTACCAAACCGTGCTTCCCAGCTCCTACTCCATTTTCGTACCATCGCCCTCGCTCATAGATCCGTTTATAGGTGAAGACTCGGTCCACCCACCCCTTGAGAATACCTGGCAAACCGAACCACCAGAGCGGAAAAACAACCACTAAGAGATCGCAGGTCTCGATCTTTTGCATTTCCGCTTCCAACTCCGTTACAAATCCGTTCCTCGTAGTTGCGTATTCTTCCTCCTGCTGTTGCTTGAGAAAGTCTGGATCTGCCACGGTCGTAAAATTGTTCCGGTCGGAAACCGGATTGAACTTTTCTGCATAGAGATCGGAGACTTGAACTCGCGCGCCGCACGCCTCGAAAATGGATTGTGCGGTATCTTTCAACGCCGAGCAAAAGCTCTTCGGCTCATGGTGAGCGTGAACTATCGAGACATGCTTCATGGGAAATTGAATAATAGCAGTCAGTACTCGATTCTATTGTTGGCCAAGATACGAACAAGTAACATCCATCGCTGAAAAACTCAATCGCGTTTCCCCCTGCATTCTTCGAGCGGTACTGGTAAGAAAGCGCGCCACCGTATTGGGTCGCGATCAGATCTCGAGGGGTACGTAAGCCAATTGGTGCGCTTCGGCGACCGCCTTATTTCTGATCTTCCCCTCCATCACATTAATACCGCCGGCCAATGCGGGCTGTTTTTTGAGAATTCCGTCCGGTCCCGCTTCGGCCAGAAATTCAATATACTGCGCGGTGACGTTGGTCAGAGCTTGAGTAGCCGTTCGGGCGTAAGCACCCGGCATATTTGCGACACAATAATGGATGATGTCCTCTTCCACGTACGTCGGTTCCTCATGAGTAGTCGGACGTGAAGTTTCGCAACAGCCTCCTTGATCAATGGCGATGTCGACGAGAACGCTTCCGGGCTTCATCGATCGGAGCATTGCGCGAGAGATCAATCGGGGGGCACGAGCGCCCGGCACCAGTACCGCACCAATCAATAGATCGGTCCGCGGGAGAATTTCCATCAGGTGCGCCTCGCTGGAATAGAGCGTGTGCGCCGTGTGCATTGTAATGTCCAGAAAACGCATCCGCTCAACGTCCACTTCCAGGATCGTCACATTCGCACCGAGGCCGGTGGCCATGCGCGCAGCGTTTATGCCAGATGTCCCCCCTCCGATGACTATGACGTTGCCGGGCAATACTCCCGGAACCCCGCCCAAAAGGACACCTTTTCCGCCACAATGTTTAGTCAGAAAAAATCCACCAACTATGATCGACATCCGTCCCGCGATCTCGCTCATCGGTTCCAACAACGGCAATCGCCGGTTGACTTCGACCGTCTCGTAGGCAATCGCCGTCACTCCCGAATCGATCAGCGCCAGGGTCAGTTCCTTGTTGGCAGCTAAATGCAAATAGGTGAACAGAATCTGGCCGGGCCGTAATAGCCGGTATTCGGAAGGCAGCGGTTCCTTGACCTTCACAATGAGATCTCCCTGTTCGAACACGGCGGTGTGGTCATCTAACAGTTGGGCGCCCGCTTGAATATATTCCTCGTCTGGAAAACCAGCGCCTGCACCCGCCTCATGTTCGACAAAAACTTCGTGACCCACGCGGACGAGCTGATAGACAACGGAGGGTAGCAACGCGACTCGGTGCTCTTGTTGTTTAATCTCTTTCGGAACACCTATTTTCATTGCCGCCATATATCCGCTGGTGCTCTGTCCAGCAACCCTTAACGGCGAACGAGTTCATCGCAAAGCGCCATTCAATTACGGATTTCGGATTGCCCATTCCGCGATCCGCATTCCGCAATCCGCAATTTCAATTCAGCGACGGGTCGTCTGGCGCAAGTGCAAGTAAACGATAAGCTGGGCCCAACGCGCTGACCAGACCCACCCAGGTCTGCTCGTTCAGCTCACCCGCAATCAATTTTGCTTCCGCCTCTTTCACCAGCCAAGCGTGCTGATTAATCTCGCCTTCGAGCTGACCGGAAGTCCATCCCGCATATCCGCGAAATGCCCTCACGATCGATTCGCCTCCGCTCTTCATTGCTTCCGCTTCGTCGAGCGATAGGTGAGTTTGGCAGCTAACCAGACCGGTGCCCGCGGAAAAAGAAAATGCGGCCAGTGTCAATTCGTCGGTTCCCACCGGCCCACCCGTATACACCGGCACCTCTGAAAGTACCGCCGAAGCGGGCGGCTCTACCAAAAAGTCGGCTAATACTTCGGAAGTAGGACGATTGATAATCAACCCAAATGCTCCTCCCTCCACATCGTGATTAGGCAAAAATACGATGGTGCGACGAAAGCTCGGATCACGAAGCGCCGGATGGGAGAGCAACAACTTACCAGTCAGACTAAATTCATGGGAAGTATCAGACGGTCTCACGGTCTCCAGCTTAGGAATCAATCACTTGCTGTTCAAGAGATCACTCGCTTAATTATCGAAAGACAAGGACAATGCGGTTTCACTGATGATGCAGTTTTCTTCTTCTCCTCTCGTTATCGCCGATCGAGAATTTCAGTCACGCCTGCTGGTGGGCACAGGAAAATTCGCGAGCAATACGGTTATGCGGGACGCATTGCATGCGAGCGGCACCGAGATCGTCACCGTCGCCCTGCGGCGGGCAGATCTCTCCGGGAACCATGATCCTTTTGCCAACATCCTGGACTATATTGACCCGAAACGATATCTGCTCTTGCCCAACACCTCTGGCGCAATGAACGCCGAGGAAGCAGTCCGATTGGCACGATTAGCTGCTTCCGCCGGCCTTCCCAAGTGGGTAAAATTGGAAATCCACCCCGATCCTCATTATTTGCTGCCTGACCCGATCGAAACCCTACGGGCAGCGGAGCAGCTGGTGAAGGAAGGATTCACCGTTTTGCCCTATATCAACGCCGATCCGGTTTTGGCCAAGCGTTTGCAGGAGGTCGGTACGGCTACGGTGATGCCACTCGGTTCACCGATTGGCAGCAATCAGGGGATTCGTACTCGCGACCAAATACGGATCATTTTGGATCAGGCTACCGTTCCAGTGATTGTGGACGCAGGCTTGGGAGCGCCAAGCCACGCCGCCGAGGCGCTGGAACTGGGAGCGGATGCCGTCCTGGTCAACACGGCTATCGCCATCGCCGAGGATCCAGTTCGCATGGCTTTCGCCTTCCGCCAGGCGGTCGAAGCGGGTCGCACTGCTTTCGAGATCGGGATTGCCTTCAGCCGCGAAATGGCATCCGCCACTAGTCCGCTCGACGCCTTCTTCCGAAAGGATGACGAAAAACTGATCGGCGAGGACGTCGAAACGCGGCAAGAAACTCGTCCAGATCAGACTGGCGGAACGCCCACCCGCGATAGTCAATCCGGGAATAAGTGATCGGTTCTTTTGCTGGATCGATCTTCAAATAGACGAAGCCCAGAAGCCTAGAGAATTGACCGTACGACTCCCCCATCAACGCGGATAGCAGCGCCATTCGTCCCTCTGTCGATGTCGGCCCTACCACAATCGAGTTGACCGTAACGGCGGTTCCTGCTGTCGTCTCTGCCAACCCACGCGCCAAAGCGATCTGCATCGT
>Ga0070717_10003431_pt1 | contig 11337 bp, 10 predicted proteins | sample LARL113metaG_FD_71366 | JGI IMG/M metagenome (GOLD analysis project Ga0070717, IMG submission 71366) | Corn, switchgrass and miscanthus rhizosphere microbial communities from Kellogg Biological Station, Michigan, USA - LAR L11-3 metaG | ecosystem: Host-associated > Plants > Roots > Rhizosphere ...
TGGCCGGATTGTTGAGCAACGAAATCAATAATACGGAAAAAATTTCGATCTTTGTCGGCGAATGCAAACGCATGGGCATCTCGATCCTGCCGCCGGACATTAACAAGAGCGGGCTGAAATTTATTCCGGAAACTGTAGCCGCGGTCGCTGACCGCGGCGGTGGGGTAGGATTATTGACGGCCGGAGCCAGCGGCCGCGGCTGCAACGCCATTCGCTACGGGCTTGCCGCAATCAAAAACGTAGGCGAAGCGGCAATGCAGGTGTCGATCTTGGAACGAGATCGGGGAGGGGAGTTCACGTCGCTGGAGGACTTTTGCGGTCGCCTCGGGACACGCGTCGCTAATCGGAAGATGCTTGAGAGTTTGATTAAAGCGGGCGCATTCGATTTTCTGGGACGCGAGCGCGCCCAGCTTTTAGATTGCATTGACGAGGCGCTCGCGTCGTCAGCAGCGGCGCACCGCGATCGGGCTGCCGGGCAGGTTTCATTGTTTGGCGAGATGGAGCCGCAAACCTCGCGAAGACGAACGGTCAGACAATGGAGCGAACATGAAAAACTTTCTTACGAAAAAGAGTTGCTCGGTTTTTATGTCAGCGGTCATCCGCTCGACGCGTATGTCGGTCTTTTCGCCGGGAAAAATTATCAAATGATCGCCTCGTTAGGCGAGCTGGCCGACCGGGCCACGTTTAAAATTGCCGGCGCGCTCGTTCAGATTGATAAGAAGTTTACGCGCAAGGAAGGAAAACCGTTCGCCGTTGTCTGGATTGAAGATTTAACCGGAACTCTTGAAGTAGTTGTTTGGAATGATGTTTACGTACAGATTTCCGATCCGCTCATCGCCGGGCGCGTGGTTGAAGTTCGCGGGACGATCGATTCCCGTGGCGATTCGCTGCGCGCGACCGCGCAAAAGATTCGGTTGCTCGCACCAGACAAGACAAACGGCGTTGCCAACGGGAACGGAAGATCGACATCGGCCGAGGAGGGGCAATCTGCTGTGCTCCTCCAGTTTTCGCCCGCGACCACCAGTGACGATTTGCGAGAGGTGCGTGAAATTCTCGCTAGCTCACCCGGTCAACGTCCAGTTCAACTTTTGTTCGATCGCTCGCCTAACGGCCCGTTGTGGCTGGAGGCGGGTGAAGATTTTCGCGTCGATTTAACCGCCGAGCTCGAACAAAGACTTTCGCGCTGGCTGGTGACCGCGAAGCTCGAGTCCTAACGACTCCGTGCTCGTTTGCGATGGCGAACTGGTGCTGGAGGTTGAGGTGGCAAATACGTGCCAAGCGTCAGCGTTTGGCCATTTGACGTCGGGCCAAAACAGATCGGTATTGTCCGTGTAGAAATCCTTGTTGATTCAAACAACCCGGCAGCGATGGGTTGCAGCGTAATCGTCCAGTTGCGGTTGATCAACCCGCCGCGGAATTCAATTTGTCCAACGATCGATGCGAACATCGTATCGATTGTCGAAACTCTAAGTTGGCTAACGCAATGGAGCGGATAGGACGTCACATCAAATAACGGCAGCGTACTGGTCAGCGCGACGGCTACGTCATCAGCATCGCTTAAGTCCATTTCTCCGCGAAACGCAAGATCGACATCTTTGTTACTGACGTGGAGGAAATCGATCAATCCATGGCTTGCGTTCAGTCGCAGGCGACCGCTTACGCCGTCAAAACCGAGCTTTTCATTCTCCACTTTCCCGTCTATCAACTGCACATCTGCGTCGATCTTTGGATGTTGCAGCGTTCCGGAAAGATGAATGCCTCCGCTCAAAATTCCACCGCGAAGAAGTTCTAAACCGAGCCAACGCGGGCTCCTGTCCAGCGAGAGCACTGGGAAACTAAAGATGACATTTAAGGGCGTGGCTGAAAGTTCATTCCAATCTTCTCCAATTCGCAGCGGAAGGGAGATTACTCCCATATCAAGTCGTGAAGTGGCAGTGGTGATTGTCGCGGTGCCGTTCCACACCCCTGAATCCATCATGAATTGCATGTGAGCTGAAGCCGGATTCGAGTCCGCCGCGTCCGTTGCGCCGAAGAACGACAAATAATCCGACAGGTTTTTTACGTCCGCGCTGAGTGATCCCGAATAAGCGTGCGCGCTGCCGAGATCGATCTTCCCTTCGGCATGCAACCAATCCTGTTTGCGCCTCAGATCGAGTTGCTCGATCTCGAGATCGCTTGCTTTCAAACTCAAATTCGCAATGAAACTGTCGATCTGCGTTTTGAAGATCGACAATGAGTTGGCGCTTGCCGCAATATGTCCACCGATTTTTCGCTCACGGGCGTTCACGGTGCCATCAATCGCAACAGCTCCGGCAAACTCGTCCGGTTTGGCCCCGAAAAGATTGGCAAACGCGCCGAGGTCGTTGATCGAGCCTGAAATAGTCCCGCGAAAATCCGGGCTCAGCCAATCAGATGATTTTGACGGAAGCGAACCCTGCCCGCTCATCGTCAGCTGGTTATCATGCTGTTTTATGTAAAGCTGCTGAAGTTGGATTTGCCGATTGTAAAGAGCGGCGCCGAGCATGATCACTTCCGCAGCACGATCGCGCCAGGTAGGGTCGCCCAATTCAATCCAAATGGAGGCGGTGGCGCGCGTGAGATCGTGCGGATCGCCGCGGAAAGTGAGTTTGGCCGCGTGGAGCGAGCCGCCCAACTGGTCCGCGAAACCGATTGCCTCCGAGGTTTGCGCAAGCGAGATATCGCTGGCCGAACCAGCAAAGTTCCAAACAGCATGCTCCGGCCGCCATTCGTCGGAAAAACTGGCGCGAATTTTGCCGCCGAATGTATCGAGATCGAATTGAAAATCGGCGCGCTCTTTACTGAGATGGGAAAGATCGATGGTGGCCGATTGCAGATCGAGCCCGCGTGCGAGAGTAATCCCGCCGAGCGTGAGCCGATTATCCTGCCATTTGGTCGCGCCGCGCAGGTTCGAGAAAGTTTGGTGAACCAACGGGGAGGCGATTGTGACCTCGCCGGCCCTGAAACGACCCGCCTCGACTTCGCTCCCGAAAAGCGCAGCATTACGCAACAGAAACACGTTGAGGCCATCCTCAATGCGAAGCTGGAGACTCGGCAAATTGAAGTTGTTAGGCAGCAATTTTTCCAGCGTCGCCCAGGCGGGCTGCGATTTTCGCGCCTGCGCCGGAGAGAAATTTCGGTTAATCCGGAGCTGCAATGTTTCGATCGACAAAGAACGAATGGGGCGCCCGCGTGCTCCGATTAAAATTGTCGGCAGATCAAGATCGATAATCGCGTGGTCGGCGTTGATCTCGAGGTGAGACGGCGAGCTTTTCGTGTCGCTGATGCGCACGTTTCGAATTGCGACCGGTCGCAAAAATGGCGCATCAATCTTGCCCAGGTGAATAAGCAGCCCCTGCTGCCGTGCCTGCCACCATACCCACAGGCGCAAACCGCTCGTGACAGACAACGGCGCAAGCAAAATAGCGAGCGCTGGCACGAGCAAAATCGAAAAGCATGCGAGCAGTAGCAAACGATTTCTTCGCATCGGGTTGCACTGCTTTAGCCGCAAAGGCAACGCTGGGAAAGTCCAAGTACGAGATTGTGTCGCAGCGCGCCGAGGCTCGTTATTCTCCTTTTGCAGGCGTTGTGAAAATCAGGTGCAGCGGTTGCGACGGATGAAGGCGCGCCTCGAGTTGTTGTTGCAAAGCGCGCTCTGCTTCTGTGGGCAAATTGGCTTCTAGCGCCTTTTGCCGCGCCAATTGCGGTAAGATCGACAATTCATTTTGCACGTCGTCGGCCGAGATATGGTTCCAAAATCCGTTTTCGAATGCGAGGACGTCCACCTGTTGTTGTTCGATTCCGAGAATTTGGGCATGTGGGAGTCGTACGGTGATTTCGTCCGGGTGCAGATCAATCGCAAAACTTTGGCGCAAATCGAAGCCAGCCTTCACCAGAAACGTACTGTGCAATTTCACGCGCTTGGAGCTTCCCGCCCACGTGCTTTGAAATTCGTGTTCGACTTCCATCTGCCGGGACAAGATCGACAACTCAGTCGTCGGCGTTGTTTGTTCCAGATATACCCGGTTGTTAATGATGATACGCGGTTGCAAATGCGCGATGTCAACGAAAGCCGAGCGCAGATCGTTTCCGAGGCGCTCCAGTTCGCCCACACTTTCATGGGCCGCGTGCACTGGCCATCTTTCCAAACGCAGAAAGATAATCACGACTACCGCCGCGATCGTGAGCGCGATTAGCGTGAACGCCACCGGCCACGAGAAGGCCTGCTGGCGTGAGCGTCGGGCGCTCGGCGTTGAGGGTTGGATGTTGTCTTCCTTCACCCAAAAAAAGTACCGCCCCCCACACCCGATGGGCGTGAAGGGCGGCTGTTCCCCCCAGAACAATCCTCCAAAGTTGCGGAGCTACTAGCCGAGCTTAAACGATGTCGCAACAGAATTTTCAATCAATTTAGAGGATTATGCACTTGAGGAAATTCGCTGGCCGGACGGTATTGTCTGTCCGCATTGCTAAAACGCAGATCAAAAACGCATTTGGAAAATCAAAGCGCACGAAGCGGCAAAGATTCCCGGCACGTTTCATCAGGTGTCGAAAAAACATCTGCCGCTCTATCTCGCCGAGTTTGATCATAGATTCAATCATCGCGGCGTAACCGATGGCGAGCGCACGGTTTCCGCCGATGAAACCGGACGGGGTACCAGTAAGATCGCTGGAGGCAGTTCGGGTGCCGGTAGCAAGACCATGACGCTCGATCAAGAATTAGCGATTTTGGTTGGCTGGTCGAGTTGCGCGCATCCCGTTTCCGATGACCGAGGACGATTTCGATCTTTTGGTCGGGACGCTAAACTTGTGGAAAAAAAAGCTGATTACGCCAAAATCAAAGCCGGATGCCAAAAGCGAAGCCAATAGCACTTCCGAAACCGATTAAGTTTGACGACGCGATGCGTCGCCTCGTTAGGCTTCCGCCGCCACCAACCGGGAAGAAAGCAAAGAAAAAGGTCTGGCGGAAGAAAAAGCGATGAGCGCAAAGGATTGGCGGGCGATGGTTTTGGCCGTCGCAATCATCGGTGCTGCACTCATCTACGCTTGCATCAATCGTTACACGTACATTCCTAAAACCGGCGACGTGCTAGACCGCTGGACAGGCCGGACTCGTCACACCGGCGAATCATTTGACGCGGACGCTTGGCTCCGCAGCCACGACAAATAAAGGTTTTGCTTCCTCAAAATTGTTCCTGCTAACGGAGCGATGTCACATTTGTCAAGTGCATGATCTTCCAATTTAGAAGAAGTGATGGGGCCTTTTGCAATCAACCGATGTACGAATGATAGCTTGCACGACCTCATTGCGCGCGTTCTAATTTTGCATGCGCAGCATGGGTGAGGAAGAGCGGCGGAGCTTTGCGGGTTCGTTGCTGGTCGCGCATCCGAGTATGCTCGACCCAAATTTTCGCAGGGCCGTTTTATTTATTTCCGCGCATGACCCGGATGACGGCGCGCTCGGCGTGATCATCAACCGGCCGCTGGATAAAAGCGTGGCCGATGTGGTGACCGAAATGCCGCCGGAACGGTTGGCGGACGTTCCGGTTTTTTTCGGAGGTCCGGTAGAGCGGAACCAGCTGATGTTCGCGACGTTCGAATGGCGGCAAGGCGAAGGGTTGACGTTGAATCACTATGTGAACATCGATGACGCAAGTGCGCGGACGGGCGACGATGCAATGTCAATCTGTGCATTCGTTGGTTACGCTGGCTGGAGCGCGGGCCAGCTGGAAGCGGAAATGAAGCAAAAAGCGTGGCTCCTTCAGAAGCCGAGCCGTGCGGCGCTCGAACCGGAACGGCTACCGAAACTTTGGTTCGAGATCATGCGCGGGCTCGGACCATGGTACAAAATGCTCGCGGCCGCGCCGGACGATCCATCGCTCAATTGAAAGGGATTGCGAGAAATGAGAAATGAGAAGTGAGAAGTGAGAAGTGAGAAGTGAGAGGTAATTTCGCTTGCTTCCTACTTCTCACTTCTCACTAATCACCTCTCACTTTCTCAATGATAATCGGCGTTCCGAAAGAAATTAAAGAGCAGGAGCAACGCGTCGCACTGGTGCCATCGGCCGTCGAACAGCTCAAACGGCGCGGGCACTCGGTGCTCGTGGAAACAAACGCCGGCGACGGCTCCGGCTATCCCGACAACGAGTACGCCAGTGCTGGTGCGGAGATCGTCGATCTTGCCAAGGATGTTTTTGCGCGCGCAGAGATGATCGTGAAGGTGAAGGAGCCGCTCAAAGTCGAGTTCTCCCTTTTGCGCAAAGGCCAGATTCTGTTCACGTATTTGCATCTAGCCGCGAGCAAGCCGCTCACCGAAGCATTGCTCGAATCTGGTGTAACCAGCATCGCCTACGAGACGATCCAAGTCGGCAATCGCTTGCCGTTGCTCGAGCCCATGAGCGAGATCGCCGGGCGCATGAGCGTCGTGATGGGGGCGTATTTTTTGACTAAACATCATGGTGGCAGCGGCGTGTTGCTCGGCGGCGTGCCGGGTGTGTTGCCAGGACGCGTCGTGGTGATCGGTGGCGGAACGGCAGGCGTGAACGCGGCCCGCATGGCCACCGGTCTTGGCGCCGACGTGACCATTCTGGAAGTCGATCTCGAACGGATGCGGTTCCTCGACATCACGATGGGCAGCGCGCATACACTCTACTCGAGCGAATCGCATTTGCAGGAGCTGATGCCAAATGTCGATCTTTTGATCGGCGCCGTGCTCGTTCCCGGAGCGAGAGCCCCAAAATTGATTACGCGCGCGATGTTGAGAAAGATGAAAGCTGGCAGCGTTCTGGTAGACATCGCGATCGACCAAGGCGGCTGCGCAGAAACCTCGCGGCCGACTACGCACCTCGACCCGACTTACGTCGAAGAAGGCGTGACGCATTATTGTGTGGCTAACATGCCGGCGGCCTATGCGCGGACAGCGACTCAGGCCCTGACCAACATTACTTATCGTTATGTTGAATTGCTGGCCGATTTCGGTTTGGAGGAAGCTTGTAAGAAGCAACCCGCCTTGGCGGGCGGGATTAACACGCGCGACGGAAAATTGACCTGTCTGGCCGTGGCCGAGGCGCACGGCATGAAGTACGAACCGCCGTTTTAACCGGCACATTCCGACCAGCAAAAACTAGCCTTGCTCCGAATCAGGATATAACCGAGTATCCCATCCTCGACTCAAACTTATGAACAAATATATCTGCATTTTGGCTGGTGCCGCCTTGCTCGCGGCTTGTGAACAAAAAACTGAAACCGCCGCCCCGGCAACAAGCCCAGCAGCCTCGCCCGAAACGACCGTGGCTACGAGTCCCGCGGAGACGACGCCAGCGCCGACTCCTTAAAGACGGCTCAATTCGTAGGCGGCTGCGATCCATTTGTATGGAGAAATACATTGGCCTGCTTGCCAGCATCGCACTATTCGCTGCCTGTGAACAAAAAGAGACCACGGTAACCAATCCGCCCTCGGAAAAAACGGAGAAAAAGGAAACTAACACGACCATCGTAAATCCTTCTCCGGCTGCTTGAGCCAAGACGGAAAAAACGGAGACCAATATTAACGTCAACACTTCGCCGACTCCATAAGTTCAGAGTCGGCTAATTTGCGAAGTCTTTCCCCACGTCTGTTCGGGGAAAGACTTTTGCTGTACATCGACAATGAACACGCCGGCGAGAAACCTTTCATTTCCGCAAAGCCGGCGATTGACAGAAGCCTGGCAATTCGAGCGGGTGCGCAAAGAGGGGCGTGCACAACGTGGCGATCTCCTGATGTTGGCCGCGCTTGCCGGGAAAGGCGTGGATAGTCTGCGTGCTGGCTTCGTTACGTCGCGCAAAATCGGTGGCGCGGTCGTCCGCAACCGGGTGCGGCGTCGTTTGCGAGAGATCGTTCGCAAACATCAGCATGAAATTGTCGAACGAAGGTGGGTCGTCACCGTCGCACGCCCGAGTGCGGCGCGGGCCAGTTACGGCGAATTGGAAGCTGAGTGGTTGCGTCTGGCCAAGCGCGCTTCTATTCTAGCGCCTTGATGCTCAAACTTCTGCGCGGTTTCATCCGCATTCATCAATGCACAATCTCGCCGGTGCTCTCCTTGCTTGGCGGGCCGGGTTGCGGTTGTCGTTTTGAACCGACGTGCTCCCGTTATTTTCTGGAAGCAGTCGAGACGCATGGTTTATGGCGTGGGGGCTGGCTCGGATTAAGACGGCTGGCGCGCTGCCAACCGTGGGGTGGCTGTGGACATGATCCAGTTCCGCCATCAACAGAAATTCGGATCCGGGATGCCACCGAATTTTTTTTCTGTGAATAGCGGCCGCCGGCAAGTTTATGGATCGAACGGCATGGATGGTCGTAATACTTTGCGTTATCGGGCTCGTTTTGTGGGAATTGTGGGTCGCAAAGCAAACTCCGCAGCGTCCACGGACAACCGTCGCTTCGCCGACCCCGACACCGCCGTTTGCTAGCGCTAGCGGGTCGCCTGCACCTTTTGTCTCGCCCGTTCCGGCGGCCACTCCTGCCGTTGCCGAGGCGGTGCCGAGTTTTCCCGAGAAAATCGAAACGCTACGGAACGCGGATGTGGAGCTGCGCCTAACGAATCGCGGTGCCGGCATCAGTGAGGCGGTCCTTCTCAACCATATCGCGGAAGGTGACAAGCAGGTCACGCTGAATTCGTCTCGAGAAATCCCCATCGGCGCGATCATTGAACAGCCCGATGCACCAAGCCTGGCTGAGTTTAGTTTGTCACGCGAAGCAGACGGCAGTGTGCAATGTGAGCGAACAACTCCTGAAAGCATCACGGTCCGCAAAAAGTTTTTCTTCGAGAAGACAACCGAGCCGAGAGACAACTTCCTCGTCGAGTTAGATTTCAATCTTACGAACGGCGGCGCGCAGCCGTATGCGAACTCCGGCTATTTTGTCGCGCTCGGCTCAGCGGTTCCGATTCATACGAGAGATTATCCTTACTACACCCGCCTGGTCTGGTGCATCGACGGCAAGGCGAGAGACAAGAACGTGAGCTGGTTTGAAGGAGGCAGCGGATTTTTCGGGCTGGGCCAGCGCGCTCCGCAACCGTTTTATCAGGAGAACACTGCGCCAGCCGAATGGGTCGCCGTGACCAATCAATTTTTCACAACGTTGATCGTTCCTCTCACCGCCAAATCGAATGGTGTATGGGGTCGTCGCGTCAACGTCGTGCCCGAACAAAAAATGTTCGGAATCGCGGGCGCGATGCACATGCCGGGTTTTCAATTGCCGGCTGGGCAAACTTACACCGCGCGATTCGAGATTTACGCTGGCCCGAAGATTTATCATCAGCTCGCGCAGCTCGAGCACAACGAAGCCGAGATCATGAACTTCGGACTGTTCAAGCTGGTGAGCCAGTTCCTCCTCAACTTTATGAATTTGTTGCACGGCGTGCTCTGGAACAGCTACGCCGCAGCGATCCTCGCGCTGACTACGATTATCCGGCTGGTGCTTTGGCCCCTCCAGAGCAAAGCGAACCGTTCCATGCGCCAAACGGCCGCTCTTGCGCCAAAAATGCAGGAGTTGAGGGAAAAATATAAGGATGATCCGACCCGCATGAACCAGGAGGTGATGAAGCTCTACAAACAGTACGGCATCAATCCCGTGGGCGGCTGTTTGCCGATGATGATCCAGATCCCCATCTTCTTCGGCCTGTATCAAATGCTTGCTCAAGCCGTTGAATTGCGAAACGCGCAATTCTTTTGGTGCCACGATCTTTCCCAGCCCGACACCGTTGGGCATTTGCCTGTGCTCGGCGCGCCGATCAATATCATTCCGCTTTGCATGGCCGCGACCCAGATCTGGCTCATGCAAATGACACCGAAAACCGGCGATGCCACGCAACGGCGCGTAATGATGTTTACGCCGCTGATCTTTTTGTTTTTCTGCTACAACTTTGCGGCAGCGCTGGCGTTGTATTACACTGCCCAAAATCTTTTTAGCATTTTGCAATTTTACCTGAACAAAAAGCAACCGATGCCGAAGCTCGAAAAAATTGCGCCTGCCGCGAAGCGAAAGCGATGATGACACCGAAAGAATTGCTCGACACCATGCTCGGTTATCTCGGTTTCGTCGTGCAAATCGAGGAGTCGCACAACGAGGCGGGCAATCTGGTTCTGCAAATTTACACCGAGGAAAGTCGGCGGCTTATCGGACGCGACGGCGAAACGCTCGAAGCAATCCAGTTCCTGCTCAACCGGCTGCTTCAGGCAAAAGACAAAGATGCGTCGAAAGTGGTTGTCGATTGCGAGATGTATCGCTCCATGCGCGAAGACCGCATCGTGCAGCGCGTGCGCGAACTGGCCGAACGCGTCCGCATCACTGGCCGTTCGCTACAGCTCGAGCCAATGAATTCATACGAACGGCGCATCGTGCACAACGCTTTCAAGGACGATCCGGAGATCGCTACTTGGAGTCCGTCCGATTCCGCACGCATCAAGCAAATCACGTTGCTCAAACGCCAGCCGAAAAAAGAAGCCGCGCAGAAAGAAGGGTAGGGCGCGGCCGCCGGGCGCGCCGATTATTGTAGCGCAAGCGTCTTGCTTGCGAACTTCTAAAAGCAAACCGGAAGCTTGCTCTACTCATTCCCCTGAAATCGCGCAGCCTCTTTGGCCTCTCCGGATTTCACTTCCGGTCGCCAACGGAATTTTTGCAAAAGCGGATTTGCTCTCATTTCGACGGCGTCGGCAATGATCTCCCCGAGCACGGGCGCGAACTTGAATCCATGTCCACAATCTCCGGTCGCGATAACCAAGTCTGGACGCTCCGGGTCGGGTGCAATCCAAAAATCTCCGTCGGGCGTATCGCAGTACATGCAGATGCGGGTGTAAACAATCGGCGCGTTCGCTAGCGCGGGCAACGAGCCGGATAAAAATTCGCGCAGATCTTTTTCTTCTTGCGGCGTGACCGCGCGCTCCGGCGACTCAGGTGACATCTTCCGGCCAGGACCGTGATTTGCGATTTTGACGACGCCCTGGTTGAGCGGAAAACCGTAGTAACCCGTCGTCGAAATGTCAGCCCCGAAAAACGGAAATCTTTCGGGCGAGAAAAGTTCCGGCTTGTGGGGCCTCAGATGAAAAACCGGATGGCCGGTCGCGCAAAAAAATTTTCCTGTGAAGGGCAACGCGTACGGGGTCCACGCGCCAACGGCGACAACGACTGCGTCTCCCGCAATACGATGTCGATCCTGGAGGACAATCCCTTTGACGCGATCGTCGCCCTCATCCAGCGCGAGAAACTTGGCACGTTCACGCAGTTCAACTCCGAGCGATTTCGCGCGCTCGACAAGCGTCGCAACGACACGCCCGCTTTCGACA
>Ga0070717_10003433_pt1 | contig 11333 bp, 11 predicted proteins | sample LARL113metaG_FD_71366 | JGI IMG/M metagenome (GOLD analysis project Ga0070717, IMG submission 71366) | Corn, switchgrass and miscanthus rhizosphere microbial communities from Kellogg Biological Station, Michigan, USA - LAR L11-3 metaG | ecosystem: Host-associated > Plants > Roots > Rhizosphere ...
AAAGCGCCGAACGGTTCGTCCATCAAGATGATATGCGGAGACAGGATCAGCGTGCGTGCTATGGCGACGCGTTGACGCATGCCGCCTGAAAGCTGATGCGGAAATTTTTGCGCGTCCCGCTTCGGGTTGAGGCCCACCTTGCCGATCCACAGCTCGGCGCGTTCTCGGCGTTCCTTGCGCCCCACCCCGGCGCATTCGAGTCCGAATGCGATGTTGTCCAGAACAGTGCGGTTGTCGAAAGAAGTGTAGTCCTGAAAAACCATGCCGCGATCGGGGCCCGGGCCTTCCACCGGTTTCCCCATCACCTTCACTGTACCCGTGGTCGCGGGAAACTGAGGCCGCAGTCCTGCGATCAACCGCAGAATGGTGGACTTGCCGCAACCTGAGGGGCCAAGTAGAGTCACGATTTCCCCGCGCCCCGGCTTGTTCGCCACCTCAAAGGTAATGTCGCGAATCGCAGTTGTGGCGCCGGAGCCATCTGCGTCGTACGTCTTGCTGACCCCTTGAAATTGGACGATCAGTTCGTCGGCCATGCTCTGCTCGGGCTCCTTCAGAGTCAATCCAAATCCTGCCTGAAGGGAAACAGACCGCGTTGGACCCATCCGAGAAATCGGTCGATTCCAAATGCAAGCCCGGCGATGACAATCAGTATGAGGATAATATGCTCGGATAAGCCCCGCCGCTGGCTGGTGGAAAGCAGATAGCCCAGTCCGTGTTCCGCGTTGATCAATTCGGCCAACATAATATAGCCAAACGCTAGGCCGAATAATGAGCGCAGGCTTTTGTAGATGTCCGGCAACGCAAGTGGAACCAGGACCTTCCAAATCACCTGCCACCTCGAAGCCCCCAGTGTAGTTGCAGTCTCTACATAGCGGTCCGGAACCGATGTGATGGCGTGAACCGCGTCCGAATAAACGAAGGGTACGCAAGCGATGAAGATGAACATCACCTTTTGCGTTTCTTCGATTCCGAACCAAAGAATGGTCAGCGGGATCAGAGCAGCTACCGGAATATTGCGCGCGAATAGGGCCACTGGCATCACAGCGGCCTCGAGCACACGCCAGGAACCAGCGACGATTCCCAATGGCACGCCGATCACAATCGCCAATCCAAAACCGGCCAGCACACGTCGCAGCGTAGCGATGATGCTGTCCAGAAGATCTCGCTCCGTCCAGAGCGGTCCGAAACTCCTGATCACCTCGACAGGCGAAGGAAGAATGACCGGCGAGACCCAGCGGCGCTCCGGAATGTTGCCATAGGTCGCCAGAAACCACAGCGCGAAAATGAGCGCGAGCCCGCCGATCCCGGCCAGCCACCGGGTGCGTGGAGCGGGCACAACCCGGAGATCAAGAAACGCTGGGGCCTTCACACTACTTGGGCGCTTCCAGTGGATAAACCTTCACTTCCACGCGGCGATTCTTGGCTTGATTCATCGGGTCGCCCGGATCGGCGGGTCGGGCCCAGCCTACTCCAGATACAGTGAACTGGTTCGGTTGAAGCGTGGGGAACTTCTTGAGGATGGCTTCCTTCACCGAGTTGGCGCGGTTTCCCGACAACTCCTGCACCGCGGACTCGGGAACCTGGTCTTTCATCGAAGAATCCGTGTGGCCTTCAATGACGATACGGGCGGCCCCAAATTGTCCCGCCATTTTTCCTATCTCTTCCACCACAAACGGCCCATTGGGGTCATAGAGCTTGTCTACCGACTTGCCATCCACCGTTTCGGTCACTTGTTTGGAAAGGTCCCAGGAGTTGGGAAAGAAGTGAATCACAACGGTCTTCGTAAGGATCTCGTTGGATTCCCCCTGAATGGCGGCCGCCGTTGTTGGCGCGAACTGCACATCGTATTCGTTCTTCTGGGTGGAATACTTGGCTTCTTTGCCCAGCTTTTGCAGAACCGTGAAGTCCATCACCTGATCGAATTCCGTCTTATCGGAAACCGCGCCAATGCGTTTATACAGGTAGTAAGCGTTATTCCAGGTGCGTTCGAAATTGGTTGGGTTATTCTGATTCAGAAAAAATTCCTGATTTTCGGCCCAATTCGTGGAATGCGCATCGCCTTGCATCCCAAGGGCGTCGGATTCAGGAATGGAATAACCGGCCGCCATCAGCTTAGCCGCGACGGCTTTGCTGGCATCGGTCTTGAGCGAGTCCATGCTGTCGAAAATGCCGCGCACCAGGCCTTCGACGATGTCGGGATGGTCCTTCGCAAAGTCGGCGCGGGCGAACCAAACGTCGGCGATCAGCTTGTTGGCCGTGGTGGTGTTCACCAGCATGCGGTTGCCCCTCACCTTCGCCAAGTTGTAAATATCGGGCGACCAGCTCACTGCCCCGGCTATTCTCTTGTCCCCGTTGAACGCCGCCGCGGCCTGAAACGCATCCTGCGTAAACTTGAAATTCACTTCCGACGGCTGCACGCCGCCATTAATCAGAGCATTTAGCACGAAGTAATGCGAAGGCGAATTCTGCGCCAACACGATGGTTTTGCCGCGCAAATCAGCGACGGATTTGATGTTGTCGCGCACCACGATTCCGTCGCCGCCGTTGGACCAGTCCACCTGTTGATAGACTCGCGGCATCACACGCGAGTCCTTGTGCAGCGCTTCCATAAAGAGCGGAACCATGTCCAGTGTTCCCCATCCGATGTGGACGTTGCCGGCCGCGTAGGCATCCCGCATTGCTACGGGGTCGTCGATCAGAATCAGCTCGACTTTAAAGTCCTTGCCGCCGGGAGTTTTCCAAATTTTGCCGGCTTTGAATCCGTTGTTCGCCAGAATGATGGGCGCCCACCCGGCCCAAACATTGATTGCGAAGCGAACGGTCCGATCCTGCAGTGGCTTGTAGCTCGAAATGCCCTGCACCGGCGGCAGCTTCGCGGCAGGAACATACTTGTACTCCTTGGCGGTGGTAATGCCGCTGGTATCGGGCGCTTCGGTGACACTGGTCATTTCCGCGCCGCCCTTGCCGGATTTCCCAACTTTTAGTCCCTGTAGAGCTCCAAAACGCCATAGGCCAAGGCCCACCAGGCCGACCACGATGGCGAATACCGCCAAATAGAAAGCCGGCTTGGGATTTCCGCTGGCCATATAAATGTCCTCCTCAATCGTGCTTTATCTTCAGGATGTTTTCAGCCGCGTGTTAATTGCGGGATGTTTGCGTAGTCTCATCAGCCACGGCGGGCCCCAGGTCCTTGGTGGTGTCGGCCAGCTTCGTCGTTTCCGGCGAACGCAATCCCAACTCCGCCTCAAACTGCGTAAGCGCTTCTTCGGCCATTGCCTTCTCCATCTTTTCCTCGGCTTGAATGGACTCGATACCTTCCTGCGACAAATCGGCTGCCACCCGCGTTTTCGCTCGGTTTTTGTCGATCTTGCCCTGAATCACCTGCTCAATCTGCCCGAAGTCCGTGGTCACATCCATGTTGAAGGATTGTGCCAGTGCGGCAACTTCGGCTTCCGCGGAGCTCATCTTCAGCTCTGCGTCATATTTTTGGATTTTGTCGCGAACCTCGCCAAGTTTATTCGTCGCGTGCTGAATCTTCTTCAGGTTGTTGCCATAAGATTCCTCGTGCATCGCGAGTTGCTGCTCGTTCGCGGCCAGATCCTTCTTGGCTTTCTGAAGCTCCAGTGCAAACTTGGCGGCGGCATCGCGTTGCCCAGCCTTTAAGTAAGCCTTGGTCTGCGCCTCCAGCTTCTGCACGTGGTCCCGGCCGCTGGCCACCTGCCGGTTAACGCGCTCTACAAGCGCGCGATAGGTCTCCAGTCCCTGCCGTCCCTCTTTTAATTGCTCCACGGAGGTATCGTATTCGTATTGCATTTGCGCAATCGGATCGGCTTCCCAAAAGACGTTCGCGATCTTGTTGATTTGCGCGCGAAAAGCGCTCCAAAACTTTCCCAGAATCACGCCGTACCTTCTTTCTGATCCCTCATTCTACTACTACGAAGCGCGCGTAAGCGCTGTTCCCGATTCCGCCAAATCGTTATGATAGAGATCTTTAGAGCCAGCATGATCCCCTTCGCGGACTATTCTGCACGAGTCGAACGGCACATCGAGAAGGCTTACGCCGTCCGTGTCGTCACCAGGGATGTCCCGGACCCTTTAACCGGCGACTTGAACGGCGCGGAAATTCATATCGACTATGCCGTGACCCCCGAGCAACGGCTGTTCCTTTTGGTTCACCTGTTTGGCCATACCGTGCAATGGAATGTCAGCCCTGGAGCTTTCGAACTCGGACGGCCACAATTCCCTCCGGTGAGCGAAGTATACTTGCCCGCCCTGATGGAGTACGAGGCCGAAGCCGCCTGTTATGCGTTGGGGCTTTTGCATGAAGTTGGGATAACGGACGCAGATCAATGGTTCGCTGACTATGCGGCCTGCGATGCGGCCTACCTTCGCCACTACTATGTCACCGCAGAGAAGCGAGACTTTCTCAGCTTCTGGCGGGAAGGAACTTCACGCTTTCAGGCGCAGCCGGTACCGGCGTTCACACCCACAAGACGATCGTTCCGCAGCGATGGCGTAGTGATCTGATTTGCACTTAGAGCAATCGCAAGCCGGGGGTGACAAGCTGGTAAAATTCGCCCAGAGTTTGATCCCAGCACCGGTAGGTCTCGCAAGAATTTTCTTTGCCCTGATAACCCTGTTCCAAATAAGAATTCGACGAACGGTCTCTTTGTGTAGCGGATTTGTCCCGCCGTATGGGTCGGCGGGTTGGCGGTCGGCAAAGATCAAGACATTGGCTTCGTTGGCGCCCGTACCTCTCGCGTCACTGGGGAAAATGCGGGTCCACGCGGCAGTGACAACACGGGCCTCCTCGGCGCTGAAGAAGCGCAATGGCATTAGCGTCACCTCCGAGCGGACAGAAGAAGAGACTTTACGGAGCCATGAACGAACGCCCGCCGAAAGCTAAGTACGCGGCGATCTACGCGCCTCCTCTACCCCGGCCCCCTTTCACGGTGACCACCTTCTCGGGATCCTGCTTCACATCCACGACAATGCCGAAAAACGGCGCCATCATTTCTTCCCAGGTCTGATCTCCGTAAAACACCGGCCGGTTAGGATCGGGATTGAACTTGTTGTTGGGCGAATTGTCAAAGTGAGCGTCCACCGTCATCTTGCTGCCCTTGGGCACCTTGACGTCGCTGTAGTAACCGAGCTGCCAGTTGAAGTCGTAGTGAGGCACGTTCAGGACAATTTGCTTCTCCCCGGTCGGATACTCGAGGTTATAGGTCATGTCCTTGCCTCGCATGTGCATGTGAGGCATCATCCACACCAGTTGCACGTCCTCATTGAAAAAGATCTCGGCCGGAGGGCTCTGCCAGTTCGCGTCGTTGGGTGGAATCCGGAAAACTTCGCTGTCGGTACCCACCGACGGCTGGGTGTTATAGGAGATGTAGCGACGCTGCGGCGGTTCCTTGGCGATCGTGAAACCGAGTTCGGGCTTGTCCGTCATCGGCGTACCGGTGGTGGTGTAGTGCAACTGGAAAACGATGTCAGTGTTGGCGGGGACCAGCTTAGCCGCGTTGAAGACGCGGTAGTCGGTGACCTGAAGGCCCGGCACGTAGCATCCTTCGACCCCGCCGGGGTTGAATCTGGCGCCGATGAGCTCGCGCTCGTTTTTCGCCACGCCTGGCACTCCCGGCAATTCGTTCTTGACGCCTTTGGCTCTCGGCAATGCGCTGCCGGTCTCGTCGCGCTGCTTGTCCACCCAGACCGGGACGCCGTACTTCACCTCCGGCATGTGCGCGATGAAGCTCACGCAGATGTGATGCGTCACTGGAAGCGCGCTGGGCTTGATTTCAAGAGAGGTGATCCAGGTGTCCTTGGTAAAGCCGCTCGGCACGACGATGTTGGTCCACTCCATGACGCCCTTCGCCGGGACATCGTAGGTCGGGCCCTTCACGACGTAGTCCGGCTGAATCAGCCAGCCATCGGCTGGCCATGCAATGGGAGGTGGCGCATCCTTGGCATCGCCTTCCTTGGCTCCGCCATCAACCCACGCCACAATCGTGTCGATGTCGCTCTGCTTCAGTGAGCGGTCATTAGCGAAGTGGCCGTACTTCGGATCGGCGAACCAGGGCGGCATCTTTCTGGTGGCCACCGCCACCTTCATCGCCTTGGCCCACGGACGCACATTCTCATAAGTAAGGAATGACATCGGCGCTATTTGGCCGGGACGATGACAGCTTTGGCAATTCTTCTGGAGAATCGGCAGCACGTCTTTGTGGAATGTGGCAGATGCTGAAGAGGAGGAGGCATCGGCTGCGAGAGCAGCCACCGCCGCTATCAAACCCGTGACGACAAATCGAAGCATAGGGGCTCCTTTTGTTGGTTACATCATAACTCTATCGGGGCTCCGCCGCCCCGGGTCGAAACGGAGGTGGGAACGGACTGGCGACTTGATGACTTCGCTCGTCTCATCCGCATCCCTGCCGACGATCACCTCGAAGAGCGAGACTTCATCTATTTCATTGGGAACCGATCGGCAACCCCGAAGTAATCGACTCGCCGAGTCTCGGCTTCCAAGCCCGGGTTGGATCGGCTTTGGGATTCGGCGTTACCGGTGGCCGCATAACATGAAGTGACGAGATGCGATCGGAGCCGAACGTGGTGTCATGACTACGTGGGGAAAATTCGCGCATCAAGTGACTATTCATGAGCGTCTTGAGTCATGAATTCGGTGAAAAGTCCTAATGGCCGGAAACGATGACCACTCCCAGGCTGCGGATGCCACCCGCCACTGCGCGCTTCGAGGTCGCTCTATCTTGCTAGCCGTGTTCAACGGGCTATCCGGAACCTGCGGATTATATCTCGTGTGGCGGAGGCCGGCGCGGGCGATTAGCGGACGGCACCTAGCATTTCCGACGTGGCGTCGGCAACCCGGCTGAACTGGTCAGGCCCAATATCGGAGATGTTGGCGACAACGGACCGGTTCACGGTGACGAGGAACGTATTTGCGACGGCCGGGTTCAGGTTGTAAACACGCACTGCCGCGTCCTTCGGTCCCTTCCTGAAATACGTCAAAGGAATCTCGATATGGGCGGAGCGGTTTAGTTCCTCGAGCCACGTCTTCGCGCTTTCGCCTGCAATGATCATGGCAACTGCCTTGAAGTTGCGCGACTTGTTCTTCAAATACAGATTATTGAGCTGAATGATCTGTTTCGCGGTGTCATCCGAAGTGTCCCGGAAGAATGCCAGGACGTCCGGCGCCTTGTCGTAATCGCAGACGTAACAGATGAGTTGGCCTTTATAGGGCCCTGTGACATCCGAGACGGGAATCGACATCGTGGTGGCGCCCACCGCAGGACCGGAAATAACTTCGGCCGCGGGCGCGAGCGCGGCGAGGAGAAGCGGAAGGGTCAGGAGTTGGCTTTTCATCCCTTGGATCCCTTCTCGTCGTCTTTGCTCACTGTCTTGTATTTCAGCTCCAGCCACTTAAACCAACCGTCTTTGAGCACCTTCACCTTGCGGTAACCAAGCAGACTGAGTTGGCGCGCCACTTCCTTGGAGTCATCGTCATCCTTGCAGGCGCAATAGACGACGAGCGTCTTTTCACGAGATAATTGCGCGGGCGCCGTAATGTTCTTGGAGTACGGCAGGTTCACAGCGCCGGGGATGTGCTCCTCTTCCCAGATGGGAGGCGCTGCCGTGTCGACAATCACGATGTCCTTGGAATGTTCGTCGATATCCTTCTTCAACTCCTGCGGCGACATGAAATCGGGGACGTAGACGTAATCCTCGACGCATTGGCCGTCGACGAAAGCTCCCTTGCAATCCTGAGCACGGCCGTATGCGGGCATCAGGAGACCAACCAGTAGCACGGCGGGCAGCAACCTCATGAAGCCTCCTGTATTCTATTAGAACAACTATTGAAGCAGGGCGGTGATTTCGCGCTCCACCTGCTCCTTCGCCGTGAGACCGTCATGTCTCGCGCAGATTCTGCCGTCGCGCGCGATGACGAACGATGTAGGCAGCGGAAGCTCTCCAAAGGCAGGCTTGAGGTCGTCCTCGCGGCCGAAACCAAGCAGAATCGGATAATCGATTTTGAATTGCGCTGCATAGCGTTTCACATCCGCGGTGTCCTCGGCATCATCCATCGAGACGCCGATCACCATCAAGCCTCGCGATTTATAGGTGTTATACAACTCGATGAACCCGGGAATCTCTTTCCGGCAAGGAGGGCACCACGTTGCCCAGAAGTCCAGCAGAACCACTTTGCTATCGTAATCGGACAAGGTGACGGATTTGCCATGGAGGTCCTTGAACGTGAAGTTGAGATTCGCGACCTTCGCATCTACGCGGCAGACTCCCTCCGCAGGTTCGGACATGGCGGGCGGCAATGCCGACCCGCACCACAGGGCCAAGGCGATCGAGATATGAGCAGCCCCTTTTGGAGTCTGGAGCATCAACTCTCTTACCTCCAATCGTCGACTTTGACGCTCCTGCGATAAGCGCATTCATTCACGCTCCAGCGGATGTTGCCGCTTCCGCCGACCACCACTACTTCGACGTTGTTGAGATACGGAATGGGCGCGTCTCCAGGCAGTTTCAACCACGAAGCGTAGGGTTCGATTCCCGCGCGGGCCGGTCCCAGCTTATAGTTGATAACCTCCTGGTCGAGCCAATAGTGGTTCTTGGGAATGGTCACGTTCTCCTTCACCCACTTGATCAGCTTCTCCTTGCTGTCGAAGCCGAACCGAAGCAAGGGCGGCGTCACCGAGGGGTCGATCAGCAGCAACTTGCCGCCGCGCTGGGGAGAGCCGAGGCCGCCGATGAACCGCGCCAGCGTGTATTGCCAATCCTCGTCCTGCAGAACCATCATCGTGTTCTGGCTCTGGCAACCGTCGAACGTGCTGACCACGCTATCGTCCCTTTGGAAACCCTTCTGAACGCCCAGCGGATTCCAACCTGGGGGTAGACCGGTGATGTTTTCCGCGAATACGGCCGGGATGTCCGCCATGGGATTGCCCTGAACGCCCTCGTAGGTGTGGCCCGGCACCGATCCACCGGTGGCATTCATCGACAGTAAGCTCCATGCGCGCCCCACCAGTGCGCCCGCGTTGTTGTAGAGCCCCAGAGCACCCGTGCTAGAGTTCAAGTCCAACTCGTTAACGATCTTGCCGTTGAAAACCGCCATCGCTGCCATCGAGGATGTGGAACTGGAGTGTGCGTCCGTTTGCGAGGCGGCCAATGCGAGGATAGCGGGGAACATTTCAGGCTTAGCGCCCGCCATCACGGCGTTGACGGCGACCGTTTCCACTGTGTATTCCCAAGCTTCCCTTTCTCCGGTGACCCGCATCTTTCCTACGATTTCATCGGGCCGGTGATGGGTGGCTTTGAGCATCGCCGCGACCCGCTCTTCCGTGGGCATAATGATCGGAAGCTGGTCGGTCCAGAAACGCTCATCAAAGTACCGTTGGATGTTGTCGTACGTGTCCGGTCCTATGAGGCGCTTTTTCTCTCGCTTGACGAGGCCCGTCTTTTTCTCCTCGTCATTCAGCGGACGCGTCAAATCATCAGCGATTTCCTGCATGAAAGGCCGCTTGTTGACCGGATCGTCACCCGCAATGTATTCGTCGAGCTCTTTCCGCGTCTTTCCTCCCACGGGCGTATGGGTGAAGGCGAGCCGGAGAGCCGGCATTCCTTCTTCATAGGCCTTGTCGTGAACCAGATCCACCAAGGCGTCGATGATAACCCCTACCGCGGGGATCCCATAGTTCGCCTCAACTTCCGCAACATGGCCGACGACCGCCGGCGCGCATGTGCTTCAATGGCCAATGGCCATGACCATCAAGCCGTTGACGGATTTGATTTCCTTCCACAAATCCGGGTCATCGGCGGCATACGAGCCCTTCTTCGCCCGAAATACGGTCTTGACGTCGGGCATATGAACGGCCATCCACTTCTGCATTTCCTCCAGAAACTTATCGCCGCCATCGAAGGTCTCGTCAACCAGGTACACTGTCTTGCCCGAAAGACTCATGGGACGCGACGCCATGGCTCTGCGCTCGATCGGTGGGGGATTGCCTGTCGGATTCAAAACCGTATATAAAGGTTGCTCAGCTGCCGCAACCGTCCCAGCACAGGCCATTGCGACGCCGAAAAGAAAAAACCTTCCGACATCCCGCGGAGTGCTGTGTGCGAGTCTCGTTAGCAACATGCCCATCCCTCCTGCCTTCGAATTCTACAGCGCCCCCTACGTCGATGCAACGTTCAAACTGATCACTAAGATATTGAGGAACATCCTGTCATTGGGCGCGGCGCGGCCGCCGGTCCAAGGAATCCAACTGGCGCATGACATGCGCCCTGCACAAGGTTGGTCCGCTCCGCTTGCCGGAAGAGGCCGGCGTATCCCAGAAATGGGGTTTCCTAGGGCGCGGCGAGGCCGTTTACTGTAGGAGCAGCTTTTGTATCCGCCAATTCGACGTTTCGGCCGCGTAGATTTCGTGCTCCGAGGGACATGCGAGGGCGTGCGCCCCGGAGAATTGGCCGAGATTGCGTCCCGACCGGCCAATCACGCCTAGAACCTTGCCATCGAGTGCCACCTTGAAGATCCGGCCTGGGTATGTCGACTCGCCGACGAACAGCACTTGGTTGGGACCCGGCGTAATGCAGAGCGAGTTGGGAGCTCCGATTGCCTGCTTGAGGCGCTCCCCGGTCGGTTTAGCGCCATTGACCGACCGCGACGTGGGATCGGGAGGCACAGTGATCGCAAACACGCGCTTGAAATTGCCATCGATATCAAAGACCTGGATGCGGTGGTTCGAGCGATCGCCAACGTAAATATTGTCCTGCAGGTCGATGGCGATCGAATGCGGCAGGTCGAATTGACCGGGGCCGGTGCCCTTCGATCCCCAAGATTTCACCCAGTCGCCGTTCTTGTCGATTTTGGCGACGCGCGAATTGACGTAACCGTCGGTGATGTAGATGTTGCCCTGCGAGTCCCAGGCGACATCGGTCGGCTGACGGAAAAGGCCATCCACGGGCGGAAGCGGTGGATCAGGATGTCCCAATGGCTCGGCGCCATCAGCCGCTTCCTGGCGGCGGCCAAACACCCATACCACGCGTCCTCGTGGGTTGAACTTGACGATCATATTGGAGCCTTTGTCGATAGCCCAGATATTGTCGTCCTTGTCGATGCGAACACTATGCGCCTCCGACCAGGCATAAAGCCCCTTACCGATTTCACGCACATAGTTGCCATTCTGGTCGAACTCGAACAACTGTGCCGCCGCGGCGCCAAAGGCCGGACCAGTGGCGCTGTTCGATCGCGAGAATACAAAGAGATGACCTTGGGAGTTTACGGCCACGCCGGGGACTTCGCCGAAATTCATCCC
>Ga0070717_10003434_pt1 | contig 11331 bp, 9 predicted proteins | sample LARL113metaG_FD_71366 | JGI IMG/M metagenome (GOLD analysis project Ga0070717, IMG submission 71366) | Corn, switchgrass and miscanthus rhizosphere microbial communities from Kellogg Biological Station, Michigan, USA - LAR L11-3 metaG | ecosystem: Host-associated > Plants > Roots > Rhizosphere ...
CCTTGCTCCGCATCTGCGCATGCGCGGCACCGCAGAGTTCCGCACAGAGAACCTCGAATGTTCCAGTACGCGTGGGCGTGAACCAGTAGTACGTAACCGAGCCTGGTATCATATCCATCTTCGCCCGGAACTCGGGCACGTAGAAATCATGCAAGACGTCAATTGAGCGGAGCAACACCTTCACCGGTTTCCCAACCGGCAGGTGCAAGTCGTCGTTCTCAATGACGATGTCGTCTTGTCCGGCGGGATCGTCGCGATTCAACCCCAGGGGATTCTCGGAACTGATGTTGCGGGCATTGGAGGTCCCAAGCCGGCCGTCCTTTCCGGGAAGCCGATAGCTCCAGAGCCACTGCTGTCCCACGACCTCGACCTCGGTCGCGTCGGCCGGAACCGTTACGAACTGGTGCCAGACGACCAGCCCGGGTGCCAACATGGCTGCGACGCCGATTCCAGTCCCGACGCTGAGCCACCATTCGAGCCTCTTGTTTTCGGGCTCGTAGGCTGCCTGCCTTCCCTGCGTGTGACGAAAGCGGAAGACACAATACGCCATGAACGCGACGATCGCGAAGAAAACCGCCCCGGTGATCCAGAACGTCAGGGTGATAGTGTGGTCGATGTAGCTCCAGTTTGAGGCAATCGGCGTCCACCACCACGGGCTGAAGACGTGAAACAGCACCGAGGCGACCGCGACCAAGAGCAGTAAGAGTGCTACAGCCATCGTTCATGCATCCTTGCCATTAAGGCTGCGGATACGAATCTCAAAGGGCGGAGCTCACGTCGCGATGGCCGACTTCGCCTTCGCCATCGTCGTGCCTCTTGCCTCGCCCATTCAACCGGTCGCGACGTGAAAGCCACAGAGTTCGCGTCACGGCCGCCAATCTCGTCGGAGCTCGGGGCGTCGAGAATCTTAAGACAAGTAACAAGCAAGTAACAAGATGGTACCCACCACGCCTGCCGTCAATAGCTCAATAAAGGACAGTGTCACGTCCCGATCTGGCGCGTGCGGTGCGCAATCCAGTGAGCATCCGTCGGTGCATATCGTGTGGTGATGCAACGCAACAGACGATCTGCGCAGATGCACAATTTACCTAACCGTGAGTGCTACCTTGTATCTTGCCGCTATCGCGCTAAGGTCACCGCACCGGTCGCGACAGATGTCGTCCGGCAAAGCTTCTTCTCGTTGAACTTGATTTGCCGGGCTCGGTCGCGATTTTCGCGCATGAGGCTGATTGCGCGCGATTCGAGGGCGCGCCGTTCTCTTCCTGCGACCACGAGCAAGGAGACCGGGTTCATGGCCACACAATATTTCGCAAGACCTAAGCTGCAATGGTTCGGCACCTCCACTGCGTATGTCGTTCGCAAAATCAGCCTTTCCGACTTGCGTGACGCGCTGCGCCTGGGCTGGGAAGACTTCCAGGCCATACCAACGCACGCCGTTGTCCTGTGCGTGATTTATCCCGTTCTCGGTCTTGTTCTGTTCAGACTGGTCCTTGGCTATTCCGTGCTGCCGCTGCTCTTTCCGCTGGCGGCCGGTTTTACGTTGATTGGTCCTTTTGCCGCGCTCGGCCTCTACGAGCTCAGCCGCCGCCGCGAGCGCGGCGAGGAAGCCGCAGCGTGGCACGCCATCGAGGTGCTGCGCGCGCCGTCTTTCGGTGCCATTATCGAGCTGGGCATCCTATTGCTCGTTCTGTTCGGGGTCTGGATCGCCACCGCGGACGCTATCTACGTTGCAACCTTCGGCCACGCTCCGGCTGCAAGCATCCCTGATTTCGCAACGCGCGTGTTGACGACGCCGGAAGGCTGGTCGCTGATCATCGTCGGCTGCGGCGTCGGCTTCCTGTTCGCGGTCGTGTCCCTATGCGTCAGTGTTGTGTCGTTTCCGTTGATGCTCGACCGGCATGCGTCTGCGATCGACGCAATCCGGACGTCGCTGCGGGCCGTGATGACGAATCCAGTTCCGATGGCCGTATGGGGGCTCATTGTTGCGGCACTGCTGGTGATCGGTTCGCTACCGCTCTTCGTCGGTCTCGCTGTCGTTCTGCCGGTGCTCGGTCATGCCACCTGGCATCTTTATCGGAAGGTGGTGGAGCCTGACCCGAATCCCCCGGAAGAACCGCCCCGCCCGCCGTTAGGTCACCGCTATGCGGCAGATTTCCCGGCCTCACTTTTCCCGTGGAGCCACGAGCGCTAACGGTTGCGCAGCAAGCCCGTGTCCCAGCCCCGGATCATCTCCGGGGCAGGCTTGCGCCGAAACATGCGCTGATGGAGTAGGCCGTGGCCTAACCCTCCCCGCCTTTTTTGCGGGGAGAGGTTAAAAACATCACACCTCGAAAAACACCGTCTCGTTGTCGCCCTGTAGCCGCAAGTCGAGGCGATAGACCGGGTTGCCGTTGCCGCTCTCGCGCGCGGCGATCAGGGTTGCGCGGCGCTCGTCCGGCACGATCGCGAGCACCGGATCGGCGGCATTCGCCGCCTCGTCGCCGAAATAGATCCGCGTATAGAGATGCCGCAGCATGCCGCGCGCGAACACCGCGAGCAGGATGTGCGGCGCCTGCGGCTTGCCGTCGGGATCGGCGACCTGCCCCGGCTTGATGGTGTCGAACGCGTAAGCGCCGTTCTCGTCGGTGCCGCAGCGGCCAAAGCCGCGAAACGCCGCGTTCGGCAGCGCGCGCTGGTCTTTCGGATCGGCGAAGCGGCCCTGCGCATCGGCCTGCCACACTTCCAGCATCGCATCCGGCACCGGCTGGCCGTCGCCGTCGAACACCCTGCCCTCGATCCGGATACGCTCGCCCGAGGCATCTGACGTGACGAGGTTGTTGGTGAAGGCGTCGTTCCAGTCGTATTTGTCGCCCGGCGTCAGCCCGTATTTGAAGAACGGACCGACGGTCTGCGACGGCGTGATCCCGTGTGTGGTTTCCTGTGTAGTTTCCCGCACTATTTCTGCTCCATCGGCGTGGCGTTCTTGCCGCGCAACACGATGTTGAAGCGGTAGCACAGCGCCCATTCCGGCTGGGTGCTTTCCAGATCGAAGCTCGAGACCATCCGCATCCGCGCCTTCTCGTCCGGCACCGAATTGAAGATCGGGTCGAACTCGAACAGGGGATCGCCGGGAAAATACATCTGCGTCACCAGGCGCGACACGAAGGAGTGGCCGAACACCGAGAAGTGGATATGCGCCGGCCGCCAGGCGTTGTGGTGATTGCCCCAGGGATAGGCGCCGGGCTTGACGGTGACGAAGCGGTAATAGCCGGAAGCGTCCGACTGCGCGCGGCCGGCGCCGGTGAAATTCGGATCGAGCGGCGCCGGATGCTGGTCGCGGACGTGGATATAGCGGCCGCAGGCATTGGCCTGCCAGATTTCCAGCAGCGAGTTAGGCACGCCGCGGCCGTCTTCGTCGAGCACATGGCCGTGCACGATGATGCGCTCGCCGAGCGGCTCGCCCGTGTGCTGGGTGGTGAGATCGCTGTCGCCCTCGCGCACGGTCTCGTGGCCATAGACCGGGCCGGTCAGTTCCGACAGCGTGTGACGCATCAGGATCAACGGCTTCTGCGGCGCGCGCTTGATCGAGCTCTTGTAGGCCGGCGACAAAGGCGCCGGATGCGCGCGGTTGCTTTCGGCCGGATAGGCGAATGTCATGACGAACTCCTCCCGGGCTCTGCGCCCAGTCATCGGCATCTCAGCCAATCATTATATCATATAACTAATCCGGAAAAGCCTCTCCGGAAGAGCCTCCTTGTTTGAGCATGATCTTTTCGGGAAACCGGTATCCACCCATCGGGTCGAAGCCCGAGGGCATGCTTTTCCGGATCATGCTCTAGTTCAGCTTCTCGATCGCGACCGCGACGCCTTGGCCGACGCCGACGCACATCGTGGCGAGCGCGAGTTTGCCGCCGCGTTTCTCCATGCCGTGCACGGCGGTCATGGCGAGCCGCGCCCCGCTCATGCCGAGCGGATGGCCGAGCGCGATCGCCCCGCCATGCGGGTTGACGAAATCGGCATCTTCGGTAACGCCGAGCTGGCGCAGGCAGGCTATCCCCTGGGACGCGAACGCCTCATTGAGCTCGATCAAATCGAAATCGCTGATCTTGATCCCCAGCCGCTCCATCAACTTGCGGGTGGCCGGCACCGGGCCGATGCCCATGATGCGCGGCGGCACCGCGGCGGAGGCCAGCCCGAGAATCCGCGCCCGCGGCGTCAGCCCGTGCTTCTTCACGGCCTGCTCGGAGGCCAAGATCATCGCGGCCGCGCCGTCATTGACGCCGGAGGCATTGCCGGCGGTGACGGTGCCCGGATTGCGCACGATCGGCTTCAGTTTCGCGAGCCCTTCGAGCGTGGTCTCGGGGCGCGGATGCTCGTCCTTGTCGACGCTGACAGGTCCGGCCTTGCCGCCGGGAACCGAGACCGGGATGATCTCTTCGGCGAAATAACCGGACGCAATGGCTTGGCCGGCGCGCTGCTGCGAACGGATCGCGAAGGCATCCTGATCGGCGCGCGACACCTGGAATTCCTCGGCGACGTTCTCGCCGGTCTCGGGCATCGCGTCGACGCCGTATTGCGCCTTCATCAGGGGATTGATGAAGCGCCAGCCGATGGTGGTATCGAATATCTCAGCCGAGCGTGAAAAGGCTTCCGCCGCCTTGCCCATCACGAACGGCGCCCGCGTCATCGATTCGACGCCGCCGGCAATCGCGAAATCGATCTCGCCGGCGCGGATCGCGCGGCCCGCGGCGCCGACCGCATCCAGTCCCGACGCGCAGAGCCGGTTGAGGGTCTGGCCGGGAACCGTCTCCGGCAGGCCCGCCAGCAACAGCGCCATGCGCGCGACATTGCGGTTGTCCTCGCCGGCCTGGTTGGCGCAGCCGAAATAGACCTCATCGACCGCGGACCAGTCGAGCCCGGGATGCTTCGCCATCAGCGCCTTGATTGGGGCCGCCGCCAGGTCGTCGGCGCGCACCTTGGCGAGCGAGCCGCCGAAACGGCCGATCGGGGTCCGGACGGCATCGCAAATGAACACATCACGCATCGGTCTTCTCCCTGGATGCCACGTTCGGCATATTTGATGGCGAGTTGTAGGAGCGCCTCCCCGGGAGGTCAATCGACGCGTTCGCTCACAGGCAGCGCGTTTACGCGAGGTCCGTCATGCGGCCGACGAGACCGATATTTGGCCGTAAAGCATGATCCGGAAAAGTGGATACCGGTTTTCCGCAAGATCATGCTCAATCATAAGCCTAGAGCGTGGAAAACCCGCGCGTCCAAGGTAAACCGATAGGACGCCACGGCGAAATTCGCTAGGTTGCGCACCCCATGACGATCCAGCCATCCATCCCCGCACCCGCCTCCCCTGCCGCCGATACCGCGCCGAATGCCGACGCATCGGCGCGCGTCACGCCGATGATGGAACAATACCTTGAAATAAAGGCCGCCCATCCCGGGCTGTTGCTGTTCTACCGGATGGGCGATTTCTACGAACTGTTCTTCGAGGATGCCGAAATCGCCTCGAAAGCCCTCGGCATCATGCTGACCAAGCGCGGCAAGCATCAGGGCATGGACATCCCGATGTGCGGCGTGCCGGTCGAGCGCGCCGACGACTATCTGCACCGGCTGATCGCAGGCGGACATCGCGTCGCGGTGTGCGAGCAGATGGAAGACCCCGCCGCGGCGCGCGCCCGCGGCAACAAGAGCGTGGTGCGGCGCGGCGTGGTGCGGCTGGTCACGCCGGGCACGCTCACCGAAGACACGCTGCTCGACGCCCGCACCAATAATTACCTGCTCGCGATCGCGCGGGCGCGCGCATCCTCCGGCGGCGACCGCATCGGGCTCGCCTGGATCGATATCTCGACCTCCGAATTCATGGTGACGGAGTGCTCGACGGCTGAGCTTTCCGCGACGCTGGCGCGGATCAATCCCAACGAGGCCATCGTCACCGATGCGCTCTATGGCGACGGCGAATTGGGGCCGCTGTTGCGCGAATTGCCGGCGGTGACGCCACTGACCCGCGACGTTTTCGACAGCTCCACGGCGGAGCGGCGGTTGTGCGATTATTTCGCCGTCGCCACCATGGATGGCCTTTCCGCGATGTCGCGATTGGAGGCGACGGCCGCGGCCGCCGCCGTCACCTATATCGACCGCACCCAGGTCGGCAAACGCCCGCCGCTGTCGCCGCCCTCGCGCGAGGCCATGGGCACCACCATGGCGATCGATCCTGCCACCCGCGCCAACCTCGAATTGACGCGGACGCTCGCCGGCGAGCGGCGCGGCTCGCTCTTGGATGCGATCGACTGCACCGTGACGCCGGCGGGATCGCGCCTGCTGGCCCAACGTCTCGCCGCGCCGCTGACCGATAGCAGCCAGATCGCGCGCCGGCTCGACGCCATCGATGCCTTTGTGGCCGACAGCGCCACCCGCGAGGACATCCGCTCGATCCTGCGCGGCGCGCCCGACATGTCGCGCGCGCTCGCGCGCCTGTCCGTGGGACGCGGCGGCCCGCGCGACCTTGCCGGCCTGCGCGACGGCATCCTCGCCGCCGACCAGGCGCTGGCGCGGCTTGCCGAACTCGAGCAGCCGCCGCAGGAGATCGCGGCGGTGATGGCGGCGCTGCGCCGGCCGTCACGCGAGCTCGCCCGCGAATTCGAGCGCGCGCTGGCCGAGCAATTGCCGCTGATCAAGCGCGACGGCGGTTTTGTCCGCGAAGGTTATGAGCCGGCACTCGACGAGGCGCGCAATCTGCACGGCGCCTCACGCCTGGTCGTCGCCGCGATGCAGGCGCGCTACGCCGACAACACGGGCGTCAAGGGTTTGAAAATCCGGCACAACAACGTGCTCGGCTATTTCGTCGAGGTCACCGCCCAGCACGGCGATAAATTGATGTCGCCGCCGCTCAACGCGACCTTCATCCATCGCCAGACGCTGGCCGGCCAGGTCCGCTTCACCACCGCCGAGCTCGGCGAGATCGAGGCCAAGATCGCCAATGCCGGCGAGCGGGCGCTCAACCTGGAACTGGAGATATTTGATCGGCTCGCCGAAAAGGCGCTCGCCATCAGCGACGACCTGCGCGACGCCGCGCATGCCTTCGCGCTGCTGGATGTCGCGACCGCGCTGGCAAAACTGGCGGTCGACGACAATTATGTGCGGCCGGAGGTCGATGCATCGCTCGGCTTCGCCATCGAAGGCGGCCGGCACCCGGTCGTCGAGCAGGCCTTGAAGCGCGACGGCGCGCCCTTCATCGCCAATGCCAGCGACCTCTCGCCGGCGCCCGGCCAGCGTTCGGGACAGATCTGGCTGATCACCGGCCCCAACATGGCCGGCAAATCGACCTTCCTGCGCCAGAACGCGCTGATTGCGCTGTTGGCGCAGATCGGCTCCTTCGTGCCCGCCATGCGGGCACGGATCGGCATCGTCGACCGGCTGTTTTCCCGCGTCGGCGCCGCCGATGATCTAGCGCGCGGCCGCTCCACCTTCATGGTGGAGATGGTCGAGACCGCGGCCATTCTCAATCAGGCCAGCGAGCGCTCGCTGGTCATTCTCGACGAAATCGGCCGGGGCACGGCTACCTTCGATGGCCTCTCGATCGCCTGGGCCGCGATCGAGCACCTGCACGAGAATAACCGCTGCCGCACGCTGTTCGCCACGCACTATCATGAACTGACCGCGCTCTCCGCAAAGCTGCCACGGATGTTCAACGCGACCGTCAGGGTGAAGGAATGGCAGGGCAACGTGGTGTTCCTGCACGAGGTGCTGCCGGGCTCGGCCGACCGCTCCTACGGCATCCAGGTCGCGAAACTCGCGGGCCTGCCGCCGCCGGTGATCGCGCGGGCGAAAGCGGTGCTGGCAAAACTCGAAGCACAGGACCGCGGCCAGACCGCACGCGCGCTCGCCGACGACCTGCCGCTGTTCGCGGTGCCCTCGCGCGCCGCAGCCGAGCCTGCGCCACAAAGCGAAGCCGAGCAGGTGATGGAAGCCGTGAAAGCACTGCACCCCGACGAAATGTCGCCGCGCGAGGCGCTGGAGGCGCTCTACCGCCTCAAATTGCTCGCAGGAAAGACAAATAAATGAAGCTGGTGGCGACGCTGCTGGTGTGGCTCGCCCTCGCCTTCGGCCTGCCGCAGGTCTTGATCTGCGGTGTGCTGCTGTTCTCTTCGGGCTGGGCGATACCAGTCGTTCTGATACTTGCACTGGTGCCGTTTGCGCCACTGGTCCTGATGCAGGAAGTCGGTGCCTGGCGCAGGCAGCCGCCGGAGGCGACGGCAACGGCCGCCCTCCTATCGATCGCGGTATCGGGCGGATTCTATTGGATGGTATTCACTCGGATGCACCAAATTGGACAGCCGTAGGGTGGGCAAAGCGAAAGCGTGCCCACCGTTCAAGCGACAATCTGCAATGGATGGTGGGCACGCTGCGCTTTGCCCACCCTACCGATTTGCCGAAGCTGAACGACTCCTCAAGCGAAAGCGCCCGCTCTTGCGGACGTCTCGAAGGAGGACATCACCGAGCTTGCGAAACGTACCCAACAAAGCCGCTATGAGACGGATACGTATCTGCGCCAGTTGTGCACTTCCTTGAAACCGAGCACCTCGCGCGCCTTGCGATTGGACAGCGGCGCTTCGAATTCGCCGAGCTCACGGGTGATCGGAACCCCCGGGAAATAGCGCTTGAGCACCTCGCGGGTCGGAATCGTGGCGGTGATGGTGTCATTGACCGCGTTGAAAACCTGAAAGCCGAGCCCGTCTTTCTGGATCGCCAGATGCACGATCTCGCCGAGGTCGCGGGCGTCGATATAGCTGAAGGCGTTGCGTTTGCGCGACGCCAGATTGGCCAGGAAGCCCGGGAACTTGTCATATTCGTGCGGCTCGATGACATTGCCGATCCGCAAGGCGTAGATGTCGATGCCATAGCGCATCGCGAATGCCCGCGCGGTCTTTTCGTTGACGACCTTGGACAGCCCGTAGGAATCCATCGGATCGACGTCATAGTCCTCCTCGAGCGGGAAACTGTGGAAGTTCTTGTCGCCCTCGGCAAAGCAGACGCCGTAGGTGGTCTCGCTGGAAGCGATGACGATCTTGCGGACGCCTAGTTTGGCCGCCGCTTCGATGACGTTATAGGTGCTGATGGTGTTGACGCGGAAGGTCTCGTTGTCGGGTTCGATCAGGACCCGCGGGATCGCCGCGAAGTGCACCACCGCATCCGGCGGCGACGGCGGCTTGCCGTTCGCGAAACGGTCGAGGCCGAAATGGGTGGTCAGGGCATTGAACGCCTGGCCGCTGTCCGTCAGATCGGCGATCAGGGTCTTGATGTCGGCATGCTCGGAAGGCGCGAGGTCGACATTGAGCAGGTCGTAACCCTTGCTCTTCAGATGAGGCAAAGCATGCCGGCCGGCCTTGCCGGTTCCGCCGGTGAATACCACGCGCTTAACTGTCATTGGCTTCTCCTTTCCCGGTTGATCTGACGGCTCTGACGTCATTTTGCCGGCACGGCCTTCCGCCGCCCGTTCCACCATAGCGTCAGGTTCCAGCTCACGCAGGTCGCGAGCGCGAGGCTGAGGCCGATCGCCGAGCCGAACTGCAACACCCCAGCATGTAGTACGGCGACCGCGAGGCCAAATCCCATCAAACCCCAGGCGCCGTTGGCGATCACGGCCCCGGTCGGCTTGCCGCCGATGCGCGGATGCAAGATCAGCATCATGGAGGTGAACACCACCGGAAACAGCGCGAGGATGCCGCTGATCGCAGGCCCGACCCAGCCCGACAGCGTGACCACGGTCGCGACCAGCGTCGCCACCAGCGCGGCGCGCAGGGGAATGTCGTACCAGCGGCGGGTGATCAACGGCATCTTCACATGGCAGAAGCGCTGCATCAGCGGCACGCCGATCGCAAACGCGATGGCGTTGACGAGAAGTCCGCCGGCGAGCGACCAATGCACCGCGTGCATGGTCACCGCGAGCACCAGCCAGACCACGATCGCGGCCGAGCAACTGACGAGCACGCTGTGACGCTGCGCCAGCAGCACATAGGTCAGGCTCAGGAAAATCGTCGCAGCGTTGATCGGCAGGCTGGCGAGCGCCCCCTGCGCGATGAAGGCCGCGTCGTGGTCGAGCGCGAGAAAGACGTAAGCCGGACCCGCCGAGACCGGCAGTGTCGTAATCAACGCGCCGATCGCAGGGCCGGCGCGCTCGGTAATAACGGAAGCCGACACCACGAACGCGGCCGCGACCGCCATGCGGATCAGAAGCAGCAGGATGAAGACGAGATCGGGGGGCACGGGCCGGCTTTCTTCACCCTCCCCTGAAGGGGGAGGGTCGGCGAGCATCGCGTCAAGCGAGGCGAGACGGGGTGGGGTGATGCACGATGCAGGAGCGAAGCAAACGACCCCACCCCGATCGCTCATTTCATTCGCGATCGACCCTCCCCCTGCAGGGGAGGGTGAAAGAATCACACCCGTTTCATCGACACCGAAATCTTCGGGCCGTTCTTGATGGTCTGATAGACCACGCAATAGCGCTCGGTGAGTTTCAACAGCAGGTCGAGCTTGTCCTGCGGCGCATTGGTCTCGACCTCGAAGCGCAGCCGGATTTCGGCGAAGCCGACCGGCGCCTCCTTGTCGACGCCGAGCGTGCCGCGGAAATCGAGATCGCCCTCGGCAATGACGTTGCCCTCCTTCAGCGGCACATCGGTCGCGGTCGCGACCGATTTCAAGGTCACGCCGGCACAGGCGACCAGCGCCTCCAGCAGCATGTCGCCCGAGCACAATTCGAGCCCCGACCCTCCGGTTGCCGGATGCAGCCCGGCCACCGCCAGCGCGCGGCCGGTCTCGACCTTGCACGTGAGGCCATCGCTCGCGATCGAGCCCTTGGCTTTGAGCGTGATCACGGCCGCCGCCGGATCGGATTTGTAGCGATCCTTGATCGGGGCCTGCATTGCGCGGAGTTCGGCAGCGTCCATGGTGGTTTTTCTCCCGGATATCTTTCGACCTCGGTTGTAATCCGGAAGCCCGGCCGATGTCACCACCACATCGCTTGCCCGGCGGTCGATTTCGTATCCCGATCGAGCACGTCGCGGTCGAGCGAGCGATCGAGCGCGGTCATCACCCGCCGCGTGAAATCATCAAACAGCGGCGAATTGCGGGCGCGCGGCCGACCCAGATTGATGTTGATCTCGTCGAACAGCCGGCCCGGCCGCGGCCGCATCACCAGCACGCGATCGGCCAGCACCACGGCTTCGTCGACGTCATGCGTCACCAGAGCAACGGTCGGCCGCATGTCGGCCCAGAGGTCAAGCAGATGGTCCTGCAGGTCGCGCCGCGTGAACGCATCGAGCGCCGAGAACGGCTCGTCGAGCA
>Ga0070717_10003435_pt1 | contig 11330 bp, 13 predicted proteins | sample LARL113metaG_FD_71366 | JGI IMG/M metagenome (GOLD analysis project Ga0070717, IMG submission 71366) | Corn, switchgrass and miscanthus rhizosphere microbial communities from Kellogg Biological Station, Michigan, USA - LAR L11-3 metaG | ecosystem: Host-associated > Plants > Roots > Rhizosphere ...
TCGAGCGCTCCTGGCATCAGCAGGCTTCACGAATGTCGAAGTGGAGGTCACGCGCCGCTACGCCTTGCAGGACATCGCCGAGAGCGGAACGAATGCCTCATTGGCCGCCCTGGGCGAAGCCGAGCTGAGGGATGTAGATGGGCGATTCGTGAGCGCTTTCATTCGGGCGCAGAAACCTGTGGGCATGTAGAGAAACCGTTTCACTCGCCGCACCCGGATCTCACCTCTACAGCGAAAGAGGCAAGTTGTCTCCCCTCATTACTTGAGGTAAGTGGAAATAACTTGCCTCTCTGTATAGTGCTCGTTATCAGGAGGGAGCATGCACCCATGACGTTTGTCACGCCCGAATCACGATAAACTTCACTTCCCCCGGGTCCACTCCACGGCTATACTTTCCAGTGAAAGCAGACCCGTTGGGGAGGGCGCTATCTGTGGGCTTACACCGTGGTGTTCCTGACGGCCACCATCCTATCTGGAGAGCGCTGGTCGACGGATGCCTACCTCTTCTTCATTGCGCTGGTGGGATATGGATTTGCCCTTGGTGGCTATGTGGCGAGACGATTTCGTCGGGAACCCTGGCTGATGCGCTTGCTTGGGAAGAACTGGGTGGTTGCCCACATTGTCGGGACGATTGGGTCGTATATGGTCCTGCTGACCGGCTTTTACGTCGATATTGTGCATCTGATCCCGCTGCTGAACCAGCTTCCGCTACTCACGTTCTGGGTGCTTCCCACTGTGATTGGGATCCCGTTCATCGTCCGGTCCATTTCCCGTTTCGCGCCGAAAACCGTCATGCCTGCGCGACTCGATGGAGCACCGAAAGGAGGAATCTAATGGCACGTCTCGCAGGGGTTTCACGGGGCAGGACCTTGCTCGCCCGCCTGGCCTTTTTCCTCTCCCGACGAAGCTATGGGCGCGTCATCACCCCGGCGCGGGTCTATGCACTAGATTCCGGCCTCCTGCTGGCCGTTGGACTCATGGAAGAGGTGCAGGAGCGGGCGAAACAGACCAGCGCGCCCGTCAAGCAACTGGCCAGGATGCTGGTGGCCTGGCGTATTGGCTGTCCCTGGTGCCTCGACTTTGGCACCAAGACCAGCGAGAAGCTGGGAGTCACCGATGAGCAATTGCGCGCTCTGCCCGACTACGAGCACTCCTCCTTGTGGAGCCGAGGAAGAACGTGCGGTGCTCCGCTATGCAGATGCCATGACCAGAACGCCCGTCCGGGTGCCCGATGCGGTATTCGAGGCCCTCAAAGCGCGCTATACCGACCGACAAATCCTGGAGATGACGGCGGCCATTGCCTGGGAGAATTACCACGCGCGGGTGAACCATGCCCTCGATCTGGAAGCCGAGGGGATAGCGGGCCGTGTCTGTCTGGTACCGCAAGAGAGGCAACCGCCTCAGAGCATTTCTGACGAGGTGTGAGGAGGTGTAGAGGATGAGTAAGAGAGAAAAGCACTGGGGAGCGAGAGGAGTTCCTATGCCACAAGAAGTGAGCGTCTTGACCCACGGGCAGGCGCGAGCCTTTTACGATTGGATGGGTGCCAAACAAGATTGGCAAGCCTTCTATGAGAAACGAGCCACGCGCGATCTCATCGCGCATGCCTCGTTCGAAACCGCGCAGGCGGTATTCGAGTTCGGCTGTGGCACGGGGGCCTTCGCGGAGCGCCTGCTGGCTTTGCACCTGGAACCTTCGGCACGCTATGTCGCCGTCGATAGTAGTACCACGATGATCCGCCTTGCCCAGGCGCGGCTCGCTCGCTTTGGCAGCCGCGTGGCCGTCGAGCAGACCGATGGGTCCCTCCAGTTCGAGGCAGCTTCCGGTTCCTATGATCGCTTCGTCTCGACCTACGTCGCCGATCTGCTCTCGGCCTCTGACATTACGGCGCTGCTGGCCGAGGCTCATCGTCTTTTGATGCCGGAGGGGCGGCTGTGCCTGGTGAGTCTCACACACGGAACACGCTGGCTCTCTCGTCTCCTCACAGGGCTCTGGACGGGCATCCATCGGCTCACGCCGACGCTGGTGGGAGGGTGTCGACCGTTGGACCTAGGCGTCTTGCTCCCGGCGAGCATCTTTCACCTGGAATATGTCCATGTGGTCACCGCCTTTGGTATTCCCTCGGAGGTCATCGTGGCAAAGCCGCAGCCGAAGGCGCGGGAAGCATAAGGAACGGAAAAACCTGGAGAGGAGAACATCTCTATGAGTCTGGCTGTGTTCATGATTGCTCTCGCCACAGCGATCAATGGGAGGCTTTCGGGACTCAATACGGATACCGCGCTTGTCAAGTTACCCGCACGCCGGCGTATCGGCGCGGTGGCCTACGCCGCCTTTGCGCGTGGCAACGATCTAGGGAATGGGCTGGTGGTCTACCCGCTTCTGGGCGTGGGCGCGGCCCTCCTCACCCTTCTTGCCACGGCTCTAGCCTACGCAGAGCACGCCCCGATAGAGCTGTCGCTGCCGCTTTCTCTGGCCTCGCTGTTGAGTCTCCTGCATACCTTCGCTACTATCAGGGCAGCACCGGTGATGCTCAGCATCAAGGACGCACCTGATGACGAAGCGCTCTTGACATTAAAATTGGACCGATTTGCACGCTGGCATGCCGTCCGGGCAACGTTCCAGGTGCTGGCGTTTCTCGTTCTGCTGTGGGCGTTGGTCGTCAGGTGACTCACACGGCGTGTGCCATCTGCTGCCATCGTCTGCACCAAAGCACCTGACCTGGAAGATAGGCGTGGTCGCCTTCTCTGCCTATAATCGGGCAGCAGATATGGGCACCGGTGGTCTGGTCTTGTATGCTGGTGTCGGGAGTTGTGGACTTGTACTCGCGCTTGTGGTGGCAGCCGTGGCATTTTTCCAGCAGATGAGCCCCGTTCATGCGGTGCCCATCTACCTTGCCACAGGGTTCTGGGTGCTACACATGCTTATTACCCTCACACGGGCAGCACCCACGCTCCTGAGTCAACGACGCTATGAGAAGGATGAGCATGCACTGGCCGCCATCTTCGATCGCTTTGAGCGCTGGCAGACCGTTCGTGTCCTCATGGACGTGCTGATCTTTGGAACAATGTTGTGGACCCTGCTTACCTACGTCAACTAACCACGGTGTGAGCGCCCTCTCGGAGAAGCGCTCACAGCCGATAGACAGTGAAGCACACCTACGTCTCATCCGATACTCCTGAAAAACCATGACAAATGTCATGGGGAAATCAGGAGAGACTTCACTTCCGAAAAGCCCTTTCCTGTTCTATACTCTGAGACACAAGGATACATTGCCAAAAGGATAGGTTCTATTCCACGGCTGCTGAGCCACGCTCTGGTCTACTGCCTGGGCGAAGCGGGTACCTAAGCCATGAGAGGCGCATGCATGCAGACAAGGAGAACACGTCATGAAGAGTTTTCGACAGGAACAAGGGCTTAAACCGGAACCAGAAGAAGATGCCATTCCCCTGGTGCTACCCCTTTCCGCTCTTGATCGAACTCTGCTCCCGATGGTTGGTGGCAAGGCAGCGAACCTGGGTGAACTGCTCCACGCGGGCTTCGCTGTGCCGGTGGGCTTCTGCGTCACCACCGCTGCCTATGCTCGCGTGTCGGCTCGTGCTGGGCTTGATACCTATCTTTCTGGACTGGAGGCCACCGAAAGCTCGGAAAGCGCACGTCAGATCGAGCTGGCAACAGCCATCCGCACCGCTTTGTGTCAGACACCTCTCCCAGCAGAGGTCATCGAGGCCGCGACGTCTGCCTACCAGTCCCTCTCTCCTGGAGAGCCTGTTCCGGTCTCCGTCCGTTCCTCGGCGACCGCCGAAGATCTGCCGGAGGCCTCCTTTGCCGGGCAGCAGGAGACCTTTCTCAACGTCATCGGCAGCGAGGCGGTGTTGACTTCCGTCCAGCGGTGTTTTGCTTCACTGTGGACGGACCGCGCCACCCAGTACCGTACCAGCCTGGGCATTGCGCCTCGGGACGTGCGCCTGGCCGTCGTGGTGCAACGGATGGTGGATGCCGAGGTGGCTGGCATCCTCTTCACCGCCAATCCACTGACCGGGAAACGTCGTCAAGCGGTCATCGATGCCAATCCCGGCCTGGGTGAGGCCGTCGTTTCCGGCGCGACCAACCCCGATCATTTTGTGGTGCAGACCACCACGGGCGAGATTGTCGAGCGCCGCCTGGGAGACAAGCAGGTGCTGATCCAGGCTGCTGCTGGAGGTGGGATCCAGAAGATCGAAGCAGGCGCGTCTCCCACGAGGGCCTGTCTCTCTGATGATCAGATCCGAACATTAGCAGCGCTTGGGGCACGAGTCGAAGCGCTGTATGAGACTCCCCAGGACATCGAGTGGGCCATCGATACGTCTGGCCAGGTCTTCTTGCTCCAGGCACGACCGATTACGACCCTGTTTCCCCTCCCGGAGATCGCTCCATCCACGGATGAGAGCCTATGCGTCTACCTGGCCTTCGGCGTCCAACAAGGCACCTATCGTCCTTTCACACCCATGGGACTGTCTGCGCTCCGGTGCCTTTCGTCCGGGTTTCTGGCGCTCATTGGCTCCCCGCTGCGCGATCCGCTCGCTGGTCCTCGCTTCGTTGTAGAAGCCGCCAGTCGTCCGTTCTTCGAGGTCACCGCCGCCTTGCGCAGCCCCTTTGGGCGTCGCTTCCTCCTGGAGGCCATGCGCGGGGCGGAAGCCCGCGCGGCTACCAGCTTTGAGCGCCTGGTGACTGATCCACGGCTCTCACTGCGCACAACGCCGCGGCGCGTGTTTGGGCGCGCGGTCGTGCTCCTGCTCGCGCGCACCCGCTTGCCCTGGTATCTGCTGCAGGCGCTCTTCGCGCCGCAAGCCGCCAGCCGGCGGGTGCAGCGCTTCGTGGAACAACGACGAAACACGCCCCAAATCGCTGCGGCAGCCGATGCCGCTGCCCACCTTGTTGCCGTAGAGCGCCTCCTGCTGCACTCCCTGCGCCTGGCCTTTCGCGTCTCACCCGTCATGCTCGCGGGCATGCAGAGCTTTGCGCTGGCCCAGCGGCTCCTGGGTGAGCTCGCCTCGGAGAGTGAGTGCCAGGTCGCTCTGGGCGGCTCCCCGACGAATCCCACCACCCAGATGAATCTGGCCCTCTGGCGGCTCTCCCAGGAGATTCGGGCGGATGCGACAAGCAGGCATCCGCTCCAGAGCCTGCCAGCCGAGCGGCTCGCCCAGGAGTATCAGCAAGGGACGCTGCCCGCTCTCCTGCAACAGGGCCTGGCGCGCTTCCTCCGGGAGTACGGCCACCAGGGGGTCTGTGAACTCGACCTGGGCGTGCCGCGCTGGTCGGAGGACCCCACCTACGTGCTTGCTCTGCTCACCAGCTACCTGGAGATGGAGGAGAGTACACACACGCCGGATCTCCAACTCCAACGTGCTGGACGGGAAGCGCGCGCGATGATCGCGACCCTTGCGCAGCGCGCCAGGCACAAGCACTGGCTGCGCGGGTGGCTCGTGGGCTTGTGCCTGCGACGTGCCCATGCCCTGGCAGGCTTCCGCGAGATGACGCGCTTTGTCGTGGGTCTGGTCCTGGCCCAGGCACGTGAGCTGCTCTGGCCGGTCGGAGCGGAGTTGGCCCGGGCCGGGAGGCTGAAAGAGGCCGCGGATATCTTCTTTCTCACCTTACCCGAAGCGCACGCGCTACTTTCCGGAGCGGATCTGCGGGAGCGCGTGAGCGAGCGACGAGCCAGCTTCGCACGGGAACTCAGGCGTCGTCATGTGCCACTCGTCCTGCTTTCGGATGGCACCGAACCCACCGCTGCGCCACAGACAACCCAGAGCACTGCCCGGTCAGAAGGAACGCTGCAAGGAACCCCTGCATCCGCAGGGCGCGTGACGGCGCACGCGCGGGTGATCCTTGATCCTCATGACGCCCGCCTCTCTCCTGGCGAGATCCTGGTCGCTCCCTCGACGGACCCGGGCTGGACGCCGCTCTTCCTCAAGGCAGCGGGACTGGTGATGGAAGTGGGTGGAGCGATGGCACACGGCGCGATTGTGGCGCGCGAGTATGGCATTCCCGCCGTCGTTGGCGTGGCTGGCGCAACCGAGCGGATTGCCACCGGCAGCCGCCTGATGCTGGATGGCACCGCCGGCACAGTTGTGATCGAGGAAAACAGCGTCGAGCAAGACCTGCTGTGATGAGGCGGTGGTACAATGAGGTCGCGAGAACCGTACGTGTTGCAGCAGGCAAACAGGAGGGACCGTATGCGGAACAGCCAACGCCGGGAAACAGCAGGACAACCAGTGAAGGCGACTTGCCCTGGCGGCTCTACCAGCACGCCTGGCTCGCCTGTCTCTTGTTTCCGCTGGTCTCCCTGGTGCGCGAACCGGGCTCGCCGTGGCATCTTGTCCTGGGATTCGTCGCCCTGGGATGGTACGCGGCAAGCTACACCTGGCTGATGTGGCCGCATCCAGTGCATTGGGCTGCCCAAGCGCGCACCCGCTCCTGGAGGGCGAGGCTTCTGTGGATGGCCCTGGTCGTGCTGGCGCTCGTGTTCAGCCTGGTGTATGGTTCTGCCTGGCTCTGGCTGTTCATTGGGGTCGCGGCCATTGCAGGAGTCCTGCTCCCGATGCGTACGGCCTTCGCGGCGGTGGCGATTCTCATGTTCTTTCCGGTGTTCATCATCGTGGGCACCACCGGAGGGATCGGCGGCATCATGCAAGTGGATTGGCGATGGCCTATCGCTCTCCTGCTGTTAGTGCGGGGGCTTGGCCTGGACATGATCGGGATGGCCCGCCTGGGCAGCGCGATCGGAGAACTGCATGCCACGCGCCGAGAACTGGCGCGCCTACAAGTCGAGGAGGAGCGACTCCGTCTCTCGCGTGACCTGCATGATCTGTTGGGGCAGACGCTCTCCATGATCACCCTCAAGAGCGAACTGGCGAGGCACCTGGTCACGGAGGAACCCGACCGCTGTGCCCAAGAACTCTCCGACATCGAACGCGTGGCGCGCCAAACGCTGCGCGAGGTGCGTGAGGCGGTGGCCGGCTACCGGCAACCTCGATTAGAGAGCGAACTGGAGGGGGTGCGCCAACTCTTGGAAGCAGCGGGGATCGACTACCAGATCGAAGCGCTCACCCTCGTCCTTCCCCCTGAGACGTCCGCCGTTCTTGCCTGGACGGTGCGCGAAGGGGTAACCAACGTCATTCGGCACGTCCGCGCGCGACACTGCGAGATCAAGCTGATCCAGGGGAACGGAACCGTCGGTGCCGAAGTGATCAACGATGGGGGACGAGCAGCGCGTGCGGAAATCCCGCCTGAGCGGGAGCGTGTGAGCGCGCTGGGGGGACGTATGGAGGCAGGCTCTCTCACGTTGTCCGGCAAAGAACACTTTCGTGTGCGGGTGGAACTGCCCATAAATCCGGGTGGAGAGGCACCAGTCTTCCAGGAGGAACGCTCATGATACGTGTGTTGTTGGCGGAAGACCAGGCAATGGTGCGTGGTGCGCTCGCGGCGCTACTGAGCCGGGAACAGGATATCGAGGTTGTGGCCGAAGTGGCGCGAGGCGACGAGGTGGTGCAAGCCGCACTGGCGAGCCAACCGGATGTCGCCATACTCGACATTGAAATGCCTGGGGGCGATGGGCTCGCTGCTGCGCAGGCCTTACAAAAGGCGCTGCCAACGTGCCGCAGCGTGATCCTGACCACCTTCGGACGCAGCGGCTATTTGCGCCGGGCCATGGAGAGCGGAGCGGTGGGGTTTCTGCTCAAGGACGCCCCCGCGGCGGAACTCGCCGTCGCCTTGCGTCGCGTGATGAAGAGCGAGCGGGTGGTTGACCCTGAGCTGGCCCTCTCCGCGCTCTCCGAAGGGAACAACCCGCTTACCACCCGCGAACGCGAGGTGCTCTCTGCCTCGCTCTTCGGAGCCAGCCTGGCAGAAATCGCAACACGGCTCGTGCTGTCAGAGGGAACAGTGCGCAATCATCTTTCCACGGCCATGCAGAAACTGGGCGCACAGAATCGCATGGAAGCGGCGCGCCTCGCTGAGCAAAGGGGATGGTTATGAGCAGGCGAGAAGGCGAGGGAGACGTTCCTGTTTTTTGCGTCAGTGTTTGCTCTCCCGGCTCTGGTTCTATCGCCTCCATTGCTTCTCCCATGCGAAAGAGTTATTCAAGGACTGCCCGGTACTCCGACGACATCCAGGGCCTTCCTCGTGTCGCTGTAGCATGCGCCCACTCGTACATTGTCAGCAGCTCATCGAGCTGCCCGGAGGTCATCGACTCTCCGAGCAAGGCGCGAACCCGCAGCGCCCGGGCGGCGTAGTCGATGATATCGTCAGGAAGGCTCCAGCCCGTCATCATCGTCAGCACCTGTCGGGCGGCAGCCGTCCAGCTTGCGCAGGGCATCGCCGCGTCGTGTCCTTCCGCGCCGTCCGAGACGGCGTCGAGCTCGATCACTCCCTCCTGTTCCCTTAGGGTGAACGTCCACGGCGGCGCGGGCTGATAGGCCGTAGCATGGGGGTCGGAGGCTTCGAGCACCACAATGTCACCCAGCCAGCGCGACTCGAACTGATCGGCGGTGGCGTCGAGGATACGGCCATCGGCGAGCTGGTTCCAGCAGTGCTGCCAGCACATGCGAGCGTCGAGCAGACGCAGGCGTCCCCACCGACGCGGCCAGCCGAACTGCGCCTCAAGCGCCGCCGCCACCTTGGAGCAGCGAGCGTCGTAGGGCCGTCCGTCCTGAAAGCGAACCCGCCTTCGCAGCGTCAAGATGGCTTTCCTGTCGATGGCTGCACCGGGCTCAGCCATGGCTTGCGACCTTCCTACTCAAAGCGATGTTATTATGAAGTCGAGGACTGTCTTCGCTAGAGATATTGATTCACTCTCTTAGTGCTCAACCCAAGTATAGCAGAAATGGGTGAAACAGGTGAGTTTCTTCCGCAATTTTAGCTCGTGGCCGATGTGGTGAATCAGAAAACTGATGGATTATACTGATGTATTGCGTGAGCACAAACCTGAGGGTGCCTGACAAGGAACTTTTTGACTTCCTTTGGCCAAAAGCACCCCGGAATTTCCCCTCCCTCCCCCTTGACTCTGTAGTATGGTACAGAGTGTATACTTTTTTCGAAGGAGAGACAGAGATGGAAATCCTCTCGATTGGACAAGTGGCACGCCGAGCCGGGGTCGGCGTGGAAACGGTGCGGTTCTACGAGCGCGAGGGCTTGCTGGAGGAACCGCCGCGCCGGGCCTCGGGCTATCGCCAGTACTCCCAGGAGGTGGTCAGCCGTCTCCGCTTTATTAAACGCGCGCAACAGTTAGGCTTCTCACTCAAAGAGATTAGCGAGCTGCTGCTGTTGCGCGTGGACGCCCAGACGTCCTGTGAGGAGGTCAAGGGGCGCACCGAGGCGAAGATCGCAGAGGTGGAGCGGAAAATGGTCGAGTTACAACGCATGCGGCAGGCCCTGCTCCAGGTCCACTCACTCTGTACCGGGCAAGGACCGACCGGTCGCTGTCCCATGCTGGATGCGCTCGACCAGCAAGATACGCTCGATCTGGCCTGAACGACAGGCATATATGGCCTCATCTGCTCACACAGTTGCACACCAACCTCATCGCTTTGGCGAGGAGAACACAGGCGTGCATGGAAAGAATGGACATGATCATGGATACGATACAAGAGAACAGTGAGACTGGTCTGCTCAAACCCCTGTTTGAAGCTCGGCTCCAGTACCAGTCGGATTTGGAGGCGGTCGTGTCGGCTGAAACGCGTGAGGGTGAGCTGGTGGGGAGTGGCGATGGGAGCGTTTCGGGAGATCTGCTCAGTGGGACAGCTCGCTGGTCAATGTACGCCGGTAACTGCGCCTATATCTTTGTGCGAGCAGGGCTTGAGCCGCCACCTGGGCAACATCTCTGTACCGTTCATCCGGCTGGCGTCATCGAAACGTCCGACGGGGCCCAAATATGGTTTGACGCCAGAGGCTATGGGCTGCGCGGGGCTGACCAGGGCCAACCGCATCTGTGGGGGCTTACGATGGCGGTCCAATTTACGACCACGGACCGGCGCTACCAGTGGCTGAACACCACCCTGGGGGTCGTGGTTTCTGAATTTGATGAACGTGCTGGATCTGCGCTCTGGCGCGCTTTTATCCCATAGAAGACGCTCTACCGATCACCGACGAAAGGTACCTCTATGTTCCAACCACGATTCTGGATGCGTGGGGGTGGGAGTCCTCTCGCCGCACTCGCAGCCCTTTTTACCACACTGTGCTGTTTAGGGTTCCCTGCCCTGGTGGGATTGCTCTCGGCCCTGGGGGCAAGCTTTTTGCTCACTGACCGCTATCTGGAGCCACTGCTGGCCGGAACGCTTTTGCTCACGGTGCTCATCGCAGGACTCCATCTGCGGCGGCATCATCAGCCCGGACCCTTCCTGCTCTCACTCGTGTCAGCCGGAAGTGTGTTCTTCGCCATCTACGGCACGACCGTGCTCCCCCATCCGCCGGGTGGCGATCACATGGCGGATGGCATGGCTGCCACACCCACCTGGAGTCCATTCCTGGCATATGGAGCGATCATCGTTCTCCTGGGCGCACAGGTCTGGGATCTCTGGCTCTACCACCGGTGCGCGCCGAAGGCCGCACCTGTTCCGACGCACTCCTCTCCTGCTTCACTGGAAAGACGAAAGGAGGGTGTCTGATGCGTCGAATTGGTGGCGTTGCGCTGACCGTGACGGGCTTTCTCGCCTGTCCCTGTCATCTGATCATTACCCTGCCGCTGCTGATCTCACTCCTGGCAGGAACGGCCCTGGGCAGTTTTCTCAGCCGCAATACTGGCCTGGTCTACACCGTGGCGGGCATCTACTTTGTGGTGGCGCTGGCGTTGGGGGCCTGGTTCTTGTTCGGCCCAGCGCGTGGAAAACGTGAAATGGATGCGGCCTGTTCCACCTGCGCGCCGGTCGCATCTGAGGCGCACGTGCAGGAGCGCTCCCCCATGCCGGAGGACCTGTCTGCTCAAAGGAGATAGGAGCGACGATGACCTCACCACAAGTACGCTATGACCTGGTGATTCTGGGCAGTGGCTCGACGGCCTTTGCCGCGGCGCTGCACGCTGCCGAACTCGGCAAAAGCGCCGTCATGGCCGAATTTCGCACGGTCGGGGGTACCTGCGCCAACCGGGGGTGCCTGCCCTCCAAGAACCTGATCGAAGTGGCCCGCCTGGTCTACGATGCCGCCCACCCACGGTATCCTGGCCTCACCCCGGTCCACATGCCGTTCAGTTGGGCGGAACTGGTGGCTCAGAAGGATGAGATTATCGAGGAGTACCGCGCCCACAAGTACGAGAGCTTGCTCGATGATCCCGACCATATGCAGGTGGTCCCCGGCCAGGCAG
>Ga0070717_10003436_pt1 | contig 11330 bp, 10 predicted proteins | sample LARL113metaG_FD_71366 | JGI IMG/M metagenome (GOLD analysis project Ga0070717, IMG submission 71366) | Corn, switchgrass and miscanthus rhizosphere microbial communities from Kellogg Biological Station, Michigan, USA - LAR L11-3 metaG | ecosystem: Host-associated > Plants > Roots > Rhizosphere ...
AAAGAACGACTTGAGCACGCTCGATTTTTTGCAACGGACCGCGCTCGACGCCCAATTGAGCTCCGACAAAATTCTCGCGATAGCACGCAAATATAAATCGAGCGTGTGCTATCCGCAGGGCCAGCTGGCGGCGAGTTTGAATATTATCGCGCGAATGATCGCCGGCGGACTTGCGACCCGGGTTTATTACGCGAGCCAGGGCGGGTTCGATACGCACGCCGGACAAATCAACACGCACGAACGGTTGATGGGAGAATTCAACGACGCGGTCGCCGCCTTCGTTGCCGATTTGAAGCAGCAGGGAAATTTCGAGCGCGTTCTACTAATGACGTTCAGCGAATTCGGACGGCGCGTCCAAGAAAATGCAAACGGCGGGACCGATCACGGTGCAGCGGCGCCGATGTTCGTGCTAGGCGGCGCAGTGAAGGCCGGTTTGTTTGGAAAATACCCGAGCCTGACCGATCTCGATCATGGCGATTTGAAATTCAACACCGACTTCCGCGGCGTTTACGGAACAGTGCTGGAAAAATGGTTGAAAGCGCCGAGCGAAAAAGTACTCGGCCGAAAATTCCCTGCACTGTCGATTGTATAAAGTCGGGCAATGGACGTCAATCGCCCACTAAAGCCGCTTCCTCTACCTCTTCCTCTGAATCCTAATCTGCTTCTCTATCCTAAGACTAAGAGGAAACGGAAGAGGAAGAACTTCAAAGAAGTTCTTTAAAAATCCGCAGCCAGTTTCCGCGAAGGATTTTTTCCATGTCGTCATCGCTGAAACCGCGCTCGATCAATTTACGTGTCAGATTTCGGGCGTGGGAATGGTTCGTAAGATCCGGAATGAAATGCGGCGTGGTAAATTTTTCCGCCATCCATTTCTTTTTTTCATCCGGCCATTGTCGGTAAATGAATTCGAAAAAGTCGAAACCGATCCCGACACAATCGAGCCCAATCAGACCAGCGACGTGTTCGATATGATCTACGTAGCAATCCAATGTGCTCTTTTCTTGTTCGGGGCTAACCAGGACGGAGTTGATTCCAATCACACCACGGCGTTTGCCGATCATTTTGATCTGCTCGTCGCTGATATTGCGCTCGACATTGTAAAATTTCCGGGGGTTCGCGTGCGAAACGATCAGCGGCTTGGTTGTAAGATCGACAACCTCCTTGAAGCCGGCCGGATTGATGTGGGCAAGGTCGATAATTACTCCGAGTCGCTCGCATTCGCCGACAATCTCTCGACCAAACGGCGTTAGTCCTTCCGGCGACGAACCGCTCGCGGCAAAGATGCCGCCGTGACCAGCCGCGTTCGTCCGCGCGTGAGTCAATCCGATCGCGCGGACGCCAACTTCATAAAATGCGCGCAACAAATCCAAATCGCCGCCGAGCGGCTCGACGCCTTCCATGGTGATGAGAAACCCGATTTTTTTGGAATCGAGAGCGCGCGAAATTTCCTCATGCATGCAACAAACCATGCATCGCTTCGATTCCTCAGCTTCAGTGTAAAGCCGGGAGATTTGATCGAGCGCAACCTGCAAGCCGCGCTCGGGAAGATAGCGATCTTCAATGTAAATCGCCGCGCCGATGAGTCCCATCCCGCCGGCCTCGAACTCCGGCAGAAATTCCGTCGCGAGGACATCTGGTTGATTACGCTTTTCGTACAGGTCGATCGGCAAATCAAAATGCATGTCGATGAGACCGCCCGCATGCAGGCGCTCAATCCGCGTTTCGACTGAGTCTTTCGATTTCGTCACGGAGTCGGAGGCGACGCCGCGATCGAGACTGCGGTCGCTGAGTCTTTCCGTTTCGGAAGAATAATCGCGAACAAAACTGAAATCCAAGCCGCGCCGAGTGGCAACCAGGCCGGGATCCAAATTGAAAAACGCGAAATGATCGCGAACGCGATCAAACAATAACCGGCAGAGAACGCGACGGCGCCGATAGCTAGATCAATTCTCGAAAATTTCCGGAGCGCGCCACTCAAGAGCGCGACCAGAATAACAACCACGCAATCAAAAATCCAGCTCACCCGACGAACAAACGAATTGGTTTGGATTGCACCGATCGCGGCTGCGAAAACGTCGGGCACATTCGATTCCACCCGCGCCAGCACGAGCTGAGTGCGAATATCTTCGAGCCGAATCGCGGTCGCCGCGCCGCTTTCATGTTGCTGAGCGGCAAGCAAAAGCTCATTCATCGTGAGGTGACGCGCGCGTTGCGCACTGCGCGGATTTACTAAGAGCGTGCCGTCGGACTGAATCGGAATCCTCGTCCCGTTGGGGAGCGTGATCGCCGACCCGATGTCGATCTTTACTTCGCCCGGCGTCAGTCGTATCCAAAGAAGAACGGCTTGAAGCGCAAACGACGGAATCACTTCACCGCGATATTGAAACAACAATGGCACGTGAAGAGCGTCGGCGCTCTCTTTGGGCAAATTAACAAAGCCTAACGCGGAAAGAATTCTCACGTCTTCGCTTGGTTGATGCTCGATCCCGGAAAATTCTGGCAAATCGCCGCGGCGCCCGGTGACCTTCGTAAATCCGGCAATCTCCGCAACGGGGGCGTCTGGATCCGCCGTCGCGGTCAGGTCAGCGCCCAGGACGAGCTTCGGAACTCGCATCGCCAGGTCGACAAAAATTTGTTCCTGCTCTTTCGCGCGTTCGTTCCACTGCAAAATCGGTTCGATGGCAATAACCGTGGGCTTAAATTCCAGGAGACCCTGTAAGAGCAAGGCAGTCTCGAGCGGTGGAGGCGGATTTTCGCGGCCAATATCCACGATTGTCATCGGCACCGTTTTTGTCGTCGGCTGCGAATGTCGAATCAGCCAGCGCAGAAAAATCTCTTCCGAACGTTGGAAACGCGGCTCCCGTAAAAATAGGACCGCGAGCAACAGTACGACAATGATGACCGAGATCGATGGCCGCTCCATCGGCGGAAAGTGAAGAGTGACGAGTGACCAGTGACAAGAATAAAGGTAGGGGCGGTTCACCGAACCGCCCGCAATGCCAGTCCGGCTCGGACCGATTGAGGTCAATCGCCCCTACCTGCTGAGCTCGAGCATTCGCAGGATCGGCAATTCGGCGCGCTCGCGAACCGGCTCCGGCAACTTGATTTCCGGCTCCATGTTCAAGAGCGCGTTATAGGCCTTTTCAAGCGTGTTCATTTTCATAAATCGGCATTCGCCGCAGAAACAATTGTCCGTCGGCCCGGGAATAAATGTCTTGTCAGGAATTTCTTTCTTTAACCGATGCAACATTCCCGCTTCCGTAACGATGATAATCTCGCGGGACGGCGAATTCTTGCAGAACGCGATCATCTTTTCGGTCGAACAAACTTCGTCCGCCAACATCCGCACCGCGTAAGTGCATTCGGGGTGCGCCACCACCGGCGCGTCCGGATATTCATCGCGAATTCGGCTGATGCTGCGCGCAGTGAACTCAACGTGGACATAACAAGTCCCCTGCCACAGATCCATTTTGCGCCCGGTGCGTTCCATCACCCACGCGCCGAGATTTTGGTCAGGAACGAAAAGAATGTTTCGGTCCGGCGGCGCCGCGCACACGATTTTGTCCGCGTTCCCGCTCGTGCAAATAATATCGCTCTGCGCTTTCACCCCCGCGCTGCAATTGATGTAAGCGATCACGTAATAATTCTTGTCGGCGTGCTTTTTCAAGACCTCGGCCAGCTTTTCCGGCGGACACGATTCCGAAAGCGAACAGCCGGCTTCAAGATCGGGCAGAATCACCCGCTTCGTTGGATTGATGATCTTCGCCGTTTCGGCCATGAAATGAACGCCACAGAAAAGAATTACGTCCGCGTCCGTTTTCGCTGCCTGATAACTCAGGCCTAACGAATCGCCGACGAAATCGGCCACGTCTTGTAATTCGGGCACCTGATAATTGTGCGCGAGAATGACCGCCTTCCGTTGAGTCGCAAGCGCGCGAAGCTCCTTCGCCAGATCAGCGCCGCGGTGGGTCAAAGTTCCAGGGCGACGCAAGGTCGATGCGACCTCAGGTTGCAAATTTACAGCGGGGGCGACCATGAACTACTATCGCGGAAAATGAGTGCTTCTCAAACTCTTGGCCTTGTCATCCCGAGGTCGCCGCGGCGACTAAGGGATCTGACACTCGCAGCGCGGATCATACAGCGGACGTTGTGTGATCAATCACCTTTTGAGAGATCCTTCACTTCGTTCAGGATGACAGCGTATGAATAGTTACCAGCTTGGGTTTATCGGCGCCGGCAAACTGGCCGGCTCGGTCATTCGCGGACTGATGCGAGCGAAATTTTGTCCGCCTGCCGAAATCATCGCGAGCGAGCCAAACGAACAAACCCGCAGCATCTTGCAAAATGAAACAGGCATTTCCGTTACTGCAGAGAACGCGGAGGTCGCGGAGAAAGCTGAAACCATTTTTGTTGGCGTAAAGCCGCCGATGGTATTGCCGGTTTTAAGCGAACTGAGCGATAAGCTTCAAAATAAGGTTGTCATCTCGCTCGCGGGAGGCGTTCGAATTCCGAGCATGGAAAAAACCGCGAACGCACGATTCATGCGCGCACTGACCAATACGCCGTCGGCAATCTGTCGCGCCGCGACCGGGATCACCCGCGGCAGTCGGAGCACCGCCGAAGATGTCGATCTTGCAAAAAGGATCTTCGGAGCAGTTGGCGTAGTCGTTGAAATCAACGAAGCACAGATCGATGTCGTCACAGCATTGAGCGGCAGCGGACCCGCTTTCGTTTACACATTGATCGAAGCACTCGCGGCCGGTGGAACAAAAATGGGACTGGCGAATGACGTCGCAACGAGCCTGGCGATTCAAACGGTCAGCGGTGCCGCGGAAATCATGCGCGAAAGCAAAATGTCACCGGAAGAATTGCGGAAAATGGTGGTGACGCCCGGCGGAACAACTGCCGCCGGTCTCGCGGCAATGGAAAGACTTGGCGCGAGTGAAAGTCTGATTGCCGCAGTTGAAGCCGCCACAAAGCGCGGCCGGGAGATGGCGAAAGAAAATTCGTAGGTGGAACGCGCTCTCCGAGCGCGTTAGATCGTGTTCGGAGAACCCGATCCACCGAGCGCCTTCCTCATCACTTCAATCGGCGCTTCGCGCTGAAACCAAATCTCAAACGCGAGCGCGCCTTGATGGAGCAACATCGACAATCCATTCGCCGCGCGCGCGCCGGCTTCAATCGCCGCTGAGACCAATGGCGTGCGTGCGGCAGAGTAAACCGTGTCGTAAACCATCAGGTGCGGCGCGAGAAGGCGCGATGGAATCGGCGACGGATCGCCCCGATTCAATCCGACCGGCGTTGCGTTCACGACAAGATCCGCGTGACCGATTTGAAATCGAATCGCTGCTTCTTCCAACGAAATCGCCTGTAAACGCGCAACCGGGCCGAGAACTTTTGGACCGGCGAAAAAATCGCGGAGCTCATCGGCAAGCTTCTGTGCTTTTTCAATCGAGCGATTGGCAATCACTAAGCGCTCGCAATTTTCCTTCGCGCATTGGAGCGCGATCGCATGCGCCGCGCCGCCGGACCCGAGCAGCATGATTCGCATGTCCCGAAGGTCGACCGAGAACTCGTCGCGGACCGCACGCGCGAATCCCCGTCCGTCAGTATTGAAGCCACGCCGTTTGCCGTTCTCAAATTTGATGACGTTGAGCGCGCCGACGCGTTTTGCATTTTCGTCAGCTATGCCCACAACTCCGAGGGCGTCGATCTTGTGGGGAATGGTCAGATTAACGCCTACGAATTCTAATTTGTGAACGAGCTCAAGCGCTTCGCGAAGTTCTTTGGGTAGAATTCGAAACCGCACATATTGCATGTCGATCTTGCAATGCTTGAGCACCGCGTTTTGCATTTGCGGCGAAAGCGAATGCTCGACCGGATCGCCGAAGACGCCGAGGCGAATCGGCGGATCGACATCGTGCCAATCTTTTAGATCTGCCAAGGTGTAAACGTCCTTCGCGGACGCGCGCTTCTTTTTCATATGGAGGGACGACCTCCGTGTCGTCCGAAGAATTGGACGCGACGGTGCGCGTCCTTCCAGGAATACGGATTCATCTTGCAGCGAGCTTTGCCAGCATCCGATCGAACCGTTTTAGCACGCGATCTTTGCCCATCACTTCGAGCATGTGATACAGACTTGGGCCGACCGACCGGCCGCTGACCGAGACGCGCGCGGGATGAACGAGGTCGCCGGTTTTACAGCCAAGGATCTGCGCGAGCGACTTGAGACCCGATTCGAGAGTTGCGAGGTCCCATTTTTCGATTTTGGCAAACTCGTCGCGGAGCCCTCTCAAATGCGCGTTCGTTTCCGGATTTCCAAAAACCTTTTTTACCGCTTCCGGATCGAATTCGTAACTCTCGGTGAAGAAGTAACTGGTCCACTCGGGAACATCTTTGAAGAGCTTGATCTTTTCCTTCACGATCGCGAGCACATCGCGCGTGTATTTCTCGTTTGAGATGTCGATCTTCGCGCGCTCCATGAACGGCCGCGCCAGCTCGATGAATCGATCGAGCGACATTTGGACAACGTATTGGCCATTGAGCCAAAAACATTTGTCGAGATCGAACGCGGCGTTGCGGCGATTGATTTTCTCGAGCTCGAAAAGTTTCACGACCTCTTCGATGTCGATCTTCTCGCGATTGTCTTTGGGCGACCAGCCGAGCAAACAGAGATAATTGCGGACCGCTTCGGGCGCGTAACCCTGCTCGACATAGTTCGCGATCGCCGCGCCTTCGTCGCGCTTACTCATCTTCGAGCCGTCGCGATTCAAGATGAGGGGAATGTGCGCGAAATTCGGCGGCATCGCGCCGAGTGCGCGATACAGCTCGATGTGTTTAGGAGTGTTGGAAAGATGATCTTCGCCGCGAATCACGTGCGAAATTTTCATTTCGATGTCGTCGATCACATTGACGAAATGAAAAATCCATGAGCCATCCGGCCGCCGGACGGTCATGTCTGGATGCGTTCCCGGATTGGTCAGATCGAAATCGATTTTGCCGCAGACGAGATCGTTCACCACAACATGTTCGCGCGGCGAACGAAAACGAAGTGCGCCCTGGTCTTCAAAAATGTGACCGGCGTTCTGAAGTTTTTTCAAATAGCGCTCGTAAATATCGGTGCGCTGACTTTGAAAATAAGGACCAAGATTTCCGCCGACATGCGGGCCTTCGTCCCAATTGATTCCGAGCCACTCGAGTCCCTGATAAATGGCGGCCGCGGCTTCTTCGGTGTTGCGTTTGAGATCGGTGTCTTCGATCCGCAGAACCAATTTGCCGCCGTGATGATGGACAAAAAGCCAGTTGAACAAAGCGGTGCGCGCGCCGCCGATGTGGAGATAGCCAGTCGGCGATGGGGCAAAGCGAACTCGGATTTCAGAAGCCATTTCAGTTTACCTAGCCACAGATTACACAGATTTTCACAGATGTTGTAGCGGCGGCTGTGTCAGCCGCCGAACTAATTAAATAGGCGCTCGCCCTGGCGAGCGCCTCTACAACTCATTCAATAAAAATTTTCCCGGCGCGGCGGCGAACATGTCGATCTTGCGGAAGATTAACTTTGGCTACGCGCGAATCCGGATCGAGCAACGAACGAACACCTTCGACGACGTCGAAGCCGACGTTCGTGATTTGTCGCGCGCGCAGCCATTTCAAAATTTCGCGGCGCTGAAGTGCAACCGGTAGATCCCGCAATTCCGCCACCGTGAGCTCAGCATCGGTTGCATTGGGCAGCTGGTCTTCGATCCAATTCTCTTCTTCGACCGCAATCGTCGCCGCGCGCCAGATACTCTGCCGAATATTTCGGCCGAGTGTTTTCTCGAGGTAAGGAATGATTCGCCGGCGAATGCGGTTGCGGAGCGACGCGAGATTTTTGTTCGATGTGTCTTCGCGGAACTTGAGCCGATGCTTCTTAATGTATTCGTCGATTTCGTTGCGCCACATCCCAAGAAACGGCCGAACGATGGTAAGATCGACATTTTCAACGCGACGTTTCGAAACTTCGCGCATTGCGGCAAGGCCGGTTGTGCCTGAGCCACGGAAAAGATTAACAAAAAACGTTTCGACCAAATCGTCGGCGTGATGCCCCAGAAAAATTGTTCGAACCGGTCTCTCGTTCGCAACCTTGGCGAAAAACTTGTAACGCGCATCGCGCGCTGCCGTTTCGATTGAGATTTTTTGCTTTGCTGCAAGCGCCCGCACATTTGTCGAATGAAGTTCAAGATCGAGATCGTACTTCGCGGCCAGTTTCTCCACGAAGCGCGTATCCGCGTCACTGGAACGACCGCGGAGCTGATGATTCAAATGACAAATGATTAAGTTTTTGTAGCTCCGCTCAGTCAGCGAATGAAGCAGCGCGACGGAATCGCGACCGCCTGAGACACCGACGAGATAGCGCCCGTCAGGCGGGAACCCGCGCAAGAAAAAATTATTTTGAATCCGATTCAACGCGACCTCGCATCCAACGTTCGAAGGCAATGATAACGCTGAGTGAGATAAGACAAAAGGAACGCTCGGCGGCGTCTTCACAACAAAAGAAAACAGTATGAAAAAGAGATCGACCTACAGGCTTCTGATTCAATCGGAAGAGAGAAACAAAAACATGATGGAAATTGCAGTTTACGTCCTGGTGGCATTGAGCTGCTTGATTTCAATTTGGCAATTTGCGGAGCAACCCAACGCCCTGCCGTTGGACCGGATTGGAACGGGGCCCGCGGGTCAGGCTGAAGTGCGATTTGCCTCGTAAAACCAGGGGCCATTTGACAATGAATGAACGTTCATTCATTGTCTTGGCTCGATGTCTCAAACCCAAACCGATACCCTACTCGACCGGCGGACCCAGATTCTGGACGCTGCTGTCGTTTGCTTCGCCAAACGTGGCTTTCACCAGGCGAGCATGCACGACATCAGCGCCGAAGCCGGGATCAGCGTCGGTCTGATTTATCGATATTTTCAAAATAAAGAGGCCGTGATTTCCGCCATGGCCGATCGCCACAAGAAACAGATTCACGACATTTTGGAACGGGCGCGGCAAGCGCCGAGCCTTCGCGAATCTTTGGAGACTTTGTTCACGGCGCACTGCGGCGAAACCGAGCCACAAGTGACGGCGGCATTCGTTGTCGATCTTTTCGCGGAAGCGAGCCGCAACGAGCCCGTGGCGCAGTTGGTGCGCGATGTTTGTCAGACATCGATGGATGGTGTGACGGATCTGATTGCGCGATCGCCGGAAGGCAAGCGAAGCGATTTGAGTCCGCGCGAAATGGCGGAACTGATTTTTGCGGTGAACGATGGAATGCTGTTGCGCGGCGTCTTGCGGATCGGACAAACGACAGTTGAGGGCCGCGAGCGGCAAATGCAAGTGGTAAGAAATTTGTGGAAGTTGATGTTCAAGGCGGATGGCGAGAGCGCGTATGCATGACGTGGCAAAACCGGTGAAAGCGATGAGCCAAAAACGGGAAAGCGACTGGTTGGGTAAGCTCATCATAGTAATCATTGCGGGCGGCGCACTGTTTTTAATCGTTGTCGTGCCCATTGGTCTCATCAAATTTTTCCAAGTTCGGAAGATGATGAGCAGCCCGACGCAAATGCCGCCGACGACGGTCTCGAGCGCGGTGGTCAAAGAAGAAGATTGGGCGCCGATGCTTTCGGCGATAGGCTCTGTTTCCGCCGTTCAAGGCGCGGTTGTTTCGACCGAACTCGGCGGAGTCGTGGAGCAGATCAATTTCCAAAACGGTGGCGAAGCGAAGAAGGGAGACGTTCTCGTCAGACTGGCTGCCCGTGCTGAGGACGCTGATTTGCAATTGGCCCGTCAAGATTTGGAGCGCACCCGCGATTTAGCTGTGCGCAAAGTAATTTCAAAGGCAGAACTCGACGCCGCGGAATCCAAATTCAAACAAAAAGAAGGTGCCGTCGCGAAAAAGGAGGTGCGAGCTCCGTTCGACGGCCAGCTCGGCATTCGTCAGGTGAATGTCGGGCAAATGATCAATGCCGGGCAGCAAGTAGTGCAACTGACTGCGCTCGATCCGGTGTATGTCGATTTTGCGTTGCCGGAACAATTTCTTTCCCAGTTGGGCAACGGACTCGAAGTGGACGTGCGTGTCGATGCGCTCCCTGACCACGACTTCAAAGGTAAACTGACGGCGGTTAATTCGATGGTCGATAGTGTGACGCGCAATGTGACGGCGCAGGCCACGCTCGAAAATCCGGAGCACACGTTGCGTCCCGGCATGTTTGCAAAAGCCCAAGTGGTCTTGCCGGCGAAAGGAAAAGCGCTTGTGATTCCAGGCTCGGCGGTTTCCTATGCGCCGTTCGGCGATTCGGTTTACGTCATTGAGAAAAAGAAAGACGAGAAGACGGGCAAAGAATCGCAGGTGATTCGGCAGCAATTCGTCCGCGTTGGTGAATCGCGCGGCGATTTCGTTTCGGTCACCCAAGGTTTGAAAGGCGGCGAGACGATTGTGAGCACGGGCGTCTTCAAACTCCGGAACGGCATGACGGTGACGATCAACAACGATCTCGCGCCGAAGCCGCAGCTGAAACCGAACCCGGTCGATTCCTGATTGCGATGAAATCGTTTACCGATCTTTTCATCAAGCGTCCAGTGCTGGCGATGGTCGTCAGCTTCGTGATTTTGATCGCCGGATCGAAAGCGCTGTTGCCGATCTTGTTCCCGAAAATGCAAGGCCTCGGCGGATTGAACGTTCGGCAATATCCGCGGAGTGACGTCGCGTCGATCCAGGTCTCGACCGTTTACGTTGGCGCCGATGCGGAACTGGTCCGCGGATTTATCACGACGCCGCTCGAGCGCGCGATCGCGGCCGCAGACGGCATCGATTACATCTCATCGCAAAGCAAACAGAGCATTTCGACGATCACCGCGCGTTTGAAATTGAACTACGACGCGAACAAGGCGTTGTCGGATATCAGTTCGAAAGTTGACGCGATTCGGCGCGATCTCCCGCCGGAAGCAGAGATTCCGGTGATCGAAATCCAATCGGCCGACACGCAGTTCGCTTCGTGTTACTTGAGTTTCGGCTCGGACATTCTGCAATCGAACGAAGTCACCGATTATTTGGTGCGACTCGTTCAACCGCGATTGACCGCGGTCGGCGGGGTGCAGAAGGCGGACATTTTGGGCGGCCGTTATTTCGCGATGCGCATCTGGATGAAACCCGACCGGATGGCGGCGTTGAACATTTCGCCATCGCAAGTTCGCGACGCGCTCGCGCGAAATAATTTTCTATCAGCGGTCGGCAACACCAAGGGTTCGCTGCTCCAGGTGAACCTGACTGCGAACACCGATCTGCACACGGCGGATGATTTCAAAAAACTCG
>Ga0070717_10003437_pt1 | contig 11329 bp, 9 predicted proteins | sample LARL113metaG_FD_71366 | JGI IMG/M metagenome (GOLD analysis project Ga0070717, IMG submission 71366) | Corn, switchgrass and miscanthus rhizosphere microbial communities from Kellogg Biological Station, Michigan, USA - LAR L11-3 metaG | ecosystem: Host-associated > Plants > Roots > Rhizosphere ...
GCGTAGACGGCGAAGGATCCCCTGCCCACGTGCGCATCTCTCGCAGAAAGGCGGGGGATTCCTCACCGTCTGCGCGGCTCGGAATGACACGGACGCCTTGTGCAGAGCTTCCCTAATCGCAGCTAGTGCCGTGTATCAGGGAAATCGGGAGTGCCGTTGACGGCGCCGAGGCGGCAGATGCGAGGCGCCGCGACGCAGGCGATGCGGGACATCGCTGAGGAGCGGCAACGAAGCAGATGCCGCCTCGCCGCCGCCAGCTTGCAAGCGGCGCACCCGATTTCCCTGACACGGCACTAGTCCTTTTCCTGCCACGTCGTCGTGCGGATCTCCGTCACGCGGCCGTCGATGAACGTGATCGTCGTGTCGAGCTTGCGCGCGTAGTCCGTCGCGTAGCTCCAGAACTCCACCTGCTTGCCGTCGAAGCGGGCGCGCACCTCGCGCTTTTCCGGCGGCTTGGCCATCAGCGTGCGCACCTCGTCGAACGTCTGCCCGACCTGCACGCGGTCGAGGTGGGCGCGGTTCTCCTCCGCGCGGTGCCACATCACCGAGGGGACGAAGACGCAGCCGGCGAGCGCGACCGTGAGGCAAGCGGCCACAAGATTTAGATAGGAAACGAAACGTTTCTTCTCTACCATGTGGAGAGCCCGAAAAAAAAACGTGTGGAGGTCGATGCCATGCAGGCAGTCGGTCGGTGGATTGCGCTCACGGTCCTCGGGATATCCCTCTCTTCTCCGGTTTATGCACAGTGCGGGGTCGAACGCTGGTCTGTCAAGACCGGAACCGATCCCGACGCCGGGCTCGTAAACCTCAGCAGTTCCACCTCCAACACGATCGCCACGATGCGCAGTTGGACGGCGCCGAATCCCATTCCGGCGAACAACCGCGTCGCGCCGTACGAAACGACGCAGTGGGTCCTCAACGCCACGCTGACGCAGTACAAGCTCGAGTCCGACTCCGACTACCACCTCGTCATCCAGGACGCGAGCGGCAACACCATGATCGCCGAGATCCCGTCGCCGAACTGCGTCGGCGCCGGCAGCCCGTTCGGTCCCGGCATCACGAACTCGCGCAACGAATTCGACGCCAAGTTCACCGCCACGACGAGCTTCCAGACGGCGAACATCCCGGTGCAGATCAAGGGCGTCGGCATGTTCGACTTCCTGCACGGCCAGACCGGCGTGGCGCCGAACGGCATCGAGATCCACCCGGTGCTCGACATCGTCTTCAACCCCGGCAGCGGCGGCGGCGTGACGACGCTGACGAACGGCCAGACCGTGTCGAACCTCAGCGGCGCGACCGGCTCGTGGCAGTACTTCAAGCTCACCGTGCCGACGGGGCAGACCAGCCTGGCCATCAACATGTCGGGCGGCACCGGCGACGCCGATCTCTACGTCAAGCTCGGCGCGCAGCCGACGTCGACGAGCTACGACTATCGCCCGTTCCTCAGCGGCAACAACGAGAGCGTCAGCGTGACGAACCCCGCGGCGGGCGACTGGTACATCGGCATCAACGGCTACGCCGCGTACTCCGGCGTCTCGCTGCAGGCGACGTACTCCGGCTCGGGCGGCGGCGGCAGTACGCAGCTCCTCGGCAATCCGGGCTTCGAGACCGGCACCGCGTCGCCATGGAGCACGAGCACGGGCGTGGTCAGCAACTCGACCTCGGAGCCGCCGCACGGCGGGACGTGGGACGCGTGGATGGACGGCTACGGCGCGGCGCACACCGATACGCTGATGCAGCAGGTGGCCATCCCCTCGGGCAAGACGTCGGCGACGCTGACGTTCTGGCTGCACGTCGACACCGCCGAGACCACGACCACCACCGCGTACGACACGCTGAAAGTGCAGATCCGCAACAGCAGCGGCACGGTGCTGGCGACGCTGGCCACGTACTCGAATCTGAACCACAATACCGGCTACGTGCAGAAGTCCTTCAACCTCAGCTCGTACATCGGCCAGACCATCCAGGTCTATCTCGTCGGGACGGAAGACAGCACATTGCAGACGTCGTTCGTCGTCGACGATTTCGCGCTGACCGTGCAATAGCAGGAGATGACGATGAAAACGACGATCGCGCTTCTCGCTCTTCTGGCCGCCGCGCCGCTGATGGCGCAACGGCCCGCCTCCCGCTCCTTCCTCACCGACGACGATGACGGCAAGGTCGAGATCTACCGCCGCGGCGACGCCCCCGCCGCCGCCGCGCTCCGCCAGCCCGTCGTCGAGGTCCTCTTCGCCGGCTCCGGATGGGACCGGACCACGAAAGAGGCGCTGACCGCGCACCTCCGCACGACGGCCATCATCGCCGGCACGCGCGAGGTCGCGGCGCCGGCGCGCGCGAACGACCTGCACGTCCAGGCCATCCTCGAGCGCGCGCTGCGCGACCGCGGCGGCGACGTGATCCACGTCGTCTTCCTCGGCCGCGGCGTCGCCTCGTCTCTCGGCGCGTCGCAGCCGGGGCGCGACTACGACTCGTACCACTCGATCGTCCACGTGCACGACACCAGCGTCCGCTACGTCGTCGTGCCGTGGAACGACGACGCCGCGCTCCTCGGCCAGGCGGCCGCGGAGAGCGTGGCCCGCGCGGCGCCGTGATGCGGATAGAATTCCGCATCACGCTACATGGGAAGTAGTCTCTCGCACGCTCATTGGACCGCGATCGCGATCGTCTGCGGTGTCCTCTATCTGATCTTCGACGCGGCGCGCTCGTTCGTGCAGCAGGTCGGCCCCGTCACGCTGCGGCGCTGGAGCGGCGACCCGGAGATGGAGGCGGCGCGGCCGTGGTTCCAGTACGACCCGCGCAACCTCCAGCTCCTCAGCGGGGCCATGCTCCAGATCACCCTCGTCATCGCCATGGCGGCGACGATCATGGCCTTCGACGACCAGCCGACGTGGGAGGCCTGCCTCTACGCCGTCGGCATCTGGATCGTCGTCGCGGCCTGCTGGAAGTTCGTCCTCGCCTTCATCCCCGAGGACCTCGGCGAGAAGTTCCTGCGCGCTCTCCTGCCGTTCTCGCACTTCTTCTATCTCTTGTTCTGGCCCGTCCTCTTCCCGTTGCGGCGCCTCTTCGCGCGCCTCGAGCGCGAGCGCGACCTCGAGGATGACGAGGAAGAGGAGGAAGTCACGGAGGAAGAAGTGCAGGCCTTCATCGACGTCGGCGAAGAGGAGGGCATCCTCGAAGGGCCGGAGGGGAAGATGGTGCAGTCCGTCGTCGAGTTCGGCGACCGCCTGGCGCACGAGCTGATGACGCCGCGCATCGACGTCGTCGCCTTCGACGCCCGCCGCCCCGTCGACGACCTGGCGCGGATGTTCAGCGAGTCGAAGTACTCGCGCATCCCGATCTACACGGAGAGCATCGACCGCATCACCGGCATCGTCAACCTCAAGGACCTCTTCGACGTCGTGCTCCGGCACGAGGAAAAGAGCGTCGCCGAGCTGGCGCGGCCGCCGTACTTCGTGTCGGAGACGAAGAAGGTCTCGGAGCTGCTGCGCGAGCTGCAGAGCGAGCACCTGCAGGTCGCCGTCGTCGTCGACGAATACGGCGGCACGGCCGGCATCATCACCCTCGAGGACATCGTCGAGGAGATCGTCGGCGAGATCTCCGACGAGCACGAGGAGGGGGAGGTCGCGGTCGTCGACATCGGCGGCGGCGAGTATCTGGTCAGCGGCTTGCTTCGCATCGACGACCTGGAGGAGATGCTCGACGCCGAGCTGTCGAGCGACGACTACGAGACCGTGGCGGGACTGATCTTCACCACGCTCGGGCGCATCCCGAAGGTCGGCGACGAGGTGCGCAAGAACGGCTTCAAGTTCACCGTCGACCGCGCCGACCGCCGGCGCATCTACCGCGTGCGCGTGGCCGCCGATCCGGAGTGGCAGCGTGAGTAGCGCCGCCGTCCCGCCTTCCGGTCGGACGCCGTCCCGCCGTCCGGACACGGGAGTCACAGCGTGAGCGATAAGCCGAAGAACAGAGGCGCCGAGACGGCGCCCGTCCAGCCGGCGAGGACGCCGGCGCTCCGAGACGGCGCGGAGAGCGAGAAGAAATCCGGCATCGTGGCCCTGGTCGGCCGCCCCAACGCCGGCAAATCGACGCTGCTGAACCGCATCCTCGGCCACAAGGTCTCCATCGTCTCCGCCAAGCCGCAGACGACGCGCAACCGCATCGTCGGCATCCTCAACGAAGAGCGCGGCCAGATCGCCTTCCTCGACACTCCCGGCATCCACAAGCCGCTGCACAAGCTGAACGTCCGGATGATGGACCACGTCCGCGCCGCGCTCGCCGAGGCCGACGTCGTGGCCATGATCTCCGACGCCGCCGAGGCCTTCGGACGCGGCGACGAGTTCGTCGTGGACATGCTCCGCAACGCCGAGGCGAAGCGCTTCGCCATCCTCAACAAGATCGACCTCGTCAAGAAGCAGAAGCTGCTGCCGATGATGCAGCACTACGCGGCGACGGAGATCTTCGACGAGATCGTCCCCGTCTCCGCGGCGAGCGGCGACGGCGTCGCGCAGCTCGTCGACCTCTTCTTCGCGAACATGCAGCCGGGCGAGCCCGCGTATCCGATCGAGGACTACACGACGCAGCCGGAGCGCTTCTTCGCCGCGGAGCTGATCCGCGAGAAGCTCTTGGCGCACACGGCCGAGGAGCTGCCGTACACGACCGCCGTGGCCGTCGACCGGTGGGAGGAAAGCGACGAGATCATCAAGATCTACGCGACCATCGTCGTCGAGCGCGAGTCGCAGAAGCCGATCGTCATCGGCAAGCAGGGAGCGATGGCGAAGCGCATCGGAACGGAAGCGCGTCTGGAGCTCGAAGCGACCCTCGGCGTCAAGGTTTTTCTCGACCTCCACGTGGCCGTGCACGAGCGCTGGCGCGAGGACGAGCGCTTCCTCGGCGACCTCGAATGGCCTCTCTCCTAGCGGAAAGCGAGCGTCCTCGGACGCCCGCTTTCCGGGTGTAGAATCCTGCGCCTGACGGTCAAACACACGAAAAAGGGAGGGAGATCCATGCAGCATCTTCGCAGGCTTTTTTGTTGCCTCGTCGTGACGCTCATCTCCACTGCGCTGTTCGCCCAGCAAACGGGCTCGATCAGCGGCAAGGTCACGGCGTCCGACAAATCGGCGCTCCCGGGAGTGACGGTCGAAGCCCGCTCGAACGTCCTTCCGCAGCCGCGCGTCACCACGACGGGGGCGAACGGCGAATACCAGCTTCCGGCACTGATCCCAGGCAGTTACACGCTGACGTACACGCTCTCCGGCATGCAGACGGTCACGCGCAGGGTCGACGTGCTGCTCGGCCAGAACACCGCGGCCGACGCCACGCTCGGCGTGGCCGGCGTCTCCGAATCGATCACGGTGACGGCACAGACCACGCTCGTCGACAAGAAGTCGACCGCGCTGCAGAGCGGACTCTCGCAGGAGGAGATCCACTCGCTGCCGCTCGTTCAGAACTACGGCGACCTGCAGAAGCTCGTCCCCGCCGTCCAGTACACCCAGGACAACGTCCGCGGTCCCAGCGCGGGCGCCAGCGGCCAGGACAACATCTATCTGTTCGACGGCGCAAACATCACCATGCCGCTGTTCGGCGTTCTGCTCGCGCAGCCGAACGTCAACGACATCGCCCAGGTCAACATCACCCGCGGGGCCGCGAACGCGGTCGACTTCAACCGCGCCGGCGGGTTCCAGATCGACTCGGTCAGCAAGTCGGGCACGAACGCGTTCACCGGCCTGGCCGAGTTCGAATTGCAGAATCCGAACTTCGTCGCCACGCAGGAGGGGACGCAGAATCTCACCTTCCAGAACAAGAAGAGCTGGGCGAACGCGAACATCGGCGGTCCGATCGTGAAGGACCAGTTGTTTTTCTATGGGTCGTACTACCGGCCGTATCAGAAACGCGGAAATCCGGCGAACCTGTACGGATCCCTGCCGAATTACACGGACACCCGGAACGAAGAGTTCGGAAAGCTGACGTACACGCCGACGCAGACATGGCTGTTCAACGGCAGCTACCGGAACGCGCACGAGCTCGAGACTTCCAAGACCGCCTTCTTGACGCGCACCGCGGGGACGGCTGGAACCGGTTTCGAGAGCCGCACGAAGCTCGGCAATCTCGAGGGCTCGAAGATCATCAGCCCGAAGAGCTTCGCCACGTTCAAGCTCACGAGCTTCAGTCAGCCCGGCTTCGGCCGCGCCGACAATCTGGCCAGCGTGGTGCCGTCGACGGCGCTCGGGACGCAGCTGGACATCAATAATCTGGCGCAGATCGGCCAGCTCAGCGTGCCGCTGCCGATCGCCGGAAATGGGACGCAGAACGCCTTCGTGCAGCCGTTCATCAGCAAGTACGGCTACATCTGCCCGCCGGGCTCCACGACCTGCACGCCGGGACAGCCGACGGGCGGCGGCACCGTCGGCTTCGGCGCCAACGCGCGCGACAACGACAGCTTCGGACGCAAGAGCGGCCAGGTCGCCTACAACTACACGCTCGGCACGCAGCTCACGCACGACCTGCACTTCGGCTACATGCGCGAGAGCGCGTACGAGGATCTCAACCGCGCCTCCAACGGATGGGGCTTGATCAGCATCCCGGCCGGCGTCGGCAATGCCGGCACCTGCCCGGTCAATGCGTGCGGCGCGGCCACGCCGGCCTTCTTCGTGGCCACGTTCGCGGCGCAGGGCGTCGGCGCGCTGCCGGTGATCCATTCCGAGTTCCACTCGCAGAACGTCGAGTTCAACGACTCGATGCACTGGAACAATTGGTCGTTCAACGTCGGCGTCCTCGACAGCCAGGACTCGCTGTACGGGCAGGGCCTGGCCAGGGCCGACAACTACGCCGGTTTCGTGGCGTCGCCCGGCACGAAGTACCTGATGCACAAGTTCGGCTGGTCGCAGATGATCCAGCCCCGCCTCGGCTCGACGTGGGCCTACAACGGACGCGACACCGTTTTCGCCAGCGTGGCCCGCTACAACCCGCCGGCGAACTCCGACGCGCGCGCCGCGTCGTGGGACCGCGGCCTGGTCCAGACGGTCAACGCCTACTTCGACGCGAACGGAAAACTGATCGGCGTCGACCCGGTCGGCTCCTCGTCCGGCAAGTGGTGGCAAGCGGACGCCAAGCCGCCGGAGATCAAGGAATTGACGGTCGGCACGGCGCGGCAGCTCACCAACGCGTGGTCGGCGAAGCTCTACGGCCGCGCGCGCAAGGGCGACCATTACCTCGAAGACACCAACAACAACGCCCGCATCGCCTTCAACCCGCCGGCCGGCGTGCCGCAGGAGCTCTACGTTCCCGACCTCTGCATGACGTCCATCGCCACGTGCCCGGCGAACTCGATTCGCGGCGCGATCGGCAGCGGCTCGACCTACGTCATCGCCAATCTCGACGGCGCGTTCACGAAGTACTACGAAGCGACGGCCGAGTCCGAATGGCGCGGCAGCAAAGGCGTGCTGCACGGCAGCTACACCTGGAGCCACTACTACGGCAACTTCGACCAGGACTACAGCACCACCAGCACGAATGCCACGAATGACATGGCCTCGTTCATCGGATCGTCGTTCATCGGCGATTCCGCGGGACGCCAGCTGTGGAACTTCAAATACGGCAATCTGCGCGGCGACCGTCCGATGATCGCCAAGCTGTATGGGACGTACAACCTGCCCTGGAACGCGACCACCGGGTTCTTCGGCGTTCTCGAATCGGGCCAGATCTATCAGCTCGAAAGCGTTCTGCCGTACCGCGCGCTCACCGGTTCCACCAACGAAAACGGCCGTTACGCGGAGCCGGCCGGCAGCCGCCGTTCGCCGATGCAGAGCGACCTCGATTTGAACTACACGCAATCGTTTCCGCTGACTCGGGGCCTGAATTTCCAGGTCGCCGTCGACGTGTTCAACGTCTTGAACCGCCAGACCGGCTACAACTACGCCGACCGCGTCTCCGTCGATCTCGGACTCGTTTGCGTGCAGACGTCGTCCACGTGTACGAGCCTCTATACCGGCCCGACGGTTCCGGTTCCGGACTCGATCGCCGACGCGACGCTGAAGACGCAAGTCAAGGGCGGGGCCGACTTCGCCCGCAGTCAATACGCGGTCGTGGCGCCGTTCCCGACCACGTTCCTCAATCCGCGCCGCTTCCAGGTCACGGCGCGCTTCCAGTTCTAGCTCACCGGAACAACCGCTCACGCGCGATCAACTCGCGCGTGAGCGGATTCGCATGCGCCCGCGCCGCTTCGATGCGCGCGGGCGCATCCGGCTCCCGCAACAACACGCTGACCTGCGCGCGCTTGAAGAGCGCCATCGGATAGTTCGGGTCGGACGGCGGCACGCGGTCGAGGGCGTTGCGCGCGTCGTCGTAGCGCCGCGCGGCGAGATAGAGCACGCCGAGCTCGAGGTCGTGATCGGCATGCGCGCGCTCGAACGCGTCGATCGCCGCCGGCGTGTTGCCGGCGCGCATGGCCAGCTCGCCGAGGTGGACGAGCTGCGCGGGCGTGGGCTCGCGTAGCGCGTCGACGCGCTGCCAGAGCGCGACGGCGTCGTCGAAGCGGCCCTGCTTCTCGCGCACGGCGGCCAGGCCTTCGAGCGCGGCGACGCGGTCGGGCGACTCGGCCACGACGCCTTCGAGCAGCGGAATGGCCTTCTGCCACTCCGGGCCGCGCGCGTAGTGCAGGCCGAGGTACTGCCGCACGTCCTGCGACCGCGGCGCGATTGCCTGCGCGCGCTGGTATGCGGCGAGCGCGTCGGCGTCGCGGCCGAGCATCGAATAGCACGTGCCGAGGCGCAGCGCGGCGTCGAGGTTGTGCGGATCGTCGTTCAGCAGGCGCACGAGCAGCGGCACCGCCTTGGCGTACTCCTCGCGCACGAAGAGCGCCGCCGCCTCGTCCTCGACGGCGAAGAGGGGAGTCATCTCGGCGGGACGCGGCGCGGCGGCGCGCACGAGCGGCTTGCTCGACGCGGCGACGTAGCCGAGGCTGGCCAGGCGTCGCCGTTCTTCGTCTGAAACGTTCGGCGGCTCCGCATTTGCGGCGGCGTCGACCGACGGCACCGGATAATTGCGCAGCGTCACGCGCGCGGCGCGGGAGAGGTTCGCGCTGGCGGCGAGGTCGTGCCGCTCCTGCGGATCGGCGACGACGTCGTAGACCTCGACGCGCCCGGCGAGAATCGCCTTCGTGCGGCCGTCGACGGCCATCACCTGCGGCTGCCATCCGTAGTCGAGGAACGGCTTCATGGCCTCGCCGGCGACGACCTCGTTCTCCGCGCCGCGCAAGCTGTTCGTGGCGTCGATGCGCGCCCAGTCGAGGATCGTGTGGAAGATGCGGCGCGTGCTGACCGGCGCGTCGGTGGTGCCGGGTTGCACGCCCGGCCCGGCCACGAGCAGCGGCACGTGCATCGTCGACTGGTACATGAGATTTCCGTGCTGCTGCTCGCCGTGCTCGCCGAGGCCTTCGCCGTGATCGCCGGCGACGATGAGCGCCGCGCTCGCGCCGAAGTGCCGGCGAAATGCGGCCACGAGGCGGCCGAGCTGCTCGTCCATCGTCGCCACTTCGCCGAGGTACGGGTTCGCGGCGAAGCGGCTGCGGTACGGCTCCGGCGGCTCGTACGGAAAGTGCGGCTCGTAGTAGTGCACCCAGAGAAAGAGCGGTTGCGCGGCGGGCCTGGCGAGGTAGGCGAGGGCGAGGTCGGTCGTGTCGCGCGCGGAGCGCTCGTTGCGCGGCTCCGGCACCGCGTCGTCGTAGACGTCGAAGCCGCGCGCCAGGCCGAAGCGCCGCGCCAGCGCGAACGCGGAGACGAATGCCACGGTGCGGTAGCCGGCCGCGTGCAGCCGCTCGGCGAGCAGCGGCTGCTTCGGCGAGAGATACCGCCCGTTCTCGTGCAGCCCATGCCCGCCGGGATAGAGCCCGGTCAGCATCGACGTGTGCGACGGCAGCGTCTGCGGCACGGCGGTGTACGCGTAGGCGAAGCGCCGCGCGCTTTTGGCGATGGCGTTGAAGGCCGGCGCGACGTCGGGCGTGACGGCGTCGGCGCGCGTGGTGTCGAGGGTGACGAGAAGGATCGACACTGGCGGCGGGGGAGGCGGCTCGGGCTTGCGGCACGCGGCGAGGAAAAGCAGCGCGGCGAGGAGTCGTTTCGGCACCGCGGCTACAGTAGCATCGCCGCATGCTGAACTACATCTGGTTCGCCCTCCTGGCGATCGCGCTGATCGTGGCGATGTTCAACGGCACCGCGGCGCAGGTGACGAAGGCCTCGGTCGACTCCGCGAAGACGGCCGTGGAGATCTCCCTCGGCCTCGTCGGCATCATGACCCTCTGGCTCGGCATCATGCGCGTCGCGGAGAAGGCCGGCCTGGTGACCCTGCTGGCGCGCGCGCTCACGCCGTTCCGGCGGCTGCTGTTTCCGGAGATCCCGCCCGACCACCCGGCCATCGGCGCGATGATCATGAACCTCGCGGCGAACATGCTCGGCCTCTCCAACGCCGCCACGCCCCTCGGCATCAAGGCGATGGAGGAGCTGCAGGAATTGAATCCGGAGAAAGAGACGGCGTCGAACGCGATGGTGACGTTCCTCGTGCTCAACACCGCCGGCATCCAGTTCATCCCCGCGACGATCATCGGCGTGCTGGCCGCGGCGGGGGCGAAGAACCCGACGGCGATCATCTCCACGACGATCGTGTCGACGCTGTGCGGCGCCGTCGCCGCGGTGACGACGGCGAAGCTCCTGCAGAGGTTTTTCTGATGCTCCGCGCGACGCTGGAGAACATCTCGCTCTGGGCCATTCCGGTGCTGCTCGTGGTGATCCCGCTGGCCGGGATGCTGCGCGGCGTGAAGGTGTACGACACGTTCATCGACGGCGCGAAGGAAGGCTTCAACGTGGCCGTGCGGATCATCCCGTTCCTGGTCGGGATCCTCGTCGCCATCGGCATGTTCCGCGCCTCTGGAGCGATGGACATGCTGACGAACGCGCTCGCGCCGATCGCCGCGCGCACGCGCTTCCCCGCCGATCTGATCCCGCTGGTCGTGCTGCGCACGCTCTCCGGCAGCGGCTCGCTGGCGCTGACGACCGACATCATCAAGAAGTTCGGCCCCGACTCGCTGCTGGCCCGCACCGCCGCGACGCTCTACGGCAGCTCGGAAACGCTGTTCTACGTGCTCGCGGTGTACTTCGGCGCCGTCGGCGTGAAGCGGACGCGCCACGTGATCCCCGCGGCGCTCGTGGGGGACGCCGTCGCGGCAATCGTGGCGGCGTCGGTCTGCGCCTGGATGTTCGCGTAAAGTTGGGGTCACATCTGGAAAATCAACTTAACGGCCCGGCCGTTAAGTTGATTTTCCAGATGTGACCCCAACTTC
>Ga0070717_10003438_pt1 | contig 11329 bp, 12 predicted proteins | sample LARL113metaG_FD_71366 | JGI IMG/M metagenome (GOLD analysis project Ga0070717, IMG submission 71366) | Corn, switchgrass and miscanthus rhizosphere microbial communities from Kellogg Biological Station, Michigan, USA - LAR L11-3 metaG | ecosystem: Host-associated > Plants > Roots > Rhizosphere ...
CGCAAGCTTCGGCAAGGACCCGCAATTCTATGATTTCTACCGGGCCATGCAGAGCTACCAGGCGACCTTCGTCGGCGACGGCCAGGAGAAAGTTGCGGGCACGACCATCGTTTTGTCGCCACAGAATGACTATCTGAAGGAATTCTCTGGACGCACGCCAGGTAAGTGAGCTTCGCAGAACCCGGAAGCGTTCAAATGGCGTTAAGGCCACTCAGACATTAGCGCCTTGCGTCTCACCCAGATTGATGGAGTATCGATGAGGTCGAAGGAGTCCGGAAAAGTGCGCTACGCCTATGGGGTCACGATGGCCCTGCTTCTCGGGGGAACGGCATTTTCTCTCGCAACGGGGCAGGCGGGCGCTCAGATTCCGCAGAACGCGCCGGGCACTGCCGCACTCGCTCCCCGAGCCGGCGCCCCGATGTCCTTTGCCGACCTGGTCGCCAAGCTGCAGCCGGCAGTGGTCAACATTTCAACAAAGCAGCGGGTGCCGGTCAAAGCCCAGGCGGACCCGTTCGAGCAGTTTTTCCGCCAGTTCGATCCAACCCAGCCGCAAGGCAATGACAACGGCGGGAGCAGCAGTGGCGGAAGCAGCGGAAGCAGCGGAAGCAGCGGAAGCGGAGCTCAGCCGCGCACCCGGGAAGCTGGTTCGCTCGGCTCGGGCTTCATCATTTCGCCTGACGGCTACATCGTTACGAACAACCACCTGATCCAGGGCCTGACGGGAACCGGCACGGTCGACACGGTCACGGTCACAACGACCGACCGGCGAGAATTTCCTGCGCGGATTATCGGTCGCGACGAGACCTCGGACCTTGCACTTTTGAAGATCGAGGGCCGCAACCTGCCGTTCGTGCAGTGGGGCGACAGCACCAAGGCACGGGTCGGCGACTGGGTGCTTGCAATCGGCGATCCCTATGGCGTCGGAAGCACCGTCACTGCCGGAATCATCTCCGCGCTTCACCGGGGAATCACCGGCGTCGGCGCTTATGACCGCTACATCCAGACCGACGCTGCCATCAACATGGGCAACAGCGGCGGTCCGATGTTCGATCTCAACGGCAATGTGATCGGCATCAACTCGGCGCTGATCTCGCCCACGGGGGCGTCCGTCGGAATCGGCCTTGCCATTCCGGCCGAGGCAGCCAAGCCGGTCATCGATGCGCTGATGAAGGGCCAGCGGCCATCGCGCGGGTATCTTGGCGTAAGCCTGCAGCCGGTAGACGAGGATCTCGCTCCCGCGCTCGGCATTCCCAAGGACACCGGCGAGCTCGTCCGCTCGGTCGTGCCCGGCGCGCCCGGCGCTCGCGCAGGTCTCGTTCAGGGCGACGTGATCGTGAAGGTCAATGGTCAGCAGGTCACGCCCGATCAGACTGTCTCCTACCTCGTTGCCAACACCGCCGTCGGGGCTCGTGTTCCACTCGAGATCATCCGCAGCGGCAAGCGTGCAACGGTCTACGTCCAGGTCTCGGAACGGCCGACCGAAGAGCAGCTCGCAAAGCTTGGCGGCGGTGGGGGTACGCAGGGCGACACGACCCCCTCGCCGGCCGCACCGCAGCGTGCGCTGGGCCTGTCTCTCGCCCCCCTGACCCCCGATCTCGGCCGGGCGGCAAACCTTCCGCCAAGTGCCCAGGGCGTGATCATCACGAGCATCGACCCCAACTCCAACGCGGCCGAGCAAGGGCTGCAGCGCGGCGACCTCATCGTCTCGGTGAACAACCAGCCGGTGACCAGTCCCGCGCAGGTGATTGCAGCGGTCGACGCAGCCCGCAAGGCCGGTCGCTCGAGCGTCCTTCTGCTCGTCCAGCGCGGGTCCGCGCCGGGCCTGTTCATTGGAGTCGACATCACCGGCAAGTAAGCGCCTTTTCAAGGATCCGGCGCTGCGGCTAGTGCTGCGCCGGGGAATTGGGAGAGGTGAGGCTGTGAGCGATTACGGCGTTCCTGGCGGGCCGGTGCGAGGATTGTGACGCTCGCTGCCGTGGCCCTTGCTCTATCGCCGGCAGCGTCCGTCGCCGGGCTCTATCGGTCGCAGCAGATGGAAGTAGGCGCCGCGCTCGAGCTCAAGAAGGACGGTCATTTCCGCTACGAGCTCGATTATGGTGCCGTGTCGGAGCAGGCGGCTGGCGATTGGACCTTGGATGGCAAGACCGTTCGGCTGACGACCCGGCCGAAACCGAAGCTGCCAAGTTTCGAGCTGGTGCGCGACGATCCAGCGCCCAAGGACGAAATCACGCTCAGCCTCGAACCGCCTGGTTTCGGCGAAGAGGGCTACCGCCTGGATGCGGTCGGGACCGACGCCAAGTCCGGCCAGAAGGGCCTGGTCACGACCGACGATAAGGGCCGCGTCGAGGCGGGCGGCCACAAACTCAGCGCGCTCGATCCACTCGTGCCCGTGTACGGCGTTGTTGGCGGTCACTTCCCGCTAAGCGCGGATCGCGGCCACCGCCTACTCCTGCGTTTTCATTCCAACGACCTAGGACATGCAGCGTTCGATCGAGAGCCGCTTGCAGTCACCCCTCGCGGACTCGTTCTGAATCGCTACGATGCCGAGATTCGCTTTATACGTGTTCAGCCTTAAAGAGGCCTGCGGAGAGAATGACGCTGATAGCTGACCCGAATTGCCAGTTGATCGAAGGGCTCGAACGCGAATGGCGCGACGCCCTTTGCCGCAAGGACATGGAGCGGCTGCAGTCGCTCGTTCACAAGGATTTCGTGCTGATCGGGACCCGGTCGACAGGTCCCTTCATGATGACCCGCCAGGAATGGCTCGACGCGATCCAGCGCCGTGAGGTCGACGCGATCGACGTCGAGGTCCAGGATGCAACCGTGCTGAACGAGGTGATGATCGGCACTGTGCAGGCACGCTGGCGGCTGAAATATCTAGGCCGCGTAATCGAGGATTGCGTCGTGCTCACCGACGTCTGGGTCAAGGACGACGGCCGCTGGCAGGCGATCCGCCGCCACTCGACACCCGCACCGCCGGGCGCGTGCTTGAAATTCACAGGAGAATAGGATGGCAACTCGGGCCGACGAGCGCGTCACTTTGCGCGCCGGCGACAATATCAAGGAGCTGACGGTCAGGGGCGTCATCCTCGGCGCCTTGATCACCGTCATCTTCACTGCCGCCAACGTCTACCTTGGCCTCAAGATCGGGATCACCTTCGCGACATCGATCCCGGCTGCGGTGATCTCGATGGCGGTGCTGAAGGCATTCCGCGATTCGACCATCCAGGAAAACAACATTGTCCAGACGATCGCCTCCGCAGCGGGCACGCTATCGGCGATCATCTTCGTCCTTCCTGGCCTTATCATGGTCGGCTGGTGGACCGGATTTCCATATTGGCTGTCCGTTGCAGTCATCGGCATCGGCGGCATCCTCGGCGTCATGTATTCGGTGCCCCTGAGGCGCGCACTGGTGACCGGAACCGACCTTCCTTATCCCGAGGGCGTCGCTGCGGCCGAGGTGCTGAAGGTCGGCGCGGGGGTTGGCGGTGCCGAAGAGAATCGCCGGGGACTGGTCCTCATCGGCGGCTCGACGCTGGTCGCCGCGCTGTATTTTCTCTTTGCGAAGACCCGGCTGCTGACCGACGCTGCTGCCAAGACGTTCCGCGTTGGAACTGGTGCGTCCGGCATCTCGGCCAGCTTTTCGATGGCCTTGATTGGCGTTGGACATCTCGTCGGCCTCGCTGTCGGCCTCGCGATGGTCGTCGGAATGGTGATCAGCTGGGTCTTCATCGTTCCGCACTGGACTCACGACCCTGGACTGATCGCCCAGGCCGCGGGCGACCTCGACAAGCTTGTCGGCACTGCGTTCCGGTCAAAGGCCCGGATGGTCGGTGCGGGCACGATCGGCGTAGCTGCGATCTGGACCTTGCTCCGCATCATCGGACCCATCGTCTCAGGAATCCGGGCAGCGCTTGCCGCAAACCGCGAGCGCAAGGCAGGCCGCGGCGCCGCCTTGCCGCTGACCGAGCGCGATATTCCGATCGGGATCGTCACCGGAACGATTCTCGTGTCGATGATCCCGATCGGCCTATTGCTTTATGCGTTTGGAAACACGGCTCCGATCGCTGGCAATCCCGGAGCGACGATCGTCCTTAGCATCATCTACACGTTGATCGCCGGCGTCGTGATCGCTGCCGTCTGTGGATACATGGCCGGCCTCATCGGTGCGTCGAACAGCCCGATTTCCGGCGTCGGCATCCTTTCCGTGCTCGGCATATCGCTGATTCTCGTCGCCCTGTTTCCAGGCGCCAGCGGAAACGAGACCAAGGCGCTCGTGGCCTTCGCATTGTTTGTTACCGCGATCATTTTTGGCGTTGCTACGATCTCCAACAACAATCTTCAGGATCTCAAGACGGGACAGTTGGTCGAAGCGACACCGTGGCGTCAGCAGGTCGCGCTTGTGCTCGGTGTCGTGTTCGGAGCGCTGGTCATCCCGCCGATCCTCGACCTTCTCAACACCGCTTTCACCTTCCAGGGCGCGCCGAATGCAAAGGCGACCGCGCTGGCCGCGCCCCAGGCCGCGATCATTTCGACGATCGCGCAGGGCGTTCTTGGAGGCAGTCTCGACTGGGGCCTGATCGGCGAAGGAGCGATCATCGGAGTCGTCGCGGTCATCGTCGATGAAGCCTTGAAGGGCACGTCGAACCGAAGGCTCTACCTTCCGCCGCTCGCGATCGGCATGGGCATCTATCTGCCGCTGGAAGCGGACCTGCTGATCCCGGTCGGAGCAGTGCTCGGCTGGTTCTACAATCGCTGGGCGGTGACTGCACGCAGTCCCGCGTTCGCCGAGCGAATGGGCGTCCTCATGGCGACCGGCCTCATTGTCGGCGAAAGCCTGATGGGCGTCGTCTATGCGTTCGCGGTCGCCGGCGCCGAGAAAGCCGGTTCGAAGGACAGCGCGAACGTGCTCGCGTTGGTCGAGCCCTATTCGTCGGTGATCGTGGTCAGCATCGTCGTGTTTTCAGTCGCGATCGCCGGACTCTATCTCTGGACCAAGGGCCGGGCATCCGTGGCACCTACCTTCGACGACGCGCCCACACCCGAGCCGTCGTTCCGCTAGATCGTGTATCAGTTTGACGTGATCAAACGAGATTTTAGGGCTTGGAAACGAACAGAGACTAGCGGCCCAGAGCAGCTTTTCGCAACGCCCTTGGGGACAGCGGACCGGCTCCGGCTTCGGCCTTGCGCACAAGGTCGACAATCGCCCGGTTTACGGGTGCCGAGCGCTGGAGCCGTTCGGCGAGCTTCACCAATTCGCCGTTGAGATAATCGATTTCCGTCATGCGCCCGGCGGCAAGGTCGTCGGCCATGGATGAGCGAGCCCTCGCGTCGATCTTCCAGCGCTTCAGGAAGAAGCGATTGAATAGCCAGTCCGGCGAATTGATGATCCGCGGCAGCACTCGAGGCGAGATCGGTCCGACCGTCGCCGGCTCGATCCCTGCGCGCTTGAGCAGGTCCAAGCCCTCACGCATCGAGGCCGCGAACACGCGGCGATAGTCTCGGTGCTTCAATTCGTCCCGAAGCGGCCGCCCCGACAGCGCATTGACCGCGTTGTTGAGATTGATGAGCAGCTTGCCCCAGGCGAGGCCAAGCATGTCGTCCGAAAGCTTGATCGAGGCCGGGCCACCCCGGATGGCATCCGCGAGCGCTAGGACCCCTGCGCGCCGTTCCGTGTAGAGATCGCCAGCGACGCCTTTGTGAAAGCGCCCGTTGCCAAGATAGGCGACATTGTAGGGGACCATTCCGCGAGCGACTTCGAAGCGGCCGCGCAGACTGCGCTCGAGGACTTCCACATTGCTGACGCCATTCTGGAGGCTGATCACCGTAGCGCCGGAGCTTGCATGCTCGTTGATCTCGGCCGCTGCCGACGCCGTGTCGCCGCTCTTTACAGTCACCGCGATGACCTCCGCGTCGCCGAGCGCCTCGGGCCCGCATCGGTAGTCGACGTCGCCGGACGCGAGCCGCGCCTCCCAACCACTATAGTCGGTCAGAGTCAGCCCGAATTGATCGACGTCCCTCGACAATCGGGGGCGCCCGATGAACGTCACATCGAGGCCCGCCGCCACCCAGGCTCCGCCGATGAAGCAGCCGACCGAGCCGGCTCCGAGGATCACGACCTTCGGCCCCCCGGCCATGCTTCAGCCCCTGCCGCGATAGGTCTGCACGCCCTGGTCGGGAAGCCACAAGCCTTCGAGCGGCGCTCCACTCTGCCAGAAGACGTCGATCGGGATGCCGCCGCGCGGATACCAATATCCTCCTATGCGCAGCCACCTCGGTTTCATCTCTTCGGTCAGTCGCTGGCCGATGCCGACCGTGACGTCCTCGTGGAATCCCGCGTGGTTGCGGTAGGAGCCGAGGAACAATTTCAGGCTCTTGCTCTCGACGATCGTCTGATCCGGCGCGTAGTCGATGACGAGATGGGCAAAGTCCGGCTGTCCCGTGACCGGGCAGAGCGAGGTGAACTCCGGCGCCGTGAAGCGCACCAGGTATAGAGCACCCGGTCTCGGATTGGGCACATAGTCGAGCGCCGCCTCCTGTGGCGAAGCGGGAAGGGCGCTCGTCTTGCCGAGATGCTGCGTGTCCATCGCGCGCGCTTCTACGCGGCAGTCGCAGTCCCCGGCAACGCCCAGTCGATCGGCTTGAGGCCGCGACTCTCCAGAAACTCGTTCGCCTTCGAGAAATGCCGGCAGCCGAAGAAGCCGCTGTGTGCAGACAATGGGGAGGGATGCGCTGCCTTGAGGACGAGGTGGCGCGAACGGTCCACAAACGCGGCCTTCTTTTGCGCATAGCTTCCCCACAGCATGAAGACGACCGGCTCCTGCTTCGCGTTCACCTCGGCGATGATGCGGTCGGTGAAGCGTTCCCAGCCCCGATCGCGGTGTGACGCCGCGCGGCCCATCTCGACGGTGAGGACGCTGTTCAGAAGCAGCACGCCCTGCTTCGCCCAATCCTCGAGGAAGCCGTGCCTCGGCCGAGCGAGGCCGAGATCGCTCTCGAGTTCCTTGTAGATGTTCACGAGGCTCGGCGGCGGCTGGACTCCATCGGGCACCGAGAAGCAGAGGCCATGGGCCTGCCCCGGCCCATGGTATGGGTCCTGGCCGAGGATCACGACTCGGACATCCTCGAGCGGCGTCAGGTTCAGCGCTCGAAACCAGTTCGAGCCCTTGGGGAAGATGTGCTTTCCCCGCTCCCTCTCGCCCAGGAGGAAGCGTTTAAGCTCCGCCATGTACGGTTCGGCGAATTCGCCGCGCAACGGATCGAGCCAGCTCTCGTGAAGTCGAATGTCCGCGTCCATCGCCGCGACATTGCGGACGACGGGGCCGCGTGGCAATCCGCTCATCCATGGAGTCGCTGGTTTCGACCAACTGGCTGGCTGAGCACCTCGGCGAACCCGACCTCGTCGTCGTCGACTCAAGCTGGCACATGCCCTCGAGCGGTCGCAGCGGCCGCGAAGAATATTTGAAAGCCCACATCCCGGGGGCGCGATTTCTCGACATCGACGAGGTCGCGGACAAGACCAACCCAGCGCCGCACATGATGCCGAGCGCCGCCGACTTCGGTGCGGCGATGGAGCAGCTCGGCGTTGACCGGAATGATCGGATCATCGTCTACGACAACAGCGCCACCCGCAACGCTTCCCGCGGCTGGTTCATGTTTCACCACTTCGGTGCAAAAGAAGTCGCCATCCTCGACGGCGGCTTCCAGAAGTGGCTAGCCGAGGATCGTCCGGTCGAGAGCGGCGAAGTGTCGCCGAGCCACGCGAGATTCGATGCGGAGGAACGGGGCGAGATCGTGACGAAGGAGCAAATTCTGGCTGGTGCCGGATGCGCCTTGGTCGATGCGCGCGGTAAGGGCCGGTTCGAAGCGAGCGAGCCAGAGCCGAGGCCGGGACTTGCGGGCGGCCACATACCGGGTGCTCGAAACCTTCCCTTCGGAATGATCTACAACGAGGACGGCACCTTCAAATCGCTGGGCGAACTTCGCCGCCTTTTCGAAGGCGCCGGCATCGACCCAGGCAAGCCGTTCGCGGCGAGCTGCGGCTCGGGCGTCACGGCGACATCGCTGATCTTCGCAGCTCACCTTCTCGGCAACGATGAGGCTCGGCTCTACGACGGCAGCTGGACCGAGTGGGGCGCGGACCCCGCGACTCCTAAAGCGATTGGACCCGCCTAGCCGAGGATTATGCCAGCGATAGCGCCGAGCTCGCGGCGAATCTCGTCGGTGAGCACCTGGGCGGCTGCGGCGTTGGGCTCGCGTCCGTCGTGGCGTTGGCCGAGCAACGCCTCGATGCCAGCTGCAGCGGTCCCTACCAGACGGGACGAGCGGCGGTCGAAACAGCGCTGCTTCGCCTCGCTCGCGTCGGGCCAGGCGGCAGCGATATCGTCGTCGAGATCGCCTTCGGGCCCATTGCTGAACCCGCCGTCGACGAGCCGAAGGGCATGGCGTACGCTCGCCAGCCGCGACACCGCCTCGGCATAGGCGGTCGGCGTTTCCGGCTCGTGTTGCGGAAGCAGGTGAAGCATTTGCCCGGCCTAAGCCGGGTAGGGCTAAGAAAAGCTTAAGCTCCGCTCTTCTCGTCGACGTCGCGAAGGATCCAGCCGCGCTGCGGGATCGTCTCGATGAACTCCGCGCCGCCGCTCGCATTGCGAAGCTTCTTGCGGAGCTTGGAGATGAACACGTCGATGATCTTGGGTTGCGGCTGGTCGTCCGCGCGGCGGTAGAGATGCTTCAGGAGCATCGCTCGAGTGACGACGTTGTTGCGCGCGAACGCGAGCAACTCGAGCACCCGATATTCCATCTCGGTGATTCCGATCGGATGACCGTCGATTCGAATCAACCGCTGCACCTGGTCGACCGAAAGACGGCCGCCGCAGAGGCTCTCCGGCATCTCGCTTCCGGTCGCCTTGAGGCTCGCAAGCAGCCGCGAGGCGGCTTCCTCGCTGTCCTCGGGCGAAACGCTGCGCGGACTTCCGATGATCACCTGCTGGATGTCGCCCAGCAGCTTGTGGGCCTCTTCGACCAGCCGCGTTCCTTCCTCGAAGCGGCGGCGCGAGCGGTCGAGCATCGATTCGATTTCGACCAGCCGGGCGGGGAAATTGGTTTCTGCCATTCCTGTTTCTTCGCTCCTGGTCTTCTTACTGGCCGGGCTGTGCGGACGCGATGTTGGTCTGTGTGTTTGCCGCCGTCAGGATCTGCACCGTCGTCTGCCCCTTGTCGACCAGGCGGGTGTCCGGATCCCAGACCTGGCTGCGGATGCCGATCTGCGCGTCATTTCGGCCAGCTGCGTCAAGCATGCTCATTTCGCCCGGGCTGCGCGGCGCGGGGCCGCCGAACAAGGTGTCGATCGCCTGCTGCTGAGCTTCGGCCGGCGACAGACCCGCCGTCCCGGCGACGGGCGGCGCGAGACTGAAGTCCGGCGGGATGATCAGCGGGGCATTGCGAGCGACCGCGAACTCGTCGGGTGTTCTGGAGCGGCGGTGCATGGTTGCGCATCCGCTGGTGGTTACCGCCGCTGCCAGCACCAGGACGGTCAAAACCTTACGCATGTTCGATAGTCTCCTCAGGGTCACTGCCCTTTGTTTGATCCTTACGGCTCAGGAACGCGCGCAGCAACAGGATCACGACTGCAATGCTAATTGCAGCGTCTCCGACATTGAATATCAAAAACGGGCGGAAATTCCCAAAGTGAAGGTCGGCGAAGTCGACGACATAGCCGTGCAAGGTCCGGTCAAGGATATTGCCGAGGGCTCCGCCCAGCACCATTCCGAGCGCGACCTCGTCGATGCGGTTCTTTTCGCGTCCCATCCAGAAGGCGACGCCAAGCGCGATCGCGCTCGTAAGAGCGACGAGCATCCAGCGGCCAATCTCGGTCGTCGCGTTGAGCAGACCGAGCGAGATGCCGTTGTTCTGGGTATAGGTGAACTGGAAGAAAGGCAGCAGGTACTTTTCGGCGCCCACGTAATTGACGCCGAGCGGACCCGTGACAACCCACTTCACGAGCTGGTCGAGCCCGAACACCGTAAGCGCGACCAGGAATCCAAGGCGCCGCTCACCCATTGACGACCTCGTCGCAGCGCACGTCGAGCTCGCTGTCGGCATTCACATCGGACCGATGCCGCCAGCAGCGGGCGCATTTGCGGTTTTCCGTTTTCACGACCTTCCAATCGCCCTTGCGGACTGTCGAGGTGATGAACAGCTCCTCGAGCAGCTCCGGGTCCTCATCGCTAGGGACCCAGACCTCGGCCTCGAGGCTCGCACCGAGCACCTTGTCACGGCGCAAAGGCTCGATTCGCATCGTCACTTCTGCACGCAGCTCACGAAGCGCGTTCCAGCGTCCCTCGTCCGCATCGACCGGCGGAATGACGGGCCATTCGAGAAGGTGCACCGACCCCGTGTCCGGATAGCGCGTTCCCCACACTTCCTCGGTGGTGAACACAAGCACCGGGCTGAGCCAGCGCACCAGCGCCTGGAACAGCGTGTCCAGCACCGTCCGGTACGCCCGCCGCTTCGTGGACGAGGGGGCATCGCAATAGAGGCTGTCCCGTCGGATATCGAAATAGAAGGCCGAAAGGTCATTGTTGGCAAAGTCGCTCAGCAGCCGGGTGTAGGTGTTGTAGTCGAAATCATCGACGGCGTTGCGGAGCTTCTGGTCGAGCGCGGCCGTCAGGTGCAGCATGTAGCGGTCGAGCTCGGGATAAGCGGAGACATCGTCGAGCCGCTCCTCCTCGCTGAAGCCGTCGAGCGACCCGAGCAGGTAACGGAACGTGTTCCTGAGCTTACGATATTGGTCTGCGACCCCTGCGAGGATCTCCTTCCCGATCCGGTGGTCCTCGGTGAAGTCGACGGACAGCGCCCACAGCCTCAGGATGTCGGCGCCATAATCCTTCATGAGGTCGAGCGGGCTCACCGTATTGCCGAGGCTCTTGGACATTTTCATGCCCCTCGCGTCCATCGTGAAGCCGTGGGTCAGGACTGCATTGTACGGCGCGCGCCCGCGGGTCCCGCAGCTTTCCAGCAATGATGACTGGAACCAGCCGCGGTGCTGGTCGGAGCCCTCGAGATAAAGGTCGGCCGGCCAACGCTCCTCGGGCCAGTGCCCGCTTTCCAGAGTGAAGACGTGGGTGCAGCCGCTGTCGAACCAGACATCGAGGATGTCGGTGACCATTTCGTAATCTTCGGGGTTGCGGTTGCCGAGGAAGTGGCCGGCGTTCTCAGCGTCCCAGGCGTCGACCCCCTGCCGGCGGACGGCGTCGACGATCCTCCGGTTGACCTCGTGGTCGACGAGCAGTTCGCCGGTCGAACGCTCGACGAAGAGGGCGATCGGTAC
>Ga0070717_10003439_pt1 | contig 11328 bp, 12 predicted proteins | sample LARL113metaG_FD_71366 | JGI IMG/M metagenome (GOLD analysis project Ga0070717, IMG submission 71366) | Corn, switchgrass and miscanthus rhizosphere microbial communities from Kellogg Biological Station, Michigan, USA - LAR L11-3 metaG | ecosystem: Host-associated > Plants > Roots > Rhizosphere ...
GCCGCCGCGGAGCGGCTGCGCACCGAGAGCGGCGCCACCATCGCCTGCTTCCCCGCCGACCTGGCTCGGCCCGAGGAGGTCGAGCGGGCCTGCGACGGCATCCGCCGCGAGCTCGGCGACCAGGTCGACGTCCTCGTGAACAACGCGGGCGGCGTGCGCGGGGTGGCTGGGGACGGGCTCGCCGCGGTCGCCGCCGCCTGGCAGGCCAGCTACGAGGCCAACGTCCTGACCGCCGTGCTGCTGACCGAGGCGCTGGCGGCCCGGCTGGCGTCGCCCGGGGGCCGGGTCGTGACGATGAGCTCGATCGCGGCCCTGCGCGGCGGCGGGGACGCGTACTCCGGCGCCAAGGCCGCCCTCATCGGCTGGAGCTACTCGCTGGCGGCGGACCTCGGTCCGCGCGGCATCACCGTCAACGTGGTCGCGCCCGGGTACGTCGAGGACACCGAGTTCTTCGGCGACCGGATGACCGAGCAGCGGCGGGCTCGCCTCATCGGCCAGACGCTGGTGGGCAGGCCCGGGCGGCCCGAGGACGTGGCCGCGGCGGTCGCCTACCTGGCGTCGCCCGAGGCGGCGCACGTGACCGGCCAGGTCCTCCAGGTCAACGGGGGCGCGCTGCTCGGCCGCTGACCGGCCCGGTCAGCCCAGCAGGCGGCGGCACGCCCGGGCCGCGGCGGCGCGCAGCAGCTCCGGCGCCCGCGCCTCGGCGTCGGCCACAGCGGCCGCGTCGCCGTCCGGGACCAGCGCCTCGACGAACGCCACCCCCTCGGCCAGCACCGCCTCCCAGCCGGGTCCCCGGCTGCCCGCGATCAGGACCGCCGGCACGCCCGCGGCCCGCGCCCGCCGCGCCACCTCCACCGGGCCCTTGCCGTACGCCGTCTGCGCGTCCACGCGGCCCTCGCCCGTGAGCACGGCGAACGCGCCCGGCAGCGCCGCGTCCAGGCCGGACGCCTCCACCACGAGCGGGGCGCCCCGGGTCAGCCGGGCGCCCAGGAACCGCACCAGGCCGGCGCCCGCGCCGCCCGCCGCGCCCGCGCCCGGCAGATCTGCGATGCCGTGGCCCGCCACCTCGCCGAAGCGGGCCAGCGCGGCGTCGAGCTCGGCGATCATCTCGGGGGTGGCGCCCTTCTGGGGGCCGTACACGGCGCTGGCACCCTCCGGGCCCGTGAGCGGGTTCGTCACGTCCACCGCGACCTGCACCTCGACGTCGCCCCAGGCCGGGTCCACGCCGGCCGCCTCGATCCGGGCCAGCCGGGCGAGCGCGCTGCCGCCGGGAGGCAGCTCGCGGCCGGCGTCGTCGAGCAGGCGGTAGCCGAGCGCCTGGCCGAGGCCGGCCCCGGCGTCGTTGGTCGCCGACCCACCGATCCCGGCGATGATCCGGCGGACGCCGCGCCGGCGCGCCGCCTCCAGCAGCTCCCCGAAGCCGAACGTCGAGGTGATCCGGGGATCGCGGCGCTCGGGCGCCAGCAGCGGCAGCCCGCTCGCCGCGGCCAGCTCGACCACCGCGGTCCGGCCGCCGTCGATCACCCCGAAGGTGGCGTCGACCGGGTCGCCCAGCGGGCCGCGCACGCGCACGGTGACCAGCTCGCCGCCCCGAGCCGCGACGAGGGCCTCGACCGTGCCCTCGCCGCCGTCCGCCACGGGCAGCTCGACCACCTCCGCGTCGTGGAGCACGTCCCGCACGCCGCACGCCAGGGCCGCCGCGGCTGCCGGCGCGCCCAGCGAGCCCTTGTAGGGGTTGGGCGCGACGACGACTCTCACCGGGTTCCGGAAGGGGGGGCCTGCCCCCACTTGCTCGTCAATAGATGGGGAGGGACCAGTCCGCGTACTTCGGGTTGTCGCCGCGCACGGCGCCGAAGTACAGCTGCTGGAGCTCGTGCGTGAACTCCCCGACCTTGCCGTCGCCGACGGGCCGATGGTCCACCGCGATCACGGGCGACACCTGGGCGCCGGTCCCGCACAGGAACAGCTCGTCGCCGGTGTACAGCTCGGTCCGGTCGATGCTCCGCTCGACGACCGGCAGGTCGAGCTCGTCCCGGATGAGGCCCATGATCAGCTTGCGCGTGACCCCCTCGAGGATGTCGTCGGTGACCGGCGGCGTGGTGAACACCCCGTCCTTGAGCAGGAACACGTTCTCGGCCGAGCCCTCGGAGACGTGGCCGGACTCGGTCAGGACGATGGCCTCGTCGAAGCCGTTCTCCAGCGCCTCCGACTTGGCGAGCGCCGAGTTGATGTACGAGCCCGTCACCTTCGCCCGCGCCGGCACGGCGCAGTCCGGGAGGCGGCGCCAGCTCGACACACCGCAGCGGATGCCGTTGTCGATCTCCACGTAGTTGCCCATCGCGGACGTGTACATGAGGAAGCTGTCGGCCAGGCCGTGCAGCGACACGCCGATCTGCTCCACCGACTTGAACACCAGCGGGCGCACGTACGCGTCGGTCCGGTACTCGTTCCTCCGCAGCAGCTCCACGGTGATGTCCATCAGCTCGGTCACGTCGTAGGGCAGCTCCATGCGCAGGATGCGGGCGGAGCGGTGGAGGCGCCGGTAGTGCTCGGGTCCCTGGAGCAGGTACAGCTGCTCCCGGTCGCCGTTCCAGTACGCCCTGATGCCCTCGAAGCAGCCCGTGCCGTAGTGCAGCGCGTGCGTCATCACGCCGATGTGGACGTCGTGGTAGCGCGCGAACTCCCCCTCGAAGAAGACCCAGCTGTTGGGGTGTTCGGGGCGCTGTCTCACCCTCAGCTTGTAGTCGGTTTGGACGCTCATCCTGCCGCGATTCTAAGGTGCGTCCTTCGGGCCGCCAGCGGCGGCAGGCCCGCGTCAGCTATAAATCCTCTCTGGATGGCCACGCTGTACGACATCATCTCGGAGCTGCGGCGGGAGAACCCCACCCCGACGGCGTCCAAGACGCTCGACCTGGTCGTCGCCGAGCTGGGAGAGACCCGCGACAACCTGCGCCAGGCGCTGGACCGCCTCGAGGCCCGGCCGGTGCCCGCGGACGGGCGGGCGGTGCTCGAGGAGCTGGCGACCCGCGCCCACGCCGAGGGCGTGGACGACGACGAGGTCCCCCTGTCCCCGGACGAGCTGCGGGCCAGCTACGAGCCGCTGGACGGGTCGCAGATCGGCATCGCGGTGGTGATGGGCGGAACGGGCCTGCTCGTGGCGGTGCTGGCCATCGCCGCGTTCGTCGCCGGCCTGAACGGCATCTTCCACTGGTTCTGAGCACGGTCACCACATGCCCGAATACTCGTTCGACGTCGTCTCCCAGTACGATCCCGCCGAGCTGACCAACGCGGTCGACCAGGCCCGGCGGGAGATCGCCAACCGGTTCGACTTCAAGGGCACCGACCCCACGATCGAGAACCGCACGCAGACCCTGCTGATCGAGGCCTCGACCGAGGACCGCGCCCGCGCCGTGTTCCAGGTCCTGATGGAGAAGGCGGCCCGGCGGAGCCTGTCCGTGAAGCTGTTCAAGGCCGGTGAGCCGAAGACCATCGGCAAGGGCCGCGGTCAGATCGAGATCACGCTCAACGCGGGCATCGACGAGGACCTGGCCAGATCGCTGCAGAAGCGGGCGCGCCAGGTCTCGACCAAGGTGCAGGTGCGGATCCAGGGCGACCAGCTGCGGGTCACCTCGAAGGAGAAGGACGCGCTGCAGGCCGTGATCAAGTCGCTCCGCGAGGACGAGTCGATCCCCGTCCCCCTGCAGTTCGTGAACTACCGGGGCTGATCGCCCGGTCCGTTCACCTCCGGCCGGGCCGCCTCCGGCCGCTTCGCCCCGTGCCGGCCCAGCCGCCGGCCCAGGTCGCCCAGGCGCAGCGCCAGGTCCTCGTCCTCCCGGCGCGGGCCGGCGCAGAACAGCTCCAGCACCCCGCGCACCTCCTGGGCGGTCGCGATCGGGATGGCGACCGCGCCGTGCAGGCCCGCGCGCAGCGCCGGCACGATCCTCGGCTCGTCCGGCTCGTGCAGCACGTCCTCGACCCACACCAGCTCGCCGCTCGTCCACGCGCGGCCGGCCAGGCCGCAGCCCGGGTCCAGCCGGGTGCTCCGCGTGGCCCGCTCGAAGTCGGGGCAGGCGACGCCCTCATCGCGCCACACGTCCGCGCACCGGAGGTGTCCGGCCCCGTCTCGCAGCCAGAGCGCGCCGACGCTCCAGCCGAGGTGGCTCCCGATCGCGGCCAGCGCCCGGCAGCCGGCCTCCTGCAGCGTCTCCGTCTCCTCGATGGCCTGCGTCACCGCCGCCCGCGCCGCGGTCACCTGCCGCGCCCGCCGCTCGGGCCCGACGTCCCGGACGAAGCCGACGACCAGCGCGCGGGCGCCGCTCCGCACCGCCGGGGAGATCGACAGCTCCACGGGGAGCTCGCGGCCGTCGCGGTGCATGGCGGTCAGCTCGAGCACCCGGCCGAGCACCCGCGACTCGCCCCCCTGCAGGTAGCGCTGGAAGCCGCGCTCGTGCGCCTCCTGGTACCGCGTCGGGATCAGCGTGGTCGAGAGCAGCCGGCCGACGATCTCGTCGGGCGACCAGCCGAACGTCAGCTCGGCCGCGCGGTTCCAGCCGGCGATGAAGCTGCTCTCGTCGAGCGCGACGGCTGGCGACAGCGAGTCCTGGACCACGCGCAGCAGGTGCGCCCGCTGCCGCTCGAACTCGGCGCCGGCGTCGCGGCCGGTCGAATCCTGGATGGGGGTCACGCCGTCGGCCGGCGCCGACGGGGGCGGCAGGGCGACGTTCATGCCCAGCGCCAGGCCGAGGTCGCGGAGCAGCTCCGCGGCCGTCTGCGGGCGCTCGTCCGGGTCGGCGGCCAGCGCCCGCTGGAGGACGGCGTCCACGTACATCGGCAGGCCGCGGACGAGCTGGCTCGCAGGCGGCACGTACGTGTCCACCGCCAGCCGGAGCTGGTCCGCCAGCGACTCGCCGCGCGGGCGCAGCGGGCGGCCGGTGAGCATCTCGAACACGACCGCGGCCAGCGCGTACACATCCGAGCGGCGGTCGGCGTCGGCGCCCATCGCCTGCTCGGGCGCCATGTACTCGGGCGACCCGACCGCGAAGCCCATGTGGGTCCGGGCCAGGCCGAAGTCGGCCAGCAGCGGGCGGCCCGCGGCGTCGAACAGCACGTTGCCGGGCTTGACGTCGCGGTGGACCAGGCCGGCCTCGTGGGCGCGGTGCAGCGCCTCGGCCGTCCCGCTGACGACCGACCAGGTGCGCTCGATGCCCACCGGCCCCAGGCGCATCAGGTCGCGGAGGGAGCCGCCGGGGGCCAGCGCCGTCGCGACGTACGTGACGCCGTGGTCGGTGCCGTGGGCGTGCACCTTCAGCAGATAGGGGTGGCCGAGGGCCGAGACCAGGCCGACGTCCTTCTCGAAGCGCTCGCGGAACGACGGGTCCGCCGCGAGGGCCCGGTCCAGCACCTTGATGGCCACCTGCTGCTCACCCGCAAACCCGACGTACGCGCGATAGACCGACGCGGAGCGTCCGGCGCCGATCCGCGCCACCAACCGGAAGTGGCCGAGCGCAGCGTCGGTCAGGTCGAAGTCCGCGCGCACGGCGTGCCCCCCAAAGACCCCAATGACAAGGAAGTTTGGCACGAACCGGCGATGTGGGTCTGAACGCTATTGTGCGTGCGGAACATGCGCATCGTTCCCGCCCTCGACCTGCGCGACGGCCGTGTCGTCCGACTCGGCGAGCACGGCGATTTCGCGAGCGAGCGCGCCTTCGCCGACGGGCCCGACGCGGCGGTCGCGCTGGCCCGGCGCTATGTCGAGGCGGGCGCGAGCCGGCTGCACGTCGTGGACCTGGACGCGGCCCGCGGCAGCGGCGACAACCGCGAGCTGGTGTCCCGGCTGGTCACGGAGGCGCGGGCCGAGGTCCAGGTCTCCGGCGGCGTCCGCTCGGCCGCCGACGCCGACCGCTGGGTCGGCGCCGGCGCCGCAGCGGTGGCGATGGGCACCGCCGCCGTGCGCGACCCGGCCCTGCTGGCCCGGGTCGCCCGCCGGCACGAGGGCCGGGTGCTGGCGGCGCTGGACGTGCGCGCCGGCCGGCCCGCGGTGAGCGGCTGGGGCGAGGTCGCCGAACTGACGGTCGCAGAGCTCCTGGCCCGGTGGGCGGGCGCCCCCCTGGCCGGCCTCGTCGTCACGAGCGTGGACCGGGACGGGACATTGGCAGGGCCCGACCTGACGCTGCTGGAGCAGGTCACCGCGCTGACCGGCGTGCCGGTGACGTACTCGGGCGGCATCGGGTCGCTCGCGGACGTGCGGGCGGTCGCGGCGGCAGGCGCGGCGGCCGTCATCATGGGCCGCTCGCTGCTGGAGGGGCTGGTTTCGCTCGAGGAGGTCCTGGCGCTCTCGTCCTGAATCCGCTCGAGGCGCACGGGACCCATTGCACCGGAGCCGCTCGGGCGTACTCTAGAGGGCAGTGCTCGAAGTGGTGGTCGGCGCGGTGGCCGGTCTGCTGGTCCTCATCGGCGTGCTGGTGATGATCGGTCCGGCGCTGCCGCGTTCCTTCGGCTTCGTTCGCGGGCGTGGGCGCGGACCGCGTCCGGCGGCCCCGCGCAGGCCCTCCCGTTCGGCCCCGGCCGAGCTGCACCCGACCACGGTCCGCGCCCTGTCCGTGACGGCGCGGCTCATGGGGATGTTGAAGGAGCACGGCATGGACCGCCACGCGGCCGCGATGCGGCTGGCGGGCCGGCGGCTCCAGGTGGACGAGGCGAACGGCATCCAGGCGATGCGGCAGGTGCTCCGCCACCTGCGCGGCGTGCGGATGGAGGACGACTCGGACCAGCGGATCTTCCAGGGCCTGGTGGGCCAGCTGCAGAAGGCGCTGGACGAGCGGGCCGAGCAGCTGGAGCTGCTGCCGAACTAGTCGTCTCGGACGATCGCTCACGATGGCGATCGGCGCTGGCGTCTCGGCGGTCGTCCTGGTGGCCGTCCGGCTGCTCAGCCCGGCGGCGTTCACCCTCGAGCCGGACGATTACCGCACCTGACTATCATGTCGGCGATGATCCGGCGCAGGAGGCGCACCGCTGCGAACAGCCTCGACGAGCTGGCCAGCGAGACGTCGGAGCTGGTGACGAGACTCCTGCGCGAGCACCGGGTGCTGCGGGCCGAGAACGAGCTCCTCAAACGCGAGGTCGAGCGCCTGTCCACGGGCTGGGACGAGGTCCGGCGGCTGGCCCGGCTGGCGCCCCGCCGGCGCCGGGGACGCAAGCCCGCGGCGAGGTAGCGCCCACGCCGGCCGCCGCGCGTGCGGAGAATGGGAGTGTCTGTCCCAGGGAGCCGTGCAAGGAGGGTCGATGATGGGCGCGACCAGGGAGATCGCCGCGTGGGTCGCGGGCGCCGAGCTGCGAGCCATGCCGGCCGAGGTCGTGGAGCGGGCGCGAGCGGGGGTCGTCGACACGATCGGCGTGATCCTGGCCGGGGTCGACGAGCCGGTGACGCGGATCGCCGCCGGGCTCGTGGCCGAGGACGGCGGCGCCCCGGTCGCGTCCCAGCTCGGGACCACGCTGCGGACGACCGCCGAGTCCGCCGCCCTGCTCAACGGCATCAGCGGTCACGCCCTCGACTACGACGACGTCAGCGCCTCGCTGACCGGCCATCCCAGCGTCGTGGTCGTGCCCGCGGCGCTCGCGGCGGCCGAGCTGACGGGCGCGACCGGGGCCGCGTTCCTGCAGGCGTACGTGGTGGGCGTCGAGGTGATGGCCAAGCTGGGCCTGGCCATCGGGCCGGCGCACTACCGGGCCGGCTGGCACGCCACCTCCACGCTCGGCACCCTGGGCGCCGCGGCCGCGGCCGCCACCGTGCTCCGCCTGGACGCCGAGCGCACCGCCCACGCGCTCGCCATCGCCGTCTCCGAGGCGTCCGGCAGCCGCCGCAACTTCGGGACGATGACCAAGCCGTTCCACGCCGGGCACGCCGCCCGCTGCGGCGTGTCCGCCGCCCGCCTGGCCGCCCGGGGCATGACCGGCGACCCGACCGCGATCGAGGCGCCGCTCGGCCTGTTCGCCCTGCTCTCGTACGGCGAGGGCCGGCCGGACGCGATCGCCCCGACCCTGGGCCGGCCGTACGACCTAGCCAGCGCCGGTCTGAGCGTGAAGAAGTACCCCTGCTGCTTCGCCACCCACCGGGCGGCCGACGCGGTCCTCGACCTGCGCGCGGAGCACGGCCTCACGGACCCCGAGCAGGTCGAGGCGGTGCGGGTGACGGTCCCGGTCGGCGGCGTGTCGCCGCTCATCCACGACCGGCCGGTCACTGGCCTGGAGGCCAAGTTCAGCATGCAGTACGTGCTGGCCGCCGCCCTTCTCGACGGCCGGGTCGGCCTCGACGCGTTCGAGGACGCGGCCGTGCGCCGGCCCGAGGCGCAGGCGCTGCTGCCCCGGGTCACCGTCCACGAGGACCCCGGCATCGCTGGCGGCGTGAACCCGATCGAGGAGGGCCACGTGGACGTCGAGCTCCGGCTCCGCGCCGGTGGCACGCTCACGCGGCGCGTCAGCCACCCCCGCGGGTCGCCGGCCGACCCGCTGCGCGCCGAGGACCTGGCCGCCAAGTTCCTCGACTGCGCCGACGCCGCGCTGGAGCCCGAGGAGGCCGAGGCCGCGCTGGCCCGCCTGCTCCGGATCGACCGCGAGCCCGACGTGCGCGGCCTGGTCGCCGCGCTCACGCCCGGAGTGACCGTGCGATGACGCTGCCGCTCAACGGCATCCAGGTGCTCGACCTGACCCGCAACCTGGCCGGCCCGTACGCCTCCATGATCCTGGGCGAGCTCGGCGCCGACGTCGTCAAGGTCGAGAGCCCGGGTGGCGATGACACGCGCCTGTGGGGGCCGCCGTTCTGGGAGGGCGAGAGCGCCGTCTTCCTGGCCGCCAACCGCAACAAGCGCTCGATCGCCCTGGACCTGCGCACCGACGAGGCGCGCGAGGTGATGGAGCGCCTGTGCCGGCGCTCCGACGTCCTGCTGGAGAGCTTCCGGCCGGGCGCGCTGGAGCGCCTGGGCTACGGCTACGGGTGGGCACGTTCGCTCAGCCCCGGCATCGTGTACTGCAGCGTCACCCCGTACGGCGAGGGCGGCCCGCTGCGCGACAAGCCGGGCTACGACCCGCTGATGCAGGCGTTCTCCGGGATCATGAGCGTGACCGGCGAGCCGGCCGGCGCGCCCGCCCGGGCCGGCGTCTCGGTGATCGACATGGGCACCGGCATGTGGGCGGCGACGTCGATCCTCGCCGCGCTGCTCCAGCGCCGCAGCGACGGCCGCAGCCACCGGATCGTCACGTCCCTGTACGAGACCGGCCTGTCCTGGATGGCGTACCACCTGGCGTCGTACTGGGGCGCGGGCGAGGCGCCGGCGCGATACGGCTCGGGGGCGAGCATGATCGTCCCGTACCAGGCGTTCCCGACCCGCGACGGCCACCTGATGATCGCGGCGCCGAACGACGGGCTGTTCGGCAAGCTCTGCGCCGCGCTGGGCCACGCCGGGTGGGCCGACGACGCCCGCTTCGCGCACAACCCCGACCGCGTGGCCAACCGGGAGGAGCTGACGGCGCTGATCGCCGGGGCGACGTCGGGCCGGTCCACGGAGGAGCTGGCCGCCTCCCTCCAGCTCGCGGGCGTGCCCTGCAGCCCGATCCGCGACGCGTCGGGCGCGGCCACCGAACCGCAGACGCTGGCGTCCGGCATCGTGCAGGCGGCCGACCACCCGTCCATCGACGGGTTCCGGTCGGTCGGCCTGCCGTTCCTGCTCGACGGCGAGCGGCCGCCCCTGCGCCGCCCGCCGCCAGGACTGGGCGAGCACCAGGCCGAGGTGCTCGAGGAGCTCGGGCTGACCGCCCGGCGGGAGGCGTGACCGTGGACACTGGCATCGAGGCCGACCCCGAGCACATCCGCGCCGCGGTCCGCGACCTCTGCGACCGCTTCCCGGATGCGTACTGGCGGGAGACCGACGAGGCGCGCCGGTATCCCGAGGAGTTCGTGCGCGCCGTCACCGAGGCGGGCTGGCTCGCCGTCCTGATCCCGGAGGAGCACGGCGGGGCCGGGCTGGGCACGTACGAGGCCGGCCTGGTCCTGGAGGAGATCAACCGGTCGGGCGGCAACGCGGCCGCCTGCCACGCCCAGATGTACACGATGGGCGCGGTGCTCCGGCACGGCAGCGACGAGCAGAAGCGGCGCTACCTGCCGGCGATCGCGGCAGGCGACCTGCGCCTGCAGTCGTTCGGCGTCACGGAGCCCGACGCCGGCTCGGACACCACGAGCATCAGCACGTTCGCGGAGCGGCACGGCGACCGCTACGTGGTGCGCGGGCGCAAGGTGTTCATCTCGCGCGTGCAGCACTCGGACCTGCTGATGCTGCTGTGCCGGACGACGCCGCTGGACCAGGTGCGGCGCCGGACCGAGGGCCTGAGCGTGCTGCTCGTGGACCTGCGCGACGCCGGCGATCGCCTCCAGGTGCGGCCGATCCGGACGATGATCAACCACGAGACGAACGAGCTGCTGTTCGACGGCCTGGAGGTGCCGGTCGAGAACCGGATCGGCGAGGAGGGCCGCGGCTTCCGCTACATCCTCAGCGGCATGAACGCCGAGCGGGTGCTGATCGCCTCCGAGTCGCTGGGCGACGGCGCGTACTTCGTGGAGCGGGCCTCGCGGTACGCGTCGGAGCGCGTCGTGTTCGGCCGGCCGATCGGGCAGAACCAGGGCATCCAGTTCCCCATCGCCCGGGCCCACATCGCGGTGCAGGCGGCGCGCCTGATGCGGGATCACGCCGCTCGGCTGTTCGACGGCGGCGAGGAGGCGGGGGCGGAGGCCAACATGGCGAAGTACCTCGCGTCCGAGGCGGCGTGGGACGCGGCCAACGCGGCGATGACGACGTTCGGCGGCTACGGCGTGGCGGTCGAGTACGGGATCGAGCGCAAGTTCCGGGAAGCGCGGCTGCCGATCGTGGCCCCCGTCTCCAACAACCTGATCCTCGGCTACGTCGGGGAGCACGTTCTCGGCATGCCGCGCTCGTACTAGAGAAGGTCAGCCGTCAGTCGTCCTCCCGCCGCGTCATGCGGCCGCCGGCGCTCCGGTAGCGCGGCCGGCCCTGGCTCGTGCCCAGGTACGACACCAGCAGGATGCGCATGTACCCGTCGAACAGCTCCCGGGGCATCCCGGCGGGGGCGAACACGTCCGTGGCGACGGGGACGAAGCGCCGGGGCGGGAACGCGAACGGGGCGCCCGCGAACCCGGCGAAGATCCGCTCCTGCACCTCGTCCACGGGCTCATACGTCGCCGTCTCCTCGAGCTGGCCGTCCACGACGCGGACGTCCACGCGCATCTGGTTGGAGCGGTACGTGCCCGCGTACGGGCCGAGA
>Ga0070717_10003440_pt1 | contig 11327 bp, 11 predicted proteins | sample LARL113metaG_FD_71366 | JGI IMG/M metagenome (GOLD analysis project Ga0070717, IMG submission 71366) | Corn, switchgrass and miscanthus rhizosphere microbial communities from Kellogg Biological Station, Michigan, USA - LAR L11-3 metaG | ecosystem: Host-associated > Plants > Roots > Rhizosphere ...
GGTCGTGTGGTTGGTCCTGTTCGTCGTCATCCCCGCCTACGCGGTGGTGGCGATCGCCATGGGCCAGGTGGACTTCCTGTTTCAGCCGATCCCGGCGTGGAACCCGGCCAACTGGAACCCCGGCTGGCTCTCCAAGGCGTTCAGCGGGTCGCTGCCCGGGGGCGAGTACTGGCCCGCGGTGCGCAACACGCTGGTCTACGTGACGGTGTCGCTGGGCCTGTGCTTCGCCATCGGGTACCCCGTGGCCTACTACGTCGCCCGTCACGCCAAGCGCTCCAAGACGCTGCTCATCGTGCTCCTGGTCATCCCCTTCTGGGTGAGCTACCTGCTGCGGATGCTGGCCTGGATCGGTCTGCTCTCCCCCGACGGCTACGTCAACCAGATCCTCAACGCGGTCGGTCTCGGCGGGCCCGACTGGCTCAACGGCAACCCCTACTCGGTCATCCTGGCGCTCGTCTACGGGTACATCCCGTACTTCATCCTGCCGGTGTTCGCCGGCCTTGACCGGATCGACGGCTCCCAGATCGAAGCCGCCCGCGACCTGGGCGCGACGCCGTGGCAGGCATTCCTCAAGGTCACCCTCCCGCTGAGCAAGCCGAGCATCCTCGCCGGGTCCGCCCTCGTGGTGCTGCCGATGTTCGGCGACTACTACACCAACGACCTCATCTCGGCCTCGCCCAAGACCAACATGCTCGGCAACGAGATCAACATCTTCGTCCAGGGCGGCTCGGAGAAGAACCTCGGGGCCTCGTTGGTGCTGGTGCTGATGGCGATCCTCGCCGTCGGCATGGCGTACTACCTCTACGCCACCGCGCGCGACCAGAGGCGACAACTGGCATGAGCACCACCGTCGCCACCCCTGAGGCACCGCCGCGCGACAGCGCGCCCGCCCCTGTCACCCAGAAGCGCAGCCTGGTCCCCAAGTTCCTGCGCAACCCGTGGGGGCAGCCCCGCTTTCTCGTCGCCATCACCTGGACGTACATCGCATGGGCGCTCGTACCGGTGCTCATCGCGATCCTGTTCAGCTTCAACGCCGGCAAATCACGCAGCGTCTGGCAGGGCTTCTCCATCCGCTGGTGGTGGGGTGACCCCACCCAGTCGATCTTCCACGATCCCGAATACACCCAGGCGCTGGTCCACAGCCTGCTCCTGGCGGGTCTGGACATGCTCATCGCCACCCCGCTGGGCGTGCTGCTGGCCATCGGCCTCTCGCGCTGGCGCGGGCGTGGCTCGGGAGTCTCCAACTCGCTGATGCTCATCCCGCTGGTCACGCCCGAGATCGTGATGGCGGTGTCGCTGCTGGTCGTCTTCACCCAGCTGGCGATCTTCCCGTTCAGCGCCATCCACCTCGGCACGACCGCCCAGGTGATCGGGCAGGTCACGTTCTCGCTGTCCTATGTGGTGGTGATCATCCGCAGTCGCCTGGTCTCCATCGGCCCTCAATACGAGGAGGCGGCGCGCGATCTTGGCGCCACCTCGTGGGGAGCGATACGGCTCGTGCTCCTTCCCCTGCTCATGCCGGCCATCCTGGCCAGCATGCTCATCGTCTTCGCGCTGTCCATTGACGACTTCGTGGTGACCCAGTACATGTCATCAACCGCCTCGACCACGACCATCCCCATGTACCTGTATTCCAACGCGCGCGGCGGCACCAGCACTCCGGCGCTCAACGCCTTGGCGACGATCCTGGTCTCCACGACGCTGCTGGCGATCGCGATCGGCTACCTCGTCTACTCGGTGCTGGGGCGCCGCACCGCGTCCTCGCGCGGCGGCGCGTCCGCCCTGCGCGAGCTGTCCGGAATGGAGGCCTGATGCCCGGAGACGTCCAGCTCCGCGCCCTGACCAAGCAGTACGACGAGACGCTTGCGGTCGACGCCATCGACGCGTCGATCAACGCGGGCGAGTTCTTCTCGCTGCTCGGCCCCTCCGGCTGCGGCAAGACGACGACGCTGCGGATGATCGCCGGCTTCGTCCGTCCGACCTCGGGCGAGATCCTGCTTGACGGCGTCGACGTCGCCCAGGTGCCGCCGCACAACCGCAATGTGCACACCGTCTTCCAGAACTACGCGCTGTTCCCGCACCTCAACGTGTTCGACAACATCGCCTTCGGCCTGCGCCGCCAGAAGGTCGGCAAGGCCGAGGTGCGCCGGCGGGTCGAGGAATCGCTCGAGCTCGTCGAACTCGGCGGCATGGGGGCGCGGCGGCCCCAGCAACTGTCCGGCGGCCAGCAGCAGCGTGTCGCGCTGGCCCGCGCCCTCGTGCTGCGCCCGGCGGTCCTGCTCCTCGACGAGCCCCTCGGAGCGCTGGACGCCAAGATCCGCAAACAGCTGCGCCTCGAACTCAAGGCGCTGCAGGAGGAGGTGGGGATCACCTTCGTCTTCGTCACCCACGACCAGGAGGAGGCGCTCAGCATGAGCGACCGCGTGGCCGTGATGAGCAAGGGGCGCATCGAGCAGATCGGGACGCCGGCCGAGGTGTACGAGAGCCCCGCCACCGTGTTCGTCGCCGACTTCCTCGGCGTCTCGAATCTGATGGACGCCGAGGCGATCCCGGAGCCCGAGCACGCCGATGACCGCTGCACGGTCGCGGTGGGCGACTTCCGCCTGCGCGCCGCGGCCGGCGACGTCGCCGCGTCAGGCCCAGTCAAAGTGGTGGCCCGCCCCGAGCGCGTGGAACTGCTCGAGCACGGAGCCGAGCGGGCCAACTGCCTGCCGGGGATGGTGGAGCGGACCGTCTACGTCGGCGCCAGCGTCCAGGTGATGGTCAGGCTGGCAACCGGCGCCCAGCTCCAGGCCTCGATCGCCAACACCGGCCACGCCGACGGTTATCAGCAGGGCACACCGGTGTGCGTGCACATCCCCGAGGACGCGCTGCGCATCCTCGGCGACTCCGGCGCGGCACCGCCCCCGGCGCCGGCCCCCGCACCCGAGATCGCCGGCGCCTCGGCCTAGTGCAGCACTAGCGCTGACCGCCCGCGCGGTCCTCGAACATCCGCGTGACCACCATCGGATCGACGGGCTCGATCATTGACGCGTTGACCGACTCGGCCAGGACCGCGCAGGCCTCGCGCATCCGCCGGCCCGCGCCCGCCGCGTCATAGGCGGTGCGCCGCAGCTCGGGGACGCCGTCCTCGATCCACAGCCAACGGGCGTCGCCGTCCCCCTCGTAGGGCAGCCCGACGCTGCCGGCGTTGACGAAGCGCACCCCGTCGACCTCGCGGTCGTCCTGCTGGTGGGTGTGCCCGGCTACCACCAGCGTGGCCTTCACCCCGCTCAGCGCCTCGGACCAGCGTTCCGCCGATGAGATCCGCGTGAGCAGCTCGTCGTCGGCGCGCGGGCTGGCGTGGCAGAACAGCACGCCGTCCACGCTGACCGTCAGCGGCAGGTCGCCGAGCGGCCGGGAGCGCTCGGGCCCGAGCTCGGCGGCGCTGAACGCCGCCATCTGCGCGGCGGCGTCGCCGTCGGCGGGCTCCGCGCCGCCCATCGCGGCCGCGACCTCGCGCTCGCCGTTGCCACGCACCCAGTGCACCACGCCGCTCAGCGCCGCCAGGCGGTTCAGCACAGCGGCGCCGAACGCCCCGGGGACGACGTCGCCGCCGATGACCACCGCATCGGGGCTCGCCGCCCGCGGGTCGGCCAGCACCGCCTCCAGGGCGTCGAGGTTGCCGTGGATGTCGTAGAGGGCGAGGAGTCGCATCCGCTCAGCATAGTGCAACCCACAGGTTGCGTCTTTCTGTCCCGGCCCCCCGGTGGCGCCCAGCCTCCTGAGAATGGGCGCTCCGAAAAGGCGGATTTGTGACCCTAGACTGAGCGGCCGTGAGCGTCTCGGATCTGCTGGCGGGCAAGCGCGTGTGCGTGTGCGGTGGATCCGGCGGTGTGGGCAAGACGACCACGTCCGCGGCGATCGCGCTGGGCATGGCGGCGGAGGGCGCCAAGGTGGCCGTGGTCACGATCGACCCGGCCAAACGGCTGGCCAACGCGCTCGGGCTCCAGGAGCTCGAGAACGAGCCGCGCCGAGTAGAGCCCGAGCGGCTAGCCGCCGCCGGCGATCCGTTCCGCGGCGAGTTGTGGGCCATGATGCTCGACCCCAAGCGCACCTTCGACGAGCTCATGGACCGGGTCGCCGCCGACCCCGACCGCGCGGCCGAGATCAAGCGCAACCGCGTCTACCGGGAGCTGTCCACCGCGGTCTCGGGCTCGCAGGAGTTCACGGCGGTGGCCAAGCTCTACGAGCTCGACCGCGACGGGGACTTCGACCTGCTGGTGCTGGACACGCCGCCCTCGCGCAACGCGCTGGACTTCCTCGACGCCCCCGGGCGGCTGACCTCGTTCCTCGAGGGTCGCGCGGGCAAGGCCTTCATCCGCCCCACCGGGCTGGGAATGCGCGTGATCGGCCGCGGCGCGGCGCCGCTGCTGGGCGCCCTGCGCCGCGTCACCGGCGTGGACCTGATCAGCGACCTGACCACCTTCTTCGGGCTGCTGGGCGACATGACCGAGGACTTCAGCGCGCGCGCCCGCGGCGTGGAGGAGATGCTGCGGGCCTCAACCACGGCATTTCTCCTCGTCACCTCGACTCAGCGGGCGGCGATCGACGAGGCGATCTGGTTTCGCCGGACCCTCACCGAGGGCGGGCTGCCGTTCGCCGGCGTGATCGTCAACCGCGTCCACCACGACATCCTGGGCGAGGCCGAGCCCGACGACCTGACCAGCGCCCTGGACGAGGAGCTGGCGCCCGATCTGGCCGCCCGCGTCGCCGAGAACTTCTTCGATTACCACCGGCTGGCCCGCCGCGACGCGCGCAACGTGGCCCGGCTCCAGAAGGAACTGGGTGGCGAGCTGCTGCTGCTCGTCCCCCACCTCGACGACGATGTCCACGACGTCGAGGGGCTGCTGCGGGTGCACCGCTACCTGTTCGCGTCTGATGTCGAGCGCGAGCGCCTCATCGCCGACGTCATCGCCTGACGGGGCTCACCCAGCCGGTGTGCGGAGGCGAAACGGCTCGGTCGTGACCCCAGCCCAGGTGGCCCAGCTGAGGACGATCGGCTGCCAGCGCTCCCGTCGCACGGTCGTCCCGTTGACGATCACCTCGACGCGGCTCTGATGGAGCATCTCCCACACCGCCTGCTCGGCCAGCTCGAGCTGCTGGCTCGCGCGCCAATGCGGATGGGCGGCGGCAGCGAGCGCCATCACGTCCTGAAAGCCCAGCGGCGTGCCGGCGACCTCGGCGATGGCGTCCTTGAGCGCCTGGACCTCGGGGCGCGCCCCGGCGCCCCGCCGCGCCTGGGCGATGATCGTGTCGGTGACGTCGGTGGAGCCCTTCGTGGCCGTCGCCCAGCCCCGCCCCATGCCAAGCTCGTCGGCCCGTAGCTCCCGTCCCTCCAGGATCGTCAGACGGCTGCGCTCGGGCGCCCAGCGGCGATCGTCATGCTCGATCACCGTCCCGCCGACCCACGGGCGCACGAACCGGTTCTCCAGCTCGTCGCGGCTGAGGTTGAACACCCGGGCGACGTGGGGGAACTGGCGCAGCTCGAGGTGGAACATCTCAGCGGCTCATGAGGTCGGGCCCTCCGCGCGATAGCGCTCCTGGGCGTCGGAGATCTCCCGGCGCGCCGCGTCCCGGTTGGCCCAGCCGATCGGCTCCGAATGCCGGTCGGCATCGAGGTCCTTGTAGACCGTGAAGAAGTGAAAGATCTCGTCGCGGAGCTGCTGGGGCAGGTCCTCGACCTCGTGGTACACGTTCCAGCGCGGGTCGTGCACGGGCACGCAGACCACCTTGTTGTCTGGGCCGTTCTCGTCCCGCATGCAGAAGATCCCCAGCGGGTTGACGGGAACAAAGCACCCCGGGAACGTCGGCTCCGAGACGCACACCAGCACGTCCAGTTCGTCGCCGTCGAGGGCCAGGGTCTCGGGAACGAATCCGTAGTCAGTCGGATAGACCACCGACGCCGACACGAAGCGGTCGAACTTGATCGCCCCCAGCTCCGGGTCGAACTCGTATTTGTTGCGGCTCCCCATCGGGATCTCGACCATGCACATGAGCGTGTCCTCAGCCATCACGGCGCAGCCTAGTGCACGTTTCTGCCCGAGTCTGCCCCATCGACCAGCGATTAACCAGGATGAGCGGGCCGTGCCCGCTCATCGCTGAGATCGCGCTCCCCCTGACTACTTACGAGCCCCAGGACTTACTTGTGTCGTGCCTGGCGGGCAGAACACTCCCGGCCTCCCGCAGGAGACCGAGTAGGGAGCGGTCGACAATGAGTTTAACGGATGCCGGCCGGACCGGCGGACTCGGCGCTCGGCGACCCTGGCGCCGGCGATCGCGTGGCCGGCGACAGGGTGGCCGGCGACTCGGTGGGCGGCGACTCCGTGAGCGGCGACTGCGCCGCCTCGGCCAACAGGTCGTCAGCCAGGGCGACCAGATCGGCGTCGAGGTGGCCGCACAGGGCGTCGCGCAGGATCGCCCGCAGGTTCTCGGCAAGCTCGTCCACGAGCGCGTGTGGCTGTCCCGCGTCCTGGCGGCCTCGGGTCAGCCCGCCGATCACCGAGTGCTCCAGGGCAATCACGCGCGCCGTGCGCTCGGTCAGCGCCGATCGCTCCTCGGGCCGCGCGCAGATGACGGCGAGCCGCTGGGCCAAGCGGCCACTCGCCGGCCCCTCGGGCTCGAGCAACGCTCGCAGCGCCAGCAGGTAGTCAGTCAGCGCCTCCAGCGGGGAGAGCCGCTCGCAGCCCATCTCGAACCGGGCGAGCGCCCACGCCAGCTCGGGGTGGGGATCGCGCCGGGACACGAGCCTGCAGAATGCCCGCAGCTCATCCTCCTGGCCGGCAGGGACGAGCGTCAGCCGCCGCGGGCGTCCGGCGACCCCGATCGTCACCGAGCGCCAACTACCGGCCTCGGTGCGCGCCCAGCCCACGGGGCCGAGCGCGTAGCCGCCGCGCTCGAAGAGGCGCAGCGCGCTGAGCAGGTGGCGGAAGCGCGCCCGGGCGGTCGCCAACGGGGGGCGCTCGGATCGCTCCTGGTTGACGGCCATGAGCGCAAGCACGTTGGGCTCCTCCGCGCCCTGCCCCCATACGGCCGCGGCGGGCGCCTCGGCCAGGGCATCGCCGCGGATGAGCGACAGGCCATCACCCAGTGAGACCTCGATCGTGTCGGGGTCCAGCGCCACCCCGAGCAGCGGCGCGACCACCGTGGCGGTGCAATGGCCCTCGTAGACGGCGCGCTCAAGCTCGGCGTACGCCGCCTCGAATGCCGCGGGCTCAAACCCGAACCCGCTGCGCTCGGAAAACACGCTCTCCAGGAACACGGCGAGGGCGGCCGATGCGCCGCCGCGCGGGTCGGGCGGGGCGGGAGTGCCGTGCTCGGACAGATAGACGTCGAGCGCCTCGCACTGACCGAGCGCGCGGGCGGCGTCGGCGTGGCTGGGCATCGCGGCCAGCGAGCCCATGCGTGAGCGGATGAAATCGCCGATCAGCGGGCGGTAGCAGTACAGCGGGACGCGTCCCGAGCCGCGCTCCTCAGCCAGCTCGAACGGCATCTCGGCGCCAGCCGCGGCCTCCGCGCACAGACGGCCAGACGCGTCGACGGTGAAGGACTCCAACAGGCGGTGAAGGGTGACATTGCGCACGACGGCGGTTTCTCCGCTTCGCGCGGCGATCCTCTCCCCCGCATCAGACCTTGCAGCGGCGCGATCGCGTGCCGTAGCCGGCAGCGTTGGCGGATACGCCCGCGCGCGACGACGCGTCGTAGGATCCTTTGGTGCCCGGCGAGTGGTTCGAGTGGGAGTGGGATGAGACACTGTTCGCCGGAGCCGCCGCCTATTACGACCGCGGACGACTCCCGAACGCCCCGGGGCTCGCGGATGCGTTCGCGAAGGCGCTCGGGCTCGACGGGAGAGGCCGACTTCTCGACGTCGGCTGTGGACCGGGCACGGTGTCGCTTCCGCTCGCCGGCCTGTTCCAGGAGGTTGTTGGGGTCGACGCGGACGCGGGCATGATTGACGAGGCACAGCGGCTTGCGTCTGAGCGAGGCGTGATCAACGCCAGGTGGGTCCACGCCCGCGCCGAAGACCTGCCGGCTGATCTCGGGACGTTTGACGTCGTCACATTCGCGGCGTCGTTTCACTGGATGGATCGACCACTCGTCGCCGGGATCATCCGCAGGATGCTCGAAGCGGACGGCGCGGTCGTGCACGTCGACAATCGCCACCAAGAAGGGTTCGCCCTCGGCAACGCTCTCCCGGCTCCGCCTGTCCAGCGCATCGCCGAGCTCCGTCGTGCCTATCTCGGCGCGGACCGCCGAGCTGGCCAAGGCATCCGGAATTCCTCCCCCGGTGACGAGGCCCAGGTCTTCCGCGACGCCGGGTTCGCTGGCCCGGAAGTCGTCGTCGTGCCCGACGGCCGTACGATCGTGAGGTCGGCGGATGACCTTGTGGCCTGGACGTTTTCGCTGTCGTCAACCGCGCCGCACTTGTTTGGCGACGCACGACCACGGTTCGAGGCCGACCTCCGCCAAGTCCTCGCCGAGGCGTCGCCCGACGGCGCGTTCGCGGTTCGACTCCCCGATAACGAGCTCAAGATCTGGCGAGTCGCGGCGCCGTAGCCGCGACGCTTCTTAAAACGGCTGTGCTCAGGGCACTACCGGGTGCCGTCCAGCTGCGTCACGTGCGCGATGTTGCGCGTGTCGCTGTCGTCGGTGCTGGGCACCGCGCTCAGCCAGGCGTCGAGAATCTCCTCGAGCTGCGCCTCGGAGGTGGCCCGCAGGCTGAGCGCCAGCACGTTGGCGTCGTTCCAGCGGCGCGCGCCCGCGGCCGTCGGCGCGTCGGCACACAGGGCGGCGCGGACCCCCGGGACCTTGTTGGCGGCGATCGACGCTCCCGTGCCTGTCCAGCACGCCACGATCGCCTGGTCGGCGACGCCGTCGGCCACGTCACGCGCGGCGCGCTCGGAGGCCCAGGCCCAGTCAGGAGTCTCCTCGCTGACGTAGGCGCCGTGGAGGACGGGCTCATGGCCGCGAACGCGCAGCTGCTCGGGCAGCGACGCGGCGATCCCGGTCAGCTCGTCGGCGGAGACGGCGATCCGCACCGGAGTGGAGCTAGGCGGCGACGGTGGCGACTGGCCGGCCGACGTCCGCGGCGGCCGCGTCGACGACGCCGGCCTCGGCGGTGAGCTCGTCAGTGCAGCCCAGCCACTCGCGGCCGTACGTGCGCATGCTCTCGATCAGCGGCACCAGCGCGCGGCCCTTGGTCGTGAGCACATACTCGACGCGAGGCGGGACCTCGGGGAACGTCTGGCGCTCCACGATGCCCTCCTCCTCGAGGGCTCGCAGCCGCAGCGACAGCGTCCGCGGGCTGATGCCCGCCAGCGAGCGCTCCAGCTCACAGAACCGCGACCGGCCCTCCGCCAGGTCGCGGATCACCAGCAGCGTCCACTTGCCGCATACGATCTCGGCCGTCGCGCACACCGGACACGTGTCATTCGAAACCATCACGCCTCCCAGTCTAGCGCAACACTTCACGAAGTGAAGCATTGGGGCCGACGGCGGCGCCACATCCGTCCAGGGAGACGGGCCGCCGCTCCCGCGGCGGCCGTCCCGAGGAGGCAGATCAGGCGACGTCGCGGAGCTTCTGGGCCTCCGCGAGCGACTGAAGCTTCTTCAGCGACTGGTTCTCGATCTGGCGGATGCGCTCGCGCGTGACGTTGAACGTCCGGCCGACCTCGTCCAGGGTCCGCGGGTGCTCACCGCCGAGCCCGTATCGCAGCTCGAGCACGCGCCGCTCGCGATAGCTGAGGTTCTCCAGCGCCTCACGCAGCGCCTCCTTGGTGAGGATCTCGGCCGCCCGCTCATACGGCGACTCGGCCCGCTCATCAGCGATGAACTGACCGAACTCGGACTCCTCCTCGTCGCCCACGGGCTTCTCGAGGGAGACCGGCGCCTGGGCTGAGCGCTTGATCGACTCGACCTCCTCGGGCTCGATCCCCGTGACCTCGGCGATCTCCTCGGCGGTCGGCTCGCGGCCGAGCTCGGTCACCAGCTTGCGCTCGGCGCGACCGATCTTGTTGAGCTTCTCCACCACGTGGACCGGGATGCGGATCGTGCGGGCCTTGTCGGCCAGCGCCCGGGCGATCGCCTGGCGGATCCACCAGGTGGCGTACGTCGAGAACTTGAAGCCCTTGCGGTAGTCGAACTTCTCGGCAGCGCGCACCAGGCCGAGCGTCCCCTCCTGAATGAGGTCGAGGAACGGCAGCCCCTGGTTGCGGTAATTCTTGGCGATGGAGACGACGAGACGGAGGTTCGACTCCACCATCTTCTGCTTGGCATCGAGGTCGCCGCGCTCGATCCGCTTGGCCAGGTCAACCTCCTCCTGGGCGGTGAGCAGGCGGACCTTCCCAATGTCCTTGAGGAACAGCTGGAGCGAGTCCGTCGTCATGTCCGGCTTGAGATCGAGCGCGGTCTTGGCCTTGCGCCGGCCGCGCTTGTCCGGCGCCCGCTCGACCTCGGTCGCGGCGAGGGCCGGGTCCACTTCCTCAACGAGCTCGATCTCGGCTCGTTCCAGGAAGCCGTGCAGCTCCTCGACGTCCGCTTCGTCCAGATCGAGCTCTGAAACTGCTCCGGCGATCTCCGAGTAGGTGAGCACGCCAAGCTGCTGGCCGCGGTTGACGAGGCCCTTGATCTCTTCGAGTTCCTGCAGGTCCGCTACAGACATCTGATTCCGTTTCCGTCGTTGGCGACAGCACGCCAGCGGGCCGCCACTCAGTGCAAAGAAAACCGACCGCGACGCTCCGATGAGGGCGTACGACCGCTACTCAAACATACGGTCCGACTATAGTCACTATATTTTATGAAGTCAACGCAGCAGGCCTGCGCAGGCCCAGCAGAAGAGCGGTGCGGCGGTTCGCGCCGAGGGCGTCTTCTCGATCTCTAGGTCTATACGCCAAACACCATGCGTCGGTTTCAACGTTACGACGATTTTTTTTTGGCGCACTCGCATTTGCCTCGCGAGAGTCCGTCTCGCGGGGGTGCTGAGACGGGCTCAGGGCGGTCTGAACGCGGGTACGCGATGATGTGAGTCGATGAGCGACGAGCCCCAGCCAGGAGTCATCGGGTCGCTGCCGCGGACCCGTCCGCACCGCCGCTCCGAGAAGCGCGCGGCGCCGCGCGGCGCCGACGCACCCGCCGAGCCGAAGGACGCCGCGGAAACCAGGCCGGCGCGGACCAAATCCGCGAGGCCCGCGAGGACCACAGCCACACAGGCGGCGAAACCGGCGGCCGCGAGCCGGCCCAGGACCGCCGCGGCGAAGGCCGCGCCGTCTCAGCCGGCGGCCGCCCGGCCG
>Ga0070717_10003441_pt1 | contig 11327 bp, 13 predicted proteins | sample LARL113metaG_FD_71366 | JGI IMG/M metagenome (GOLD analysis project Ga0070717, IMG submission 71366) | Corn, switchgrass and miscanthus rhizosphere microbial communities from Kellogg Biological Station, Michigan, USA - LAR L11-3 metaG | ecosystem: Host-associated > Plants > Roots > Rhizosphere ...
GCAAACCGCTGCGAGGCTACAACGCCCTCCGGCGGGAGTCGATCCTAACTCGGGTGGTCGCCCAGCTTGATCATCACCGCTTAGGTCGCCTCGCCGACATCGTCGCCGTCGGCCGAGTGGAGCCTGTATGTGAACCCGTCTCCTCCGTTCCGGGGCCGGGACGGCCCTGTCGGGCCTACACCCTCACCGGGCGCGGTCCCCTGGGCCAGTGTTCCGGAATGACCGCCGAATGTCAGCTAAGGAAGTCGAGCAGCCGGTAGTACCGTGCGATGGGCGACGGAAAGCTCAGGAAAGCCAGTCGGCCTCGAAGCTCCAGTCGGGGAAGTGTTCTTGGAGGACGGGTATGGCCTGCTCCCAGTCGCTGCGGCCAAGCAGAGTTAGCTGAAGAAGCTCGGGCTTCTGTCCCAGCTTCGTCGAGTAGCCCCAACGCACGCCGAAGCAAGCGTGCGAACGCCGACTGATCAATGCATCTGGGCTGGCCGTCAGAAAGGAGTCGGCGACGAAGTGGATGTCGCTCTCCGTCGATGCAGGAGCGTCGAACAGGGTCGGGCAGCGTCCAAAGGACACATACGGCACGCCTAGCTCTTTGAGCTGAGGCGGTACGTCGACAAAGGTGTGATTTCCCGGAGGAGCCTTCTCGTTCCCGGGCACAAGTGAAGTGCTCGACTCCGCCACCTCAATTCGCACGACCTGTATCCATCCCATCACCGCGCCATAGCCTTCAAGTGCAGTCGAGACGTCGATCTCAAGCACCGGGAGTCCCACGGCGAGGCTCGACGGCCAGGGAAGCTCTAGCAGCCCGTATCCCCACCGATCTGGATCCTCGTTTTGTCGGTACCTGACGCTTGCGTTTCCTTCGCGGCCGCGAAAGGAAAACGGATGTGTCGTCTCCATCAGCATGACCCTCTCGTAGAGATCTATCGTGCCCTCGGATGAACCGGGCGCCTGTTGCGCTCCGCCAGGTTGATTCATCGAGAGCCTTGATCGTGTAGCACGACCCCACCGAGGCGCAGGCTAACCCGTCGAGGGCCAGACCGCTCGCCTGGGCCAGCGTCCTCTCGCCCGGCCGAAACCGGCTGCGGGTCCCGCTCTACCCGCAACGGGGGGGTTGCTGACACCCCCGGCAACGGCGCCTCACCCCGCAGTGAGGGAATCCCCCTCCGGAGTTTTTTCCACGGATCTTTGGCAGGGTGAGGCGCCGTATGTGTGGGCTGTTGAGACCCCCCGCGTCTCAGCGGACGCGGGTGCGGCCGTCGTAGCGGTGCCCCTCGAGGAAGGCGCCGCGGTAGTCGGCAAAGAGAAGAGCCCTGGTTGCTAGAGGTCTTCGGCCTCGCGCTTGTGCTCGCGCCTAGCACGAGCCTTGTCGAGGCTTTCGGCGGCCCAACTCCGATCAGCCTCGCTGAGTTCAGGGCTGGTGGCTAGCACTTCAAGCCTCGCCTCGAGTTGGTCAGCGTTCTCCAACATCACGTTCCACGCTGAGCGCGTCCAGCTTGCAAGATCATCCCAGTGGTCAGCGAACAAGAGCGCACGATCGGAGTTTCGTCCTTGCAGAACCGCGCGGAGTGACTCCGAGAAGCGTTCGTAGTAGGCGTCCTGCTCCTGGTGGGAGAGCTTCTCCCAAGCGGACTGAGAGATGAACTCCTCGGGCTCCACAGGCAGACAGTACGTCTGACTCCCGAGACATCCTTCCTCCGTTTCCGGGGCGCGGACGGCGAGCCGACGTTATCAGCGACCATCGCGCGAAGGGCTTACCTAGGATGCCGCGGAAACGGGAAGAGGCGACGGGGTGAACGAGGGCAACGAGTTGTCTAACGAACTCAAGCGTTTGATCGATGAGTGGAAGGCCGAGGGCGTCGAGCCTGACGACCCCTTGGTGCTGATCGACGGAGGCGAGGCATGAAGAAGGCGCTAGCCGCCCTCATTGCGCTGCTCGCTCTGGGCAGCGCCGGAGCGAGTGCCTCCACGCAGACGCGCTGGAGGACGATCGTCAACGATCAGTTCAACAAGCGCGGTCTGCCGCGCCACTGGCTGCGCTACAGCCATCCCTACGGCAGTGCCCCGAACAACTGCACCGATCCTGCGCATGACTACGTCTCGGGCGGCTACCTGCACATCGTCGAGAAGTACGAGGCCTCCAAGCCCGCGGGCGTTGACTGTCCTTATGGAGCGGGCTGGTACACGGGCGGGGTGTCGTTACCCGAGGTTGCTCCTTACAGCGTCAACAACCAGCGGATCACCGTTCGCTTCCGGATCGTCAGCGTGGGCGGTGTCGTGCCGCACTACATCGTCCCTATGCGCTATGCCGACAACGGCGAGGAGGACTTCTTCGAGTCGGACCTCCTGACTCAGGCGCACACCTATCTGCACTACAGCGGCGGACGGATCCGGTCAGACCCCGGCTACTCGATCAACGTGACGCGTTGGCACACGCTGAGGTTTACGCACTTCAACCACATCGTCCGTGCCTACATCGACAAGATGAGGAGGCCGGTCTGGTCCTACCGCGGCAACGCAACTACGACGCCCGATGCGACCCGGCACATCGTGTTACAGCAGGAGTGCTCGCACGACTCCGGCTGCCCGAAGGGGACAAGCGGCTACAGCGAGATCCAGATCGATTGGATCATGGTGGCCGACGCCTAAGCTCCTGCTCGGGGCGGTGTTTCTCTACTCGTGGGCCCCGGCGTAGCTACACCTACCGCCCGTTCAGCGCGGAGGCCGCGTTGAGACACCCCGATACGGGTCATAAGGCGTCCCTGGACAACGTCCCTATAAATCGAGGTGCAGGCGGGGGTCGTTGACACTCCCGACAACCCAGGGTCGAGCGGGATGGGTAGCGAAACGCGCGCGGCACGCGGCACGGTAGAGGAGTAGAGTCTCCTCACTGGCCCCGTGGGCCAGAACCCCGGCCGAAGGCCCGTAACCTCCCGACGCGCGTCAGCGCGCGAGACGTAGGAGCCGAGGCAAACAGAGTTCGACTTGCGGGGCCAGCGTCTATGTCGTGAGGGCTTACGGCGCGAGCGGAAGTGCTCGGGCGAGCGCCGATGCGAGGCGCGCGGGCGGTATTTTGAGTGAGGACGCTCAGAGATGAGCCGAACGGCGCCGCCGAAGCCAACGCCGCCCGGCTATCGATCTGACTAGACGCCTACGAGCGTGGCGCTTTCGATCTCGTCAAAGTAGGAGATCTGAACAGAGTCGGCATTGACGCCGCCCTTGCTCATTGCCTCCTTCAACTCAGGCATTGCGAAGAAGGCCTTCGCGGCCTCGCGTGAGTCGAATGTGTGGGTGACGATGACGTCGTTGGGATTCTCGATTGAGCGGAGCACTTGGTGGGCGTGCACGCCGTGCTCGGCTTGTATCGGGGCGAAGTCGTCGTAGACCTTCCTCCAAGCGTCGAAGTCGGCCACGCGGTGACGGACGAGAGAGATGGTGCTAGTCATCAAGCCCCCTTCCGGGGCGGGTGCCCTGCTGCGAGAAAACGGGCTTCAGGAGAAGCGCGCAACCAGGGCTACGCTCAGCAGTCTACTCCTCCAGCAGCCGACGAGCGTTAACTGGCGCAATAGCCAGGGTCGTCAGGGGTCATTCCGGAACACTGGCCGAGGCGAGCGTTGTCTAGTCGGTCATCGCTTCGTAGGCTCGATCCTGGCGGCACCACCGGTCGGCGCGAATACGGTGCTGTGGCCGTCGTCCCATCGGACGCGGAGCCGGGGCGGCTCCGACGCGAGCACTTCCTCGACTACTCCGGTACGGGTGGATTGGCCGACCTTCTCGGCCTCGACGACGATGCGGTCTCCGGCCTTTGCCTTCATCGTGTCCTCCTTGAGGCACTTCGCGGACTCGTCTCGATTATCCCTCCGCTCGCATTCGTCTAACGAGGTTCGGCGACCTGACTCAGGGGTCATTCCCGAACACTGGCCCAGGCGGGTACTTGTACCCTCGCCGCGTGCAGGATCCGTTTGTCCCCTCTCGATTTGTCGTCCCGCTCGCTCTCGCGACCGAGCAATTCAGGCTCGAGCCACTGGGCCCGCAGCACAACGACTCCGACTACGAGGCCTGGTCATCGTCCGTGGAGCACATCCACATAACGCCCGGCTGGGAGACGAGCTCGTGGCCCGACAGCCGTAACGTGGAGGACAACCTGCGCGACCTTCAAGCGCACGCCGACGACTTCGAGAACAGGGCCGGCTTTACCTACACCGTCCTCGATCCTGCGACCGGCGACGTGATCGGCTGCGTCTACATCTACCCCGAGAAGAGTGAGCAGCACAATGCGCGTGTCAGCTCATGGGTGCGGGCAAGCCGGGCCGAGCTCGACGTGCAGCTGTGGCGGGCCGTCACAGACTGGCTCGCAGACGAGTGGCCGTTCGAGCGTGTGGCCTACGCCGAGCGCGCCCAGAGCGCCTGACCCCGTTCGGTCTGGCTCAGGGTCCGCTCAGAGGTCATTCCCGAACACTGGCCGGGCGGGCGACCTCTAGTACGCGTGCCCCGTGACGAGCTTCGCGATCGTGAAGGCGAGCGTGATCTCGACGGCGACGAGGAGGGCGAGCGCGGCCACGATCAGCACCACGGCGTGCCACGGCACTCCCTCTGCAGGCTCGCCCTCCGGTGCGAGCCCGGTCTCCTCGGCCCATTCTTCTGCCCGTTCGAGCAGGCCGTGCGAGGGCTCCAGACGGGAGCGCTCATAGTCGCGCAGCGGCGTGCGCGTGGCCATACACGCCTCATTCCCGCCCCGGGCGCACCTATAACACGGGCTAGCTCAGGGTCATGCCCGATCACTCGCACAGGCGAGAGTGCGACCCCCATCAGACGAGTGACCGCTCGAGCCGCTCGAGGGTTTCGGTCCAGCCGTCACGATGAAGTTCCAAGCGAGCGGGGGTCTTGAAGGGTCCTTGATCGAGGATGACGCGGGTGCCCGCCTCCGCCGGCTCAAACGTCAGCGTGACCAGCGTCTCCTGGTCGTCGGGATCGGGTTCTTCATAGATGAACGTGAAGATGAGGCGGCGTGAAGCCTCGACAGCACGGAAGGTGCCGCGGATGTGGAAGACATCTCCGTCTGGCGGCTGCATGACGATTCGGTATTCCCTTCCCTCCACCGCATCGAACTGAAGACGCGGAACGGTGAATCCGGCGGGGCCCCACCAACGCCGGACTTGCTCAGCGTCAACGAACGCAACAAAGACACGCTCCGGCGGCACGGCGATGATCTTCTCTAGACGAAGTCGCCTCCCGCCCGGCTGGTCAGCTTCGTCCACGCCGTCGATCATGCCAAGGCACCGCCTGTCAGAGATTCAAGGGCCCCAAGTGGACCCGGCTCGCCCCGCCGTGCTCAGGAATCATTCCGGAACACTGGCCCAGGCGAGGGTCAGCCGAGCCGCTCGATGACCAGCGCGAGGCTCTGCTCGGGATCAAGGCCGGTCGTGTCGATACGGACCGCTTCGTCCCATTCAGAGCAGAGCGCGTGCTGCGTCCTCGTGTGTTCCTCCCTCACCTGCTTCTCGCGGCGGGTGGATCGAGCGAGAGTCTCGTCCAGCGACGGTAGGACAACGACGAGCTTCCATGCCAGTCCGTCCAGCAGCGGCTGCCAGCAGCGGTCGAACGCCTCAGGCTCGAGTGCGTCGTCAAACGCAACGTCGTAGCCCTCGTCGTTGAAGGAGCGGGCAAGGCCGCAGGTCGCCTGCACGCTAAGCACATACTGGGCGGCTTGACGTTCGCCGTGCTCCTGCGGGTCCGCAAGCCCGCTGACGATCAGATTCCGTACCTCGTCGAGTTCAATGTGCGCCGCCTGGCTGCGAGTCGCACACCACGCGCGAGCGAGCGTGGACTTCCCCGCTTCCGCCGGGCCGGCGAAGAGGACAACGATGCCCTTCGTGCGCTGCACCTCCCGACCGTAGGTCACCGTGCCAAGTCACCCGTGGCGACGCTCAGGGGTCATTCCCGATCACTGGCCCAGGCGAGCGTTTTGCCGCGCAGGCTGCGTCCGCTGGTATGGCCGCCTTGAGACGGAGGCAACGTTCCTGTCGCTTGCCGAGTCGCAGCTTGCGCTCGCTGCGTTGGTGAGCCTAGTGGCGGGCGAGCGGGACGCGATCGTGGGCGACGCAACAGCGTCGGACATGGAACTGACGCGCCAGCGGGAGTATCCTCCTGAGCGACGCCTCCTTTCATCGCGTCCGCGCCGACCCGTTCAGCGGTCGCGCCTGAGAGGTTCCGTCCTTCTTTGACGGCAACCTCGGGTCAGAAGGCGGTGAGGTAGAGATGGCGACTTCGGCGATCGCGTTGGAGACGCGGCCGCATGTCCTCGCGCGCCCGAATCCGTTCGCGCTCGGGGCTATCGCGCCCGCTGGCTGCGCGGTCGCTGCTTTCTCCCTCCTCCTCGCCTTGACGAACGATGCGATCGGCGCCGAGCTTGGCGAGCCGCTCGTGATCGCGTTGCTCGCCGACTGGATCACGCTCTCCTATGTGCTCGGCGGGATCGTCGTTTGGTGGTGTCGGCCCGACAGTCGCTTCGGACCGCTCATGATCGTCGCGGGCTTCCTCACTTTTCTTGCGACGCTCTCATGGTCCTCGAACGACGCTCTCTTCACTCTCGGGCAGGCGCTCGACGTCGTGGCGCCGGTGATCTTCCTGCACGTGTTCCTCGCGTTTCCGAGCGGCCGGTTGAGTGGCCAGTTCGAGCGCCTCCTCGTCCTGATTTCTTACGGGACAGCGATCGGGCTCGAGCTCATCCGCATGGCGTTCGGCGACTTCGGTCCACACAACCTGCTCGAACTCGCTCCGAATGCCCGCGCGACCGAACTCCTGATGCAAGTCCAGCTCGTGGCGGTGAGCGCCTTCTGCCTCTGCGGGGTCGGTGTCCTCGCAGCCCGGAGGCGACGCTCGGGCCCGCCGCTTCGTCGTTCGCAGGCGCTACTCATCGACGCCTTCGCGTTCGCGCTCATCATGATCGCTCTGCTCTTCCTTACCGCTGCCTTCAGCGCACCCTGGGTCGCGCAAGTCCGCTGGGTCACTTTCGTCACGCTCGGACTTGCTCCCCTCGCCCTGGTCATCGGACTCGTTGGCGCTCGCCTTGCCCGTTCGTCGGTGGGCGATCTCGTCGTCGAGCTACGCGAGGATTCGACGCCCGCCGTTCTTCGCGACGCGCTTGCGCGCGCGCTTCGAGATCCGTCGATGACGCTCGCGTACTGGCTGCCGGAGTTCGGAAGCTGGGCCGACCTCGACGGCCGGCCAACGGAGCTGCCGAGCAACGACAGTAGGCGAGCAACCACGCTGATCGACCGGGACGGAGTGCACGTGGCGGCGCTGCTGCATGATCCGGCGCTAGCCGATGAGCCCGAGCTGCTCGACGCCGTCACCGCAGCCGCCGGAATCGCCATCGAAAACGGACGATTGCACGTCGAGTTGAACGCGCGTCTTGAAGAGCTAAAGGGCTCGCGCGCCCGGATCGTCGACGCCGGCCAGCAGGAGCGGAAGCGATTGGAGCGCAATCTGCACGATGGTGCGCAGCAGCGGCTGATCGCGCTCTCGCTCGAGCTGAGCCTGCTAGAAGAGCAGCTGGATGGCGAGCGGGACGCGACCGCGCGGCTCGGTCTAGCACGGCGTGAGATCGCCGCGTCGCTCGAGGAGCTGCGTGAGGTCGCGCGCGGGATTCACCCCGCAGTCGTCAGCGGGCATGGGCTCGAAGTCGCGCTCGAGCAGCTCGTCGCTCGTGCCTCCGTTCCCGTACGCCTAACGGTGGAGGTCGACGAACGCTTGCCGGAGCCGCTCGACGTAGCGGCGTACTACCTCGTCTCGGAGAGCCTCGCGAACGTCGGCAAGTACGCACACGCCTCGTCCGCTACGGTCGAGGTTCGTCGAAGCCAGGGCGAATTGGTTGTTGAAATCGTCGACGACGGCATCGGCGGCGCCGACACGGATCGCGGCTCGGGTCTGCGCGGGCTGGCGGACCGTGTGGAGACGCTGGGGGGCCGACTACGAGTGTGGAGTCCTGTCGGTGGCGGCACGCGCGTGAAGGCGGAGATCCCGTGCGTGCCGTGATCGCGGAGGACAGCGTGCTTCTGCGCGAAGGAGTCGCGCGCGTCTTGGGCGATGCCGGATTCGAGGTCGCCGGCGCCTGCGAGACCGCCGAGGATCTTCTGCTGAAAGTGCGGAGTTACTCGCCCGACATCGCGATCGTCGATATCCGGCTTCCGCCGACGCACAACGACGAGGGCCTCCGCGCAGCGCTCGAGATCCGCGCAAGCCATCCGTCGGTGGGCGTGCTCGTCCTCTCCCAGTACGTGGAGATCGGGCTGGCGATGAAGCTCCTCGCCGACTCGGCCGAAGGCGCGGGCTACCTGCTCAAGGACCGGATCAGCGACGTCAAGGAGTTCATCGGAGCCGTTCGACGTGTCGCGGACGGCGGCTCTGCGATCGACCCGATCATCGTTTCGACACTTCTCTCCAAGCGCCGGAGGGACGACCCGCTCGACGCGCTGACGCCGCGCGAGCGCGAGGTGCTCGAACTGATGGCCGAGGGTCGGTCCAACCAGGGGATTGCGGACAAGCTCGTGATCACCCTCCGCGCCGTCGAGAAGTACGTCTCCAGCATCTTCGGGAAGCTCGGCCTCCCCTCGAGTGGCAGTGAGTCGCGGCGCGTGCTGGCCGTGCTCGTCTACCTGCGCTCCTGACGGGCGCGTATCGCAAGACACCAGAAAACCGCCCCCCGAAGTCGCAAGTATCCCGTCTTCCGCTCCGGGTCGGCAGTTGCGAGGTTGGGTCGATCCAGCTGCGCGAGAGGAGAACGCGATGAAGACGCGCGTCATTCAGGACGATCCGGACGAGCCGACGACGAGCGACGATCTCTTCGACAGGACGGCTGAACCAAAGCCGCCGAACAACCTTGCCGCTCGGATGGGTCGTTGGAGCGCCCACCATCGGAAGATCGCGATCTTCGGCTGGTTCGGATTCGTGGTGATCGCCGTGCTCATCGGAATGAGGGCCGGCACGATCGAACTGAAGAACCACGACGCGATTCCGGGCGAGGCCGGTCGCGCGACCAGGCTGATCGACAAGGAGTTCGGTCCTCGAGCGAGCGAGACGGTGCTCGTTCAGAGCGCGACGCTCAACTCGACCGATCGGCCGTTCCGGGCCGCGGTCGGTGGCGTCGTCGAGACTCTCAGACCGTTTCCGATCGTGAGCAAGATCGACTCGCCGTACACGCGCGGCAACGGCGACCAGATTTCGCAGGACGGCCATTCAGCGCTCGTGAACTTCGAGTTCAAGAGCTCGCAACAAGACGCGATGAAGATCTCGAAGCCGGTCGAGGACGCCGTCGCAGGCGTGCAGAAGGCCCACCCAGAACTGACGATCGCCGAGTTCGGGGACGGCAGCTCCGCGCGCGAGGTCGAAGGCCAGTTCACCAAGGATCTGGCGAAGGCGGGACTCCTGTCACTGCCGGTCACGCTCATCATCCTGCTGATCGCGTTCGGCGCGCTCGTCGCCGCCGGCATCCCGCTGCTGCTCGCGCTCACCTCGGTGGTCGCGACGATGTTCCTGATCGCATTGCCGAGCCACCTGATGCCGGTCGACGCGCAGGTCAAGGAGGTGATCCTGCTGATCGGGCTCGCCGTCGGCGTCGATTACTCGCTCTTCTATCTCAAGCGCGAACGGGAGGAACGGGCCGCCGGTCGCAGCGAGTCCGCCGCGCTGGAAGCCGCGGCCGCGACATCAGGGCGCTCGGTCCTGATCTCCGGCTTCACGGTGATGATCGCGATGGCGGGCATGTTCTTCGCCGGCGATCCGTCGTTCTCGTCATTCGCACTCGCCACGATCATTGTCGTCGCGATCGCAATGCTGGGATCGCTCACCGTGCTTCCCGCCGTGCTCTCGAAACTCGGTGATCGGGTCGAGAAGGGCCGCGTGCCGTTCTTGCGTCGGCTGAAGCGAGACGACGACGAGAGTGGCGTCTGGAGCTGGATCCTCGACCGTGTGCTCGCACGGCCGGCCCTGTCCGTGCTGATCGCCGGCGGCGTGCTGGTCGCGATCGCCATCCCGGCCATCGGCATGAAGACGGTTCAGATCACGCCGGAGGCACTGCCCCAGAACCTCAAGGCGGTGCAGACCTACAACCGTATCGACAAGGCATTCCCTAGTGAGCTGCACACGGCGACCGTTGTCCTCAAGGCGGAGAACATGAATGCACCCGAGACCCGCGCGGCGGTCGCCGATCTCCGCAGACGCGCCGCCGCAACAGTCGTCCCCGAGGGATCGATCGCGACCGACGTCAATGCCCAGAGAACCGCCGTGAAGCTCACGGTCCCGCTCGCCGGCAACGGCAGCAATGCGCTCTCCGAGGCCGGCGTGACCAGCCTACGCGAGGAGATCGTGCCGGCCACGTTCGGCACGCTCGCAGATGTCGAGTACGGCGTGACCGGCGGAACCGCAATCGAGATGGACTCGCGCTCGGCGATGAAAGGGTCGGCTCCGATGGTGTTTGCCTTCGTGCTCGTCTTCGCGTTCATCCTGTTGCTCGTCTCGTTCCGCTCGGTGGTCATCGCGGCAAAGGCGGTCATCCTCAACCTGCTGTCGGTCGCGGCGGCGTACGGCGTACTCGTGCTGGTCTTCCAACACGGCTGGGGCAAGGGGCTGATCGGCTTCGACTACACCGGAGGAATCACCTCGTTCTTGCCCATCTTCCTGTTCGTGATCCTGTTCGGGCTGTCGATGGACTATCACGTGTTCATCATCAGCCGGGTTCGCGAAGCTCGCGATCGCGGGCTGTCGACCGAGGATGCGGTCGCACACGGCATCAAGACGACCGCGGGCGTCGTGACCAGCGCCGCGCTCGTGATGGTGTGTGTGTTCGCGGTCTTCGCCACGGGCTCGATCATCCTGCTGCAGCAACTCGGCGTCGGTCTCGCTGCGGCCGTCCTGATCGATGCCACGGTCATCAGGGCGGTGCTTCTACCCGCTTCGATGACGTTGCTCGGAGACTGGAACTGGTACCTGCCGAGCTGGCTCGAGTGGCTTCCTCGGCTCGAGCACGAGGAACAGGTCGAGAAGCCGAAGCCACCCAAGACACCGCGGGCATTCGAGCCGACTGCCTAGAGCGGATCCGTCGACTGTTGAGCGAAGGAGATTGTGATGAGTGAGCTTCCAGGTCGGACCGAGGTGCTGGTGGTTGGTGCAGGGCCCGTGGGGTTGGCCGTTGCCGCTTCGTTGGCCGGGCACGACCATGACGTGACGGTCGTCGATCGGCAGGCGACAGGCGCGAACACCTCGCGTGCCGCCGTCGTGCACGCCCGGACCCTCGAGATGCTCGATCGCATCGGCGTCTCGGAGCGACTCGCGGG
>Ga0070717_10003442_pt1 | contig 11325 bp, 9 predicted proteins | sample LARL113metaG_FD_71366 | JGI IMG/M metagenome (GOLD analysis project Ga0070717, IMG submission 71366) | Corn, switchgrass and miscanthus rhizosphere microbial communities from Kellogg Biological Station, Michigan, USA - LAR L11-3 metaG | ecosystem: Host-associated > Plants > Roots > Rhizosphere ...
TCAAAGTCATCTTGTCCGGCAACAAGTGTGTTTCCGCGTCGGTGAAAATCAGTCCAAGTAAAAGGAAACCGAAAATTGCGCACTTGAGCGTCGCTAGCGTCAAACCAAAATGCGAATAACACACAAGGAACACGCAGGCGGTCAAGAGCTCAACGATCAGGTAGCGTGGGGTGATGCGTGCGCAACAGTATCGGCACTTGCCACCTAGCATCAGCCAGCTGAGAACGGGAACGTTGTCATAAAAGTGAATGGCCTTGCCGCACTGGGGACACGCCGAGCCGGGCCATACTATGGATAAGCCTCTTGGCACGCGGTAGATACACACGTTCAGGAAGCTGCCAAACACCAGCCCAAGCACAAAAATTCCCGCGGAAATGACAGTTTCCACTCAGTCTCCAAACGTCGTCGCCCGAGGGCGGAACATAAGTGATTTGGCCTGATTATATGCGGTCAGGCGACCGGGCCATTGGGTACATAAGTCACTGTCCCTAAGGACAGTTTGGAGGCTAGGCCGCGCGTGAGCTTGCCTGGACGGGAGAATCGGGCAGGAAAACGGCGAATACAGTTCCGCTTATTCCAGGAGTAGTGCGCGTGGACACGCGTATCCACCCCGCGTGTTTTTGCACCGCGCCATATGCCAGCCAAAGGCCCAGGCCGGTGCCCTGGTCTTTTTTGGTGGTGTAAAAAGGTTCAAAGATGTGAGGCAGATCTTTGGCGCTGATTCCGTTTCCGGTGTCTGCAAAGGTCACGCGGACCCCGGAACGCCGATCGCCCGACCATTCGCGGGCCCGGACCACCCGCAGTCGGAGCCTGCCGCCGTTCTGCATGGAATCCATCGCGTTAAGAAGTAAATTAGCAAATACCTGACGCAATTCTCCGGGATGGCCGACGATCTCAAGGTACTCTCCGTTTCGCTTATCAAGTGTGATGCGGCTGGCCTGTAGCTTTCGCAGGTAGAGCTGGACAACTTCGTCTAGAACTTTTCCGGCATCAAGCCGCTCCGGGGATGTAGTTTCGCGAACAAAGCCGAGGGCCTGCTGTGCAATCGAATCCAATCTGCCAATTTCGTGTTCAGCGCGCTGCAGGTATTCTTCCCGCGTCGCAGTATCCTGACGGGCAAGATAAATCAGGTTGGTGAGCGCCTCTAACGGGTTCTTGATTTCATGGGCAATAGCTGCGGTCAATCTGCCGGCAGTGACCAGACGTTCGTTGCGGCGCAGAACTTCCTCGGTACGTTTTTGTGCGGTGACGTCGCGCGCGATCGCCGAGGCGCCCACCAGCTTGCCTTCCTCATTTCGTAATGGAGAAAGCGAAAGCAGAATAGTCACGCGAATTCCATTCTTATCTATCCGTTCGGTCTGGTAACTAGGCACGTGTTCTTCGCGATTCAAGCGGGCGAGATCAGTTGCGAACTCTTCCAAACGGTCGGGGGGAACCAGCACTGAAATTGGCCGTCCGATGATTTCTTCCGCGGTATATCCGAACAGGTTATCGGCACCGCGGTTCCAACTGGTGACGATGCCATCGACGGTGAAGCTGGCGATCGCGTCTTCCGAGGAAGCCACGATGGCTGCCATTTCCCGGCGGGCTTCATCCGCCTGGGTTTCAGCGCGTGACCGTTGGCGGGCGAGTCCGGCAACAAAGACCGAAATCAGAATGAACACTCCCAACCGTTGGAATTCGTTTCCGGAAACCGGCGCTCCGAAAGTTTGCCGGAACATGGAATAGTCGAGTACAACTGCCGAACTGAAAGTGCAGAGCACAGCGGGTCCGAATCCGAAAAAGCGCGCGGTGAATACAACCGCGAGAATAAAAATGACAAATGGGTCCTGGTGCATTACTGGCGAGAGCCACCAGATGCACCACGAAAGCGCGGAGGCAGCGAGGGCGGAGCCGTACCATGCGACGCGGTCCGACCAGCGCGGCTCAAATTTATAAATCGACTTGTAGCGGCTTTCCATGGGCCCGGGCGACGAGTGGCGGGCAAATGAAGAGAGCGGCAGGCAGCACGTACCCTGTAATCAGAATTTAACATGAATTATGAAAGGAGCTACACACGTTAGGACAAAAAAATAGCGCAACCATGAGGTCGCGCTTCACAACTTGTCACAAATCTGCAAAAAATTTACTGCGCAGCCGGAGAATCGAGCTTCGGACCTTCGCGCGCGGGCTTCGTCGTGGGTACTAAAGTAACCGGAGCTTGCAGAGTGAAGGTCAGCACCTTCTCGGAGGACAATTTAATGTCCGGTTTTTTACTGGCAGCCTGAACACCGCCACCGGCGCCGGCGCCTGCAGCCGAGCCGATTGCCGCGCCTTTGCCTCCGCCGAAGATGCCACCGAGTATCGCACCGGCAACTGCGCCAGCGCCGACTTTCTCGGCGGTGTTCTTGCCGCGCGCGCCGGTTTGTTGGGAGAACTGGTCAGTTTGGATCTCGTAGGACCTGTCGCCGACTTTAATGCGATCAAGCTGCAAAACCAGAAGCGCTCGCCCAGCAAACTTCCCTGAGGCTTGAGCGTTTACTACATGGCCTTGCGCGTCGTAGTGCGCCGGTACGACAACATCTCCATCGATTGCGATCGGAGCGTCAAGCGTGGCGTTGAACTTGTCCCCAGCTTGCGCCGTGGCGCTGTCAATGGTGTCGATCAATCGAACCACCACTGAGGTTCCAGAGGGAACGGTAACTTTTGCCGGTTCGGGTGGTGGCGCAGTAGCACTAGGAGCTTGCACCGTAGGATCAGGAGCGAGCGGTCGCGATTGATCAGGAACAGCATCCGACGGAGCATCAGTTCGTGCCATTTCGCCGCGCTGCGATTGTGATTTCTGGCGACGAGCCGAAGAAGACCTCGTCACGGGCAGATTGGTTCTTGATCGCGGTGAAGGCTTCCTGGCCGCTTCCGTTGAAGCCACCTGCAAATTGTTGATCACGGTTTTCACGCCGGGTTCGACGGCCGCATATTTTGCCGCGGCATCGCGCTCCGCATCGTTATCCACCACACCGGATAGAGTCACAGTTCCATTCGACGATTGGACCGTGAGCTGCTGGTTCTGCAATCCAGAATCCGCCGCAAGTTTTGCCTGAACGTCCGAGACAACCTGCGCGTCATTCGGTGTTTTTGAGCACGCAACCGCCAGCGCCAGAAGCGCAATGCAGACGCACCAAAGGAGGGAAAGTTTGGCCTTCATTTTATTAACTCCAAGATAATCTGACGGGTCACTGCAAGTTTAGATGCAGAGTGGCTGGAATTTCGAAAAAAAAATTGTCGAGGGTCTTTCATGGCCTTCATTGGTTGAGCTTCAGTGAATGAATTTGTAGTCGAGTATTGAGGTGGCGAACTGATATTGCGGTTCTTTTTCGCGTGGATTTTTCATGCGAATGATGCGACCCTGACACAGAACTTTGCTGTTCTTCTGACCAGAGATGGCTTCCGGCATCTCAAACACCATCTCCACCAATGTATTCTCGGGAAAACGCTGGTGGCCGGCGAGCAACAGGCCCGACTGGCTCAGGTTTTCAATCACGCCTTCGTTCCATGTGCCCAGGTTTTTCACGCGATAGCGCACCGGCGCATCCATCTTGATCCGGCGGGCCCGCGGTACCCAGGTCGGCTTTGATGTATGCGAGCGACGCTTTGACGGGGTGCCAGTTTCGGGATCCTTTTGCAGGCGCTCGGTCCGCCGCATCGTGGTCCAGTCATACCGGAACTCGGAGGCGCACAAGAGGCAGACCTGGTAGTACTCGCCATCGGCAGCACGCCGGGGCCAGGAAAATTCATGCGAGCAACGGCCGAGGAGGAGAACATCCAAAATCTTCTGGGGCATAGGAATCGAACCTAAACTGGCAAGCGTAGGCAGACCCATGATGCAATGAATTCGAGGAATGAGATAGGTTACTTTCGTGCAGCATGGCACGCCGTCGCACTCTCGCTGAACGAAAGGAAATTGCGTTAACGTCGGGCTATATGATCTCAAAATGAAAAACGTTGCTGCGTTCATTCTCGCGGGGGGGCGAAGCTCGAGGATGGGAACGGACAAAGCGTTCCTGGAGCTTGCGGGCAAGCCGCTGGTTGCTAGGGCGGTAGAGTTGGCGCATGAACTCGCGGTCGACGTGAAAATCGTTGGTGAGCCGGAGAAATTCGCGGCTTACGGCGCCGTCGTCAAAGATATTTATCATGATCGCGGACCGCTAGGGGGAATTCACGCTGCGCTTACAGAGTCCGAAGCTGAGTTGAATTTGATGTTGGCAGTGGATCTACCGTTCATTCCCGCGCGATTTCTTAACTATCTATTGACGCGGGCGGACTCGTCGAACGCGACAGTCACCGCGCCATTCCTGGCGGGATATTTCCAGCCGCTGTGTGCCGTGTATCGCAAGCAGTTCTTGACCGCGGCAGAGCAGGCACTGGCAAAGGGCCGAAACAAAATCGACCAACTCTTTAGCGAGGTTTCGCTGTGCACTATTTCCGAGGAGGACATGGCGGTGAACGGTTTTAACCCGCTAATTTTTAGCAACCTGAATACTCCAGAAGATTGGGCACAAGCAATCCGCGATTTTGCTGCAGAGCCTCATTAGAAGCGCCCGGCATATATGATGGGCACAACTGGTATGGAAGACGAAACGGCGGACAGCGGCCTCGCGGATATAACCCGGAGCGATCCCGAACCTGACACTGCGCCGGAGGAGCACACGGAGCAGCAAGGTCCTTACATACAATTCGTCCATGTTTCCAAGGCTTTCGGTGAGAAGCATGTGCTCAGCGATGTCAGCTTTGAGGTGAACACCGGCGAAACCGTGTGCATCCTCGGACGAAGTGGGGTGGGGAAGTCGGTTGCGCTGCAACACATTCTTGGCTTTCTAAAACCTGATTCCGGCCATGTCATCGTTGCTCACGAGGACATCACGGATTATCGAGAGAAGGATCTGGAGCGGATCCGGAAGAAAGTCACGATGGTTTTTCAGAATGGGGCATTGTTCGATTCACTTACGGTCGGCGAAAACGTTGCCTTTCCCTTACGTGAACGCGGAGACTTAGTGGAGGAACAGATTCTGCAAATTGTCTCTGGCTTGCTGGACATGGTCGGGGTAAAAGAAATGGCCGAGCAGCTTCCGGCTGAGCTCTCGACCGGAATGAAGCGGTCGGTTGCGATTGCCCGGGCGCTAGCTTCGCAACCCGAATGCGTGCTTTACGATGAGCCGACGACCATGGTCGATCCGCTCATGGGTCAACTACTCGGGGATTTGATGAAGCGGCTAAAGAGCCAGTTGCACCTCACCAGCGTGGTCGTCACTCACGACATGCGGCTCGCAAAGAAACTTGCCGACCGAGTGGTTTTTCTGCACGAAAGCAAAGTGCTATTCTTCGGGACCTACGCGGACATGGAAAGGTGCGACCAGCCGATCGTGCAGGAATTTCTGACGTTGGATGAGTTGGATCTGGGGGCGTGAGAACTCTCAAAATCCCGCGTCGACCAGTTTTTGCAAAGTGATCGAACCCTTTTCTTTTTCTGTTCGGATCATTTTTTCAACGTATTTCGCAATCAGATCAACTTCCAAATTCACCGGGTCGCCGGGCTTGAGTGACGGCAGGTTGGTCACGTTCGCAGTGTGAGGAATAATTGCCACCCGCACCTGCACACCGTGGATGGCAGCGACCGTGAGGCTGATGCCTTCGATCGCCAATGATCCTTGTGCAGCGATGTAACGAGTGAGTTCGGAAGGGACATTGATTTGCAATTCGTAATCGTTGCCATCGAAGACCGGTGCAAATGAGATCACTGTGCCGATACCGTCCACGTGGCCTTGCACGAGGTGTCCGTCTAAGCGACCGTTGGCGCGCAAGGGGAGTTCGAGATTGACCGCAGCGCCTGGCTTCAGACGCGAGAAGGAAGTGCGGAGCCAGGTTTCCTGCGCAAGGTCGCAGATGAAGGAAGCTTTGGCGATGTCTACAGCAGTTAAGCAGACGCCGCTCACGGAAATGCTGTCACCCTGCTTCAACTCTTGAACCAGCTTTGAGCACGAGACCCTCAAGCGGCGTTGCCGGCTCTTGTTTTCGATCGAAGCCACGTGCCCGAGTTCTTCGATAATTCCTGTAAACATAAAATCACAGCCACGGATTTTCGCGGATCACACGGATCTAAATTCTTGTTGAAATCAATCCAGGTGATTCGTAGCAAATCTTCAATCCAGATACGGATCTCTCAAATATCCTTCAACAGCGAAGTCTTCACCGAAGCGATGTAGCCGCAGCCATTTCAAGTGGGCGGCGTCACTCATCTTACGGAAGCCGGCGCCGGCAGCGAATGGCACCGAGCCGGTGCCCGCCAAAATTTTCGGGGAATAATAAAAGAACACCTTGTCAGCCGTTCCCGAAGCCAGCGCCGCCCAGTTCACCATGGCTCCGCCTTCTATCATAATGCTGGTGATTTCGCGGTCCGCCAGCCGCCGGGAGATGGCCTGCAGATCTGGGCGACCATCCGGACCCGCAGAGGCAACCTGCTCGACCTGGATGCCCTGCTCCTGGAGTTGCCGTTTTCGTTTCTCTTCCGCAAACGAGCAGAACACCAGCACGTCATCTTTCGCGGTCTGCGCGATGCGAGACTCCCGCGGCAGGCGGAGATGGGAATCCACAATGACGCGTAACAGCGGCCTCCTACGCGGCAACCCGCTCCGGTCCGTCAACCGCGGATTGTCGGCGATGACAGTCCCGACCCCAACCAAAATAGCGTCATGTTGATGGCGCAACTGTTGCACATGAGCACGCGCCTCTTCACTCGTGATCCATCCCCCGGTTGGGCCTCCTTTCGGGCCAGCGGCGTTTCGAGACTGAGCGCTAATCAAATCATCCGGAGGCGGCGCAATTTTGCCGTCCAAGGTCATCGCGGCTTTTAACGTCACAAGAGGCAAATGATAGCGGATGTACTTGGCGAATGCGTCGTTCAGAGGGCGAGCTTCCTCTTCGAGAACGCCCGATGTAACTTGCACGCCCGCTTGCCGCAGCCGGGCAAATCCACGTCCGCTAACCGCAGGATTCGGGTCGGGCGTGCACGCAACCACGCGCTTGATTCCGGCCGTGATCAACGCCTCGGTGCATGCTCCGGTGCGTCCTTGATGACAGCAAGGCTCCAGATTGATGTAAAGCGTTGCTCCACGCGCTTTCTCGCCGGCAGATTCCAAGGCCAAAACTTCGGCGTGCTTCTTGCCTTCATAAGTGTGGAATCCTTCGGCTAAGACTTCGCCGCCAGAGTCCACCAACACCGCGCCAACATTGGGATTCGGCGATGCCAGGCCAAAGCTCTTCTGCGCGAGCTCCAGAGCTCGCCGCAAATATCTCTGGTCAGACTCAGAGGATGTATTCACAAATTGCATTCGCGAATCAGGAGAAGAGATTACGAAATCAGCGAATCCACGAATTCCTTCGGATCGAAACGCAAGAGATCTCCGGCTTTTTCGCCCACGCCAACATAGCGCACCGGCAGGCCCAATTCGCGTGCGATTGCGACCACGACCCCGCCCTTGGCAGTTCCGTCCAACTTGGTGAGGACGACGCCGGTGACCGCGGCTGCGTCAGTGAATAGGCGCGCTTGCTGCAAACCGTTCTGTCCCGTGGTCGCGTCAATCACCAGCAGGACTTCGTGCGGCGCACCCGAAATCAGGCGCTGGGCAGTGCGGCGCATCTTCTCCAGTTCCGCCATTAAGTTTGTCTTGGTATGCAGACGGCCTGCAGTATCGACGATCAGGCAGTCAATATGCCGCGCGTTTGCGGCTTCGAGAGCGTCATAAAGGACCGCCGCCGGGTCGCCACCGGCCCGAGTGCGAATGACCTCTGTCCCGGTGCGTTGTCCCCAAATCTCTAATTGCTCGATGGCTGCCGCCCGGAATGTGTCGGCAGCGCACAACAACGCAGTTTTGCCCTCGGAACGCAGAGTCTGAGCCAGTTTGCCAATAGTAGTGGTTTTGCCGGTCCCATTGACTCCAACTACAAGCACAACTTCCGGAACTCCCTCAGGCCTTTCCACGGGAGGGGTATTAGCGGAGTTCAGAATGGCCAGCAGCTCCTCTTTGAGTAACCGCTTGAGTTCAGCCCCATCTTTAATCTGCTTGCGATCCGCTCGTTCATGCAATTTCGTGATCACCTGGTGAGTTGTCGCCGAGCCCAGGTCTGCACCGAGCAGTGTGCCTTCAAGGTCATCCAGGGTATCGCGATCGATTTCTTTGTTGAAAGGAACAACTTCGTCGATCCGCTCGCTGAGGTTCTCACGAGTGCGGGCCACAGCCTCTTTCATGCGGTCAAACAGGCCGGCCTTCTTCTCGGTGCTGCCAAACAGAGTCTGGATCATGAATTCTTCAGCTCAGGAAGGATACGTTTTTATTATAGCGACGGCAGCGAACCAGGCGCTGGCGAGGAGGGTGAAATGTAAGCTATGCGCGATCCATTTCCATCAAGGCGTTGGCGGGCGGAAAAACCATGCTCGCGGGAGCCGCTTCATTAGTAGCCCCAGCGGCCATGGCTATAGCCCTGGGTACTTGAATTTCGCCACGTTGGAATACTGCGTCGAGGGCGGCCACCGCATCTTGATCAAGCCGTTTACCGGAAAGAGAGTGGATAATGCGTAGCGCATCCTGACTGTCATGCGCCTTCTGGTAAGGGCGGTTAGTTGTTAATGCGTCGAATGTGTCCGCTACGGCAATGATTCTAGGCAGTAGCGGAATCTGGTCGCCTTTGAAGCCGTGAGGATAACCGCGCCCGTCGAGAGACTCATGGTGAAGTTCAATTCCAGGAATCATTTCCTTGAGCTGCGCGACCGGGCGCAGAATGTTGGCGCCTTTGGTGGTGTGCGTCTTCATAACCGTGAATTCTTCTTCGGTCAAGGCGCCGGGCTTTTTCAGAATTCGGTCCTCAATTCCAATTTTGCCCACGTCGTGGAGCTGCGCTGAAACCCGCAAAATTTCGCAGAAATCTTCCGGCAAATCCATTTCTTTGGCGATCTGCAAACAATACTTTGTAACACGATCGGAGTGGCCGCGAGTGTACGGATCCTTTTCGTCCACCGCGCCCGCAAGCATCTGAATCGAATTCATGAACAGCTCGCGGTTCTCGGCGGCCGCACGCTTCAGATCGAGCACGAAGTGCTCGAGCTCCTCTGACATAAAGTTGAACGTGGATGCCAGTTCGCCGATTTCGGTGCGGCTCTTCAACTCCACACGTTGCGAAAAGTCACCACGTGCGATGGCGTGGCTGGACTCGGTGAGCACCTCCAGCGGGTTCGTAATGCGCCGGGCGGCGATAATTCCGACGCCAATGCTCAAACCGATGGCGAACATTGCGAGGATTCGCGCCGAACGCTGCATTTCATAGACGCTGCTGTAGGCTTCGTTGCGCGGCTTTTGCGCGATAACCGCCCAATTCAAGTTGGTTACCGGACTGTATGTGCCAAGCATGAGCGTGCTTTTTTTCCCAGAGCCGATGGTGAATTCCAGCGTCGCCACCATCTGCGCCTTTCCGCCTTGTTCCACAAAATTGTGTACGATCTCCAGATTGGTCATGTCCTGACCCGTGGCGTATTCAGCGCTCGTGCCAGCCACGAGACGGCCTTGGCTATCTACAACGTAAGGTCTCAATCCGCCGCCTTCGATCTCCTCCAGGCGACGGATCAAGAATCCGAGATCAACTACCGACGCGATCATTCCAAGAAATCTTTCCTGGTACATAACCGGAGTGCTGACCAGCATTACTGTCCGCGCCGATTTTCCGCTGCCAACGACCAAAGGCTGGCCGTTATAGGCGCGCGAATCTCGAGATGCGGCATAGGCCTGTTCCAGTTCTCGCTGTAAAAAAGCGTCAGGTTCGATTCTTCCGGCAGAGATTCCTTTCCCTTCGGAGTTCAGCAGCGTAGCGTAATCCAGGTCTTCCGAGGAAGAAACGAAATTTTCAAGTAGTGCCCTGAGCTCGGGCGCCTGCACATGTTCTCCGGTCAAATCTCCGCCGCTGGCAATCTGCAACGCTGATGCCAGATTGGCCTGCATCAGGCGAAATGAGTCCTGGTGCTGAGAAATGTCGTCGGCAATCGACCGCGTTACGGTGTTCTGCAGCAATCGTTCATTGGTGATGAGCCGGTCACGATTGATGGACTGAACTTGCGCTGAATAAAAATACATCGGCACTACGCTGATGAGTACCAGCACACTGAGGATTACATACAGAATAGGGATACGAGTTGGAAGAAATTTCGTGCCCAAAGCGAACATGTCTCCGTGCGTGAAGCCATTGCGAGCGGAGTCCTCCTTGAATTTTACGGTGCAAGGTGAGGGCGGAGGGGCATTGTGATGGTCGTGAGCCGTTACCGAAGTACTGCCGCCATGGATGCCCTGCCGATTACTAGTGGTTACCAGGAGGGTTTGGCAGGAAATCAGTTTCTGGCTTCGAGGTACGTGTCATTAACGTTTGAATCGCATCGCGCGGAGACTTGCCATGATTCAGCACGGCGTGCATCTGTTCGGTGATTGGCATCTCAACGCCGCGTGCTTTCGCCAGTTGCACCGCCGCATTCGTGGTGAAAATTCCTTCTGCCACCATGCCGTGCATGGCGTCGACAATTTCTGAGAGTTTTCGCCCGCGCCCAAGTTCTACCCCCACGTTGCGGTTTCGGGAGAGGGTGCCGGTGCAGGTCAGCACGAGGTCGCCGAGACCGGCGAGCCCTGACAGAGTTTCGCTGCGCCCACCGCAAGCCACCGCCAGGCGGGTGATTTCCGCCAATCCGCGCGTGATAAGTGCGGCCACCGAGTTGTGGCCGAGATTCAATCCGTGACAAACACCGGCAGCAATGGCGATGATATTTTTCAGCGAACCGCCGAGTTCGACCCCAACCACATCTTCGTTGGTGTAAACGCGAAATGCGGGATCACTGAATTCGCGCTGGATGGTTGTGGATAAGTCGCTGTCTTGGGAAGCAATTGTGATCGCAGTCGGATCGCCTCGCGCGACCTCGGCCGCGAAAGTAGGCCCGCTCATAGCGCCTATGCGGCACTGCGTTTTTCTCTCGGCAGCGACCTGGCAAATTACCTCACTCATGCGCAGGAGCGTTGTCTGCTCCAGGCCCTTGGTCGCGCTCACAACAAGCGCGTTGGGATGGAGATGCGGGGCCATTTGCTGAAACAAACGCCGGCAATGTTGGGAGGGCATGACGCTGACTACGATTTCGGCGCCACTCAGCGCCTCGGCAAAATCGCCGGTTGAGTGGACGGCTTCAGGAATTTTTTGGTCAGGGAGGAAAACTGAGTTCGTGCGGCTGGACTCGATGGAGTCCCGCACTTCTTTTTCGAAGGCCCA
>Ga0070717_10003445_pt1 | contig 11322 bp, 12 predicted proteins | sample LARL113metaG_FD_71366 | JGI IMG/M metagenome (GOLD analysis project Ga0070717, IMG submission 71366) | Corn, switchgrass and miscanthus rhizosphere microbial communities from Kellogg Biological Station, Michigan, USA - LAR L11-3 metaG | ecosystem: Host-associated > Plants > Roots > Rhizosphere ...
CGTCTTGCAACGAACAGAAGCTTTGAAGCGTCAAAGCGTCGGCGAAGTTCACCGAGTGCGAGTCTGAAACCCGCGACCCGGAGCTGGACGATGACGCGACAGTTCGATTACCGAATGCTGATAGTCGATGACGACGCTGTGTTCTGCGAGATCGCCGATGAACTCTTCAGTTCCCTCGGGTATACCGTGCGTTGCGCTGACGATGGGTTCGAGGCCTTGGCTATGATGAAGCAGGCGCTCCCCGACATCATCATTTGCGACCTCAATCTTCCCAAGATGTCGGGCTTCGAATTGCTGTCTATCATTCGCCGCAGGTTTCCGCAAATTCCGGTCATAGCCATGAGCGGAGAGTATGCCGGCAACGACTTGCCTTCGGGCCTCATTGCCGACGCCTACCTGCAGAAGGGTGGCGAACACTCCCCGGACGTCCTGGTCTCAAAGATCCGAGAGCTGCTGGAGGATTCGCCCTTGCGTGCCAGCCAAATCAAATCTCCTGCAGCTCCGGTGTGGATACCTCTTAACGGCAAACAGTATTTTGTTCTGACCTGCACTAACTGCTTGCGTTCGTTCTCACTGCCAACACCCAACAATCTCGAAGACAACACCGCGCGCAAATCGCGTTGCGAATCTTGTGATGCGGAAATCGATTATGTTCTGGACGCCGAGGTCATTGGAAATGCCCGTCGCTCCGTGGAATGAGCTGCCTGATGCCTGACTCAGATGCCGCGTCGGAGATATCGAACGTAATCCGCTACGAACGCCTGCAGCACGGCCGGTTCTATGCGGACTTCCGCCGCGATAAGCGCCTGCATCCCGCGGTATACCATTGCGTGATACAGCGGGAAGGTTCGACTGAGATTCTACGCTGGAGCCAGCATCGCACTATGGAAGCCGCAATGCGCGCCGCTCGGGCTGAGCTTAGGCGCCTTTCCGGGGAGCACGCGGAACAGCTGCCGAGTACCTCCGCCCAGCCAACCTAGTGTTGCTGCTTTTGACTTTCGAGATACTTATCTAGCGGAACTTCAAAATACATCAGATCGTTCCCCGAAGCGTTGCGTACGCCGGTAAGGTAGAAGCGCGCCCCAGCCAACGGGTTAGAAATGTCTGACACATCGAAGAACAGGAATCCAACTTGTGAGCTGCGCGGCTCAACTGCTTTGGCGCCGAACTGCGCACTGTGAATTTCGTCCAATTCTTTGGAGTTCACTCCGCCCTTCACCTTTTTGGTAGGGAATGGGATAGGGTAGTGCGTGCCAGAAGCATTGGGATGGGATATTCGCCTCAGGATATCGTCTTCACTGTCCGGAGTCAGCTTAGTGCGGTCCGATGTCACCAGCTCAGCCTTCATGCTTGAAAGCTGAATCGGATCATCGGAATCATTGGTGATAATGAGCAGCACCGGGAGCAGATCGTGCTCCCGGTATTTCACTACGAAGATGTTTTCCTTGGCGGGCGTGTCGTAAGGGTCCAGGGCTACAGTTACATTCTCGTTGGCGTGATGGTCATGCGCAGGAAAGCTGAAGGCTGGCTGGGTCTTCGGCATGGAAAATTCTTTTGCTGCCAGGCAAATAAGCGGCATTGCCACGGCCATGCCCCCCGCGGCCCAAACTCGTATTCTATGTAACTGCATCATAATTTGTAGGGCAATGGTGCATTATAGGATGCCGTGCAATACCCGTTTTGGTGCCTTTCTTGTTCTCCTCAACACTGGTCAAAAGCGCCGGCCACAGACCGGAGGAGCGAGTTACAATCTGAACAGAGCTAATTTCCCTGACTTCTGGTCTTCCGGGTGTTATTCATGTCAAGAGTGATTTTCCGCATTATTCTTGTAGGCACAATTCTGACTCCGGCACTTCTCTTCGCCGACACGGTGATAGAAGAAATTATTGCCCGCGTCAACAATCAGATCATTACTCGCACCGATTACGAGCGCGAACAACAACAGCTAAAAGACGAAGCGCAGCAGCAAGATCCCGCGCGCGCGGCGCAGTTGGTTGCTGAAGGCCAGAAGGATGTTCTCCGCGGACTTATTGATCGCGAACTTCTGCTTGAAAAAGGCAAGGACCTCGGTATCTCCGCCGACACAGAACTGATCAAGCGGCTCGATGAAATGCGCAAGCAGATGAAGCTCGATACCATGGAGGACCTGGAAAAGGCGGCCACCGCTCAGGGCGTCTCCTTTGAAGACTTCAAACAGAACATGCGCACCGAGATCATCACCCAGCAGGTCATCCAGCGCGAAGTAGGCTCGCGAATCAACATCAGCAAAGAAGATGAGCAGCTGTTTTATGACCAGCACAAGTCTGAACTGGCGCGCCCCGAGCAGATCAAGCTCAGTGAAATTCTGGTTTCCACCGAGCAGGCCGGGGACGACCCGGCGAAAATTGCCGCCGCCCAGGCCAAAGCTGAGGACTTGTTGAAACAAATCAAGGCTGGCGCGAATTTCGAAGATGTTGCTAAGAAAGAATCGCAAGGGCCATCAGCCGCGCAAGGTGGCGATCTCGGCTTTTTCGAGCGCGGCAAACTTGCCAAGCAGTTGGAAGATATCACTTTCGGGATGAAGAAAGACGATGTTTCCAACGTCATTCGTACCAAGCAAGGGTTCGTCATCCTGAAGGTTACGGAACACCAGAACGCAGGAATTCCGTCCTACAGCGAAATTGAGCCTCGACTCCAGGAAGCTGTTTACATGAAGAGATTGCAGCCGGCTTTGCGGGAATATTTGAAGAAGCTTCGCGAAGACGCGTTTATCGACATCAAGCCGGGTTACGTGGATACCGGTGCCAGCCCGAACCAAAGCAAGCCGATCGTGACTACCGCTGCCAAAGAATCCACCGCGAAAGAGCTGAAAAAGAGAAAGAAATTGGGCGTATTTTAGGTTAAGCTTGCGGCAACGGGACTCAGCCGAAAACCAGCGCCTATGGGCTCGCCCTATCATTTTTATGAAAGATTTCTTCCTCTCCGATTGTGACCGCTTTGAGAACAAAGTTATCGTTTCCAGCTTTGTTGTCACCACCAAGCAGGTCAAACCCAAAAAGTCAGGCGAGCCTTACCTTGCGCTCACCCTGGCCGACCGCTGCGGGCAGATCGAAGCCAAAATGTGGGACAACGTCGAGGACGCCATCGATACCTTCGATCAGGATGATTTCCTCAAAATCAAGGGGCTGCTGAACAAATACAAGAACCGGTTCCAGCTTACGATTCACAAGCTGCGGAAGTTAGGTGACTCCGAAGTGGATTTCGCCGACTATCTTCCCAAAACCACAAAAAATGTCGACGAGCTCTGGCGCACGCTCGAAGAGTTCGTCAGCTCCATTCGGGAGCCACACCTGAAAACCATGGTTCGGGCTTTCATGGCGGATGAAGAGATCGCTGCCGCATATCGCAACGCACCCGCCGCCAAGAGCTTGCACCATGCCTACATAGGCGGACTCTTGGATCACGTGGTGTCTCTATTTCGCTCCTGCGATTTGATTTGCCGTAATTATCCCCAGGTGAATCGCGATCTGCTACTCACCGGGGCATTCTTGCACGATATTGGCAAAATTCACGAGCTCAGTTATAAGCGGTCGTTTTCTTACACCAGCCGCGGTCAACTTCTCGGCCACATGATCATTGAGCTCGAAATGCTGCAAGCTAAAATCGCGCTGATTCCGGATTTCCCCGATCAGCTGAAGACTTTGCTCGAGCACCTCATCATCAGCCATCACGGCGAATACGAGTTTGGATCGCCAAAGCTGCCCATGTTCCCCGAAGCGCTCATGCTGCATTACCTCGATGATCTCGATTCAAAGATGGAGAGCATGCGTGCCCATTTCGAGCGCGAAGCAGAAAACGATTCCAGCTGGACCAGCTACAACGCTTCGCTCGGCCGCACTCTTTTGAACACTGCGAAGTTCCTAAAGAAAAAAGAAGACCAGGGAGAGACCATTGCGGCTGCAGCCGCGGCTTCTGCTGCCGAGAGCGCAATCAGCATAAAAACCTCCAACGGAGACGGCCCATCAGCGATCGAACCTGTACTGCCGTTGGTTGATGAGGTCGGGTAATTTGATCGGTCCCAGGATACCTGTACTCTTGTAAGTTGCTGATCCACTTCAGATTCTGATACACCATGAATAATACGGGAGGTTCTATGAAAGTGCGCGTTGGCACGTTGATATTGAGCTTAACCTTGCTGTTCGCTGTTGGGTGCAACAAGCCTAGCCAGAGCAATAATTCTGGGCAAAATCCAGACAATTCACAGGGGAATTACAGCGCACCCGCCCCCGAAAACTCTATGCCAGCGAAGCCTGTGCCGACTACTGTCACAGTTCCGGCTGGAAAGGTCCTCACTGTGCGGCTTTCAGATGAGGTTGGTTCAAAGATCAGCCAGCCTGGCCAGACATTTGGCGGAACTTTGGCTAGGGCCGTCGAAGTAGACGGCCAAGTGGTCATACCCGCCGGGACTAAGGTCCAAGGCGAGGTCGTTGATGCCAAGGCTATGGGACACTTCGCCGGAGGCGCTCTCCTCGCACTCAAATTGGATTCCATCCACATGAACGGCGAGCAGCTCCCCATCCAGACTGCCACCACCACTCAGACCCTGAAGGGTAAAGGGAAGCGCACGGGCGTAATGGTCGGCGGCGGCGCCGGATTAGGCGCAGTCATCGGCGGCATCGCAGGCGGAGGTAAAGGCGCGGCCATCGGTGCGTTGGCTGGCGGCGGTGCAGGCACGGCTGGGTCGGCTTACACTGGCAACAAGGAAATCGTACTTCCTGCTGAGTCAGCAGTTGCGTTCACGCTTAGAGAGTCGCTGAAAATTAAAAGGTAAGTCCGACTGACTTCGTCAGCCATCAGCTCCTTCTGATGGCTGACGATTAATGGTTTACTGCTTGGCTTTCGACTTCTCTCGTTTCCGCATTATCACTTTCGACTGCTATGGCACGCTCATCGATTGGGAGTCCGGCATCTTGGCAGCAATCCGCCCCATTCTTTCTGCTCACAATGCCCATCTGAGCGATCTCGACATTCTTCGCATGTACGGCGAGATCGAGGCCGACGAAGAATCCGGGGAGTATCAGCCCTATAAAGAAATTCTGCAGGCCGTAGTACGTGGCTTCGGCACCCGCTTGGGATTTGCGCCGTCAGAGAAGGAACAGCTCTTGCTGCCAAATTCGCTGGCAAACTGGAAGCCCTTCCCCGATACGGTCGCCGCGCTTCGTCAGCTTAAGCAAAAATTCAAGCTCGCCATTCTTTCCAACATCGACGACGATCTTTTCTCGGCGACCGCGCCCCAACTCGAAATTGAATTCGATAGCCTGGTGACCGCTTCGCAGGCCCGCGCTTACAAACCCTCGCTCGATATTTTCCGCGTGGCGCAAGAGAAGCTCGGGTTTCCTCCCCAGCAATGGCTTCACGCCGGGCAGAGCATCTACCACGACGTCATCCCCGCGCAGTCTCTTGGGATTGCCACTGTTTGGGTAAATCGGCCTTCGCCTTTACCCAACTCCGGCGCGGCAAAGCCGGCCCGGGGAAAGCCGGACGTTGAGGTCTCAAGCCTTAAAGAGCTGGCTGATTTGGTAGGTAAGTAATCGGCGAACTATGCTGCTGCGGTTCCGCGACTCTGACTGCCGCGTTCGGAAAATTGCTTCATCACCGCTGGCACGGCGAATAGAACAACCGTGAACACCAGGTCCCCCGCCAGTGTGCCGCGGAAGAACGGGACTGCCATGGCATAGGAAGTCATGAGGCCGGAGAAAGTCTTCGGATACATGTCATAGGCGGCCCAGACCGCAAAATTGCTCACCACGAAAAACGAAACAGAGCTGGCCAGTGCCCCGCCTATGATCCAATGCGGCTTTAAGTGCCGTCGCAAGCCGCTGCCGAGAAAAACAACAGCTGCATACCACGCCCACGTCACCAGGAGGTCCCACGAGAGCGGGTAGCTGTAAATGAACTTATTGAGAAACACGTCCGAGGCGGCTAGCAAAACCACAGGAAACCAGAGTTGCCGGCGCGATCCGTACGCCCCGAAAAATAGCAGTGATGCCGCGACAGGAGTGAAGTGCCACGGGTGCGGCATAAAGCGGACCGCAACAGCGACCACTAGAAAAAGGTAAGCCAACATGAATCACCTCGGCACTATTGATTCTGGCGGGTACGCGCTAGAACGTCAAGCCGCAACAGGTTTCCAGCCCCGCAGGGGAAGCAGTTAATAGCCCAGGGCGTCAGCCCTGGCTCGGCAAGCCACAGATTTAAGCGCGAGGCCGTGAGGCCGAGCAGCGGATTTCATAAAACTCGGCACGACGTGATCAATCGATCGGTGGTACCTGCGAGCGCTTCCCGAATTTCTCTCCGACTACGTGCAAGTTACTATCTAACTCGACTGTTGCGGCCAGAGTGCTCCCGCCGCGCAGTGGCGGATAATCGAACCGCAAATCTTTGAAATGGACGATCCACTCTTCTCCGGAAGGGGTTTCAGTGACTAGGGGATACTGCGCCCAATCCAGATACACGCGCCCTAAATAAGATTTCTTTGCAGCAACTGTGACCGCAGTTTCGGGTGGCTTGGCGAAGAACTCCATCTCAGCGCGATTCATGTCCCCGGTCCGGGAGTCAATATCTGAAGTCGCGAAGAGGTCGTGTGTCTCCGCCACCGCGTACCAGCGGTAGAGATACCAATAATATGGATAGACTGAGACCCGGGTCGGCGCTGCAGACTTGAATTGCTGATGTTCGAGCGCGTGCATAGCCTTCCGGTGTTCATGGTCCCGTGCGGAATATAAGACGATAACGCAGGCGAGAGCAACGGTTGCGGCACTGCGTCCGCGAGGCAAGGGCTTGTGCCGCGAGAAAACTGCGGGCAGGATCAGGCCGGCGACCAGGATGACGTACAGCGCAGGCTCAACAATAAATACGATGTCCCACGAATACCATTTCTCCCAGAAAGGCCAGAACGGCCGCACGCCGTAGTTGTTGGTGTAATCCAGGAGGATGTGGGTCAAGCCGGCAATATACGCGAAGAGAAATAGAAGTCCCCAGCGAGTCGGCAGATTTGGAATTTTCGTTCTTCGTCCCCGCAATCGCCAAACCAGGTACATGAAGCCGGTGACTACTGCCGACACCAAAATCAAACCGACAAAAGAATGCGTGAAGCCGCGATGATGCGCGAAACCCACCACCGGGCCCTTGAAACTCCAGAACACGTCAAGGTCCGGAGCTTCGGCGGCGAGGGTCATGGTCGCGGTAGCCAGCGCCGTCTTGCGATTAAATGCCGCCCGCGCCAAAACTGCGCCGGTCAAAAAATGAGTGATGGGTTCCAAACAAAGTTTGTAACACACGCGCAGAAATGAGCGCAGGCTATGTGGAAACAGCGGCCGCTTGCTGTCCGACAGGATTTAGTACATTGGATGATCTTTTGGAACCAGCACGGTTATCGCGTCAGGGACCATCGACAACGTAATTGGCAACCGCCCCAGCAACTCCCCGTCGGCTTCAGCGTAGACATCTTCCGGTTTTTCCCCTGCAACCCTGCGGCAGGTGACCTTGTCCGCATGCGCGAGCTCAATGCCGCGGACGCCACTAGACAGCCCAAGCATCCCACGAAACACATACACTAAATAAAGAGCGCGGTTTCCCGTCCGGCACAGAACCAGCCGCATGTCGTTGCGATCGAGAGATGCGCCCGGAGCCAGCTCCCGTAGCACGCCGCCGAAGTAGTTGATGCGCACCGCCAGCATTTCCGAAAGCCGAGGCTCGCGTCGCGTGCTCCCGCCGTTGCTTGAAAACTCCACTTCAAAATAGCGCATGCGGTGCGTCAACCATAAATGCGTCGCTTTCGTGTAGTACGCGAGCATTCCCATGCGGTCTTTTATTAAGCGGTTGAGTTTGTAGAACAAGTGCGCGTCCACGCCGACTCCGGCAGCGACGGTAAAGTATCGCGAAGACGGAATGTTGTTGAAGTCGCGATATTCGATCTTGCCTAGCGCGATCCGCTTCGACGTTGCCGTAAGCAAGGCCCGCGCCGCGCCCTCGGCCGAGATCGGTAGCCGGAGGTCATGCGCCAGTGCATTGGCGGTACCCAGAGGAATGATTCCGAGCTGCGCAGGTTTTCCGGCCAATCCCTGCAGCACGTCGTGAATGGTGCCATCCCCGCCGCAGGCAATGATCGTATCGAAGCCTTCGCGCACCGCCATTCGGACCTGGGCAGCAGCGTCCGATGCAGCGCGCGTGGGTGCAACTTCCACTTCGACTCCCGCGGCCCTCAAAATCGCAGCGGCAGATTCAACGTCTTTCACCCGGTGCTTCTTTCGTCGCCCAGAAAGAGGATTGTAGAAAAGTGCGGCTCTGCGCATCGAAGAGGATTCTGGTGCGCGTTCAGACGAGGTCAATGGCTGGCGGATTGAGGCGCTCAAACAATAGGCCCGGGATTCCGCCCCATTCTCGCTCAGGCAGCCGGGGAAAAGCAAAATAATATCTGACTATCATCAATTCCGGTAGAATCTCGCTCCAATGGCCATCTCCCTCGCATCCTTCGCGAAGATCAACATCGGGCTTCGCATCTGTTCCCTGCGTGCGGATGGCTTCCACGAACTTCACACGGTCTATCAGACGATTGGGTTGCGTGACATCGTCAGTGTTTCTGTCGGGCGTGGCTCCGGAATTGAGATTCGTTGCGACGATCCGCGTGTGCCGAAGGATTCCACAAATACCTGCTTTCGGATCGTCGAGCGCGCTATGCAGGTGCTCAAAGCGCGTGGCCGGGTGGTAATCGAAATCGAGAAGCGGCTTCCCGTACAGGGCGGCTTGGGAGGGGCATCCGGTAACGCGGTCGCGGCACTGCTCGGGCTAGAACGAGCAGTGCGAAAACAGCTATCAGCGGGTGAGCGATTACAGATTGCTGCCGAGGTCGGTTCCGACCTCCCGCTATTTTTGATCGGGGGCACGGTGCTGGGAGTAGGCCATGGCGAGGAAGTTTATCCCTTGCCGGACTTGCCGGTGATCCCATGCGTCGTCGCTCTACCCGAAATCGCAGTCTCAACGCCAAAAGCATTCGCGGATTGGGACAAGTTGTGTGGCTCGGCTGCCTCCGCCTACGAAAAAGGGTTCCGGGACAGCGCCAAATTGACGCCCTCTACTCACTCCGATAGAATGTTGGAGTTCAGCCGTGAGATTTCTGCGTGGCTGAGTGCGGTGCCGATTACCGGTCGCCGCAGATCCGGTGTCTCCGCTATAGGCGGAGGCCGGGCCGAGAACCTACTGCTCGACCTTGTCCGAACCGGGATTGAAAACGACTTCGAGAAGGTCGTCTTCCCAAAGTATCCCGAAATGCGCGAGGTCAAGCGGGTGCTCGAACAGTCTGGTGCGCGGTATGCATCGCTCTCCGGATCTGGTTCTGCGATTTACGGGTTGTTCGATTCGCGAGAGAGAGCAGCCGCAGCAGCAAAAAAGCTTTCTCGGCACGGTACACACGCAGTGGTGACGAGCACCTTGACGCGGCAACAATATTGGAAAGCTCAAAGCTCTTAGCCATTAGCTTTTAGCTTCAGCATTTTCGGGTTAAGCTAATGCTGGAAGCTAAGAAAGCTAGGCCTACTGGGCCGTCGACTAATCGTAGGTTGAGGCGTTTAGCGGGCGTGTGAGCCCGCTGCCGAAATCCCGAGTGTAGCGAAGGATCTCAGTCGCCGATGAACGATAGGTTCGAATACTGGGCCGTCGACTAATCGTAGGTTGAGGCGTTTAGCGGGCGTCTGAGCCCGCTGCCGAAATCCTGAGGGAAGCGAAGGATCTCAGTCGCCGGTGAAGGATAGGTTCGAATACTGGGCCGTCGACTAATGGTAGGTCAAGTGCCTTTGGAGCACTTTGTCTAGGTTCGAATCCTAGCGGCCCAGCCAGAAAAGAAGCTTTGAGCTACTAGCCTTTAGCTCTTAGCTGAAGCGCAAACGTGGAAGGTACCGGATTTGAGCTAATGGCTAAGAGCTAAGAGCTGAACTATGGCTACCCTCGCAACCGCGACCGAAAAGAAGATGAACGCCGACGAGAAATCCGCGCGTAAACCTCAGCGCGCGCGCTTGGATGACAAGTTCAAGATATTTTCCGGCACGGCGAACCCGGCCTTGGCCGACGAAATCTGCGCATTTCTCGGCGTGACGCGCGGCCAGGCTTCGATCATGCGCTTTGCAGATGGCGAGGCGTACGTTCAGATTCAAGAGAACGTGCGCGGCGCAGACGTTTTCGTTGTCCAGCCGACCTGCCGTGCCTGTCAGCCGGGCAAACGAACCGTCAGCGTAGATGAGCATTTGATGGAACTGCTTTTGATGATCGATGCGTTGACCCGGGCTTCATCACGGCGAATTACAGCTGTCGTTCCGTACTATGGCTATGGCCGGCAGGACCGCAAGGACAAGCCGCGGGCCCCGATTTCGGCGAAGCTGGTGGCTGATCTGCTGACCACAGCCGGGGCACATCGTGCCTTGTTGATCGATCCACACGCGCCTCAGATCCAGGGGTTCTTTAATATCCCGGTTGATCCGCTGTTCGCATCACCCGTGCTGGTGGACCACTTTAAGAAGTTGAATCTGCCGAATTTGACTGTAGTTTCGCCCGACGCCGGCGGTGTGGAGCGCGCCCGGTTTTTTGCCAAGAAAGTGGACGCCGCTCTCGCCATCGTCGATAAGCGGCGGGTAGAGGCCAACGTCGCTGAAGTAATGAATGTTATCGGTGACGTGAGAGGGCGAACTTGCTTGGTGATCGACGATTTGATCGACACCGCCGGGACGCTGGTGAAAACGGCGGCCGCCCTCAAGGAAAACGGCGCCAGCGAAGTTTACGCATGCTGCTCGCATCCGGTGCTGTCAGGGCCGGCAGTCGAAAATATTATGAAGTCCTGCATCAAGGAAGTTGTTGTTACCAACACCATTCCGCTCTCTCCGGAAGCGCTGGCTGCGCGCACGGAATGCGCGGGAAAGATTACAGTTCTTTCCATCGCTGGGTTGATCGGACGCGCGATCCAGTCGATTCATGAAGAGACGTCCGTCAGCAGACTGTTCTTATAGGAATTAAACATATGCCTACAGCAACACCGGACAAAAGTTTATTGGAAGCGCAACCCCGCGCCGCCGGCACCAAGAATGACGCCCGTCGCGTCCGTCGCGAGGGCAAAATCCCCGCCGTAGTTTACGGCGCAGGCAAGCAGGCAGTGACGGTCAGTGTTGATCCGCGGCAAGTGTCGCGCATTCTGCATTCCGAGACCGGCCACAACACGGTCTTCGATCTTGCCATGGATGGTGAACGCAGCAAGGCGATGATCGTGGACTGGCAGTATGAACCCATCAAGGGATCGCT
>Ga0070717_10003448_pt1 | contig 11317 bp, 8 predicted proteins | sample LARL113metaG_FD_71366 | JGI IMG/M metagenome (GOLD analysis project Ga0070717, IMG submission 71366) | Corn, switchgrass and miscanthus rhizosphere microbial communities from Kellogg Biological Station, Michigan, USA - LAR L11-3 metaG | ecosystem: Host-associated > Plants > Roots > Rhizosphere ...
CCTGTTGCATAAAGGGATGTCGCGCTTGAGCGATTGAAACACTGCTGTAACCGCTCCTGCTGTCGTTACTCTTACGTTGCATAAAGGGATGTCGCGCTTGAGCGATTGAAACCTTCTGAGTAACCCATAAGTAGAGATGGCAATCATCGTTGCATAAAGGGATGTCGCGCTTGAGCGATTGAAACTATTCAGGAGCACAATACCACCACCATTTGAGATAGCGTTGCATAAAGGGATGTCGCGCTTGAGCGATTGAAACTAAACATGATGTATGGGATACTAAAAAGTTCATGGGAGTTGCATAAAGGGATGTCGCGCTTGAGCGATTGAAACTTCCCAATTGATAGTTTTCCCTGTTACTAAACCATGTTGCATAAAGGGATGTCGCGCTTGAGCGATTGAAACTTTATCAGTATGACCATAACCTTTCCTCCTGAATCTGGTTGCATAAAGGGATGTCGCGCTTGAGCGATTGAAACTTCGGCTTTCGTGATTACGTGCTCTCGCACAACTGGGTTGCATAAAGGGATGTCGCGCTTGAGCGATTGAAACTTAGAATAGTTAGCAATGCCTGTACTACTGGCACCTACAGTTGCATAAAGGGATGTCGCGCTTGAGCGATTGAAACAAGCGCACGCTCGAGGGAGGCGGCTACTCACCTCCGTTGCATAAAGGGATGTCGCGCTTGAGCGATTGAAACATATCTGGTAACAAGATGCGGTCTATCCACTGTTCCGTTGGTTGCATAAAGGGATGTCGCGCTTGAGCGATTGAAACAAATACTGATAAGTGCTGACCTCCTGATAATGCACCTGTTGCATAAAGGGATGTCGCGCTTGAGCGATTGAAACTGACGATGGACGACTTCTCGCTCCTGGAGGTCCCCGACAGTTGCATAAAGGGATGTCGCGCTTGAGCGATTGAAACCAATCCGAGGGGGAGCGGTATCCGGGTGACACAGTCAGCGTTGCATAAAGGGATGTCGCGCTTGAGCGATTGAAACCGGGTGGCCGGTCGGTGAAGGAGGCCAGCGTTCCCAGGTTGCATAAAGGGATGTCGCGCTTGAGCGATTGAAACCTAGTATAACGCACGGGAGGGGTGTTGGCACAGGGATGTTGCATAAAGGGATGTCGCGCTTGAGCGATTGAAACTTCGGCTGCTCCTCCAACCACTGCGAGATGAAAGAGAGTTGCATAAAGGGATGTCGCGCTTGAGCGATTGAAACTTCCAGTAGTAACGCTTTAAAGGACCATGCGTCTTACCACGTTGCATAAAGGGATGTCGCGCTTGAGCGATTGAAACCTCAGTGTGGAAGTTGCTATCCTCCAATGCTGAGTACGTTGCATAAAGGGATGTCGCGCTTGAGCGATTGAAACTTCAGTAGTTAGGCGAGGGCGTGTTGATTTGGTCTTGGTTGCATAAAGGGATGTCGCGCTTGAGCGATTGAAACCACTCTTACCTGTGGGGCTTTCTGCGTATTGGCCGAGTTGCATAAAGGGATGTCGCGCTTGAGCGATTGAAACTGACTTATGAGAGATTGAAGTAGGGGAATGATCGCGCAGTTGCATAAAGGGATGTCGCGCTTGAGCGATTGAAACAGCCCTCTCCGATAGTCGGCTGCATAGCGCGAACCAGTTGCATAAAGGGATGTCGCGCTTGAGCGATTGAAACTAGCGCAGTGGAGAGGTAACTCTGCTGGTGGTGCCTGTTGCATAAAGGGATGTCGCGCTTGAGCGATTGAAACATTTCATAGACGGGTTGTGCCTGCGCGGTTTGTGGGTTGCATAAAGGGATGTCGCGCTTGAGCGATTGAAACTGTTACAATCAGGACAGCCCGCAGTAGTACTTTATTGGTTGCATAAAGGGATGTCGCGCTTGAGCGATTGAAACTGCTGCTGTGCGCTGATCGGGCGGCATGTCAGGAGGTCGAGTTGCATAAAGGGATGTCGCGCTTGAGCGATTGAAACTAATCTGTACTCCATTGTGGCCTTACCATAAGCCCGAGTTGCATAAAGGGATGTCGCGCTTGAGCGATTGAAACGAGGATTAGACGAGCTCCTCGGGGGCGACAGACAATCAGTTGCATAAAGGGATGTCGCGCTTGAGCGATTGAAACCAGGGCTTTGGCTTGAATGGCACCTATAACAACTTGGTTGCATAAAGGGATGTCGCGCTTGAGCGATTGAAACCCTGGCGTCGATTTGGCAGATAGACTTATAGACGTGGTTGCATAAAGGGATGTCGCGCTTGAGCGATTGAACCTGTACGAAATATCCGGCTGCATTGGATGCTTTACGAGTTGCATAAAGGGATGTCGCGCTTGAGCGATTGAAACATGCTCAACGGGGAGGAACTGTTGGGTAACTGTGAGTTGTGTTGCATAAAGGGATGTCGCGCTTGAGAGGCTCACAACTAATTCATTTGTAGAAGTCCTTTATGGATGGATTTGGCTCGATTGAGAGCATGTATATGCTTCTTATTAAATGATGTTTGAGAAAAAAAGAAAAATGGGAATGTCCGACGAAGAGATCTACCAAGAAGCACGAGAAAAGAAACAGCAGATCAAGCGTCTCTATGGAAAGCTCTATGGGGACCTGACAGGTCTGTTTTGTCGCTATGATCCTATGGGTCTAGTGAATATGGGTGCCCCTGAAGATGAATATGAGCCAGAAGTTCAAGCCGTTCTTCCGAGATTAAAAGAAGCCTGCAGCATGAACGATCTTAGATCTATTCTTTATGAGGAATTTACTACGATGTTTAGTGTCGTAAATGGACCTGCTCCAAGACATGTTTTATCGGAGCGTTCCAAGGAGAAATTAGATATGGCTACTGAAGAGATCTGGAGACTATGGCAAACATGGAGAACAGAGCATGAATAACGATTGGTATCAACCACACTTACACGCTATACCTTCCCATATGGCAAACATGGAGAACAGAGCATGAATAACGATTGGGTTGGTAATGCTCTCTTCATCAAAGAAGTCATTTCAGCTTAAAGCAGAAATAGATTGTAGTTATGAATTACTTGCGACCCTCGCTTGAGCGATTGAAACAAGGTTTTGGATGTAGTACATAGCGTATTATAGCGTTCTATTGTAGGATTTATGACCTGAAACTCATGGTTCGGTCATTTTCAGGTCGGTTTTGGAAATTCAGCACTGAGCCAATCGTAAATGGCTGGCGAGAAGTCCAAGAGTGATAAGATCTGCTGTTGCAACGCTGAGAGTGGTGTGATATGGCGATGGAGCTGCTGTCCAATCGTGACCACCGACAAGTGAATAGACTTGAAGGCACTCAACAGGGCTTCAGCCGTGGGCCGACTGGTAGTGCGTTTGGGATTACCCGCATACAAGCCTGGCAAGCTCTCGTGTGTATCCGCCAAGCGCTGGCGGCAGCTCCACTGAAGCCTCGTCAAGATGCGCAAGCCAATCGACAGCAAGCGAACGAGGGCGGTCGCTCGTTGATCACTCTGCACATACATGGGCGAGAGCGTCAGCGGTTTGCCCTTGAGTCTTCCAAACCCCTGCTCCACCAGATACACTTCGCGGTAGGCCAGCACCGCTTGCTCCAGAGGCAGTCCCTCTTCGGGGTGATTGGTCGCATAGACGCGTCAGCCAAAGCGCCGCAGCGTTTCTGCTACGGCGGTTGCATCCACTTCTATCTGCAAGCTCACGGCTCTTTCTACTCGCAGCGAAGCAGAGCGGTTTCCATACGCTCGTACCGCTCGTTCTTCCACCTGTTCTTCGATCCTCAGCTTCAGCAATCCTTCGACCCGGTGCTGTTTGAGGATTCCTTGGGCTGCCTGGCGCAAGGAGTCGGCATCGCGATAGCGTTTTTTGCCCTGTTTGTGTGCATGCAGTTGGTTCAATGCGGCCTCGGCTTTCGCCAAGCGGGCTTGCAAGGCGTCTTTAGATGCCTGAGCGAGCTTGAGAGAATGCACGATCAGATGCCGCTCGCTCCAAGTGAGGGGCTTTCCATCCCCATCGCCGGTCACCACCACTGTCCGTTCATAGCCTTCAGCGATCAGCTCGGCCTCACCGGTGCCAGTGGTGCGATAGATGGGTATCAGGGCACGCTCGCCTGCCCAGACTGGCTGCAGATACTCGTCTAAGAGCTGCTCTGGCAATTGCTTGGTCGCCAGGGGACACAAATAGTAGTCCTGATGCGCTTGGAGAAAGGCGCGCGTTTCCAGGGCGGCCATCTTGCAATCACCTACATACAGCAAGCCATGCTCATCCAGGCTTTGGCTCACCTGCGCTATCGCTGGAATATACAAGGGGTCGTCTGCGACTTTCCCCGCCACCACCTGCGTTGCCACCGGCAGGCCCAACGGATCCAGCGCCGACAACATCACTTTGAGTTGGGGCAGGTCGGGTCGGTGGTCTTTACTGTACCCAAATTGGAACAACCCATCTTCGGTCGTACTCCAATACCCGCTCACGGTCGTGCTATCCAGGCGTACCCGTTGCGGTTTCAGGTGGTAGACCCTGATGATGCGCCGGTTGAGCGCCGTTTCAAAGTGCTGCCAGTGCTCTGTCTCCGAGAGGGCGTCCAGCACCAGGGCCAGCCGATCATCGCTCCAGGCATGATCGCGCATCACTTGCCCCGTACACATGGACAAGGTCTGCATTCGATCAGCCACCCAGGGTTGGACCTGATTCATTCGATGGTCCCCCTCCGACAAGCTATGTGCCAACCAGACCACTGTCGTCCAGCCCAGGCTGATCCCCTCCCAGTTGCCATGGGGCTTGAAGTAGTCATCCAGCAGCTCTGGTATGCCCATCTTGTCACTTTGAGCCAACAAGAGTGGAATATCGTCCACTCGTTCTGTCGTTACAGTAAGCTGTTCTGCCATGCCGTAAGCTTACCGCATTTGCTAAATGTTGTCATCATTTGACCGAACCATGAGCTGAAAGAACCATCTTTGTAGCTTTCACTACTTGGATGGTTCTACTGCATCTACTAAGGGTTCTCTCGGCCGCTGTGTCTATGGCTCGAATTCATACACTGCTTGCAGTTCAGGCGGAAAAGGTGCCTTTGCTTTCAATGCCTCTTGGAAGCGGCGAATTATTTTTGATCGACCTGGCCGGGCGAGATCAAGCATATAGGCATTGGGGGCAAGGTCGTAACGCGGTTGCAGAAAGAAACTGCTGATAAGGAGATCACCGCGCTCGCTGACTGATTGTGCATACACCCGTGTGACGTAGCGCTCCGGGTAGCGCTCAATCCAGGCGTTGAGCGTACTTTCCAAGACGCGCCGGAGGAGGTACGGGTGGTCTGGATGCACAACCGCGCTATTTGCGAGCAAGGTGTAGGAGCCTTGCCGCTCGTAGTTTTGTATTTCGTCTGCCGTAATACTAATCTCTTCCCGCTCGCCGCGCATGACTTGTAGGACCACTGACTCATCAAGGGGCAAGCACGCGAGATAGGCGAGCATTATTTGCCGGTCGCTCCTGGCATCGAAAGCTGCGAGAGCAAGTTGGCCGTTCTTGGCACTCCATTGGCGATAGCGTTCCATTTCGGCGAGAAACATTTCATCGTAGACAATTTTATCGAGGCGCAGAATCGCCGGGATATCATCAGGGGAGAGCCAGTCAATAATCACTGGCGTCGGTCGCACGCGGCGACGGGATGCTTTGCGCCGCTCCCCTTTGGCTCTGCGTTCGGCGACACGCTGAATATCCTCTAGGCTGTACCGCCCGCTACGCGGCCCGCGACCGGGCTCCATGCTAATCTGACCGCTCTCAACAAGGTAAAAAAACGAGCTACGTCCTACACCGAGGATCTCCGCGCCTTCATTCCAGGGGACGTAGCGAGTGATCGAGTTTGTGATAGTACTCTCTACACTTGTACCACGTACCTAATCCCCTAAACTGGCCACTAGAGCCACTTCACAAGGCTAGAACGTACTATTACGGAGTGAAGTAATACCATCAGTCGCAACCGCTTGCTTCTTCCAACAGCAGAGGACAGCTCTTGCTGATCTCCCCCTTGACAGCTATAATGACGAGAGACGAGAGGAGGAAAGGATATGGCGAACCAAGAACACCTTGATCTGCTCAAGCAGGGAAGCTCTGCCTGGAACGTATGGAGAGCGCAGCACAAGGAGGTGCGGCCTGACCTCAGCAGCGCCGACCTCGGCTTTGCCGACCTCAGCGGAGCCGACCTCAGCTATGCCACCTTCAGCGAAGCCACCCTCAGAGAAGCCGACCTCAACAGAGCCGACCTCACCGGAGCCGACCTCAGCTTTGCCGGCCTCAGCTTTGCCACCCTTAACGAAGCAGACCTCACCGGAGCCAACCTCCGCTTTGCCAACTTCAGCAGCGCCGACCTCATCCAAGCCGACCTCAGCAGCGCCCACCTCAGCAGCGCCAACCTCCGCTTTGCCTACCTCAGCGAAGCAGACCTCCGCAGAGCCAACCTCCGCTTTGCCAACCTTAGCGAAGCCAACCTCCGCGGAGCCAACCTCAGCGGAGCCAACCTCAGCAGAACTATCTTAGTTGGTACGAATCTCGCCAACACGATACTGAAAGATTGCTGGATTTACGGCATATCCGCCTGGGATGTGCAACTTGACGGAGCAGAACAGCTCAACCTGACAATCACGCCATATGACCAATCAATTATCACTGTGGACAATCTCAAAATTGCTCAGTTCCTCTACCTGCTGCTGAACAATAAAGAAATTCGCGATGTCATTAACACACTTACCACCAAATCTGTCCTTATTCTTGGGCGGTTTACTCCTGAGCGGAAAGCCGTCTTGGATGCCCTCAGAGAAGCACTGCGCCAGCACAACTATCTGCCTATCGTCTTTGATTTTGAGCCAGCACATACCCAAACAGTGCGGGAAACCGTTAGCACCCTCGCCCATCTCTCGCACTTCATTATTGCCGATCTCACGGACCCTAGCGGTATTCCCGAAGAGTTAGAAACGATTGTCCCTACCCTTGCTGTACCAATTCAACCACTCCTCGAAACGACACAGAATAGGGAGTCCAGTATGTTTAAAGGCTATGGCGTCTACGATTGGGTACTTCCCATCTACCGCTATGCTGATCTAATGAGTCTGCTTGATAATGTCCAAGAGAAAGTGATTGAACCCGCCACACAAAAAGCACGAGAACTCGAAGCAAAAAAGGTACGGCTGAACCAAGGACCCTTCGAGCAAACAACCTGAGCCAAATCGTACTATTATAAAGCGAAGTAATACCATTTTGTGTTACTGAAGACACTAGACTTAGTTTTACAATTGGCAAAGAAAACTGACATGAGAAAAAGGGAGCAATACAAAGCATGCGAAGGAAGCTCTCGATGAATGAAGAAAACCAGCACACACTATGGGGCATAATCGATCCACAAAGTCAGTACACCCGAACGAGCACCGATAACTGGATTGATATCGGCGCTATTCTTGGTTATGTGGGTGGTTTCCTGGTTCTTTTCGTGTCTCTGACAACGCCCCATCCGGTTTTTCAGTGGTTAATGTTTGGCCTCTGGGGCGCAGGTGGAGCTTTGTGGTGGTGGCATACTTTCAGGCGAGCGGCGTGGGCTGTGCAAAGATCTAGGGATAAGCAACAAAGGGATACGCCAGCGACAAAGGCCAAACGTCTACTCTTGGGTCTTAGTCTTCTCTGCGTAGGCGTGCTTGTGGTGGTGAGTTTCAACAGCCTTGATTGGGGGTGGCTTACTGGTCCGTTGGGTACCAGCTTGACTGCGAGTGGGGTAGCCGTAATTGTGCAAACTGTCAGGCCAAAAATCAAGAGAGCGAATGCAACGGAGTGATGTCATTCGTCCAATATCCTGGAACTCCCCACGCGATGCGCGACGAGTTTTACCTCATCAGTGAAGTGGCACGAGAGCATCCTTCATTCCTCTTATGTTTCTCGAAGAGGGAGGTATTTCTGATCTCTTTCCAGAAGAAGGCAAGAAGATTATAAGCTCTTGTATCGGTATTCTATTATTCATCCCAATAGCCAGTACCAAAGGTCTCCGTACTCCCCATGTGTTTAGCACGCAAAGGTGAATATCTCTCATGGGACTTCTGTAGGTGTTCAACGGTAAGGGATGCAGAGTGGTTCGTCATCTTGAGCGTAGTACGCCCCATTTGACGCTGCACATCAAGAGGACTGCGACACATTGCCAACTGTGTTGTTGCCATATAACGACGGCAGTTATGCGGTGATACCCTCTTACCTGTAATGCCCGTCCTTTTCCTGAGCCGGTAAAACAGCATCCAGATACCACCATCCGTTAGGGGTTCACCCGTCATGGATAAAAAAACCGCATCCTCTTTACGCGCTACTGTTTTATCGCCTAATGCAGCCAGGTACGGGCGATGCTTCGTCAAGTAGTCATGAAGTGGCTGAAACCCTAGTGGTCAGTCCAGTTTGTTTTTGATTTTAGGAGAGAGAGTAGAGAGCTTACTTCGATTGTCGTTGGAGATGAAGCGCCAGGAGATGGTGCAACGATGAGCCGTGAGCCTACTTACCAAAGCAGTAATGCGTTCGCGCAAGGCTCTCCTGCGAAAGGAAGATATCTTCCACCGTGTTCATCTCCACCGTGCTAAACGGGCGACTGTTCGCTCACGCCCAAGGAGATAGATGCTCTCAAAAAGAGGAGGGCTCACATCCCCTCCTGACACGGCCACACGCAAAGCTAATAATGCCTCTCTCGGTTTGAGGGCTAGTTCATCGATCAGTGCTCTCGTTGTCATTTCAATGGATGAGATGCTCCACTCGACCGTCTTCATTGTCTCGGTGCTCTGCTGGAGAAATGGCCTCATCGCCGGCGTGAGGAATTTGTTGACCGCGCTCTCGGAGTAGTCGAGTTCATCCTTGAAGAAGAAAGTGATGTACGCAGGGACCTCATCCAAGAGCCGTACTCGTTCCTGCACCAGTGCGGTGATGGCCACAAACCGCGCCCAATCGTTGCGCAGGTCCTCGGCTTCGGCAAGTCCCGCTTCTACCACAAAGGGCAACGCCAGCTCTGCGAATGCTTCTCGTGTTTTCCCACGCAAGGATATGCCGTTCATCGACAGCAGTTTCACTTCATCAAAGATCGCCGCAGACCTGCTCACGTCAAAGATGCTGAACTCTCGAATGATCTCCTCTCTCGTCAGTCCTTCTCTTCCCTCGCCCTTTGGTGTCCAACCCAGCAGCGCGAGATAGGTGAAAAGGACTTCGGGCAGGACTCCTCGCTCACGGAAGGAGCGCACCGACATTTCCCCCTTGCGCTTCGAGATTTTTCCCCGTTGCGCATTGAGTACATGGGAACAATGGGCAAATCGAGGGAGTGGTGCTCCGAGCTGCCTGTAGATGAGGACTTGAACAGGGGTGTTGGAGATGTGCCCCTCGCCACGAACCACATCGGTAATGCCCATAGTGATGTCATCAACAACGACAGCAAAGTTGTACAATGGAATCCCATTGGCGCGCATGATCACCGGATCACCAATGGTATTCGTGTCAAACGCAATACGCCCACGGATCAGATCATCGTAAGCCACCACCTCATTACCGGGCACAAGCAAACGCCAGACCGGTTGCCGTCCTTCTCCCTCTTTCGCTCGACGTTCCTCTGGTGTCAAAGCAAGGCAGCGACGAGAATACTGGTAGGCGATCTTGTGGTAATCCGCTTGCTGGCGTTCCTCGGCAAGTTCCTCAGGCGTGCAGTAACACGGATAGACGGCTTCTCTCTGCTTGAGCATCTCGAAGTACTCCTGATAGAGAGGCATGCGAGCTGTCTGATAATACGGCGCAAAAGGACCGCCAATATCTGGACCCTCATCCCAGCCTAATCCCATCCATTGCATCTCGCTCATGATGACCTCTTCCCACTCCCGCTTGGAGCGCTCTCGATCCGTATCTTCGAACCGAAGCACGAATACCGCTCCTTGACTGCGACACCACAGCCAGTTAAATAACATCGTATGAGCATTACCTACATGAATGGGCCCGGTGGGACTTGGCGCAAAACGCAAGCGCATCTCTCGGTTCACCATGATTTCATCCTCTCATCGTGAAGCACCATCTTTCCCTCTTCGTACGAGCGATTGTATCGGACTGGAGAGCGGTGTGTCAACTGGGAGCGTCAAACAACCCCTGCCATCTGACGACTGCGGCTCAGTCCAGCTGATGGTTGATGGAAGGATACAGGTCGTGCAATTTGATCCGAGCGTCATGGGAGGTAAAGCGCCAGGAGATGGTACAGCGCTGCGCATTGCGCTCTTTCTCCAGGGTTGCTATGCGTATCCGCAAGGCCGACATGCTCTCCACGCGGCGCGACAAGCAGCCCCGTGCAAAAATGCTGATCTCGATCTCGGCCATATTCAGCCAACTACCATGTTTGGGTGTGTAATGAAACTCCACCCGCTGCAAAATGCGCCGCGCCTCGGCAGGCTCAAAAGCCTCATAGAGGGCAGCAGCGGTGTGGGTATTCAGGTTATCCTGCACGATGCGAAGGTACTCGGCGTGCGGATAGACGGTCTCGACCAGCCATTGGATGCAGTGCGCGTAGTCGAGCTTGGTGCGGTGGTCGGTCATTTCCACATGACGCCATCCCGAGAGCGGCTCGACGAAGAAAAACAGGTTGGCAGTGCCCAAGCGCTCATACTCGTAATCCACCCGCTCAGGACGGCCTGGCTCCAGTGGCAGGGCCTGCCGCACATCCGCCTGTGGGGCGATCAGTTTTTCGTCGAAGCAGACCGTGGGATAGCGTGGATCGTACTCCTCTTCGTACAGGTCCAGCACGTCCTCCATCGGGGCGACAAACTCCGCTCCTACGGCTGGGATGCACCACTGCTCGTGTTGCCACGGTTTGAGTTCGTTTTTTTCAGTAACTGGCGGATGGTTTCGGGGGAGATGGACTCGACAAAGCCGAGTTCGACCGCTTTGCCTCCCAACAGGCGCAGCGTCCAGTGGTCGTGGCCATCGGGGGCAGGCGTACAGGCGAGAGCGATGAGGTGGGCAGCCTGTCCCCCGGTTAAGGCCTGGCGATATCGCTGCTGGCGCTTGTCGTGCAGCACCGCCTCTACTCCGCCTTCGAGATACAACTGGCGGACGCGAATGGAGGTGTTGCGGCTGACATTAAAGGCCGCACAGATTTGCTGGTCGCTCCAGCCCTCGTCGGCTTTGAGCAAAATGTGCGCGCGGGTGAAGGTCCGGGCATTGGCTTTGCCCGCGTGGATGAAGGTGTATAGTGACGCTCGGTCGGTTTCGGACAGCGTGACAGCGATGGGATGCTTCATGGAGATTCTCCTGCTTTCTCTTCATCCTCTCACTCCTGTCAATATCTTTCTGGACTGACCACTAGT
>Ga0070717_10003449_pt1 | contig 11316 bp, 15 predicted proteins | sample LARL113metaG_FD_71366 | JGI IMG/M metagenome (GOLD analysis project Ga0070717, IMG submission 71366) | Corn, switchgrass and miscanthus rhizosphere microbial communities from Kellogg Biological Station, Michigan, USA - LAR L11-3 metaG | ecosystem: Host-associated > Plants > Roots > Rhizosphere ...
ACACCGGTGGCGCAGATATAAAGTACGGCCTGGCGACCAATCTGATCGCTGTGGGCACCGTTAACACAGATTTCTCCGATGCTGATGTCGATCAACAACAGTTCAATCTGACACCCAATCCGATACTGATTCCGGAGAAACGCCGGTTCTTCCTGGAAGACTCCGATGTATTCGACTTTCTGCTCTGGAACCAGGACTTGCTCTTCTTTACCAGGCAAATCGGCATTGATCCCGTGAGCGGGCAGGAGGTCCCGATTGACTTCGGGGGAAAGATGGCGGGGCACGCTTCCGGTCTTGACCTGGGGATCATGGACGTAAGAACTCGCGCGGAAGGTCCGAATCCATATGCCAACTATGCAATTGTCCGCGGGAAGCGCCCTCTCACGCCGGGCTCGTACATCGGATTCATGGCGACTGATAAACAGTCCGGCAGTCCACTGGATCCGTACAATCGTTCAGGAGGCGTAGACGCCAAGTTTGTACTTTTCGGCAATCTTAATCTGCGAGGTTACTACGCCAAGAGTTGGACCTCCGGCCTGCAAGGGGACAATACCGCGTTGGGCGGCCGCCTTACCTACGCCAGCAATTGGTTCAACATCTACGCAGGGCACGGTGTTACTGAGAAGAATTTCAACGCGGAAATGGGCTTCGTCACGCGCATTGACGACCAGCCAACCATCTTCCAATTCAACTTCACGCCCCGGCCGGGAGTCCTAAATATTCGCGAGTTGGATCTGGGTGGATTTGTGGGCCACGATCCCAACACCGCCGGAAAGCTGATCTACAAAGAGTGGACACCGAATATCCGCGTTCTCTTCAATAGCAGCGCCGAGATTGATTCGGCTGCGCACGATGTGGTGTATCAATTTCTTGGTCGGCCGCTGCACTTGTACAAAGACGTGTTCATTCCCACAGGGGGCTACCGATTTGCATCTCACCAGGTGGCGTACACTTCGGCGGGCAATCACCGGCTGACGTTTGCTGCATCCGAGCAGTGGGGCAGCTACTACACGGGAAGATTGAATACCGCTACCCTGACGACTCAGTACCGGCCTAATCCGCATCTCGCCTTCGCAGTGAATAACACACTCAATTCGTTCCGGCTGCCGCAAGGAGATTTCAATATCGAATTGGCGGGAGTACAGGTCAGCTATGCCTTTAACCGGTTCATAAATGCAACGACGTTTGTGCAAACCGATACTGCGCAGAACCAGGCAGTGAGCGCCAATTTCCGCGTGCGCTACACGTTCCGTCCGGACAGCGATCTATATGTGATCTACAACGTGGGCAATCGCTTCCAGAGCATAGTCGCGGGCAATCCGATACAACTGCGCGAGCAGAAATTTGCCTTAAAGGTAACGTATTCCTGGTCCAGGTGACTGCTTCCCTTCGGTTCGGTGTCACTCGCTCGATGGGGAATCCTCAAACCATGTTGTGCTAGTTTCCTACTCCGGCTCGCATCGCATGGGGCTGCTCCTCGCGAAATCTCTTCACCGCGAAGATCGTAAGCGCGATGAAAAGGGCCAGAACTACGAGCTGCGCAACTAGAAATGGCGGTTCAGATTGCGTGGGAGCCATCGCCTTGAGGGCCGGCACTTTCTCGACGGCCTGTACGACCAACACGAAGACATTCAGATAGAGGGCAATCGCGGCGCTAACCACGTAGATCCAACGCCAGGTGCCGGCGAGGTGAAAAGCGTGGCGCGCCAGGATCGCGACCGTCAACACAACCAGCGATATGATGCCCACCTTATGAGACGGTAAAAGGTGACCAAACGGAAAGCCGAACCCGGTTACGCTGGTTGCCACCGTGCTCGTTAGAAAGAGCGCAGTCCAGCGGTCGAGCCGCTTCCCCGCGAGCAATCCGAAGATAACGACGAATCCCGAGACGATTCCTATCAAGCTGATCATCACGTGCACGAGAGTAAATGCTAATGTCGTCATGCCGAAGATCATGATGCGCCCCCCTTTTCAAAGCTGGCTGATGTTACGACTCTGCGGCAGAAATTGCCACACTCGACGAACGAGGGCTGTGCAAACGCTGGACACAGCTGGAGCAGAATTCGTCTCAAGGGTAGGCCCCTTCAATGGAGTCGGAAAGGGGCGGACGAGGCAGTCCGCCCCACACATGCTACCTTCCCGCGATCGCCCCGACGACTCATATCCGCCAGCCTATTGTTGCGCGAGGGTGTCGAGGAAAGTTGAAGCATTGATCTGGTAGACGAAGCTTTCTCGGCCACCCGCATCGCGCCTTGATCCCAAACGAACTCCGCCTATTTTTTCCATGGCCCTCTGCGAGCGCACATTCTGTGGACCAACAAGAAAGACAACCCTGTTCACGAATTTGAAGGCGTGCGCTAGCATGAGCTGTTTCATTTCCCTGTTGTAGATGCCGCCCCAATGGGACCTGGCCAAAAACGTCCAACCGATTTCGATCTCGCTTTTTTCTTTGTCGTATCCGTGGAATCGTGATGAACCGATGACCTGGCCATCTTTGGAATCAATGGCGATCAATGCTCCCCCGGATTCCAAGGCCTCGCGGAAAAATGCGTTGCAAACCTCTTCCTTATAGCGGTCTTTGATCGGATGTTGCTCCCAAATGAGCGGATCTGAAGCTACAGCGTAAAGGTCATGAAAATCTTCTGGTCGAAGCGGCCTGAGTCCGAGGAGTTCGCCGTGTAAAACGGGTTGGAGATCAAAGGACATTTTCAATTCTATCCTCTCTTACCCACCCGCAATGGCCCCAATGACGATGAACGGCTCCTTCCCGGACGCGACAGCGTCGGGTAGTGGGGCGTCGGGCGGCTCGTGCGAGAGGTCTTCCTCGCAGGCGAAGAAGCGGAGGAACGGGCGGCGCTGCTGGGTGACGTGATCGCGGATGGCGCCGCGCAGCATGGGATAGCGGGCCTCGAGCGCGTCCAGCACTGAGCGCTGCGTGACCGGTCCCTCGACTTCGAGCGTGACCTCGCTGCCAACGTGCGCCAAGTTGCGGAGATGAGTGGGTAGGATGACGCGGATCGTCACTCTCGGTCTCCTCCCAGCTCACGTGCCGTCAGAAATCTCAGCCAGGTGTTTAGCATTGCTCCACTCCTGCTTTAAGTTTAACTCCGAGATCCATTTTTCCAGGTAACGCCCGTCTAGCGTCTCCCAACGCAGCCTTAATATTGCTGCCACATCCTCGATCTGCCGTTGCGATTGTGCCAGCTTTGACCATTCTAATTTCGCGATGACTACGTCCTCGGCGCTCACCACAAAAAGAGGAAACCCCTGCACGTTGACCACTTGCCGGCGACCGAACTCCTCTTGGCTGAACTCGCGACATTTGCGAATAATTAGGTCAACCTTCCAGCCGGTCGCCAGGTCAATCACGTTAAACAGGGATTGCCGACTGTGAGCATCGAGGGCAGCGTTCAAGTCGACATAGTATTCGTTGCTGGGCAGGGACTGCACGAATGCTCGCAACTGGTTGGGATCGCCCGCAATTACGATGTCGATATCCACGGTTGATCGTGGAGCGCCGTGATGGGCACTGGCAAACGATCCGGTCAGCATGTAAGCAATTCCGGCGTGCTCGAGTGCCGTGGTGATTCTTCGGAGGACTTCCAACGCGCTCATGGAATCCAGGAGGGGAGATGCGCCGGAAAGAACGCCAGCCTCAGGAGTTCTCGCGTAATGCGCTCTTCCGGCCATTCAGGATGCTGGCGCCGAATCCCTTCTCTGGCGAGCTCCCGCGCAAACAAACTCATCTCAAACGCCAGCAGGAGGCGCTGCTCTCCCGACATTGCCCGCAGAATCTGTAACTGGACAGCTTGCACGGAGGGCGGTGTGTCGGTGTAGGACAAGGAGGGAATCTTAGCATGGGTTCGCTTAGGGTCATTGGAGCAAACGCACAGTCGGCGCACAGCACGTTCAAGCAGCAGCCTTTCCCTCGTACGCCCTCTTTAGGTCTTCTATGACGATTTTGTTCATCTTGAGCATTGCCTGAAACACGGCCTTCGACTTTTCAGGATCGGGATCGCTCATCAGCTTGCCCAGAGCGGTAGGAATGATCTGCCATGACAGGCCATATTTGTCCTTCAGCCAGCCGCATCTTGCCTTCGATCCGCCCTCGGAGAGCTTTTCCCACAACTCATCGACTTCTTCTTGAGTCTCACAGTCCACAAAAAGCGAGATCGCTTCTGTGAACGTGAATTGCGGACCGGCATTCAGGCCCATGAATTTTTGACCTTCCAGTTCGAAAGTCACGGAGATCACCTTCCCATCCGCCCGGCTGACGCTCAGGACCTTTGCGTTCTTGAAAATCGAGATGTAGAAGTTCATCGCCTCTTCAGCTTGACCATCGAACCACAAAAATGGAGTAATTTTTGGCATGTGGTTTTTCTCCTTATGTTGGATTTGTGACTTCGAGCGTGACCTCGCTGCCGACGTGCGGCAGGGTTTGAAGATCGAATGTCAAATCTTGGTCGTTTCCACTTTAACCGTGAGTTGCGGAAAATTTATGAATTCTCTTTGCCATTTCTCCATATACTTCCGCCTGAACGCGGGTAGCTCTACGGGGCGATAGTGCTCCAAGAGCCTCCTAAATGCTGACAATGCGTTTATCGTGCTAAACCGAAACACGTTCTCAAATCCTTCCACAGAACGAATAGGTTGGAAGATAACCTCTCCACGCCGGAATCGGACGTGATGGCCGTAATTTGATACATGCATTACTTCGGATGCCCCAGAATACAAGAACACGTACTGGGAGGTTTTGTCGACCGTTCGAGCCATGGTGCGCAAACTGCGCTCACCCAGAGGAACGTACCAACCCGGGTCGAACCGTTTCCCCCTGCGGTGCTTTTCAATATCATCGCTAATGACTGCAAACTTCGGTTGGGAAGGAATTCTGTCGATTTCTTGAAGTTCGTTTTTGGAAGCTTCCCTGAGTTTGTCGTCAATTGGTACACCCGACTTGTTCATCATAGCGATAAACTCTTGCGACTCAGGTGAGCCCGATTGCGCTCGGCGGGCCCAAACGCGCTTTCGCCGTAAGTTATGCACGTAATAATATTCTGCCTTCCGCTCCGAATCGCCCAGTAGTATCCAGTCTATGTAAACGGAAGCTTCGAAAAGTGCTCTCATTTGAAGATTGGCCGCATGAACTGCTCCGCTCGTAAGGAGAAGTTCTACGCCGTCGAGCATTGCCATCCGCCTGGCGCAAGAGAATAGGTAGGAGGACGGCGTCCTTCAAATTCTTTTCGCTTGATGAATAACACCGCGGGATTAGATTGCTGCCGTAGCTGACCAGATCGCGGAGTAAAGAGGTCCACGGGCCTAAGTGCTCCTCTATATCCGCAGTTATTTTGTCGCGGTCAACAAGGGCCTTGAATTCGTTTTCCGGCACTCTGATCAGCATGTCGTCACCCCAGCGCCTGCACCGCCCGAGAGCATCGTGGGTAGATCCCGTACAATCGGATTCCAGCTATCTTCTGCATCGGCGGAGGCGTACACCTAGCCGCCGGTGGTCCCGAAATAAATTCCGCATTTAACACGTAATCTACAGAGTCCATGGCCGCTCCGGTTCGTGTCAGGGCGTCGGCCCTTCGACTTCGCTCAGGGCAAGCTTTCAGCCGTGTCGTATTCGCGTTCGATATTGACCTACGCGCCCATCGGGCGTAACCACCACGGAGGTGTCCGGCTTCTCGGTAGTTGCGCCGTACCGGCGAGGGATCTTATTTTTGCACCTCTAAACGGCACGCCTGAAGGCGTGCCCTGATACGAATCTCTTTCGTAAGAAAATCAGTTCATCGTGAACCGAGGGAGCAAAAGTAGATTCCTCGCACGTCCCTTCGACTTCCCCTTCGACTTCGCTCAGGGCTTCGGCAAGAACAGGGCAGGCTCTGGGCTGTAATATTCCGCTCCATTCGACTCCCCTCGTTGCACTCGGGTCACTCAGGGCAGGCTCTTCGGGGCTGCACAATAGCGTCGGGTTCGCGAGCTTGGCGGGCGAGGGCGCCCGCCCACACCACTCAGTCGCCCTCACCCCAGGGTCTGCACCTCCACCGAGAGCACCGCCGGCAGGTCCCGCACAATCGGATTCCAGCTGTCCCCCCCATCTGCAGAGCAGTACACCTGGCCGCCGGTCGTCCCGAAATAAATTCCGCATTTATCTAACGAGTCCACGGCCATGGCGTCGCGCAGGACATTCACATAGCAGTCTTTTTGCGGGAGACCTTTGGTGAGCGGTTCCCACTCGTTGCCGCCAGTGCGGCTGCGATAAACGCGCAGCTTGCCTTCATGCACGAAGTGCTCGGAGTCGCTCTTGATGGGCACAACGTAAATGGTCTCCGGCTCGTGCGCGTGAACGTCGATGGCGAACCCGAAGTCGGTCGGCAAGTTGCCGCTCACTTCTTTCCACTCGTCACCGGCGTTGTCGCTGCGCGTCACGTCCCAGTGCTTTTGCATGAACAGCACGCCCGGGCGCGACGGGTGCATGGCGACGTGGTGAACGCAGTGGCCGACCTCGGCATCCTGGTACGGGATATATTGCGACCGCAGGCCGCGGTTGATCGGCTTCCAGTTCTTGCCGCCATCGTCAGTGCGGAAAGCGCCCGCGGCGGAGATGGCGATCCACATCCGCTGAGGATTGCTGGGATCAAGAATAATGGTGTGCAGGCACATGCCGCCTGCGCCGGGCTGCCACTTGGGACCAGTGCCGTGGCCGCGCAGGCCGGGGAGTTCCTTCCAGTTCGCGCCGCCGTCGGTCGAGCGGAAGATGGCGGCGTCTTCTACGCCGGCGTAAACCGTGTTCGGATCGGTGAGCGACGGCTCCAGATGCCACACGCGCTTGAACTCCCAGGGATGCTGCGTGCCGTCGTACCACTGATGCGTGGTAAGCGGCTTGCCGGTTTCGGGAGACGCGTCGTAAGCGAACTTGTTGCTGTCGCCTTTGGGCGGACCGGCTGGGGCGGCTGGTTCCGCGGGCGGCGTTCCGGGCTGATGCCAGGTTTTACCGCCGTCGTCTGAGCGCTGAATGATCTGCCCGAACCATCCGCTCGTCTGTGATGCGTAGATGCGATTCGGATCAGCGGGCGAGCCCTTGAGGTGATACATCTCCCAACCCGCGAAGTGCGGGCCGCTGACGTCCCATTTTTGGCGCTTGCCGTCGGAAGTAAGAATGAATGCGCCTTTGCGTGTGCCTACCAGAACACGGACTTTGCTCATGAATTGCTCCTTCGTTAAGGATTTGTTCTTGTATTCGCCTTTGCTGCGCTTCCCCTTGCCGAACCTCAGGGGCTAAAGCCCAATTTTTATTCGCTTCTAACGGCACGGCTGAAGCCGTGCCCTTTCACAAATCGCGAGCTTTGCCCAAACGTCTTGGTCTTGCCTCTACAATCACTCGCATGGACCACCACACCGTCGCAGCCATCAGCATCACCGGCACGTGCCTTGATGTGCTCGGAAGTTTGTATCTTGCGTATGACTTGCTGGGCGGCCAGCGTGGGCCGCTGCGACTGCTTACCCGGGCGGTGACGTACTCGATCGTCTTCGGAATCGGTTACGGGGTCGGTCTCGGTCATTTCTTTGGCCTTGCTTCCGGGATAGCCACCGGTATCACGCTGTCCATTGAATTCAATCGAGCCGCCCGCGGCCTGTGCCACTACTCCCTGTTCTGGGAAGGAGTGTTCTCCGCAATCCGCGGACTGGCTTTCGGCGCCGGACTCTACCGCATTCTCGGTTTCCAGTTCGCCATTGCATTTGCTTTTTTCATCCACTTTTGGCCAGATAGTCGCTTATTCTCGCGGCATGCGGCCTGGCACGGATTATGTGTCTAATCGGCGTCCCGCCTTACGCGACGCCAGTTTCGGGGCACCGTCATCCGCACGATTGGCTACATTGCTACGGCGCTTGTCTGTAGTGCTTTCGTGCATCACATTGATCATGCCTGGTCGTTTGCGATTCGTGTAGGACTGGTAACTGGCATTGTTACCGGTATTGGGATAACCGTGAATCCCTACATCGAGTACTACGCCGACAACCTTCCCGAGCGGCGGCTCGGTGTTTTCGGCATCGGACTTATCCTTCTCGGCTTTGCCATGCAATCCTTTCAGTATTGGCTGGCGCGCTGTTCGATGTGCGGCTCGCATAAGCACTGCTTCTTGGCGGTTTTTCGCAACCCTACCGAATCGATGCCTCAGGCAGGCATTACGCCGCCTGTTCCACGTTGACCATCCACGGCGTGCCGAAGCGATCTACGAACATGGCGAATCCCGGCGACCAGAAGGTCTTTCCGAAGGGCATGACGACATTTCCTTTTTCCGACAGCGCTTCGAAGATTCTCTTGCCCTCGCCGACATCCTTGACGTTGATGTTCACGTGGAAACCCTGCGGTTTGTGGAAGCGCTCAGGAGGCGCATCCATGCCCATCAATACCTGATCGCCGATAGTCATGTGAGCATGCATGATCTTGTTGGGCCAGCCGGGAGGCACGTTCTGCCCCTCCGTTCCCGGCGCGGCCTCGTAGCGAAACAAGCCGTCAATCTTACCGCCGAGGCATTTTTCGTAGAACTTAAACGCCTCCTCGCATTGGCCGCTGAAATGAAGATGAGAATTCAATTGCATCGCGCCTCTCCTATCTTGAAAGTTGTTAGTTCCGGTCTTCCACTGCCCCCACCCTCCGCGGGTTTTGCGAAGGGTGGGATCCACTCAACCTAGATCATGCTCTAGGCTGCTTTTGCAGTCTGAGGACGCATCTGTTTCATGAACTCGCGCATGGCAGCGATGTGCCCTGGCGAGCGGGTTTCACTCCAGGCCTCGTAGCGCTGCGCAGCCTTTTCCAGGTGGGCAAGATAGCCATTCATTTTGAAACGCTCCCTTGCTTGCGGGACAACGGCCTTCGCGAGCTCCCAGACCCCAAAGAACTCGCCACTTGTCTCAAAGAACAGGTCTTCATGGAGCAGGCCGTAATTGAGCAGCGCGCAGGCCTGCTCCCAATAGCTGAGCACCATGCCCACGAATGCGCCGCTTTCCGTTCCCGGCGCCGCGATTCGCATGGCATCGTCAACGGTTTCCACGTGGTAGTTTTTGAAGAACCACTCGCGTGCCTGCCGTAGCCGTGCCTCACGGCGCTGTTCATAGACTTGCAGATGCAATTGAGCTTGTTCGTGCGTGGGTTTTGTTGCCATGATCGTTCTCCTTTTATTTAGTATTTGCTGAATTGACTACGTTGAGTTTCGAGTTTCGCTCATCGTCCAAGCTTCCCAATTTTGGGAATTCGAGCATTGTAGATTCCTGATGACCAGAGCACATGGTCTGCTCTGTTAATTTTTCGCTAATTTGGATCAACCTTCACTTCCCTTTGCGAACTTCGCGGATCCTTCGCAAACTCTGCGGTTAAGACCCTTTTCACCGCAAAGAGCGCCGAGGTATCGCAAAGTGCGCGAAGAGAATCTGTTTCGTGTATTTGGAATTCTTTAGCGAATTATGCATTAGACGTACTGCGTCTCCTTCTGGTTTGCATGGGTTTGTCACTGCCCTCATCGTCCCCGAATCTGGGCAAGAAAGGCGTCGGATCCCGGTCGCGCCACCTCCGCCGGACTTCCGCAACAACTTGTTCGCGATTGTTTGCCATTTTCGCGATGAGAGCGCACGGCGCACCCGTTTCTTCATGGCGCGCGGCCCAAATGAGCAACTCCAAGAGGACCGGCGCCAGATCAATTCCCTTCTCCGTCAGCCGATAGTTCACCTTCCGCGCGTCTGTTTTCTCCTCCTCGGCGGCAATGATCCCGGCTGCCTCGAGCCTCCCCAAGCGATCGGCCAGAATGTTAGTGGCAATTCCTTCGCCTGATTCTTGGAATTCCTTAAATGTGCGGAAGCCGCGAACCATCAGATCGCGGATAATCAGCAGCGACCAGCGATCTCCAAACCGTTCGAGGGAGATGCTCACCGGGCAGCCGGAACGGCGTTTCGACTTAGGCTTCGCAGGCACTTTCGACACAGTATCAAATATCACTTGCACAATGCAAGTGATATTCAGCCTGGGACGCTATCGGATGAATCAGCTTTGGACTTGATCAATTGTTCGTAACGGCCGGGTCAGCGGGGCCAAAGCCAGCCAAAGGTGCCAGCTGTCAATGAGCCGTAAACGAGACCATCGATAACTTCCTTGATGGTCATGCTCCACGGCTGGCCTTTCCAGATGCCGTTGCTCAGGTGTCCCAGACCGTAGGCGAGAAACGCCGCTGTGCCAGCGACGCGAGAGACGACCAGATACCGGGCGCCGAGTGCAACCGTTCGCCCCGTAAGATACGCAACGAAGAAGCCGATAATTAGGCAATAGACGAACCACATACCCAGGAACTTCGGCATTACGGGTGGGCCGCTTGGTAACACGGTCATCATCCCGACTGGTCCCTGCTTGTATTTTTCGATCACGGTGGGCGACTTCATTTCCTTATGGGTGCAGAAAGGGAAAATATAAAGACCGCGCTTCAGGCCGGCGCTGCGCAACGCGGTGAGGAGTCTGTCCTCATCAGGGAGCTGCTGGTAATCGCCGCGATGGTAAGGGAGAAGCATATGCATGATGGAGCTGGCGACGAAGACGACGAAGACGATGATGGCTGATAGCAGGATCGGGAGCCAAAGCGCGGTCAGAGGAACCATGCGCAGCCTCCTTCGAGTAACCAGGCGAATGCAGAGATTTCCACGCGAGGCTACGCTTGCCCGGAGCGGCAGTCAAGCGGGTCAACTCTGCTTAGTTTCTCGTGTTGGCGAAAGCGCATCTGCTCACCGCAGGGCTTCCATTGCACCATATTTGGGCAATTGACCCTCCTTCTGTGCAAGGCGTAACGTACTCTTACTCAACGCGAAGTACATTTCCGCCGGCGCGCCCTCGGCGGGTTCCTTTCACCCTCTCTAGCCAACGAAAGGAGCGGCTATGTTTACCCGCGCAGTTGAATTGACCAGCAAGCCGGGAAAATCGAAAGAATTGGCAAAAGCCATCAATGAAAAAGCAGTGCCAATCCTGAAAAAACAACAAGGCTTCGTGGACGAGATTGTGCTGGTCTCGGACGCGGAACCCGATCACGTTTTGGCTCTGAGTTTCTGGAACAAACGAGGAGATGCTGAAAAATATCATCGCGAGCAGTACCCGAAGATCCATGAAAATCTGCGGCAGCTCCTCGATGCCGAACCTATGATTCGCACCTTCGACGTGCACAGCTCGATCACCCACAAGGTAGCGGCTGATAAAGCCGCCTGAGCCAGTGGGTGATAGTAGCGACGGGCGAGAGCAAACCGTCTCGCCCGCTTTCAGGTTCTAAAAAAAGTAGATAG
>Ga0070717_10003450_pt1 | contig 11312 bp, 10 predicted proteins | sample LARL113metaG_FD_71366 | JGI IMG/M metagenome (GOLD analysis project Ga0070717, IMG submission 71366) | Corn, switchgrass and miscanthus rhizosphere microbial communities from Kellogg Biological Station, Michigan, USA - LAR L11-3 metaG | ecosystem: Host-associated > Plants > Roots > Rhizosphere ...
TGGTCGAAAAACCGCTGGCCTTGACGCTCGATGAACTCCGGCGCTACGAACCGCTCCACCAATTTATCACGCTCCGCTGCATCTCGAATCCGGTGGGAGGCGACTTGATCGGCACCACCCGCTGGACCGGGGTGAGCATCCAGCGCCTGCTGCCGGACCTCCGGCTCAAACCGGGCGCCTCGCACCTCAAGATACATGCCGCCGATGGGTTCTTCGAGGTGGTTCCCATTGAGACCATCAAGGCCGATGAGCGCGTGATGCTGACGTACGCCTGGGACGGCGTGCCGCTGCTCACCGAGCACGGGTTTCCCTTGCGGATCTACATCCCCAACGTGTGCGGGATGAAACAGCCCAAGTGGATCACGGCCATCGAGGTAATTGACGACTGGGAACCGGGCTATTGGGTGGTGCGCGGTTGGAATAAGGAAGCCGTGATGGAAGCCACCTCGGTCATCGATGTGGTGGGGATGGATATGGATATCATCCAGGCTGACCAGAGGAAAATGATTGTCCCTATCGGCGGGATCGCCCATACCGGAGCCCGCGGCGTCTCGAAAGTGGAACTGCAGGTGGATAACGGCCCCTGGCAACCGGCGTTGTTGCGAACGCCCTTGTCACATTTGACCTGGGTCATCTGGCGTTATGAGTGGCCCTTCCAACATGGAAACCACACCTTCACCGTGCGCTGTTGGGACGGCCAGGGCGTACCGCAGATCGTCGCACAGGCTCCGCCCGAGCCGAATGGGGCAACAGGGCTATACAGCAAGACAGAGATGTTTTAGGCGGCGCCCTTCCCGACGCTTCCCGTAACCACCAGCAGTAGCGATGCCAAACGTCCACGTCAAACTGCACGATTGGAGCAACAAAGCCATTCTCGATGGGATACGCGAGGGCCGGCTTCAACTCGGATTGATCGTTCCCCCATGAAGGCTAGTGCACTGCACGCCGTGCGATATGAGGAGTTGCTTCACGAACGCGTTTGCGTGGCGGTGGCCCGGAGCATCCGTTTGCCCGACGCCGCGCCATTCCGATTACCGAGGTTGCAGCCGAACCTTTGATTGGCCTCACCCGCGAAGATTACCCGAATTACTATGATTATCTCTCGATCATCTTTTCGAAGGTGAAACAGAAACCGCGCGTCATCGAGGAACATGACAGCATGTCCGGCGTCATGTCGGCCGTCGAAGCGGGGACCGGCGTCGCCGTTACGGTAGACTTTGGTTACAGTTTCGGAAACCGAGTAAAATTTTTGCACCTCACTCCTGAGCCGAAGCCATTTTCGGTCGGAATCGTCGCGACAAAAGGCCGACTCAGCCCAGCCGCGGAAAAATTCTGGCAGTGCGCCAAAGACGCGGTGTCAAAAAAATAGCAGTCTATCAGCGCCTTGGATTTTTGATTGGATCAGCCGCGCGCTCTGGCCAGATATATTGGAAGTTCTGCACAGTGCGCGAAAGAAGCGTTCTTCGCTCTTCGTTAGGTTCTTCGCTTCTTCCTTCATCCGGCTACTACAAAGCTATATGCATCGATTTGAGTTCGGCGCGACAAGCTTCTGCGAATGACTTGAGCGGATCAGCGTTGGCGCCATTGCGAATCAAGGCGCGCAGTTGTTCGAGCGTAAGATTCGGCCTGAAGTACTGTTCCGCGATTGCGGCCAGCGATCATTCCGCCGCCGCCAGAACTGCGTCTGATGCACAAAGCCGGATGCGGTTAAGTAGAGAGTAGATTGACAACAAGCGTTCACTCTTATCGAGAGTGTTCTCGAAGGAATCCAGCGCGCGTGCCGAACATTCGTTAATAAATTGGCCGTAAAGCGTTTCCCGCCTCGTGAGTTCGGCGTGGAATTCTTTGCGCTTGTTCGAGGTTCTTTGCGTGACCCAGGCGGTCGCCACGCTTGCTGAGCCGCCCAATAGTGAGCCGAAGATCCCTGTCAGTGCAGTAACGATGGCGGTGTCCATATCATGAAATTGCGGCAGGCTGAGCGGCAACCGGCGTCGCCATACCTGGGCTGGTTGGCTTGCGTCTGGTTGCAAGCCGCTCAACCACATAAAACGTCACCGGAATAAGAAAGATCGCGATCGCTGACGCAGCGATCATTCCGCCGATAACGGTCGAGCCAAGGATCCGACGAGCCACAGCGCCTGAACCAGTGGCGAACCACAATGGTAGAAGCCCGAAGATGAAGGCTAAAGAAGTCATTAGGATTGGGCGCAAGCGCAAGCGCGCGCCTTCGAGCGCGGCATCCAGAAGCGGTTTGCCTTTTTCGTGTTCGGCCTTGGCGAATTCGACAATCAGAATGGCATTTTTCGCGGCGAGGCCGATGAGCATGACCAAGCCGATTTGCGCATAGATGTTGTTTTCCATTCCGCGCAACCAGAGCGTGAGGAAGGCGCCGAACACCGCGATCGGGGTGCCTAACAATACGCTAAACGGCAGAGACCAGCTTTCGTAAAGCGCGGCGAGAATCAGAAACACGAATAGGATCGACAACGCAAAGATCGCCAATGGTGAGACGCCTTGCTGCGCTTTCTTCTCTTGAAATGACATGCCCATGTAGTCGTAGCCCATTCCCGGCGGCATGGTTTCGCGGAAAGTTTCTTCCAGCGCTTTCATCGCCTGAGCTGAGCTATACCCGGGCGCGGCACCGCCGATAATCTGGGCGGCGCGGTATTCGTTGTAACGCAGAGTAAATTCCGGACCGGCGATGTTTTTGATCGTCGCGATGGCATCGAGCGGTACCGGATCGTTGTTTGAATTGCGGACATGAAATTCACGCACGTTTTTCGCATCGGTCCGATAATCGCCTTCTGCCTCAACATATACCTGCCAGGTCCGTCCGAACCGGTTGAAGTAATTGACGAAGTAGCCGCCCATGAACGTCTGCAGCGTCTGATAAACCTGGTTCAGACTGATTCCCTGCTTCAAGACCTTGTCGCGATCGACATTGACGAAGACCTGCGGAACGGCGGGTAAAAACGCCGGAATAATGCCGCCTATCTCCGGCCGTTTGCGCGCGGCTTCGACAAACTTGCCGACATTCTGCGCCAGGAAGCCGATGTCTTTCCCCGAGCGATCTTCCAAAGCGAAGGTAAATCCGCCCGACGTGCCAGCGCCGGGAATGGCCGGCGGTGGAAACGCGAATGCGACGCCCTCAGTCAACCCGGCAAGCTCTTTCGTTAGGCGCATCTTGATGGCGTCGTATTGCTCTTCGGGCTTGGTGCGTTCGCTCCAAGGTTTCAGTGTGACGAAGAAGAAGGCGCTGTAACTGCTCTGGACAAACGTCACAAGGTTGAACCCGATGATGCTCGTCGTGTGCTGGACCCCCGGTGTCTGGCTGAGGAGTTCCTCGATTTTGTGACACGCGGCGTCGGTCCGTTCGAGTGAAGCGGCATCGGGCAATTGTAACGCCATGTAAATGTAGCCCTGGTCCTCTTCCGGCAAGAATCCGCTCGGCAGGCGCGATCCGAACCATCCGACGCCAACTGCGAACACTGCGAGCAACGCGAAGCTGATGACGGCCTTTCGAATCGCGATACGCGACCAATTCACATAGCCGTTCGTTACGCTAGCGAAGATCTTGTTGAACCAGCGGAAGAACCAGCCGAGCGGTCCGCGCGTTTCCTTCCGTGGACGAAGCAACAACGCTGACAGCGCCGGGCTAAGTGTAAGTGCGTTGAATGCAGACAATATCACGGAGATGGCGATCGTTAGGGCAAACTGTTGATATAACCGTCCGGTAATGCCGGGCAGAAACGCGGTTGGGATGAAGACCGCGGCAAGTACTAATGCCACGCCAATCACCGGTCCCGTCACTTCCCGCATCGCTTTCAGCGTCGCCTCGCGCGGACTCATTCCTTTTTCGATGTGATGTTCGACCGCTTCGACAACAACAATAGCGTCATCAACGACCAGACCGATCGCGAGGACGAGACCGAAGAGCGAGAGCGTGTTGATCGAAAAGCCAAATAGCGGAAACAAAACGAACGTGCCAATCAACGACACCGGGACTGCGCACAACGGAATCAGAGTCGCGCGCCAGCCTTGCAGAAAAATGAACACAACGAGAACAACAAGCGCGAGCGCTTCGAACAATGTTTTCAAAATTTCGTGCATCCCTTCCGTGACCGACAGGGTCTGATCGAGCGAGACGATGTACTGCATGTCGCTCGGGAATTGCTGCTTTGCTTCGGCCATGAATTTGCGGACGGCCTCGGCAGCCTGAACGGCGTTGCTGCCCGGTAACTGATAGATGCCGAGAACCGCGGCCGGCTGGCCGTCGAGCCGACTCGTGATGTCGTAGGTTTGCGCTCCTAGCTCAATCCGAGCGATGTCCTTGACCCGGACAAACGAGCCATCGGTATTCGCCCTAACAACGATGTCGCCGAACTCTTCCGGCGTTTGCAATCGTCCCTGCGCGCGCACCGTGTAAGTGAAGGTCTGACCTTTCGGGATCGGTTCGCTCCCGATTTTGCCGGCGGGATTCACCGTGTTTTGCGCCTGAACCGCGCTGATGATGTCGGGCACAGTCAGATTGAGCTTGGCCAGTTGATCAGGTTTGACCCAGAGCCGCATCGCGTACTGCCCGGCGCCGAATACCTGCACGTTGGAAATGCCGGGCAGCCGCGACAGTTGGTCGACTAGATTGATGTAGGCGTAGTTAGCGAGGAAAGTTCCGTCATAGGTCTGCTTCGGAGAAGTGAGCGAAACCAGCATTAACGGAGCAGACACGGACTTCTGCACCGTTACGCCGAAGTTGTTGACGTCCTGCGGCAACTGCGATTGCGCCTGCGAGACGCGGAGCTGCGTCAGGATTTGGTCAATGTTCGGATCCGTCGCGATATCGAAATTCACCGTCAGACGCAAATCGCCGTTGTTGGCGTTGGTTGACGTCATGTAATTCATCTTGTCCACGCCGCTCATCTTCTGCTCGATCGGCGCGGCCACTGATTCTTCAATCGTTATCGCGTCGGCACCGGTGTAGTGTGTCTGGACAACAATTTCTGGCGGCGCGATCTGGGGATACTGCGCGACGGGCAAGGCAATCATGCAAACCAGTCCGATGAGGACTGTCAGAACTGCGATAACAATGGCGACGATTGGCCGCCTAATAAAGAAGGCTGACATGGCTCAGGGCTCCTTTCTGTAGGCTGAGGCAACCGAAGCAACTTGCGCTGCTGCCGGCGTCCATTCTTTCACGATCACAAGCGCGCCGGGCGGCGTCTTTTGCATTCCTTGGACGATGACGTTGTCGCCAGCCTTGAGACCTTCTACTACTTCCCAAAGCGCGCCGAAACGCTCGCCCATCTTGACCGGACGCATGCCTGCCTTGTTCGTTTGATCGACAACCATAACTACCTGGTTGCCCTGCAATTCATTCACCGCTTCCTGCGGGATGACAAGCGCCGCCTTTTTGGTTTCAACGGTCGTGCGCACTTTCCCGAACTGTCCGGGGCGCAAAAGATTGCCCGGATTCGGAAAGGTGATCTCCATTTTGATGGAGCCGGTCTTGGCGTCGAGATTTCGGTCTTCCGCGTAGAAGCTGCCCTTTTGCGGGAACACCGTTCCTTCCGCTAGAAGCAACTGAAATTCGAGTTTGCTCAGATAACGGTCGCGCTCGTCCGAGTCGGGATGTTTGGTGAGAAATTCCGTCAATCCCTGTTCCCCGAGATTGACCGTGGCTTTGATAGGATTGACCTGTGACACGGTAGTGAGTGTGCCCTTCGATGGACCGACCAAATCGCCTACTTGCGCAGCCGCGATCCCGGCTACCCCGTCGACCGGCGCGGTGATTTTCGTGTAACTTAGGTTGAGCTCAGCCGTTTTTACGGCTGCTTCGTCCGCTTCAACACTGGCTTTGTTGGACTCGGCCGCCGCAACTGCTGCATCTCGCTCCTGCGCACTGATTACCTTTTCCATAAACAGCTGCGTCGAGCGCATCTGATCTGCGCTCGCTTTCAGTTGCATCGCTTTGTCTTTTGCCAGATTCGCTTTCGCCTGGGCCAAAGAAGCTTCGAAAGGGCGCGGATCGATTTGGAAAAGCAAATCGCCCTTTTTTACCACGCTGCCCTCCTTGTAATCGCGCGAGATGATGTAGCCTTGCACCTGCGCGTTGATGTTCGCGTTGATGAACCCGTCCAGCGTCGCGACGCCCTCTTTTATCACCGGCACATCACACGGTGTTACAGTTGCGACGATGACGGTCGGCGGAGGCGGCCCGGCTTGTTCTGTTTTGCGCGAGCAAGCCGTCAGGCATGTCGCCAGGATAATGAGTGGTGTTGGCCACGCAGTTTTTGTTTTCATATCCGAAGTGTCGCGCCGAGCAGGGTGTTTTGTGAAAGACCATGTTTCTTGCCTCGGGATGCCTGGCAGGCATAGACTCAACGCCTGTGGAGCTTCGGCATCTGCGCTACTTCGTAGCCGTGGCCGAGATGGAAAACGTCTCCCGCGCCGCGACACAGAGGCTGTACGTCTCACAGCCTTCGTTAAGCCGCCAGATTCGCGATCTCGAAGAGGAACTCGGCGTCCAATTGCTGGAGCGCAGAGCGAAGTCGGTGTGCCTGACCGAAGCCGGCCGCGCTTTTCTCGAGAAAGCGCGCGCCATTTTGAAAGACACCGACGACGCGGTGGCGACGGTGCGTGCTCTCGCAGGCAAGCGCGAGACCGAGTTGCACATCGGCGATTGGCCGCTGGCAACCGGCCGGATCATGCCCGCCCTTCTTCGGGCGTATCAAAAAACGATGCCGAAGGTACAGGTGAAGCTGCACGACTGGCCGGTAGAGAAAAACATCGCCGGAGTGCGCGAGGGTCGATTGCAGCTGGCCATCATCATCCCGCCGCTCAAGTCAAACTCACTCGATGAGCTCAACTTTGAAGAGTTACTTACCCTGCGCATTTGTCTTGCCGTTTCATCTAATCATCCATTCGCGAGGAAACAGTCGGTTTCGTTAGCTGACGCGGCACGGGAACCGTTCATTGGACTGATGCTCGAAGAGTATCCCCGGTACCAGGAATACCTCGCTGCCATCTTCGCGTGCGTGAATGATAAACCGCGCATCGTGGAGGAGCACGATGGCTGGGCCGGTGTTTTTTCCGCGGTCGATGCGGGCACCGGAGTAGCCATCGTTTCAGACGCGTTCACTTATGCATTCGGTGATCGCATAAAACTTTTGCGTCTCACCCCTGAGCCGAAGCGGGTCGCGCTTGGAATTCTTACGCGCAGAGGAAGACTCAGCCCGGCCGCGGAAAAGTTCTGCGAATGCGCAAGAGAAGCGCTCAAGACGCACCGTTAGGAGATGCCCGCTGGGCATAATTAGGAGCGTGGTGGAATTCAAAGCCACAATGCCACACACGTCCCAGTAGATCGCTGCGCTAAAGGGACGACTTAGTCCAGCGGCCGAGAAATTTTGGCAGTGCGCGAAAGAAGCGGCGTCAAAAAAATAGGAGTTTATCAGCGGCGTTTTATGGCAAATCTTACTCGCGCTCATCTATGGCGTGGCCGGCGTGTTCATGCTCATGAATCCGGTCGCCGGTCTGGTCACGCTCACGCTCGTGCTGGCGATCTTTCTCCTGATTGAAGCCGCACTCGAGACTGCGCTCTATTTCCAGCTTCGGCGCGCGATCAACGCCGGCTGGATATTGTTCGATGCAATCGTGACACTAATCCTCGCGATTCTGATCTGGTCTCAATGGCCAAGCAGCGCCCTGTGGTTCATTGGGACGATCATCGGCATCAGTCTGATTTTCAGCGGCGTCTCACGCGTGAGCGTGGCTTCAGCAATGCGCCGTCGCACGTAACCGCATAACGGATCAAAGCGCAATCCAAACAATCCCCGTCAACCGAGGCCGCCTTGTTCGAAGCGGGCTGCAACTTGAAATCGTAACAATCGTTTGGATGATAATTGAAGCGGGCGTGTCGATCATTGCGGGAATCGGTGCCCGCAGTTTGCTGTTGGTTGCGTTCGGAATCGACAGCGGCATCGAGCTGATTTCAGCCATAGTGCTGTTCAGGCGATTGAAAACGGAAAGCTTCGGCGGATTAACGGGAGCCGAAGCGTTAGAGAAAGTTGAACGCAAAGCTGCTCGAATCGGCGGCGCGCTGCTGTATCTGCTTTCGGCGTATGTAACGGTTCAGGCGATCTATGGCTTGCTCTCAGGCCACTCAGCAGAAAAATCATGGTTGGGAATTGCGATTGCGATCATCGCAGCCGGTGGGATGCCGTTTCTCGCGAAGGCCAAGCTGCGTATCGCCGATCAAATTGAAAGTCGCGCGCTGCGAGCCGATGCAATGGAAACCCTGACCTGCGGATATCTGGCTTGGGTGCTACTCGCGGGGCTGTTGACTAACGCATTCGTCCATTGGTGGTGGGTGGACTCCGCTGCTTCTTTGGCGATCGTCCCGCTGCTGTTACGAGAGGCTAAGGAAGCCTTGACTGGAAGCTGCCATAGCGAGTGAACATCTTAGGCTGCTTTCCTTAATCAGGGTCGCAGCCGGGCAGTTCACTCTCCCGTGCCAAAGTCTGACGTCGATTTGCAGGTTCCGAGGTTATGACACGCTCAGGTTTGCTGCGCCGCTATGTCTGACGGGTGTTCCAGCAGCTCTGCTTTGCAAACACTTTCTCACACGAAGGGAATATTAGTTCAGCAAAGCGGTATAAGGAATTGAAAGCAATTTTACCGATGAAACCCATCATCAGAACCAAATCTCAAAAGGAGTATCGCATGAAACCATTCCATTCAGTCTATTTGAAAACCACTCTTTTGATTGTTCAGCTGGCCTTGTGCTTTTGCGTTACAACCGTCGCGCTGGCCGGGTTACCTCAGGGCTCTCTCGTGGTTTATTCCGCCACAGATCAATTCGATGACGGCGGCCTATTCTATTACGCCCACAGTTCGTATTCGATATACACGACCGACGGAAAGTTCTTTAAGAACGTTGAAAATCACATTTCACGAAATGACGAAATTCCCACGACTGTGACGCTGCCAATTGGGTCTTATATCATTGAGGCTCGATCAGAGAGCCGTGGATACGTTCGCCTTCCAGTTGTGATCACCGCGGGGCGACGAACCGTCCTCGATCCGGACAAAGGAGCAAACGGACATACAGAAACGTTAGCGCGAACCAAGCACTCGCGGCACCTGACAGACCAGCCAGCACGGGGAGAGTTTGAGCCCCTAAAAGCGGAAGCTTGAACTCATCGTTTTGGAGATTTCGATGTGCCGTATTCTGGCGGGCCATCGAAGGAAAGGTGAAAAAGGTGGTGGTAAAGATTGGCCAAAACTCTGTTTGTTTTGCCAATCGCCTTACCTGAGCCGGTTAGGATCAGGTTTGTTGGAGACGCGAGCGCGCCGTTTCTGGACGGATATTTTTTGCCTACCGACACGCGACGCAACATCACATATATATTATGAGTGGCTTCTTTGAGGAGTTGGAGCCATCCGTGCTTCGAGGCGCCCCAACAGGAACACACGAGCGACCAGCAGAGAGGGTGCTCACAGCGAGCCATTCTAAACTTGCCGACGGCTTTCTAGCTCAGGAGACCTGAAATCCTTCGAGTCTGGTGTGCAAGAATTTTTGCAGAAAAGTGTCCAAATTTTATTTTTCAACGCCCTTTCAAACCCCGAATCCGCTGCGTCCGTATGCTAGAATTGTGCAAGAATGAGCCGCTTTTTGCTTGCCCCGCTAACGGAGCCGTCTCCGCGGCGAGTGACTTTTTACTTTCGACCGTCCGGCCAGGCTGATCGAGCACAACTTGAGCTGGGTCAATTCGTACGAGACTTTGTAGTAATGCGAATCGCTCTAACTGCTGTTCTGATTTGCATTACTTCAATCGCGCCAGTCTCGGCCACCGACTCCGACCTTAAGTCGGAGGAGATTTATTCGGCGTGGCTGAAGATGTATGATTTAAGATTCGCGGAAGCCCACCGAACTTTGGAGCAGTGGCAGGAAGCGCACCCAAACGATTCGCTTGGCCCAGTTTCAGACGCCGCAGGCTATCTCTATTCCGAACTGACCCGCCTCGGGGTGCTGGAGTCCCAGCTTTTTGTCGATGACAACCGGTTCAAGAATCGGAAGACGCTCGATCCGGATGCTCAGGTGAAAGCGTCTTTTATCGAACGAATCGGTCAAGCGGATCGACTGGCGGATCTAGCACTCCAAAAATCGGGTGACGACCCCCGTGCTTTGTTTGTTAAAACGCTGACTCGTGGACTTCGCGCAGATTATGTCGCGCTCGTGGAAGGTCATGGTGTTAAGGCGCTCAGTTACACGAAGGCAGCGCGCGTTTACGCCAACCGGCTCCTGGCTGTCAATCCGCAGGCGTTTGATGCTTATCTCGCCCCGGGTGTTGAGAATTATTTGCTTAGTTTAAAACCGGTGGCGATTCGGTTTTTCCTTCGACTCACCGGCTCCGAAACCGATCGGGAGAAGGGGCTCGAGGAACTCCGGAAGACTGCCCGTGAGGGCTACTACCTCGAGCCATTTGCCAAGCTTCTGCTTGGGGTGGCGGCGCTGCGAGACAACCAAAAAGATAAGGCGCGACAGATCCTGACCGAGCTCCACAATCGGTTTCCGGGGAATCAGCTGTATGCCGTCGAATTGGATCACCTAGGCGCGACAGACCAGTAGCTTGACGAGCATCTAACCGTTCTAAATGAACTCACCGGCAAAATTCAACGTCGATATCGCTCAGATCCGAAACCATTACGACCGGCTATCTTTCTGGTACCGGACTTACGCACCAAGCCAGTTTTTAAGTTGCCTTGCTTTTATTATAACAACTCAGTTGAATGAACTGCCATGCTTAGGAAGCATTTACACAATATTTATTATCCACTTAAGCGACTTCATTGTAATAAGAAAACTGGAGGGGCACGAGAAAACTATGATGATCCATTCCCGAACAGCGTTAGCCGAACGCTTCTTTTCAGGAAACAGCGCCACCTATGAGCATATAGCCTGTATTTCCACGCTAGGTCTTGACCGTCGGTGGAAGCGTAAAATCCTTAATAAAATACCGCAAAATCCCACTCAAATTATCGACCAAGCATGCGGAACTGGCCTGTTAACCTTCAAAATAGCCCGGCGCTTTCCCCTTTGCCGCATCGTGGGCGTCGATTTACAAGGTGAGTACCTCGGCATTGCTAAAAAAAAGGCCGAAGCTCTCCAGCTGACTACTGTCGAATTTATCCATGGGAAAGCTGAGGATGTTGTTTTGGAAGGGGACTTTGATTGTATAACGTCTTGTTACCTTGCCAAATACGCTGATCTGGGTCTTTTAGTCGATCATGCACACGACATGCTTCGCGAAGGAGGA
>Ga0070717_10003451_pt1 | contig 11311 bp, 13 predicted proteins | sample LARL113metaG_FD_71366 | JGI IMG/M metagenome (GOLD analysis project Ga0070717, IMG submission 71366) | Corn, switchgrass and miscanthus rhizosphere microbial communities from Kellogg Biological Station, Michigan, USA - LAR L11-3 metaG | ecosystem: Host-associated > Plants > Roots > Rhizosphere ...
GCTACCCCCTGTTCCGAACCAGAGGACACCATTCCTGTCTTCTAGGACCGTGGTTACACGCTCGGCCGTTGGTGTGCCACGGTCCGAAGTCTGAAACTCATAGCGGACAAACCTACCGGTTTTAGGATCGAAAGTGCCTATACCGCTGCCTTCTCGCGAATGGATCCACAGCGTGCCAGAGCGATCTTCATAGACCCGCTGCACCTGATATTCATCGCGATTTCGAAGCTGGGGATAGCGAATCGCCGCTCCGGTCTTCTCGTCGAACGAGTTGATCCCCGCGCTCGTTTCGACCCACAATCTGTTATGCCGGTCGAAACCCACGAACCTGATGTCGTTCATGGGACGGTTGCCATCCAAGCTTCGCGGGTCGTCCGGATCATGACGATAGTGGGTGAAGTTTCCCGTGGCCGGATCGACCTTATCCAGGCCGTTGCTGGTTCCGAGCCATAGCTGCCCTTCCGAGCTCTGAGTGATCGCATACACGCTCCCACTCAAACTATTTGGATTCTTCGGGTCGGAGCGATAGCGAGTGATCTTCTGCGTAACGAGATCAAGCCGATCGAGAAATTGGTCCTCGCCTACCCAGAGCACGCCCGAACGGTCCTTGAAGAGCGCCGTAACGGTCCCTCCGCTTAGACCGGAGTTGTCCGCTTCGTGCTTGTATATTTTGAATTCATATCCATCGTAGCGATCCAAGCCGTCCTGAGTACCGAACCAGATGAATCCCTGGTCATCTTGCAAGATGTGATCGACAACACTTTCGGAAAGGCCCTTTTCGGTAGACAGATGTGTGAAGCGGATGTCCTTCCCCACAACTACGGGCAATCTGATAAGAGAAGTGGTTGCCCGGGTCGCAGCGGATAGGGCTAGAGTGCAGAAGGCCGAGAGCAGGCCGAGGTGGAGAACAATACACTGCGCGAACCGAAAATGCGACCGCAGCGCAATCGGATCAGCACCGCGACGTTGCCCACGGAACATAAGGGCACCTCGCAAGTGGTAGTGGGATTATAGCCGAGATGCAGTCGCGAACGCGATAGGCTGCCAAACTCCATGTTGAGGGATTCGAAAATTAGAGCTCTTTAGACAGGAAATCTCGCGATGAAAAATTTCGCGGCCATGTCTCCAAAGGCAGCGGCCAGGGTGCCAATAATGGTCGCGGTCGCGAGATACCAGTTGAGGCTACTTTCATCTTTGCCCTTGTTTCGCAACGAAGCCTTCAAATCGTCAAAACGCCGGGCGAGTCGATCCACCTTCACCCCTGGATCATCGGTGGGCAGTTCCTCTTGGGCGTGTTCTTCCAGTGTCTCAAAGACCTCTCCAGCTACATCTCTCCTTACGACGAGATAGGCCACTGCAAGACCTACCGCTAGCACCCCTCCTCTCGAACCGTCCAGCGGGTCCCTCGTCAATACCGACAAAACAATTCCACCAACGGACAGGGCAATGCAAACGAAAAGGAGAGAGAGATATTTAGACTTTTCGCTCATTCAAAATCCCTGCGGTATACGCGGCTCAATGTTAACGCCTAACAGAGCAGACCGTCGTGTGTCGCGAAGTCCCAACGGATGGTCTTCTTCTCCTTGTCAATCGAACAATAGCCGGTCCATGGACCTACGCTTCTGATGTGAAACGCCGGACGCTCCCCCTTCTGTGGAAATTCTTCATACGATTTGTCAGGCCCTTTAGCGGCGTCGTAGAAAGCAAACTTTTTGAAGGCTTTTAGTAAGGAGATTTTCTTCAAGTAGCGTTCGCGGTTTTGTAAGGTGTCGTTCTTACGGACCCATTCGTCGAGGGCAGTAAAGGAAGAAGTGATTTGGTTCTTAAACCGGTCGGTAGGGATAACGGTCCAAACAACCGCAGCTTTGGGCGTCACGGTTTGGGAGGGTGAAGCGACTTCTCTATTTCAGATTTCAGGGCGTCGGACGCGGATTCATAGGGCCGAATGAATTCCTCTGCTTCCTCAACGGTCAACTCGCGGGAGCCGGGGGTTTTCAGAGCTGCTTCGTAGATGTCGCGCAGCTGATCTTCGCGGAGATCTTTCAATTTAGCAGTGCCCCCTTTCTTGAACACTTTGAGTATCTTGAAAATACTGCCCGGTGCGACCGTTTCGGAGGTTTGCTTCGATTGGCTCACAACACTTTAACGATACGACTGCTGAGAGGAGATGTAAAGGGCCATGAGTCTATGAAAAACAACGTCTTTCGACTTGCAAATGCCTGTTTTTCTTGGAATTACGCAAACCCTGCCAATCGCCCTTTATTCAGTCGCGCCTGAACATCCGAACTGTTCGCGCAATCCAGCTCCCTCCATCGCCAGCCCGCGCGGGCGATGCCCTGCGCGATGCGGTATGGACTTTCGCCAGCCTGCGCGCCCATAGAGCTTGTTACTGCTACGCTCACTCTTCTTCTTCCAGCCAGTTTTTCGAGCGGACGACATTGATGGCAGCGCCGTCGAGCGAGGTTTTGATGTGCACCGCGTAATACTTCTCGATCATCCCGACGCTGGTGCGGCAGTTCTTCGCGATTTGATAGATGTCAGCGCCTCCATCAACCGCAGGCTGATATACGTGTGCCGTAGGCTGTACGCCGTACGCGGTCGGCCTTCACGGTCGGTGCGAAGATTTTCCTCTTCAAGGATCGTCTTGAAAAGCTCGCGCTGCCACTTGGGAAAAATGAGGTCGGTCGGTCCGGGCGTGCACCATTCTTCCCCTCGGACAACTGCGAGCCGTTTCGTGAAGCCATCGAGTTAGGTCTGAGCCGCGGTCGGGATGCCACCGCAATCTGGCAAGACCTAGTCGCCGAGAATGGGTTCGACGGGGGTTATCAGACGGTCAAGCGCTACGTGCGCAAGTTGCGTGGAAACCAGCCACTGCAGCCACGCGCGGTGATTCTGACGGGACCAGGAGAAGAGTCTCGAGTGGACTACGGTACGGGCGCCATGGTCCGTGATCCGCAGACAGAAAATATCGCCGCACCCGACTGTTCGTGATGGTGCTGGGCTGCAGCCGCAAGGCGGCACGCTTTCTGACCTTCCGTTCCGGTTCGCGCATCTGGGCCGAGTTACATGAGAAAGCATTCCGTCGACTGGGTGGCGCTACGCGTGTCGTCGTCCTGGATAATTTGCGCGAGGGCGTGCTCGTCCCTGACATCTACGATCCCACTCTGAATCCTCTCTATCGCGACGTCCTGGCGCACTATGGCACCGTAGCTCTGCCCTGTCGGATCAAGGATCCAGATCGACTGCACATACACTTCTCGTCCGATCCAACCCGGGGGCAGGCCGTAGTAGGCGGCAGCGACTTCGACGCAGCCGTCCAGATTCACGCCCCGCTTGCCATGCTGGTAGTAACAAAAAGGTTCCAGGGGAAGCGGTAGCAAGGCTGGTTTTTCTTCGGCAAACATGGCGGCGACTTGTCGTTTCGTAGTGCCATGAATGCGGGTATCGGCACAGCTGGCCTCCCAACGATCCAGATAGGCTTGGGTTTCCTCCAGGCTCTCAAAGCGTTTTCCCTGGAGCGCTCGTTGGGCGTGGCCGACGCCGGATTCGACTTTTGCGCAGGCCGTAGGGAGGTGTTAGTCTAGGCGAATAAAAGGCGAATACAACTGGAGTCCCGCATTTCCGCTTTCGAGTCCTTAGCCACGCGCCAGCCAACAAGTCTTGAAACCGTCCACAACATTTTCGGATCGCTGGTCGCGCGCTATCGCCAGGAGGAAGTGCTTACTGCTGTACGACAAATCCCCGCCCGCGAGGCCAAGTTTCGTCCTGTGCCAGCCTGGGTGACAAGTGCCTTGGCTGATGCATATCGCGCAAAGGGAATCCGCGAGTTGTACTCGCACCAGGCGTTGACCGCTGAACTGGTACGGGACGGGAAAAACGTGGTTGTCGTCACACCGACGGCATCGGGCAAAACGCTTTGTTACAACCTGCCGGTCTTAAATGCGGTCCTCGAGAATCCCGACACTCGCACCCTGTACCTGTTCCCAACCAAGGCGCTGGCCCAGGATCAGTTGGCTGAATTGCAGGATTTGGCGAAACGGCTAGACGACAGTTTTGGAGTGTTCACGTATGACGGCGATACTCCAAATGATGCACGAAAAGCAATTCGAGAGCGTGCGCACATCGTCCTGACGAATCCGGACATGCTGCACACCGGCATCCTGCCTCACCACACGAAATGGATGCGACTGTTCGAGAACCTGCGCTACATCGTTCTCGATGAATTGCACACATACCGTGGGGTGTTCGGTAGCCATCTGGCAAATGTGCTCAGGCGACTGAAACGAGTCGCGAAATTTTACGGTTCAGACCCGCACTTCATTTGTTGTTCTGCAACGATTGCGAACCCGGGCGAACTTGCTTCCCAGTTGATCGAGAAGGAAGTCGACGTTATCGAAGAGAACGGCGCGCCCGCGGGAGAGAAGCTTTTCGTGTTCTACAACCCACCGATGGTCAACCGAAATCTCGGGATTCGCCGCAGCTACATCAACGAAGCGACACGAGTGGCGAAAGAGATTCTCGGCCGGAAGCTGCAGACCATTGTCTTCGCCAATTCCAGGCCGCACACGGAAGTCTTGCTCAACTATTTGCAGCAGGCGAATCCTCCGAAGCCGGGACAGTCAGAACCGATTCGCGGTTACCGTGGGGGGTATCTGCCGGGAGAACGACGCGAAATTGAACGTGGCCTGCACGATGGCCGCATCTTGGGAGTCGTAGCAACGAATGCTCTGGAACTGGGGATTGATGTCGGTTCTCTCGATGCGTGCGTAATGGCCGGGTATCCAGGATCGATTGCGTCCACTTGGCAAAGAGCCGGCCGGGCAGGTCGACGGAGCGGAAGCTCATGCGCCGTGTTCGTTGCGTCTTCGGCTCCACTGGATCAATTTATCGTTCAGCACCCCGATTACTTCTTCGGTAGTTCGCCCGAGCACGCCCACATTCAGCCCGACAATCTCGAAATTCTCGTCAACCACTTGAAATGCGCGGCATTTGAGCTGCCGATCTCTCCCGATGAACACTTCGGCAAGGTCAATCTCCCCGAACTGTGCGAACAGCTTGGCGAAGCGGGGTTTCTGCACCAGAGCGGTGGAGACTGGCACTGGATCGACGAAGCCTATCCCGCGGACACGATCAGCTTGCGTTCGATCACGTCAGACAACTTCGTCATCATCGATACGACTGGCGAAGACAGGGGCAAGCCTGAGGTGATGGGCGAGGTCGATTTCTCCTCCGCGCTCACCACCGTTCATCCGAAAGCCATCTACATTCACCAAGGCCAGCAATACCATGTCGAGCATTTGGATTTCGACAAGCGCAAAGCCTATGTGAAACCGGTCAATGTGGATTACTACACGGACGCGATCCGTTACACGCAGGTCGGCGTGCTCGAAGTCGCTGAAGAAGAGACCATTACTTGTCCAGCGGCCCGCGCCCATGGGGACGTGCTCGTGCGATCGCAAGTCGTTGGTTTCAAGAAGATCAAGTTCTTCACGAATGAGAACGTAGGCTCGGGAAAACTTGAACTGCCGAAGAACGAGATGCACACGACCTCGTTCTGGCTCACGCTCGGACACAACCTGCTTGCCGAATTGCCGTTCAGTCTTTCCGAGCGTCAGAGCGGGATCTTTGGCTTGCTCTACGCGCTCGGGTCCATGGCAACCCTCCTGATGATGTGCGATCGTCGGGACCTTGGTACGGCCGTTGGCGAACGCCCGCCCAGCGCAGCGAGCGAGATCAACTGGGAAGATTTTGCGAGAGCAGCGCCGAATCCCTCGGAGCTGAAGGAATTTTTCGAGCCTAACCTATATCTATACGACGCTTACCCAGGCGGAATTGGATTCAGCGAACCTCTATACCAGAGTTGTCGCACATTACTGAGCCGCACCCTCGAACTGATCAGTGCCTGCCCCTGCGACAACGGATGCCCTTCGTGCGTCGGTCCCGCGGCTGATGGTAGCGAAAGGACGAAAGAAGTCGCACTTGAGATTCTTGGACGATTGAGTCGAGACCCTCAGTTCATTGCCCGGAGGGCAGAGACCGCATGAGCACGCGACACGTGAGCCTGGACCGACTTCGCGGATTGAAGGCACTTCAGCGCACCTCGAAACGAGAAGCGCCGGCGCTCAACTGGCAAGCCTCTTTGCTGAACGACGGCGGCGAGTCGTACTCCCGTGCGCAGATGATCCGGAATCACTCGGATCGTTTGGCCCAGACTCTGGGAGGCACTCCGAAGACAAATCAGTACGGAGACTATCTTTCAGTGCGCTGCTGGTGCGCTCAGCCTCCGCGGTATTCGCCCGAACTCCGCGCCTTGAGATTGCTCATGCCGGACGCGCCGGATGAAATTGCTGATCCCGAACGGTGGCTATTTCTGGATACGGAAACCACTGGGCTTGCCGGCGGCAGTGGCACGTATGCGTTTCTTGTCGGCGTCGCGTGGTGGGAAGGTGGCGGGCTTGAGATTGAGCAATTCTTCCTCCGCGAGTACAGCGAGGAACGCTCGTTACTGTTTGCCTTGCAGGAGCGGATCGCCGAACACCCGGTACTTGTCACCTTCAACGGCAAATCATTCGATTGGCCACTGCTCGAAACCCGCTATCGCATGAGTCGCAAGATCTCTGCCCCGACTCTGCGAGCACACCTCGACTTCCTTCACCCCGCCCGAAATCTGTGGCGGCTACGCCTCGGGTCCGTACGACTGTCAGGACTCGAACGCCATGTATTGGGCTGGGAGCGAGGAGTGGATGTGCTCTCAGGTCTAATCCCGCAGATCTACTTCGACTATTTGCGCGGAGGTCCACCCGAACGGCTCGTTCCGGTACTGAACCACAACCAAATGGACCTGCGCGGCCTGGCAGCACTGTCCAGCCGGATTCTCTCGCTGCTTAGCGAACCTGAAAACCTGGGGCAAGACGGGCTGGAACTCTTTGGTGTGTCCCGCATCTGCGAAAAACGAGGGGAGGACACCCGAGCCCGCAATCTTTACGAGAAGTCGATTGCTTCCTTCTTGCCTGCCGAAACAGATCGGGTGGCGCGGCGGTCGCTGGCACGGCTCGCTAAGCGTCAAGGCGATTTCGAGCTGGCATGTGAGCTCTGGAAAGATGCGATCGGAAATTCACGGCACGGATATGAGGCGTACGAGCAATTGGCGATTTACTACGAACACAAGGCCCGTGACCTAGAGCGAGCTCTACAAATAGTCCGGCGGGCACTCGATGAACTTCGCCGCGCAAATCAGGTCGGCGACATCACACCGGGTGCTTATCGCGAACTCAAGGCTGGATTTGATCGCCGACTGCAGCGGCTGGAGCGCAAGACTAGAAAACCGCTATTGGACGTACTGGCCGTCCAAGCACAAGCTTAGATGGTGAATGAGATGGAGGAAGGACGAAAACGGGTATTGGGAATAATGGCCAGCATTCTGGTCTCGCGTCATCTAAAGACGACAGAGGATCTGCACGATAGCCGGCCGAGTCCGCGAACTGAGGCACTGGTCGGCTCAGCCGTGCAGTGGGCCGAGCGAATCATGAGAAGGATCGACGGAACGTTCGCCAATTCAGCGGATGACAAACGATGGCCGCGAGCCTAGAAGAAACTCTAATTTCGGTGTGGAGCCAAGCCATGGTCGAAGGGGCCAAAACCGTCACCCTGGAAGGGCGAGATTTTCCGGTGCGGAGGACGAGCCGGTCCAAATTGCGCGAGGTGGATTTTCGTTTCGAAGGTCACGAACTGCGAGGGCTTGAGCAGAATCGAAAAACAGCATCCCGTTGGGCACGATTGGCACGGCAAGGAAAGAAGGTCATGCAGTTTCTCAGCGGACGACGCTACATTGCCGTTGTTGTGGATGGAAAGGTGCAGTTCTATGCGAAGCCGGGGTGGATACGCTGGAACGCCAGGTGTAGAGGAGCGCAGTAGCCATCGAACAGAAAGTTCGCAGAATTGAAGTTAACTCCTGGGTAGGTTCTTGATGAGGGGCTCCGTTGTCGAGAGTGCGCTGGAAAGGAGACTAGTTCTCAATGCGATTGCGTTGCAAAATGCCGTGCTATGCGCTGAATGTGATGTGGTCAGCGACAGCCCGCACGAGATATGCCTGGTCTGCGGCAGCCGCTCGCTGTTCAACATAGCCCGCGGGCAGAACGGTTTCCTCATTTCTCCCTTGAGTGGAGAGTGCAAAATTGCCAGCGTGTTCACCGAGGCACAGAAGAAGAACGCGGTGATGGGGCAGTGGACTCAAGCTCCCATAACTTCCACCAGGAGCTCTTTGAATCTCTGCTGGCTAAACATGAATCCTGTCGGTTCTTTGGTGGGCAATTCCGTCTCTGCTTGCCGAAGATCTTCTTTAGTCGCTGGCCTGCACTGGTGTTTGACGCCGACCTGTGATGACTCTACGGTTCAGTCTGAAGAGGTCCTAACTATGGCCATGCTCAGGACATTTGTCGGCATCGCGGATGGTCTCTCTCACAACGTTGCCAAACCAGCCAGTGATTTTCACGAAAACTGTTGTAGACTTCTGCGAGATGCGGCCTAGTGCGTTCGCCATAAAAGTCTGATGCGGCGACGACACCTTCAACTTCCTCCATGACTCTCCGAAAAACCTGATAGGCATCAAATAAATCGACAACCTGCGGGGTGGAGAATTGACGGTAGCGTGCGATCGCCGCCTGTGCCTCCTGGACGCGCATTCCCAGACTTTCCAGCCTTTCCCTGCAAACCTGACCAAGGTCCGCTGTTGTAGCGTCCTCGCAATGAATGCGGGATGCAAGCCGTTGATAGTTTTGCAGCACCTCACTCGTTGCTTGCAATACAGGATCGACTGGTTCCCTTCCCAGAGCGGGAACGGCTGAGAGAAACGCCAGCAACACGAGGAAAACTCGATGCAGTTTCATCAGACTTCTCCGACGAAGGCGAGTCTAATACCTTGGTTTCCTTTACACTCGTCGCATCTTGGGTCTCGGGCCATAGAGAATAGAACCGCTTCCCTGTGCGGAGCCAGCGCCTTCCCGTGGTCAATATTGAACAGATTGTCTTGTCTCGTACCGGATACCATTTGGTTTCCTCGAAGTTTCCATCAGTGAAGGGAGGCATTCATGCCTGCCTACCAACAAGAACATGGGGATCGTAACGTTTCATCGCAGAAGCAGCCAAACAGTAGAGCCGCTTGCGAAACCTCAGCACCTTCGTGTGAGAGCCCGCTAATCGCCGAAGCGAAGCCTGTAGCCCAATTCCGCTTTCGCATCCTAGTGGTGGATGATGAACCCTCAATACGTGAAACGGCAAGGATGATTTTGGAAGGCGAGGGCTATGAGGTTCTCACGGCAGCGGACGGAATAGAAGGCCTACACTCGCTCAGCAAATCTTTGCCTGATTTAATCGTTTCCGATTTGAATATGCCTCGGATGACGGGTTTTGAATTTCTAGCTATCGTGCGCCAGCGGTTTCCCCATATCGCCACGATTGCAATGAGTGGAGGCTACAGTTCGGGCGAAATGCCAGCTGGAATTCTGGCGGACGCTTTCTTACGAAAAGGAAATTACACCATCAAAGAGCTTTCCCACGAGGTCGGGAAGCTTTTGGCTGCTTCTCCTGTTCGCTCGGAGGGAAAGAAGAGTGACATCGCTCCACTATTCGTGCCAAGAGATAGTGCAGGGTACCTAATGATCACGTGCCCCAAATGCCTGCGTCCCAACAGACTAGAAGCGATGAGCCTGAACGGGGGCTTACACCAAACGACATGCCAGTCATGTGGCATGCCGGTGAGATTTGAAATTAATCACGAGATTGAGCCGCTGATGAAACGCAAACACGCCTGAGCGAGCGGTTCTACGCGCCCGAACAGTCTTGCTCTGGACAGTCTTTCTGCTGTTCTCAGATTGGCTTCGGAAACTTAGTGGCCACGAGCACCGCCAATAGAGTGGCAGTGTTGCGAACGCTTCCCGCAATCGTCATCAGTGCTTCCGTTATCGGGGCGTGCTGTTCCGCCAGTCCCTCAAGACGAGTGCTGACGTCGTGAAGTTGATCGACTTCGTCCAGAATCGCTTCAAAAGCCATGGGTACACCGCTCTCTGGCAAAAACCCTAAGGTGGGAGAACTTCAGATGGACTGGCTTAGGTCAGAAGACCTGAAAGAGGAGAAGGTGGTAACCACCCCAGTCTTTATTGTAGCAGTTGAAGGACTCCTGCAGCGACGCGGGAAGGCCATCGATCGACCCAGAATGCAACCGGAGGTTCGACCGGGTTCTCCCGCTCCAGTTCGACTAGATACTCGCGCATCGTGTGGTTCACCTTAGCTATCTCTGCTAGTTGCTCGCGGGGTACGCGGCTGTGATGATCCGCATTGGCCTGGATGCTGGCCGTTCGCCGCCGAGTGTGAGCGAGGCGCAGCGGGAGACGACACTTCCCAATTCTGACAAGGGATGATCCTCTAGGAGACAGCATGAAAACCTGATTCTGCTTTGCTGTTGTGCTGCTTGTTTCGGCGGCGCAGGCCCAGATCCAGATTCCGTCCAGCGGCCTGCTGAAAGTTGAGGGAACGTCCTGCCTTTATGAGGAAGGAAGTGTCTGCATGTCCCGCGTGGCCATAAACGGAAAATTGTTCATGGTTCGCTGCGACAGGGGGGACGCCACCTGCTTGGCGCGGGTACGGTCGTCGGAGTCCTCAAGGACCGACCGATGCTGGCGAACTATGAAAGTCTGAACGGATCAACGAACTCGCCCCGCAGTTGTTGCCCGACAAGGACGCCGCACTTTACCTCAGTCCGAACTTCCTTCTTTTTCCGCTTCTCGGCGAGTAGTAACCTAGCATCTTTTAGCACTCCGGCCTCGTGATTATATTCATTAGAGCCCGGCTTTTCGTGCTAGGTGCTCCACCGCCTCACTGAGTTTTTCAATCAGCGCCCCAAGTTCCTGTTCGTCCATGGCATACATGCTCTTCGGCATGTTTTCATTTTAAATCCGTGTCATGGCCTTCCAGGTATGCAATTTCTTTCGGCGTTGCATTGTGCCGTCTCCGGTTAATCGGGGTACATGAGGTGAGCATTATTGCTCAGACCTCCTGAATCCTGATTTGCTACGGTCAAAACTGTCCAGGTGCACCCAGCATATCTATGCGGATCTGCGTGCGAGTGCACGCACAGCACGAAAGCAAGGCTGGCGCACTGGTAACAGAAATGAGGCTGTCCCATGAAAAAAGTAACGTTCGTACTTGCGATCTTGAGTCTCGGCACGCTGGGCTGGGCAGCGTCGGGGCGGGAAGATGCCACCGACCGGCTGGACAGCGCCACTCAAGTGATGCACGAAATTATGGGAATGCCCGA
>Ga0070717_10003452_pt1 | contig 11311 bp, 9 predicted proteins | sample LARL113metaG_FD_71366 | JGI IMG/M metagenome (GOLD analysis project Ga0070717, IMG submission 71366) | Corn, switchgrass and miscanthus rhizosphere microbial communities from Kellogg Biological Station, Michigan, USA - LAR L11-3 metaG | ecosystem: Host-associated > Plants > Roots > Rhizosphere ...
AGTGTCTGAGGGATCGCGCTGGGCTGGCATTGTCGTGGAATTCTCACCAAGGTGGGGTGCTGCGGACATCTTGCCGTCAGTAGCCTTCCAATCAAACTCCCCCCCCCGCGCAACCGATTGCGCTTCGCCTTCTTGTTGGCAGGTCATCCGTCGTCGGTCCCCTTGCGCAGAGCTGATGCGCCGACGTGATCCTCCTGGAAGCGGCGGAACCGCGGATACGTCTAATGATTTCGTGACTGAAATGCTGGCTCACCACGCTTGCTGCGCAGGCGAAATCGGCCAGCACCGAACCCTGCAATAGTCACCGCGAGCCCGGTGATCATAACGGCCGCGCGGGCAAGCGACGCCGCGCGCATCCTCCAGACAGCTTCGCCGAACGCCTGAGCGATCCCTCTCGGCAGTGTCCGCGTCACGTACCCCCGCTCGTCTGCGAGCGCGGATGAGCGCCCGGCAAGCGTGGCCACGTGCGCCTTTGAAAGACCTTCCGCCCAGCACCGGCGCAGCAGGTAATGCGGAGTGGCCCGTTGGGCGGGCACATAGTGATGCACCCGGGCAGCAGGCTCGAAGCGGATCTGGCCGCTCGGGAACTCGCGTGCCATGCGTATGCACGTCTCGGTCTCCTCGCAACCGAGCGGCACCGCGCCGATCCGGCCGATACCGTCGCGGAATCCGCCGATCCGGCGCAGTTCCGCGGTCCGGAACGACATGTTCGCGCCGAGCATGTTGCGCACCAGCCCAGGGTCGGTCCTGGCGCCTTTGTAGGTGCACCCCACGACCCAGTCGAACTCGGGCGGGAACCACGAAGGCCTTCCCTCGGCCCAGTCAGGGACGATCTTCCCGCCCACCCCGAGGACGTACTGGGCGCCGGCGGCCGCGTAAGCCCGTGCGAGGCGCGCGACCCAGTCCGGCTGCGGAACCGCGTCGTCGTCAAGGAAAGCGACGACCGACGTCGCCGCCGCCGCGAGGCCGCAGTTGCGCGCCCCCGACAATCCGCGTTTCATCTCGTTGGACACGACAGCATAGTGCGGGTAGTCGGCCCGCAGCGCGCGGAGAAGCCCCGGATTGTGGTCGACCACCACGACCACCGCCGCAGGCGGCTGCTCCTGGTGCTTCAGCGCCTCAAGCGCGCGCTCCAGCAGCGGACGGCGTTTCTGGTCGTACGTGCAGACGACGACCGAGAGATCATCGGCCGCGACCTCAACGGCATGCTGATCACCCATCTGCGGGCTCGAGTTCGGCCTGGTCAACCGGAATCTGACTGACCACGCGCCACCGGGCGACCTCAGCGCGCTGGCGCAGCCGGTTGCGAAGCAGCACCCTCAGCACTCGCCATCCGTCCCGGAGAGGGTGCAGCTTGGACACCCCCGAGCGGCGGTTGAGCTCATAGCTCGGCACCTCCGCCACGGCCAGGTCCGCGGTGACCGCGTGCACGCAGATCTCGGTCTCGATCTCGAATCCGTCGGAGTGAAGGCGCAACCGGTCAATGGCCGACCGGCGCATGGCGATGTAGCCATAGCACAGATCGCTCCAGCTGCTCCCGTAGAGCAGATTGGCCAGCAGGACGAAAAGCCGGTTGCCTAGCCGCCGGATGAAGGTCAGGTCCTCCGACCCGCCCCCGCACGAGTGGCGGGATCCTTTCACGACGTCGAATCCCCTGGCGATCAGTGCGACGAACGTATCCATCTCCAGCGGGTCCATGCTTCCGTCGGCGTCGATCATGACGACGACGTCGCCCATGGCGGCGGCGAATCCTGCGCGCAGGGCCGCGCCCTTACCCTGCGGACGCTGGCGGATGAGCGTCGCGCGCGGGCATAGTTCCCGGACGACGTCGCTGGTTCCGTCGGTCGATTCGCCGTCAACGACGATTACTTCGTATTCGTTGGCTAGCTGCGGCAGCAGCCACCGCAGGTTGTCGGCCTCGTTGTACGCCGGGATGACCACCGAGATGCGGGCCCGCCCCCAGGCGGAGATCCCGGGGCTGTCCTGCAGCGGTCGCACGAAGGAAGGTGCGGCGCCGTTAACCGGCACCAGGGAGCGCGCAGTGCCATCAGACGCTTCCAGAGTCCGCACCGAAGATGGCAATGCCCGTTGATCTGGCCGCTGGTCCCCCGTCATCTGGCCATGGTGTGGGCGACGCCGGGCCGGCAGCCATCAACACATGAATGGGCAGACCTACGATCAACGACGTACGCCGCGGTCAGTCATTTGACGCAGTGAATACCGAACGGTGGGCCTGCCTTGGTGTATCAGAGGGCTTGCTTTGACTGATCGGAGGGCCCGTCTTGACGGAGGAATACGTGCGCGACGCGGCGCGGACGATTCGAGTGGGGATAAGAGATCTTGCGCCGCGGACCGCAGTTGCGCAGCCCCGGACCTAAGACGGGCGGGTGAGCGACTCGCGAAATAGCGCGGTCAGCGGCGGCGTGCAGCGGCAAGCCGCGCCGCCGAGGCGCGGCAGACCCCAGCTGTCCTCGATGGTGAGCAGGATCGAGTATGCGTCGTAGCGCAGCGTCGAGCGCAGACCAAGGCGAACGGACGGCCCGGCCATGATCGTCGGGATGTTTCCGCCACTGGCCTTCGAGCAGCAGCCCCGGTTGGTCAGGCCCTCGTCCCAGGTAATGATCACTACCCCGCGCTGGCCCACCGCACGCAGCAGCGGCGGGACCCACTTTGACAAAAAGATGTCGCCCGCCCGGGCGGAGCAGTCGTGCATGTCGTGGCAGAGGTTGGGGCTGATCCAGGCGAACCGCGGCAGTGCATGGCGGGCCTCGTCGGTCGTGAGCTGGCTCAGCGGCACAACCTGGGCGCAGCGCGCCGGGTTATGAGCGATATCGTCATAGAACATGAACGGATCGTGACGGCGACGGTACAGTCCGGCGCGTCGGCCGGAGAAGCATGGGCGGGGCGCCCCCTCCATGTATGCCTTCCAGGAGATGCCGGCCGTTTCGAGTTCGTCCACCAGGTTGTGGGCTCGCACCGAGCAGCCTGAGCATGAATCGGTGAAGCCAAACGTAGAGCCTGAGGTAAGCGCGAGATAGTTGGGAAGTGACGGATGCGTGGTGGCGTAGAAGGCAAGCGGCTGGGCATAGTGATGGGCCAGCGCGGTCAGGTACGGAGCGTCAGGGCTGCCGATGACCTGGCCGCACTCGCGGTTCTCCATCACGATCAGCACGATGTGCGAGAGGTATGGTGGCTGCCGTCGGCTGATGATGGCCGTCTCCGCTTTGCGCGACGCAGTCGCCGTCGGCTGGAGCTCCTGACGGTCGGTGATACATGCTGGCGGTCGTTCGCTGTGGCCAAAGCCGTGAAAGGCGAATACGATCGCCGAAATTGTGAGCCCCGCCGTTAGCAGCGCGGCGGCGGCCAGTCCCGCGCGGACGCGCATTGAGGAAGCGTATCAGCGGAGGTCCGCGCCGCCGCGAGCCTTCACCCGCGGAACCGTTGCCGAGCGCCCTGGACGGCCCGAGATCCTCGATCCGCCGCAGGACCACCCGCCTGCCGCGATCAGCAGGCCATCGCCAACCCCCCAGGCCGCGGCCAAGACCCGCGGAAACACGACTATCACATCGCGGGCCACCGGCGACCCGCCCGCGCAGTCTGCGGAATGTCAGTGTGTCAGGTGTGAACGCCGGCACTGGTGAAGCGTGAAGATTTCCAAGTGGGGCGCCAGGGGGTCGAACCCTGAACCCACGGGTTAAAAGCCCGCTGCTCTGCCATTGAGCTAACGCCCCGGAGAACGCCGGCGTGCGGCGACACCTCCGCGCAGGAAGCGTACCCCTTTGCGGGCTGAGCGCCGGCCCGGGTCAGCGGTATGCGGACAGGCCGGTGATGGCCTGGCCGAGCGAGAGCGCGTGGATCTCCTCGGTGCCCTCGTAGGTGAGCACGGACTCCAGGTTGGCGGCGTGCCTGATCACCGGGTACTCCAGCGTGACGCCGTTCGCGCCGAGGATGGTCCGCGCCTGCCGGGCGATCTCGATGGCCGCCCGGACGTTGGCCATCTTGCCCAGGCTGACCTGCGTTGGCGTGATGGAGCCCGCCTCCTTGAGCCGGCCCAGGTGCAGCGCGAGCAGCTGAGCCCGGGACAGGTCGGCCAGCATCCAGGCCAGCTTGGACTGGGTGAGCTGGAAGCTCCCGATCGGCTGGCCGAACTGCTCGCGGGTCCGGGAGTACTCGGCGGCGGACTGGAAGCAGGTCCGGGCCGCGCCGGTGACTCCCCAGACGATGCCGAACCGGGCCTCGGTCAGGCATGACAGCGGGCCCTTCAGCCCGGTCACGCCGGGCAGCACGGCGTCCCCGGGCAGCTTGACCTCGTCGAAGTGCAGCTCGGAGGTGACCGAGGCGCGCAGCGACAGCTTCTTGTGGATGTTGCTGGCGGTGAAGCCGCGCGCGCCGCGAGGCACGAGGAAGCCCCGGATCCCATCCTCGGTGGCCGCCCAGACCACGGCGATGTCCGCCACGGACCCATTGGTGATCCACATCTTGGTGCCGGAGAGGGTCCAGCCGGAGCCGTTCGGTATGGCCCTGGTTTTCATGTTGCCGGGGTCACTGCCCTGGTCGGGCTCGGTGAGCCCGAAGCATCCGATCGCGTCGCCCGCGGCCATCCGCGGCAGCCATTCCTGCTTCTGCTCCTCCGAGCCGTACCGCCAGATCGGGTACATGGCCAGCGAGCCCTGCACGGATACCAGGCTGCGCAGGCCGGAGTCGCAGGCCTCGAGCTCGCGGCAGGCGACACCGTAGGCCACCGGCCCCATGCCCGCGCAGCCGTACCCGGTCAGGTGCATGCCGAGCATGCCGAGCTTGCCCAACTCGGGCGCGAGCTCGCGGGGCAGCGTGCCCGCCTCGAACCAGTCCGCGATGTGCGGTGCGGCACGTTCCGCGGCGAAGTCGCGTACCGTGTCGCGGACCAGGCGCTCCTCCTCGGTCAGCTGATCTTCGATGCGGAGCAGGTCCGCGCCCTCATTCGGCGGCATCGGCGTTCCTCTCAGTGGCGGGCGTACCTGCGCTCAGGGTATGCACGGATTGCCCCGGGAGGTGCGGACGCGGTCGGGAGGGGCATGATCGGACCATGAACACAAGCAACGGGACCAGGCGGCTCTACCGCAAGCCCGAAGGCCAGATCGTAGCCGGTGTGTGCACCGGCCTGGCCGACTACCTAGGCATCGATGTCACGATCGTCCGGCTGGTGTTCGCGGCCCTGGCGATCTTCGGCGGCGCGGGCGTGCTGCTGTACGTGATCGCCTGGGCGGTGGTGCCGGAAGAGGGCGAGAAGTCCTCGATCGTGGAAGGCTTCGTGAACAAGAACCGGGGCGGTTAGCCCGATGGCCCGTCACGAAGATTCTTCCGAACGGGCCCGCAGCCCGACTATCATCTCGGCGCGCCGGCCTTTCCACCCCAGGGCCAGCAGCGTGGCTGACGTGAGGCCGAGTATCCCGGACAAGGCCACGACCAGCTGCGGCCCGATGGCCTGCGCGGCCGCGCCGCCGATCAGGATGCCGAGGCCCTGGGCGGCGAACAGCCCAGACTGGGCCAGGCCGAAGGCCCGCGCCCGGCCTGAGCCGGGCAGGCTCTGCACGAACGCGGCCGCCGCGGTGATCTGGAAGGCGCCGCCGATGCCGGAAATCATCCATGCCGCGAGCACCGCGCTCAGCGGCGGGTGCGCCGCGCTGACGATGAGCGGGGCACAGGACAGCATGGCCATCCACCCCATGACCCGCAGCCGGGTCGCCGGGGCGACCATCCGGCTGAGGGCGAAGGCGCCGATCACGGTGCCCACCGGCATGGCCGCCATCAGCAGGCCGACGTCGAACGTGCTGCCGTGCAGCACGTGGGCGTAGGGCACGGCCAGGCCCTCGGGGAGGACGTAGAAGCCGGCCAGCCAGCCGAACAGCACCAGCGACCGGAGCAGCGGGTTGCGGAAGACGAGCACCGCGCCGTCGCGGGTGACCTCCCACAGCGAGGGGCGCTGCGGGTGCGCACGGTGCGGCGCGGAACGGCGCTTGACCCAGGCGGCGACGATCTGCGCGGAAAGCAGGAAGGACAGGGCGTCGAGGGCGAGCGTGCGGTTCGGGTTGAGCGCCGCCACGAAGGCGGCGCCGGCCACGAAGCCGAGGATCTGGCTCGCCTGGTAGGTCATGTTTCCGATCGCCGATCCGAGGACGAACTTGTCTCCCGGCAGCACGTCGGGCAGCATGGCCGACCGCGCCGACGAGAACGGCGGACCGAGCAGCACGGTGCACGAGAGCAGGACGCACAGCACGGCGAACGGGGTCCCCGGAATCGCCATCCCGGCAACCAGGCCCGCCCGGATCAGGTCGCAGCCGATCATGATGCGCCGGCGCGGGAACAGGTCGGCCAGGCCGGACAGCAGAGGGCCGCCGACGATCGGCGGCAGGTAGGTCAGGGCGTACGCCAGCGCGGTGAGAAATGCGGATCCGGTCCGCTCGAAGACCAAGATCGCGATCGCGACCTGGGCAAACTGATCACCGACGTACGACAGTATCTGGGCGAGCCAGAGCGCCCGGAACTCGCCGATGGCAAAAACTTCGTGGTAGGACGCCTGCCGGTCCCGCGGGTGCCAGCGCCGTCGGCCGTTCAGCTGGCTGGGCGGTCCGGTGGACGGGCGGCCGGACGGCTCGGTGGACGGGCGGACGGACGGCTCGGTGGACGGGCGGACGCCCGCCCTGGCCTGACTGGACGGTTGCCGCCGGGCAGCGTCCTGGGCTGGCTGCGAGCGTGCAGCGTTCTCGGCCGCTGCCGGCCGGGTTGGCGCACCGGGTCGCGGGGTGCCCGGCGGCGAGGTGGTCTGGACGGGCTTGCCGCGGGCTGGGACGCCCGGTTCGGCTATGCGGTATTGACTAGAACCTCGCGCTGGCCTGCTGATGGCAGGCTCCTGCGGCTGCGTCGGCCTTCCCCGGCCCGGCGGGCGTTCGTTCCCGCCCCAGGCGCGCCGTGCTGCTTCGTGCGAGTTTCCCCTGGGCTCTTGTTCTCGCGGCACCTGGCGCCCTAAACGAACCCCTGGAGGCCGCGGCATCGTTGACGCGGCGTGATCCTGGCGTTGTGGCTCATCGATGGGCTCCCCGGGGATCTCCCTCTCACTGTCGGGATGCGGTCACGTGGCTCGACGTTACTCTAGGTAATCGTACGGTGTCACGTGACGATCTGTGCATGCTGCCTACCGTGTCGGATTACTCAACGCTGCGCAAGGGCCCAGCGAATGATCCTCTTGGCTGAAGGCGTCACGGTGCGCTACCGTCTGTCCGCTAGCCGGAGAGCTATGGGTCGCGCTTTGCCGTGGACAGTATTCCTCCCCTATGCTGAGACGGTTCCCGACGGCGGGCGCCAGGGGTGACAGCGGCTAAACCGCCGAAGCCCCCATCGTCTAGTGGCCTAGGACACCGCCCTTTCAAGGCGGCGGCACGGGTTCGAATCCCGTTGGGGGCACGGTCGCCGGCCCGTCGGTGACAGAGGTCCTGTAGAGCAGCTCGGAGTGCTCGCCACCCTGTCAAGGTGGAGGTCGCGGGTTCAAATCCCGTCAGGACCGCCGGGACAAGTGGCGGATCCTCGGCCGCTGAAGATCCGTCGTCGGCGACAGCCGGTCCCGCCGAGGTCAGGTAGCTCAGTCGGTATGAGCGTCCGCCTGAAAAGCGGAAGGTCGGCAGTTCGATCCTGCCCCTGACCACCATCTGACCTGGGATAACGTGCGCCTTGTGATCACCTAGGCGCGTTGTGAATTGAGACTATCGGTCTCCTTCCCAGGCTTCCATCGGCGAACTGGCTGCGTTGCCGCTGGTCACGGACCCGGGAGGCGTCCGGGTACGTCGCTTCCAGAGCGGACGACTCCATCCTGCTGTGCCCCATCCGATGGGCAACCTGCATGTCAGACAGGCAGGCTCACTCGCACGGCTTTGACTGCGGGAGGCTCATGGTGCAACCTCAGGATGCCTTCCGTCCGTCTCTCGGATGAGGAACCGGAGGAGTGGATGCGAGCCGATGCGGTCGAGGAGTTCACTGTCTATGTGGCGGCGTGCGTGCCGCGCATGCGCCGCACCGCCTATCTGGTGTGCGGGGATTGGCAGCGGGCCGAGGACGAGGTCCAGACCGCGCTGGTGAAGTTGTACCTGGCCTGGGACCGGGTGCGGGCGCGCTCCTCGCTCGACGGCTTCGTCCGGACCACATTGGTGCGCGGGCTGATCGACGAACGCCGGCGCCCCTGGAAGAGGGAGCAGTCGCGGGCCGTCATGCCGGACCGGCCGACGGTCGAGCCCATGGCCGTGGAGGAACGGCTCACGGTGCGCGACGCCCTGGCGCGGGTGCCGGCGCGGCAGCGGGCTGTCCTGGTTCTGCGGTTCTACGAGGACTGCGACGTAGCCGAGACCGCGCGGGTCATGGGCTGCTCGGAAGGCACGGTGAAGAGCCAGACCGCGCGGGGACTGACCCGGTTGCGCGAGCTGCTCGCGACCCACGAGCCGGCATCGGCCGACTGTTCGGAGGGATGAAGGACATGCTTGACGTGACTACGGTGCTGCGGGCAGCAGTCGAGGAGGAACCCCCGCTGGGCTTCGGGGCTTCGGACGTCATCGCCCGGGGCAGGGCGGTGCGGCGTCATCGGATGGCATTCCGCACCGCCGCGGGGGCAGGCGCGGCCGCCGTCACGGCCGCCGTGGTGATCGCGGCGACCGGCGGAGCGGGCGCGGGCGGCGGCGCCGTGCAGGTGCGCACGGTCGCGTACGTGACCAGCCGGGTCGAGAGCGCGCTCGCCAGCCAGAACATGGTCTATGCCGCGCGCACGCAGAACAGCATCGGGAAATCCACGATCACGTGGGCCACCTGGGGGTACCGTTCCCGGGGCCAGATTGAGGAGTTTGCCGGGAGCAGGTGGTGCCCATCCAGGGGGGCATGTACCCATCGCGGCGGATCCGGGCTCGCCTTGGCGGACGGAACTGCCCTGGTCGGCGGGAAGCTCGTGAGCGCCTACGTCACGTACAACAACCGCGAGTTCAGCCTATCGCGGCTGGTGCCCACGGCGGCGCGCGCGTGCTCGACGACAGCCGCGCTCGAGCTGGGCGGCCCCTCGACCGTGACAAGCCACTGGCCGGCCTTCATCGGCGCGACGCTCCGCTGCGGTGCCGCGACGGTGACCGGGCATGTCCGGGTCGACGGAGTGGAGACCACGAAGATCACCGGGAAGCCCGTCACCATCAGGCTGCCGCGGGGTGAGGCAAGGGACATCGGCGAAAGGTGGACAACGGCCCGGTGGGCCGTGTACGTAAACTCCACGACGTATCTGCCAGTGCGCACGGAGGGCTCGTCGACGACGTTCGGCGGCCGGTGGCCCAGCTCGACGTCCTCGTCGGTGACCGACGTCAAGTGGCTGCCGCCGACGGCCGCCAACATCGCCAAGACCCTGGTCACCATCCCGGCCGGGTTCCGCCATGTCAGCTCACCAGCAGACCAGTAGCCGCTGGCACCGGCAGGTCAGCTCACCGTTGATCCGGCCCGGCGCCACCCAGGACGCTGGGCCGGAAGCCGCCTCCGCTGGACCAGGGTGCGGTTCGATGGCGACTACCTGCTGGTCGTGGGTTGGAACGCGGAGCGCCGATCACCGAGACGGGTCTGGCGCCTCTGGACGGCCTTGATCTCACTGGACACCCGAGGGTAGAAGGTTCATGCGGATCATTCGGTACTGTCTGCCACGCACAGCCCTAGCAGCGGCTGCCCGGTTCGGCACCGCACTGCTCGTAGCGTCTGGGCTGGTTGCCGCGGCACTTGCCGGAGCCTCGGGCTCGAGAGCGGCCGAACACCGCGCTTCCACAGATCAGGCCGCCCCGGCTGCTTGGCGGGCTGCCACGCCAGTCCCGCCGAACTTCGACGTGAGCCAGCGGCCGGGAAACGAGGCCGAGAACACGATCGCGGTTAACCCCACCGACCCGCGGAACGTGGCGGCCATGACCTGCCCGGTCGGCCGGAAGAACCTGGACGGGCTGTTCCTGGGCGTATCGTTCGACGGCGGGAAGACCTGGAGGCGCCGCCTGTTCGCCACCGGCACCCGGGTGGGTCACACCTGCGATGAGCGGCTGGCCTGGGACCGGTACGGCAACCTGTGGATGTCGCACTTGACCAAGAAGGGCGACGTTTTCGTCGGGGTATCTGACGATGGTGGACTGCGGTTTAGGAAGGTCACCGACATCGTGCCGACCGGGCCGTTTCCAACCGGCAACGCCGCCGACCAGCCGTTCATCGCAGTAGGACCGGGCAGCGTCTGGGTCAGCTACGCCAGCGTCACCACGGGGGTGATCCAGGCGGCCGGAGCCAGAGTCACCGGCCGCAGCCGGTTCGGCTCGTTCAGCCCGCCGCAAAACGTCCCCACCCGGCACGGGCACGGGGACGCCAGCGGCATCGCGGTGGGCCCGCACGGCCAGGTCCTGGTGATCTACGAGAACATCGCCAGCCCGGCCCGGTCGCGTATCTACACCGCGCTCGACCCGGACGGGCTCGGCCCGCGCGGCTTCGGCCGCCCGCGGCTGCTCGCTCGCACCCGGGTCAAATTCGCCGACTTCATCCCGGCCCAGCCGGACCGGGGCATCGACGCCGAGCCCAAGCTGGCCTGGGACACCGGCCCCGGCCCGCATCACGGCCGGGTGTATGCGGTCTGGACCCAGGCAGGGGCCCGTAACCGGGACAACCTGAACACGATATTCCAGTACTCCGACAACGCCGGAGCCACCTGGACCAAGCCGGAACCGCTGAATGACGCCCAGACAGGCAACAGCCAGTTCTTCCAGTCCATAGCGCTCGACCAGGCCACCGGCGACGTCGCGGTCGGCTGGTATGACTGCCGCAACGCCAGTGGCCAGGGCGGGCACGGCTGCGCCCGACCCGATACTTACACCCAGTTCTGGGCCACCTACTCCACCGACGGCGGGCGCAGGTTCGCGACGGACTTCCGGGTTAGCAAGGGCACGTCCAATGCCAAGGACTCGCACAGCTTCTTTGACTATGGGGACTACACCCAGGTCGCTGTCCAGTCCCGCCTGTTCTACCCGGCCTGGTCGGACAACTCCGACAGCACCGGCACCAACCCGAACGGCAGACTGCACCAGGTAGACCTCTACACAGCCCGCGTGCGCATCTCGTAAAACGGGCGATCTGTAAGCCGCTCCTCAGATCGGCGGCGCTCCGGCTCTGGGCTGACCACCAAGCTCTGCACCTGCGTGAACGGAGCACGAAGCGAATAGCCGCCCGTGCCCGACTCGGGAGTCATCGACGGCAACCGTGACGGCAACGTGCGCAGCCAACGACAGGCTGGGACAAC